>Ga0181534_10002758_pt1 | contig 10702 bp, 6 predicted proteins | sample PEATcosm2014_Bin_37_FD_119758 | JGI IMG/M metagenome (GOLD analysis project Ga0181534, IMG submission 119758) | Peatland microbial communities from MTU Mesocosm Facility, Houghton, MI, USA - PEATcosm2014_Bin17_10_metaG | ecosystem: Environmental > Terrestrial > Soil > Wetlands > Peat | place...
ACGAAACCCTTGGAGCGCAATTCCACGGCAGAAATATTCACCGCCACCGGGATGGCCGCGCCGTCGGCGTCGCGCCATGCTCTGGCCTGGCTGCAGGCTTCGCGCACCGCCCACAGCCCGATCTGGATCATCTGGCCGGATCGTTCGGCCGCCGCCATGAATTGCGCGGGCAGTGCGGTCCCGCGCCTCGGCCGGGACCAGCGCAGCAGCGCCTCCGCGCCCACGATGGCCTCGGTCTGCAAATCGATTTGCGGCTGGTAGTGCAGCACGAATTCCTGCCGCTCCAGGGCGTGACGCAGACCGCTTTCGAGAAATCGCCGCTCGATGGCCTGCTCGTTCATGTGCGGCTTGAAGAAGCCCTGCCTGTTGTGGCCGAGTTCCTTGGCGCTCAGCATCGCGACACTCGCATTCTCGAGCAGCGTCTGCGCATCGCTGCCGTCATGAGGGTAGAGGGCGATGCCGACCGTCGCGGTGATTTGCAGATCATACTTCTCGATGCAATGCGGCATGCTGAGGGAGGCGAGTATCTTTTGTGCGCCGAGCGCCGCATCCTCCGGGTGGGCCAATCCCGGCAGCAGGACGGTGAACACATCTGCGTCCTGCCGGCCGACGGTATCGGAATGTCGAACGACCTCCAGCAGGCGAACGGCGATCGAGCTCAGCAGGCGATCGCCTATTTCATGCCCCAGCGCATAGTTGACATGCTTGAAGCGATCGATGTCGACGCACAGAACCGCCAGCGCCTGCTTCTGCCGGCGGGCGCAGGCGATCGCCTGACAGAGGCGGTCATTGAGCAGCGAGGCGTTTGGCAGACCCGTCAGATGATCGTGCAGCGCATCGTCGCGCGAACCCGGTGCAGCCGCCGGGCTCGGCTCCTGCACCGCGAGGGTATCGACGTTGGCCGCCTTGTGCAGCATGTTTTGCAGAATTCTCGGCAGCAGGTAGTTGTCGAGCCGGTGCTGCAGCACGTAGTCTTGCGCGCCGCGCAATATGGCCTGCTTCGCGATGTACTCGTTGTCCGCGTTGGTGAGCACCAGGATCGGCATGTGCGGAGAGACCTCGAATATCCGGGTGATGGTCTCGAGGCCCTGACTGTCGGGCAGAAACAAATTGGTGACGACCGCGCCTATCTTGCGTTCGCGGTCCATGCACAGTCGTTCCTGGGCTTCGGAACACTTTCTCACCTGCTCCACGACGAAGGTCGTGTCGTTCGAGGCCAGAAGCGCTTTTTTCACCAGGGCGGCGTTCGGCGAATTGGGCTCCACCAGCAGCACGATCTGAGACATTGCCACGTCCTTGCGCACAGACACCGGCGGTATCATGCACATTTGCCGGGCGGCAGTCTGTCTGCCACCGAACACAGAGACTGACTCGCCTGACGCCACGCCGTTTGCGCGGACGGCACGACAATGAACGCGAAGGACTGTGGTAGGCTCGGCCATCGTCGAACGAGCGCGATCCCCTGAAGAGGAGATGCAGACATTAATGCTGATTCACCTCCCGTCACAACCTCCCTCGGTTTTGACATCAAGGACAAGAACTCCAAACTTCGCAAGAACGCGGGGAGACCCCCGGGGCTTGGCTCGAGTGCCGCGAGAATTCTAATCGTAGACAGCGATCCGGCGTTGCGTCGCCTCTTGAGTGTCCGCCTCGGCGCCGCGAACTATGTGGTGGACTCCGTGGATAGTGCGCGCGCGGCATTGGATGCATGCATGCGGTCGCCTCCGAATCTGGTGATTACCGCTTTGCGCCTGGGGCCGATGGATGGGCTCGGCCTGCTGAGGGAATTGAAGAGCCGTTGGCCGGAATTGAGCGTGATCATCTTGACCGCCCACGGCACGATACCCGAGGCGGTGCAAGCCACCCAGTGCGGTGCCTTCGGCTTTTTGGTCAAACCGGTGGAAAAAGCCGAGTTGTTGGATCAGGTTCAACGGGCGATAGCATCCGCCACGCTCACTCCTGCCGCGGAAGGCTGGCGGGCGGATATCGTTTCCCGCAGTAAGCTCATGGAGGATCGGCTAAAACAGGCCAATAGAGCCGCCCGCACCAATTCGCCGGTCATGTTGACGGGCGAGAGTGGCACGGGAAAGGAGCTTTTTGCGCGCGCGATTCACGCCGCAAGCGCGCGCCGCGACAAGCCCTTCATTGTCGTTACATGTCGAACTGCCGCCGACGGCGCGCTCGAAGTGGAACTCTTTGGCAGTGAACGCGCCGCCGCCGGCGGCGCAAGCGCAGCGACACCGGCGTCGACTTCTGGAGCATTCCAGGCGGCGCGCGGTGGCAGCTTATTGCTGCACGAAATCGGCAATCTCTCGATGGGACTGCAGGTCAGCCTCATCAATTCGCTGCGTGCGCACACCGATGTGCGGCTCATCTGCACGACCTCTTGTGATCTCGCGCAGCTGATCGACGCCGGGCAATTTCGCAAGGATTTGTACTACCGAATAAACGTGTTACCAATCGAGGTCCCGCCTTTGGGGCGCCGTCGCGAAGACATCCCCATGTTGATCTCCCACTTTCTGGAGCAAGCTACCGAGAAAGGCGGCCTCGGGAAAATATACACGCCGAAAGCACTGGAATTGCTCATGACCGCGGATTGGCCGGGAAACGTTCGGCAGCTCTTCGATTTGGTAAAGCGGAACGTTGTGCTTTCGCGCGGTTCGGTCATGACGGAAGAATTCGTGCAGAAATCGCTGGCAGAAGGTTCAACTCGAATCCCCTCCTTCGATGATGCCCGCGCTGAATTCTCGCGCGGTTACCTCGTCAAAAGTCTGCAAAGTACCGCGGGCAATATCAGCAAATCAGCGCGTCTGGCGAAGCGCAATCGCACCGATTTCTATAAGCTTTTGTTGCGCCATCGTATCCTGGCGGAGGATTTCAAGACGAGGCCGCCACGATAGGAGTTGTACGCCGGCGACGCCGCCGATTGAAATATCACTACTGCCATTGCAGTGGACCGCCTGCAGGCTTCAATTGTGCCGACTTCTGGCGGGGCGTGCCTTGGACAGCGATGCGGTGGCAGGGTACTCGAGAGGCTTGGACCCGGCAAAATGGATGCCGGCTCGCGAGGACTTCTGCTTGATCCTGACGACGAGATCCTCTGGCGGCAAGCCCTCGCCGAAGTAGAACCCCTGCGCTTCGGGACATTTCCATCTTTTCAAGAACGCGCACTGCTCCGATGTCTCAACTCCCTCGGCAACGACTTGCATGTGCAACTCTTTGCCCAGGTGAATTACGGCAGTCACGATGCTCGCATCGTCCGGGTCGGACGTAAGATCTCGAACGAACGAGCGGTCGATCTTCAGCGTGTCAATCGGAAAGCGCTTCAAATAGCTCAGACTCGAAAACCCCGTACCGAAGTCATCGAGCGCTAGCCGTATCCCGATTTCCTTGAGTTCCCGCAGTACCAGTCCTGTCGACGCGGTATCTTGCATCAGAAACGTTTCGGTAATTTCAAGCTCGAGGAAATGTGCAGCCAGGCCGGTTTCCGTCAATATGGCGCGGACACTTGCGACGAAACCCTTGGATTGCAATTCCACTGCAGACACGTTGACGGACATGCTCAACGAGGGCAGGCCCTCTGTCTCCCAAGCCTTGGCCTGCCGGCACGCCTCACGAAGCACCCATTTGCCGATCGGGACGATCAGTCCACTGTCTTCCGCAATGGATATGAATTCGCCAGGCATGACCAACCGATCGCCGGGGCGGCGCCAGCGGATCAACGCCTCGACCCCGGTAACTCGCCCGCTCAAGAGGTGTAGTTTCGGCTGATAACGCAGCAGGAACTCACTGCGGTCCAGGGCATGCCGTAGGTCAATCTCTATTCCGTGGTGCTCCAGCGCATTACGGTTCATTTCCGGTTCGAAGAACTGATGATTGTTGCGTCCGCAGTTCTTTGCCCGATACATGGCAGCATCTGCATTCTTGAGGAGGGCCTCGGCGCTCGTTCCATCTCCGGGGTAAACCGCGATACCAATGCTCGCCGAGATCTGAAATTCCCACTGATCGATATGGTAGGGGACACTTAGCGCGGCTAGTATCTTCTCCGCGGCCCTTCCGGCATCCTCGGCGTGAGAGATTTCGCTAAGCAGTATCACGAACTCATCTCCCCCTTGTCTGCTCACGGTATCCGACTTGCGGACGCAGTCGACCAGTCGGGCGGCTACCAACTGGACCAGACGGTCTCCGGTGGTGTGGCCCGCCGTGTCGTTGACCAGCTTGAAACGGTCGATGTCGAGGTACAGTAGCGCGAATTTAGTTTCGCGCCGATACGCCATGGCCTGGGCAAGCCTATCGTTAAACAGAGATCGATTCGGCAGGTCGGTGAGAGCATCGTGCTGGGCGAGATGCGACATCCGCAGCGCCAGCATCCGCGCGGCGCTGACGTCATGGAATACGATCACGGCTCCCCGGATTACGCCATGGCGATCATGAATCGGCGCCGCTGAATCCTCGATCGCAGCTTGGCAGCCGTCACGTCGGACCAGAATGCAGTTGGGCGTAAGCCCGACGGTTTTGTTCTCGCGTATGGCCCTCGCGAGAGGGTTCTCCGTAGGCTCGCGGGTGGCCTCGTCGATAATCTTGAATACCTCATTGGCCGGTCGTCCAAGAGCCTCTGCGCGGGTCCATCCGGTCAATTGCTCGGCGACGGAATTCAGATACGTCACGGAGCAAGCCTCGTCGGTCGACATTACCGCATCGCCGATCGAATTGAGCGTCACTTCGGCGCGTTCCTTTTCGATGAACATCGCGTCGGCGAAGGTATTGCGGTCGAGCATGTTCTGCACAGTCTTCGGCATGAAGTATCGATGAAGGCGACGCTTCAGAAGGTAATCCTGTGCGCCGCGTTGCACTGCCAACTTGGCGATTGACTCGCATTTTGCGGATGCAATGACCAAAATCGGGATCTGCGGTGCGGCGCTAAACAAGCGATTGAAGGTCTCGATGCCGTTGCTGTCCGGTAGCGACAAATCCACAACCACCGCGGCGATTCCGTCGGGCGCACCAAGCTGTTGCTTACCTTGCAATCGAAGTCTGTCGAGCCCACCGGCGCACGTTCGAACCCACTCGATGCGGAACTGTGCGTGATCCGCGGACTCGAGAGCGTCTCGAGTCGCGCCTGCCTCCTTGGCATCACCTTGTATCAACAATACATTGTTTGACATAATCTTCCGGAGCATCGAAACTTCGCTCATTCGAGATAAGTTAAGCAAGCGCGCCGGTCGGGGTCCGTGCGGTTCCGAACATTTGTGTTTTGCGTTGTTGAGTTTGCGACGGCCATCACAACACGACGGACGACCGTCCGTAGCGCACAATGAGCGACGAGCTTTGCAGGGGCCTTACAAGTTCATCGGTGCGACAACCTCTCCCGTGCCGGCACGCACCAGATATCCACGACAATCGTTCGGCAAGAACTCGCTGAAAGTGACGAACATCACGACGTCGAGCAACGCGATGGCGGAGCCATTCGTTGCAAAGATCCTGGTGGGGGAGGCTGATGAAAATCGACAAACCGTCGGTACGCGGCTCGTGCACGAATACCAGCGACGCCGATATTGTCAGTGCGGCGCTCAATATGAGCGAGAGTATCGCTCTAATCGTGACATGGAGACGAGAGCAATTCCTGAGGCTAGGTGGTACGATCCCAGCCCATTCTGACCATCGTAATGACGCAATCTTCAGGAAGGTACGACTTCCACGACGCAATATTCCTCGCTGCGCGCTCCAAATAGGGCTCATGAACGCTGGCGTGGCGGCGCGTGGATGTATTGGTCGACGCGCCGTGGCGCGTAACGTCGATGTGTCCGTAAAAAGCCGGCGTTTGGAAATTCATCATGGATAGGCCCCTCCATTCTCTTGGAACGCTGAGAGAAGAGCCATTATGGCGATGGTCGCGGTTTCGTGTCTGTTCGGTAGCGCGCTTAGCCTCTCCGTCCGGAAATTGCGATTCTCCCTGGTGAAGCAGAACGTCGTCAAAAATCTGCAAAGCGCATCGGGCAACATCAGCAAGTCCGCCCGGCTGGCGAAACGCAACCGCACCGACTTCTACAAGCTGCTGGCGCGCTATCGGCTGCTGGCGGAGGACTTCGAGAGAAATCCGACGCAACGCCGCTAGGGACGCTGCGAGCACCGGCGGGACTCGTGTGCTACGATCAAATTCTGAATGAACGCGACCCGCTGCGCGAAGCGGCCCGCTGCCGCATGAAACCATGACTGAGTCGAGACCAAAGGCCGCCTTCGAGCAGAGCTTGGCCGCGGCTCGCGCTGCGCTGCGGACCGGCCGCGCGGCTACCGCGGAACGCGGCCTGCGCGCGCTCGAAGCGCAATTTCCCGGGGAGACGAGTTGCCTCTGGCTCCTCGGAGCCGCCCTGCTGGAGCAACATAGGATTGCCGAGAGCATCGCGATGCTCGAAGGCGTGCTTGCCCGTGCACCGGATTTCGCCGACGCGCGAGTGGATTTGGCGCGTGCTTACCGAGACGACGGACGTGCTGCGCGGGCGCGTGAAGAAGTGCGGCGCGTGCTGGAAAAAATACCGCATCATCATCCGGCGTGGCTTGCGTATGGTGATGTTCTCGTCGACCTCGGGCAGTACGCGGACGCACGCGTTGCCTTCGAGCGTGCACGGCTCACCGACCCGCGGCGACAGCGGGTGGAAGAAGCGACGGTAGCTCTGGTGGCGGGCGACCGGAAAACCTCGGAACGAATCATTCGTGAAATCCTCCAGGAAGATGCGAGTCACGTGGAGGCGCTGTGCGGACTTGCCGCACTGTCCCTCGAGGCGGACAAGCCCAAGGATGCCGAGCGGCTACTGCGCCATGCGCTGCGACAGTCCGCACACTATCCTCTCACGTGGCGGGCGCTCGGGCAGGCGCTGATGGCGCAGGGACGCCTCGCGGAGGCTGAGTCGGCCGCTCGCCGTCTCATCAATATCGAGCCGGAAAATCCCCAGACCTGGATCACGCTCGGTTCCGTGTCGACCCGGCTCATGCGCCAGCATGAGGCGCTCGAGGCCTACGAGCAGGCGGCACGGCTCAAGCCCGGGGAGGTTCGGCTGCGGCTGTCCATCGGTCACATTCAAAAAACGCTCGGCAGGCGCAACGAAAGCGAGGCCGCCTACAAGGCGGCGCTGGCCATGGAGCCGGGAATCGCCGAGGCGTACTGGAGCCTTGCGGACCTCAAGAACTATTCTTTCAGCGATGGCGAGATAGCGGCCATGCAGCAGCTGCTCACCGGCGATCGGATCGAAAGCTCGGCCCGGGCGCAGCTATATTTCGCGCTCGGCAAGGCATTCGAACAGCGCGAACAGTACTCCGGCGCGTTCGAGTATTATTCCCGCGGCAACGCATTGCGTCGCCTCGATGCGCCGTTCGATATGGATCACTTTGAACGCCGCACGGCGCGCATTTGCGCGTTTTTCGACGCTTCGTTCTTTTCCGACCACGCCGGCAGCGGGGATGCGGATCCGGCGCCGATCTTCATCGTGGGCCTGCCCCGCTCCGGCTCGACGCTTCTGGAGCAGATTCTCGCCAGCCATTCGCGCGTGGAGGGCACCATGGAACTGCCCAATATCGTCAACATCGCGCACCAATTCGACGACATGACTGCGGACCGCGACGGCTATCCCGAGACGGTCGGGAGCGCTCCGCATGGGCTGCTCAGCGCACTCGGCAGCCGCTATCTCGAGGAGACCGCGCCGCTGCGCACGGGGCGCGAACGCTTCATCGACAAGCTGCCCAACAACTTCAGCCACATTGGGCTTATCCACGCGATCCTGCCGCACGCGACCATCATCGACGCGCGCCGTCATCCCATGGATTGCTGTTTCAGCGCCTTCAAGCAGCACTTCGCCGACGGCCAGAGCTTCAGCTACGACCTCGAAGATCTTGGGCGCTACTACCGCTGCTATCTGTCGCTCATGGATCACTGGGACGCCGTGCTGCCCGGCAAGGTACTGCACGTTCAGTACGAGAACCTCATTCGCAACCCGGAAACGAACATCCGCCGCCTCCTCGATTTCTGCCGGCTGCCCTTCGAGGCGGCCTGCCTGTCTTTTCACGAGACGCGGCGGCCGGTGCGTACCGCCAGCGCCGAACAAGTGCGTCAGCCGATTTACACCTCCGGTGTCGGCCACTGGCGGCACTTCGAAAGAGAACTCGAGCCGCTACGGCAGGCGCTCGGCGACAGCCTCCAGCGCTTCTGACGTTCTTCGGAGGCACCGCAACGCTGCCGGCTATTGAGCATCCGTTCAAGGGTTGACGGCTTGGGACGTACCAAGGATGATAGTAAAAAGTGCCTGACCGGCGGTCGGGCGCGTGACCATCAGCCGCCGGAGGGATACTGCATGAGATTACGGAGCCGCAATCGCGCTGACCTGTATAAGACCTACGCGCTTGCCGGCAAAAGGAACGCGGCGCTTCAGGGCGCCGCCGCCGTATCCAAGATCAGTCTTGCGGTAGCGACGGCGCTCGCCGTCGCGCCGCCGCACTCGCCGGCGGCGGAGGCCACGGATGCTTCGGTCCTGCAGGAAATCGTGGTGACCGCGCGCAAGCGCGAGGAGAATCTGCAGGACGTCCCCTTGAGCATCGACGTCTTCACCAAGAAGGACTTGCAGAACCTCGGCATCTCCGGTTTCGATGATTACGCGGCAAAGGTGCCGTCCATTTCCTTCATCAGCGAGGGTCCCGGCACCCAGTTCTTCGTCATGCGCGGCGTGTCGGACGGCAGCAACCCGAATTACTCGAATACCTCCGCGACGGGATTTTTCATCGACGACATGTCATTGAGCTGGCAAGGCGTTCAGCCTGACCTGCATCTGTACGACATGGAGCGCATCGAAGTGCTGAATGGCCCCCAGGGTACGACCTTCGGTGCGAGTTCCATGTCCGGCGCCATCCGTTACGTCACCAACAAGCCGGACCTGAACGCGTTCAGCGCCGGCCTCGACTTCACGGGCGGTCAAATTCAGAACGCGCAGCAAAACTGGACCTATGAAGGTTTTTTCAATGAACCCATCATCGATGGGGTCCTGGGATTGCGCCTTTCCGTCTTCAGCGACTCCCATGGCGGCTTCATCAATAACCAGCTCACGACGCGCACCTGGATCAACACCGCGGTTTCCAACAACGCCGCGTGGGCGCGCGACAATTACAACCGCGCGCACACCGAAGGCGGCCGGGTGGCCTTGAAGGGCGAGCTCAACGAACAATGGAGTGCAACGCTCACCTACGGCTATCAGCGCCAGCACACCAACGGCGCATGGGACGAAGACCCCAACCTGCAGCCCCTGACGGTCGAGCGCTTCGGTCCGGAGGGGCGGCTCTTTGAGGCCAAGACTCTCGATTTTCACGTGGACGGCGACGTCGGCATCGGTGATCTCGTGTTCGCGAGCACCTATTGGTCGCTGCCCACCCGCCAGCAGAACGAATACTCGGAGTACATACAGAACTTCAACGGTGGCGCCAACGAAGGCTTCACCTGCCTGAATGACCCGGTGTACGGCACCGGACCATATACCGGGTGCAAGGTGCCGATTCAGTACTACGAATATCACACCAACCCGCAGCGCTGGTCGAATGAACTGCGGCTGGCGTCCAAAGCGGGTGGGCGTTTTCACTGGCTCGGTGGGCTGTACTGGGAGAAAACCATCGACAAGAACTCCGGCAGCACCTATTACATGCCGGGACTGCGCACCAATAGTCCGGCGTTTCAGTATTACAACGCCTATTCAGGCACGCCGCCGGGCTCATCGTCGCTGCCGGCAAACGAGATATACGCCTACACCACGCGCTCGGATTACCTGCAGACCACCGAGTTCGCCAATATCAGCTTCGACATTACGAACAAGCTCAACATCGAAGCGGGTGTCGTGCACTTTCAATCCCATTTTTCGTATCTGACCCCCTATGGCCAGTTTGCCTACGCGCCGGTGTCGCCCGCGGTAGACGTGGGCGGCTCTCACAAGTGGGACAGCAAGGCCGGCATCAATTACAAGATCACGGACAAGGTGATGGTGTACGCCGACTTCGCCCAAGGGTTCCGGGACGGCGGCGCCAATTCCGGAGATCCGCTGGGGTGCTACAACAAAGGCGTGCCGAGGACCTATACGCCCGACACTCTCGACAACTTCGAGTTTGGCTGGAAATCCACCAGTCTCGGCGATCACCTGCTGTGGAACGGCGCGGCCTACCTGATGAACTGGAAGCAGCTGCAGACCATCATCTATGACGTGGACATTTGTGCACCGAGCAGCTATTACGTGAACGTCGGCAACGCGCGCATCTACGGCGCCGAAACGAACGTCGACTACAAAATCAACAGCAACTGGTCGCTGCAGTCGGCGGCCAGCTACACCGACCCGCACATCATCTCGAGCCCCTACGCGGATTTCCAGGCCAACATCGGCGAACGCCTGCCCTACGTGCCGTATTTCAGACTGGAGCGCCAACGCGCGCTACGAGCATCCGGTGGCTCCGGGCCTGCGAGGCTACGTGCAGTACGATATCTCCCACAAAGGCAGCATGTGGAACGATTTCAACGTCCAGGGCTCGAATGGTTTTCCGCGCATTCTGCAGCCGAGCTACAGCATCATGAATCTGCGCATCGGATTGAACCCTGATGGAGGCCACTGGCTCAGCGAGTTCTTCATCACCAATCTCGCCAACAAGAATGCCATTATCTACAGCAACACCGGCAACTTCGATC
>Ga0181534_10002760_pt1 | contig 10686 bp, 8 predicted proteins | sample PEATcosm2014_Bin_37_FD_119758 | JGI IMG/M metagenome (GOLD analysis project Ga0181534, IMG submission 119758) | Peatland microbial communities from MTU Mesocosm Facility, Houghton, MI, USA - PEATcosm2014_Bin17_10_metaG | ecosystem: Environmental > Terrestrial > Soil > Wetlands > Peat | place...
CAAGAGCGGACATCCCTATGAGACCAGCAACCACCGAGTCAATTTCCCCCTTCTTCATCGTCAGCAACGTCGCCCAGACCATCGCCTTTTACCGCCATAGGCTCGGCTTTGAAACCAGATTCCAGCAGCCGGATCAAAACCCTTTCTTCGCCATCCTCGGCCGCGACGGCGCCCAGATCTTCGTCAAGTCCGAGAAAGCCGTACCTCCGCTGCCCAACTCCCAGCGCCATTCCCACCTGCGCTGGGACGCCTACGTCTATGTCCCCGACCCCGATGCCCTCGCCGCCGAATTCATGGATCACGGTGCCACTTTCAGCGCCCCGCTCCAGGATACCCACGACGGCCTTCGCGGCTTCGAAATTCGCGACCCTGATGGCTACATCTTGTTCTTCGGTCGGCCGATGGACAGTCCACCGAACCCAGACCGCACAGGGAACGACCTATCTGCCGAAACTTCCGCTCAAACCTACCCTTCTTGCCTCGGTGAGCCGCCCTTCCATGCTTAAATCTTTCGCTCAAGACAGAATCATGGGGCGCTCGTACCTTCATCGTTCGTGATCCCGACGGCAATCTCATCCTCTTTGCCGGCGAAGGGCGGCAGCGACTCTCCCTTCCGAGCCCCACTTCCCTCTCAGTTTCCGCTCAACTTCCGCCGGTTGTCTTCAATGTCTTCACCCTCTGCGAATGGCGGGCGCATCCGATCCGTTTTAGGTTCGGCAATCACGGCCGCACCCACGTGTGCTCAATCTTCGGCGGACTCTGCAAGGTTTGCATCACCACACAATATTGTTCCGTCTTGGCCTGCAACGCGCTCAGCTGTTCCTTCGTTGCCTGAGGTGCGCGGACGTCGAAAATGATTCTGATGCCCTGAAATCCGACCGGAGCCTCTTTCGATATTCCCAGCGTGCCCTGTAGGTCCAGATCGCCCTCGACCGTAACGTTGATTCCCTCGGTAACGATTCCCATCGCGGCGGCTACCATTTGGCAGGTGATCTGGGCGCAGGCGGCTAGCGCGCCCAACAGCAGGTCTCCGGAGCAGGCGCCGGTGCCAGCCCCGCCAACTCCCGGGTGGGCTTGCGCGTCGTAGATCGCCCGCCCCAAGTCCACCGAACAGACGATGGGGGCCTCCGTCTGACTGCCCCGCGCGGTTAGGGTGATCCGGGAACTCTTCGGATCCTGCCGATAGCGGTCTTTCAGCGGGCGCTGTAACGATCGAACATCCATGCATCGTCTCCCTGAAATCTGGGGTATTATAAACGCACTCAGAGGATCTCTGCGGAGATCCCTCTCAGCGGCGAATCAAGACTCAATGCACATTACGCAGCGGCCAGAGTCGATCTCTGCGTCATTATGACGTCCATGAACGCTCCGGAAACTCCGTCATCCCCGCCCTCCACTTTGTCGCCGGGCGCGCGCTTCGGCAGCTACGAGATTCTCCAGCGCTTGGGCGCCGGCGGAATGGGCGACGTTTATCGCGCCAGGGACACTCGCCTGCAACGGGAAGTCGCCATCAAAACTCTTTCCCTGGAGCACTGTTCTCAACCCGAGGCCCTGGCGCGCTTCGAGCAGGAAGCCCGCTCCGCCTGCGCCCTCAATCATCCCAACATCGTCACCATCTACGAACTCGGCCAGGTGAACGGAACTCACTATATCTCCATGGAACTGGTGATCGGGGAGACGGTGCGCGAATTGCTGGCCCCCGGCCCGATTGCATTGCGCAAAGCTGTCGCCGTCGCGGCGCAGATTGCCGACGCTCTCGCCAAAGCACATGCTATCGGAATCGTTCATCGCGATTTGAAGCCGGAGAATCTGATGGTTGCTGGCGACGCGAGCGCCAAAATTCTAGACTTCGGTCTCGCCAAGCTGCGCGGAATCGAGCCCACCCCGGATTCGGACGCTTCCACCTCGATCACGCAGCTGGGAACCGTGCTCGGCACCATCGGCTACATGTCTCCGGAGCAAGCCACTGGCAAGGAAGTGGACTTTCGTTCCGATCAGTTTTCGTTCGGGTCGGTACTCTACGAGATGGTCACCGGGGTTCCCGCATTCCGGAAAAAGACGCACGCAGAAACCACGGCCGCAATCCTTCGCGATCAGCCGGAGCGTCTCGCTTCCAGAACGCTGCAAGCGCCCCCTCCCTTCCTTTGGATCGTCGAGCGCTGCCTGGCCAAGGACCCCAGGGAGCGCTATGCCTCCACTCAGGATTTGGCTCGCGACCTCGCCGCCGTACGTGACCGTCTCGCCGAGGCGCCAACCCGCCCCTCGGACTCTCGTCCCAACCATCTGCCAGCGCAACGCACCGCATTCATTGGACGCGAACACGAAGCGGCCTCTCTCCGCCAACTCCTGAGCCGCGTAGACGTCCAACTCGTCACCCTCACGGGCCCGGGCGGCATCGGCAAGACTCGCCTCGCCTTACAGGTGGCGGCCACTGCCGCCCCCGAATTCCCCGGGGGCGTTTGCTTCGTCCCCCTGTCGGCGGTCAGCGATCCCGCTTTGATCGCTTCCACGATTGCGCAATCACTGGGGGTGCGGGAAACCGGGAATCAGTCGCCGCAGGAAAGCTTGCACGAGTACGTGAGCGGCCTCGATCAGCCCATGCTGCTCTTGCTCGACAACTTCGAGCACCTCGTCTCCGCCGCGCCGGAGATCACCCAGTTGCTCACTGGCGGCCCGAAGCTCAAGGTCGCGGTCACCAGCCAGGCGCCGCTCCACGTATATGGCGAATATGAGTTCCCGGTGCCACCTCTGGCGCTGCCCGACCTCAAATCGATTCCACCCCTGGAGGTGCTCTCCCGCCTTCCAGCGGTGGCGCTGTTTGTGGAACGCGCCCAGGCGGTAAAGCGGGAATTCGCGCTCACCCGGGAAAATGCATCCGCGGTGGCGGCCATCTGCGCTCGCCTGGACGGCCTTCCTCTGGCCATCGAACTGGCGGCGGCTCGCCTCAAGCTGCTTCCCCCCTCCGCCATGCTGGCCCGCCTCGAAAGTCGTCTCAATCTGTTAACCGGCGGCGCCCGCGACCTGCCCACCCGCCAACAAACTCTTCGCGGCACGGTCGACTGGAGTCATGGCTTGCTCAATGCCCCCGAGCAGACTCTCTTCCGCAGGCTTTCCGTCTTCACCGGCGGCTGCACTCTGGAAGCCGCGGAAGCCGTGTGCGATACCAAGCGCGACTTGGGCCTCGACATACTCGACGGCATGGCTTCCATGGTCGACAAGAGCCTGGCACAGCAGGTCGAGCAAGTTGATGGGGAAACCCGATTCCTCATGCTCTCCACCATCCGGGAGTATGCGCTCGAGCGACTGGCCGAGAGCGACGATGAATCTGCGACTTGCCGAGCCCATGCCGCTTATTACCTCGTGCTCGCCGAGGAAGGCGCCGAGGATGGGGCCGCTCACCCCGAATGGCTCGACCGATTCGATGTCGAGCACGACAACTTCCGCCTGGCGCTCGATTACCTGATCAAAACCGGGGATGCCGAGTGGGGCCTCCGCTTGGGCGCCGCTCTGTTCCGCTTCTGGGAAACCCGGGAACATCTCGCCGAGGGCCGCGACTCGATCGCCAGGCTGCTCGCGCTGGAAGCCACTACTTCTGCCTGTCCAAAACTACGCGCCCGCCTGTCGTTCGCGGCCGCGGTTTTGGCAGGGGAACAGGGCGATTATGTCTCCACCCGGCAACTCTTCGAGGAGAGCCTCGAAACCTGCCTCGAGCTCAACGATAACCGTGGCGTCGCCGTCGCGCTGAATGCCTTGGCCGTCAACGCCCGCGAGCGTGGCCAACTTGCGGAGGCATCGTTACTCTTCGAGCGCTGCGTCGCGATATGGAAGAACCTGGGCGATTCTACCGACACCGCCCGCGCCCTCAGTAACCTCGCCAATGTCACCAAGATGCAGGGCAATTATGGACGTGCCTCCTCACTCTATGACGAGTGCCTGGCCATGTTCCGCAAGTCGGGAGATGCCGCCGGTGTTGCCTGGACCCTGAATTACCAGGGAGATGTCGCGCGCGAGCAAGCGGACCCGGTCGCCGCGCGCTCCTTTTGCGAACAGAGTCTGGCGGCCTTCCGCGCACTGCGAGATGGCTGGGGAATTGCGACCGCCCTCTCCGATCTGGCCAGCCTGAGCTGCGATCAGGGAAACGATGCCGAAGCCCGCCGTCTTTATGGCGAAAGCATCCGCATGTTCAAGGAGTTGGGTCACCGGCGCGGCATCGCCCATGCGCTCGAATGTCTGTCAGCCCGCGCCGCGGCGCAATCGCACGCCCAGCAATCCCTGCACCTGGCGGGTGCCGCAGCAGCACTTCGCCAGCGATTGGGCGCGCCGCTCCCCTTAACCGAGCAACCACGGCTGGAGAAAGCCTTGGACTTCGCACGCCGCACCCTGGGCAGCGCGGAGGGGCTGAAGGCTTGGATGGAAGGCTGGGAGATGCCCGTCGAGCAAGCTGTCCGCGAGGCGCTAAACGAGGACGCGGAACCAGACTTTCGGACTGGAAACTCAGCCTAATTCAATTGGCCGTGTTGGGATCTATCAGGCGCCGCACCGCCGAAACCCGATTCGCCGGAAAGCCCCCCCGGCGCGCGTGTTCGCGAACCGTTTCCTCGTCCGGCGCCAGGTACACGCAATAGACTTTATCTCCCGTGACGTAGCTGTGGAGCCACTTGATCTCCGGCCCCATATCCTTCAGCACGCCCACCGACTTTCTGGCGACCGCCTGCAATTCCGCATCGGACAAATTCCCCGCTCCCGGGATTTCCCGCTCGATCACAAATTGCGGCATAGCCACCTCACCGAACCGTCATACTAGCAGAAGTTGACGGCGAAGTGCATCCGAAGCCGCCACACCCATGGTTTCGTGGACCGTCGCCGAACCGGCAAGACAGGAGTCACCAAGGATCATCCCGGCGACTCCTGCCTTTGCTCGCTCTGACCGGCGAGCGTTCGACATCCCGCGGCAACGAACTGCGCCTACTTCTGCTGCATTGGCTGCCCGTTCCCTCGCAACATCTTCATCATGTGCGGATGGCGGGCCCATTCGATCTGCTTCTCCGCGGGTGCGCCATAGAGTTCCGGATGAATGTAGAAGCCCTTCAGCCGCCCCGCTTTTTCTTCCTCCACGACCATTGGATTCGCCCTGGCGAAGGCATCCTGACGTACGCCGGTGATCTGCCAGGAAACCTTGACGTTCGGCAGGCTGCTGCGGATGGCAAATTCATGGTTCTGGACTTCACTCGACACGATGGCTTGGGCAAACTGCCCGATCACCGTCAGCTGATAACGGAAATCGGTATTGAGCGCTTCGAACCACTCCGGCAACTGCACTCGGGCCTCGCCCTGCGCGTCGGTGACGACATTTCCGGTGTAGATGTTCATCATCTCCGACGATTCCACCGAGGCATGAACCAGATACTTGTTGGCTGGGTCAAGAGGGTGGTCGATCTTGAAGTCCTTTGTCCCGGCGTAGATCTTGCCGGTGACGTTGAGGTCTCCGTAGAAATTGCCCGCGTAATGAAAGACATTTTGTTCGCCGGGGGCCGCGTACACGCCGTCGCCGGATGACGAGGAGCTAGATCCGCCGACGAAGACCCCGCCATCGCCATCGTAGTTCGTTCCGTGTCCTCCGACGCCCACGACGCCCACCCCGCCATCTGTCTCTGCGTTTGGATTGGACACATTGGTCGCGCCCTTGCCGTAGATGCCAGTGAGGCCGTTGGAATCCAATTCTACGGTGCTGCCATTCTGAGGTGCGTCGACCTCCAGCCACGCGAGGTTGGCGGGCGCCGTTGTCCCAATGCCCACCTGACCGTTCGCCAGTATGGTCATGACATCCAAGCCCGTGCTGTCGTTGCGGAAGTTCAGCTTGTTCGCCTTCTGCGATGAGGTAGCGCCGGTATTGAGAATCTGCCAAAGCATCCCGCTGGTTCCGGTGGTCTCGAATTCCAGGCCGGCGCCGATGTATGCTTCCGGTCCGGTCACGAGAAGGCCTTGATAGGTTCCTCCCGCGACCGTCAAAGCGAAGGTGGAGCCGGTGCCCGCGATGCTCTGATTATTAGTGAAAAGATTGGCCGCGGCCAACTGAGGGACCTTGGTTGTATCGAGATTCAAGGTGGCCGTTCCACTGGTGCCGCCTCCGGTCATGTCCGTGCCCGCCGTTATGCCGGTGATGGTGCCGGTGCCGGCGCTGGCGCATGCCCAGGCGCTGCCACTCCACTGCAATACTTGCTTGGACGCGCAGCTCTTCGTGAGGCTCAGATTCAACGTCCCGCTGGTGCCCCCTCCCGTCAAACCGCTGCCTGCACCGGTGGTCACGCCGGTGATCGTACCGCCGCTGCTGCCACCGGCAAACACGATATCCAATTCTGGCGAATGGCTGGTGTTGGTGTTTTCCTTACTGTCAAAGCTGGCGCTGAAGATGCCATTTGCCACCAGCGCGACGCCATCGTTCGCCTGGCTCCCGCTCAACCATTCTTGCACAGCGGAAGTGATATTGATCAGGACGTACTGGTTCTTGGACGCCGCGGTGAGTGGCACGCTCGCTTCAATCGTACTTCCCAGCGCCGGGGAGAGGCTGCTGGTAATCGTGCCCTCCTCCCAGCCGCCATTGACGAAATCCACATTGAAGGTGCCCGGGTTCGTCACCGAGTTCACGTACAACTTCAGCGTGGCTTGGCTTACGTTCGCCCCACTGGGAATTGACCTCAGGTCGAACCGGATGTAGGAGACTTCCGTGGCGCCGCTCACGTTAAGCAGCCCGTTGGCGCCGTAGTTTGTCGTCGCCCCGGCGGTGTTGGTGTAGGCGTCCCCGCTGGGTGTTATCTGGCCATAGGCCCCAACCCAGGAAAACAAGCATAGAAAAGGAACCAGCGTAGATAGCAGCTGAACTTTAAAGTTTTTCATGAACCCTCTTCTCCATCGAAAGACTGGATTTTTTCCACAGACTCTTGTCGGTTGGCTCGCAGCCTGGTGCCGAGTGCGAATCCATCCTAGTTTTATTGCTGCCCCCACAATCTGAGACGGCGGGATCATGCCCCAGCCCGCATTCCAGAACAATAGCGGTCAACTGTTGGACTTGTTGTTTTTTATGTCCCCGCAACCTGCTGATAACAATAAGGATGCCGCGAACTTTAGGGATCGGGTTAAAATGTCACCGAAGCGCCAGGGGATCCGCCGTGGGGTTGGAACCAGCCAAAGTCAAGGACTCGCTAGGATTTGGGGGCGATTTTGAACTCGATTTGCAAGCCGGCCAGCTCCGCCGCTTGGGTCGCGCTTGCAAAATCGAGCGCATCCCCATGGAAGTTCTTCTCCTGCTGGTGCAACGGCGGGGAGAACTGGTCAGCCGCGAACAAATCGTGGAGAGAGTCTGGGGCAGGGACGTCTATCTCGATACCGACAACGCGATCAACGGCGCCATCCGCAAAATCCGGCAGGTTCTCAAGGACGACCCGGAGCAGCCCCGGTTCATACAAACCATTACTGGCAAGGGGTATCGCTTCATTGCCGCCGTGACAGCTCCAGGTGCCGAATTAGAATCGGAGCGGCCGGTCGTGGCGTCGCAGGCTCCTGGAGACGATGATTCTGCCCGCCGGTTTCCACGGCCTCGAGGCTGGGCGCTCGGCGCATTGCTGCTGGCCGTCGCCATCGTCGCCATCGCGGCCGGAACTTTATACCTGCGCTCCTCCCGCTTGCAAGCCCCGTCCCTGCATCCAGGCGGACGGACGATGCTGGCCGTTCTTCCCTTCGAAAACCTCACCGGGGACGCCACTCAGGAATACTTCAGCGACGGCATGACGGAGGAAATGATCGCCCAGTTGGGCAGCCTCGATCCCGATCAGATGGGCGTGATTGCCCGTACCACGGTCATGCGTTATAAACACAGCCAGGAACAGCTCAGGCAGATCGCGCGCGAGCTTGGTGTGCAGTACGTGCTCGAAGGAAGCGTACGCCGCGACGCCGGCAGGGTACGCATCACCGCCCAGCTCATTCAAATCAAAGACCAGACTCACCTGTGGGCCCAGCAGTACGACCGCGATCCCAAGGATCTGCTGGTGGTGCAAAGCGAGATCGCGCGGCAAATCTCCGACGAGATTCAAACCGCTCTGGGAGAGCACAAGCCCCTTGCCGCGGTCCTTCCCCAGACTCTTTCTCCTCAATCTCTCGAGGCCTATAACCTTTATCTGAAAGGGCAATACTACTTGAACAAGCGAACCGGGGAGGGGTTCCAGCAGGCCACCGATTACTTCCAGGAGGCGACCGGTAAAGATCCCAACTTTGCACGCGCGTACGCCGGTCTGGCCGATTGCTACGCTCTGACCGGCGCTTACAGCGGGGCTCCCTCGGCCGAATTCGCGCCCCAGGCCCGCGCCGCCGCGCGGCGTGCTTTGCAGCTGGATGACAGCGTGCCGGAAGCTCACGCCGCCCTGGCTTTGGTCGTGCAAAATTATGACTATGATTGGCAAACGGCGGAGCGGGAATTCAAGCGGGCCATAGAATTGAACCCGAGTTACGCTACCGGCCACCACTGGTACGCCGAGCACTTGGCCTGGCGCGGCCGTTTCGATGAGGCCCTTCGCGAAAGTGAACGCGCCCGGCAACTCGACCCGCTTTCGCTGATCATCGCCACCGATAACGCGGCCATTTTCTATTACTCCCGGCAGTACGACCGAGCCCTGGCTCAGTTCAATGCCGTTCGCGAGATGGATCCCGGCTTCCCCCACGCCTCCTTGATTTTTCAGGTATATGTGCAAAAAAGAATGTTCGCGGAGGCGACGGCGGAAATTGAGAAGCGGGTTCCTAACAACAGCATCTGGAGCTTGTCGAACCTGGCCTACGCCTACGGTCGAGCCGGCCAACAGGAAGAGGCCTTGCAGGAACTGCGGGGGTTGCTGGCTTTGAACCAACAACAACCGATGGATCCCATGGTGATCGTTCCAGCCTACATCGGGACGGGAAACCATGATGCGGCCATCCAGTGGCTGGAAAAGGCGTATGCCCAGCATTCCAACGGGCTGACCAGGATCAAGGTCGATCCCGTCTACGATCCGCTGCGCGGCGACCCCCGCTTTCAAGACCTTCTAAAGCGAATCGGCCTGGCTCACTAGCTCGCATAATGTGGTTTACCCGGCCTGGCTCAGGCCACCCTTTTCGTCTCAGCTGGCCTGAACCGGAAGCCCCGCCCGTGGCGTTTCACAGGTGTGCCGCGATGCCGCTGGCACCATGAGTGTTCCCTTTCGTTCCTTCCCTATTGCTCCAACTCGCTTTCCTCTGGCGCATCCGTTGAGCTCTGGAAGTCAATGCGGTACCCGTCGGGGTCGCTCAGCGGCACCACCCACAAGCCGTTCCCCACAAAGGGCCGCATCCGCGTCTGAATTCCTCGGGATTTGAACTCGCGATGCAGGGCCAGCGCATCCTCGCACATGAAACACACCGAGGCCCCCGTCCCCAGCGTTTCCTTCGGCCGGCGTCCCGGCAGGAACTCCTGGAGCATGATCGCGGCATGGCCCAGCTGAAGCCAACACCAGCGAATCCTCCCGTCGGGTTTGTCTTCCGCACGATCCGGAATCCACCGCTGCTTCATCTCGAAACCCAGTCCGTCCACGTAGAAGCGCAGCGAAGCCTCCATGTTGGTCACTCCGAAAAAGGGCACCGCCTGCTGGACCTTTACGCTCTTGTTGGCCGCAGAGTTCAGAGCCATGCGTGGGCGTAATTATAGACCGGTGCAACATTCTGGCGCATATGCGACGAGTCGGTTGGTTGTCGGCAAACTCGGAAGCCAGACAACTGGACCGAAGCGCTTCGCGGATTCAAGGTTGGGAATGTGATATGCTGTGCCCGATTCACGGGCTGCTGCTCGAACCCGGATTGGTGGTTTACAAGATTCATAACGGCTACTGGTTCTTCGGCAGACCGACGCTGGAAGATCTCCGCCAGGACTTGCGCGCGGTTACCAGGAAATGCCGGCCGGACTGGGACATCACAACGCCGGAGATGAAGGCGGCATGGCACCAAGGGCGCGAGGATCTCTTCTATCCTCATGGGAAAACCTATGTGCAAGCCCTGGGCGAGCAGGATTAGCTGCGGACTGGGGCACTTGCTACCGAACTAACCCATACTGGAGCAACCCATGGAAGAAGAACAAATCCGTGAAGCGCTGAATGCCCACTGGCGTGCCTCGGCGGCTGGCGACGCCAACGCGGAGCATGATATCTACGAGGACGACGCTATCTGCGACTATCCCCAGTCCGGCGAGCGAATCCTGGGGCGCAGGAATTTGCAGGCTTTGCGGAGTCATCATCCCGGCAAGCCCTCCGGTTTCAACGTCAAGCGAATGCTCGGAAGCGGCGATCTCTGGATCACGGAATACACCATCACCTACCAGGGACGATCGTCCTACACCGTGAGCATTATGGAGTTCCGCAACGACAAGGTCGTGCACGAGACCCAGTACTTCGCGGACCCTTTCGCGGCTCCGGCCTGGCGAAGCCAGTGGGTTAAGAAAATCGCCTGACGCCGCACGTCATTTGCATGTGTGACCGGGCCGCGCGGATTCCAGTCGTACGTGGCTTGACTCGCGTTGCCGATAAAGATAGCCTTGCGCTGCGGTAAGGCTGCGGTTGCCTTTCCCACGACTCCATCTCGCCTCTAGTCTCAACAAGGAGAAATCCATGAAGCGTTATTCCTCGATTTTCTCGG
>Ga0181534_10002761_pt1 | contig 10684 bp, 9 predicted proteins | sample PEATcosm2014_Bin_37_FD_119758 | JGI IMG/M metagenome (GOLD analysis project Ga0181534, IMG submission 119758) | Peatland microbial communities from MTU Mesocosm Facility, Houghton, MI, USA - PEATcosm2014_Bin17_10_metaG | ecosystem: Environmental > Terrestrial > Soil > Wetlands > Peat | place...
GTGGCCTTGGCGTCGTCCGCCGAGATAATCCCCAGAAAATCCTCGCCGCTATTCAACTCGACCGAATCGGTTTTGCGACCACGTGGAGCGACGGTGAGCCGATCGTTTTCAAATAATTTGCGCAAATAGGATTGCAGCACCTCTCTACCGACGGGCACTTTCATCGAAAAAGCAAAGGAGCGGTCGCCATCCTCGTCGTCCACGACCAGCGACCCAATCTGGCGCTCGCCGAGGCGCACGGCGGCGTCGTCGGGGTTCTTGGGGTCAGGCGCAACCATCACGTCTTCATTGCCGAGCGAGCGGCGCAGGAATTCCTGCAGCTTGCGCAATTCGGTCTTGTCCAATTTCGCCCCCACTTTTTTCGATCCTTAACGAGTGCCTGTGCCACGAAACCCGATGGGATCGCAAGAATCTTTGCAGACTTAGTCAAACGACAGCGGTCGCACCCATAAAAAATCGCCCGGAGAAACATCTCCGGGCGACAGGGATATCAGCGGGATCGGCGCGCCTTACTGCGCGTCGCCTTTGAGACGCTTATTGCAGTCGCTCCAGAATTTCGGCCAGGTGGCCTTGGGATCGGTCTTGCGAATTTCGGCCTTCTTGGCCTTCCATTCCGCGCCACACTGCTTCTGGCGATCATGCGCGGCAGCCTGTCCGGCGCTGACCGGTTTAGCCGGCTTGGCGGCGGCGGAAGCGGGCGTAGCTGCGGGGGCTGCGGCAGGAGCAGGCGCTGCAACGGGGGCAGGAGCAGGCGCTGCAACGGGGGCAGGAGCGGGCGCTGCAACGGGGGCAGGAGCCGGCGTAGGCGCCGCGGCGGGAGCAGCGGCGGGAGCCGTTTCCGTGACACGAGAGCGGCAGGCTTTCAGGTAATCCTGCCAGCTCTGGCCATTGAGTTGGTTTGCGGCCTTGGCGGCCTGATATTGCGAGCCGCACTCTTTCAGAACATTGGCCTGCGCCTGCGCCTCGCCGGAAGCGGCGACAGAAAGGCTGAAGGCGAACAGGCCGATGGCGGTAGACATAGCGAGACGGATTGACATCAAATTCTCCCCCTGATGGACAATCTTGCCATTTGGCAAGTTCATCCAGAATCGAAACGGTCGTCGAAAACTGCCTTGAATGCATGACCGTGGCCGCCTCGGCAAGCAGAGTCTATGCCATCCAACTTTCACGACATGACGATAATCCCAAGATCGACATGAACGCAATCTGAACCTAATTAGAGAGTGCTCAAAGACGCCGTTTTGTCGCACCAAAGAGCGTTTCGATGAAGGGCCGCCACGATGCGCGAAAAAACCAGGCGCGAAAATCCGCTTGCGTGGCGCGATGCTGGCGTGATTTTGCATGGCGATGGCAAAAGTCGGTGCCCCTGGTGTGGCAACGACCCGCTATATGTCGATTATCACGATAATGAATGGGGTCGGCCGGAGCGCTGCTCTCGGGCCCTGTTCGAGAAGTTGGCGCTTGATGGCTTCCAGGCCGGGCTGTCGTGGCTCACCATTTTGAGAAAAAGAGACGCGTTTCGCTCGGCTTTCGCGGGATTTCGACCGGAAAGAGTCGCGAGATTCGACGCGGGAGAAATCGAAACGCTGATGCAAAACAGGGGAATCGTCCGTAACAGAGCGAAGATAGAGGGCGCCGTGGCTTCGGCGCGGGCCTGGTTGGCGCTCGAGGAGGAACGGGGCTTTTCGGCTTATCTTTGGGATTTTGTCGACGGTCGGACGATCGTGAACCACCCGAGGCGCACGAGCGACATTCCCGCGCAGACTGCGCTTTCAGAGCGAATCGCCCGGGACCTCAAAGCGCGCGGCTTCAAATTCTGCGGCCCTACTATAGTTTATGCCTTCATGCAGGCGGTGGGGATGGTCGATGACCATCTGGTTGATTGCAGTCGGCATGAAAGCGCTCGGTAAGGCTTCCGGCCAGGTCGCGGCCTTCCCGGGGGACGAGGGATTTCTCCATAGGCGAGGTAGCTTGATGCAGGAAAATGATTGGGCTGCTTGCGATCGCTATATCGAGGAGCGACTGATTGGCGGCGCGGAGGCGCAAGCGGAAACCCTTCACGCGAATGCGGCGGCGGGCCTGCCGCATATCGATGTTTCCCCAGCTCAGGGGAAGTTCCTTTATTTGCTGGCGCGCTCGATAAGAGCCCGGAACATCATCGAAATCGGGACGCTTGGCGGCTTTTCCACCATCTGGTTGGCGAGGGCGCTTGAGCCCGGCGGCAAGCTGGCGACTTTGGAATACGACCCCAAACACGCCGAAATCGCGCGCTCCAATCTTGTTCGGGAAGGGGTGGGTGAGCGGGTCGACCTTCGCGTTGGAGCCGCGCTTGATTTGCTCCCGAAATTATTGGCGGAGGGGTTTGGGCCCGTCGACTTTTTCTTCATCGACGCCGACAAGGAAAACAATGCCAATTATTTTGAATGGGCGCTGAAATTCTCGCGACCTGGAAGCTTGATCGTCGTGGACAACGTGATCCGCGCTGGAGCCGTCGTGGACCCAGCCAGCAAGGATCCAATGGTGGTGGCTAGCCGAGCGCTGTTCGATCTGGTTTCGAGAGAGCCGCGGGTTTCCGCGACCGCTCTGCAAACCGTCGGCGCCAAGGGGTGGGACGGACTCTTGATCGCCAGCGTCAATTGACGTTGTTGATCCCGGCGTCATTGGCCATGAAAAAGAAAAAAAGAGGGCTCGCGCCTCGCGGCCGAGCCCTTCAGTTTTTATTGGAGGCGTTCGCCGTCTTTCAGGCGTCTTCCGGCGCTGGAGCGCGCAGTTCATCTGCATTTTCCCGGGACAATAACGCCCCATCGGGCCCGAAAAACTCCGCTTCGACCTTTCTGCCGCTTTCATCATAACGCCAATGAATGCGGGCCGCGCCGAGTCCTTTCCGTCGCGTCGGCCGTCCGTCGGCGCTGTAATAGGCCTCCTCGACCTGATTGCCGTGCTCGTCATAGCTGCGGGCAATCCGGGCCGCGCCTAGGCTCTTGCGCTTGATCGGTCGTCCATCTGCGCCGAAATAGCTTTCGACGACTTCGACGAGGTGCGGGGAGGCTGGGGAGGGCTCCACTGCGCTTTTCGCCGCCAAGGCTAGCTCTGTGGGCGCCTCTTTCGAAGGGCGACCGCGACGCGGCGGCGTCCCCGCCGTGTCCGGCGGGCTTGTTGACGTATGGAAATAGTCCATTGTTCCTGCTGACCTTGTAAAAATCCGTCGCCCCTGTAGGGGCGCCCGCACTGGATGAGAGACGCGGCAGGACTCGAACGCCCTGACAGATTTCACGAATAGGACGACGTCCCCGCATTCCCCGGGAGAACGGACGTCGCAATTTACTGCGGCCTTTGGCCGCCGTCAGAGGATGGAGATTGGCGGCGCTCTGGAGCCGACCGGCAAGGTCGGCCAGGAAATCGAAAGCTGCGCTGGCGCGCCAGACCACGCGAGTTGCCCGCGCCACGCCCTGAACAGGGCGTCATCGAGAGATGACGAGGGCGGAGCGCCTGCTCCGGAGAAATGAAGCAGGCAGCATTTATCGGCATGACTGCGCGAGCCCGCCGGGACGCCTGGCGTTTTTTCTCCCGACCGGGACTCGTCATCGTTCACGCAAATGGAGTTAGCGAAAACGCCCGGCTGACCCAGCTTGGGCGTTACCGCAATGCCAACCGCAAGTCCTTGTAGTACAAACAGATAAGCGACGAGCATAGATGCTGTCGCTGATCCGAATTGCCAAGTCTTGTCTGTCCTGTTGGCCATGATTTCGCTAACGTATGCGCTCCTCGCGCTTTGTCAATGAGCGGCGTCGTAACTTAAGGTCGCCATTCGGCGGTTTCGACACGCTGCCGCTCTTGCGTGCGCTCGTTGTCGATGACCGTCAGCAGCGCGCGCAGGGCTTCCGTCACGCCCGCTCCCGTCGCCGATGAGAGGAGCAGCAGAGGCGGCGGGCGTGCGTCGTCCGAGCGAGGGGGGCCGGCGGATACCATGGCGCGCTTAAGCCGCTCGCGCTGCTTCTTGAGTTGATCGGGGTCCGCGGCGTCGATTTTTGACAGCGCGACGATTTCCGCCTTGGCGTCGAGGTCGGCGCCATAGGCCTCAAGTTCGTGGCGCACCGTCTTGTAGTCGCGTCCCGCATGTTCGCCCGTCGCGTCGACGAGGTGCAGAAGCACCCTGCATCGTTCGACATGGCCCAGAAAGCGGTCGCCGAGCCCGTGGCCCTCATGGGCGCCCTCGATGAGGCCTGGAATGTCTGCCAGCACGAATTCGCGCTCGTCCCGGCGCACGACGCCGAGGCCAGGGTGCAAAGTCGTAAAGGGGTAATCGGCGATTTTTGGCTTCGCGGCGGTGACGCTGGCGAGGAAGGTGGATTTTCCGGCATTGGGCAGACCGATGAGGCCGGCGTCGGCGATGAGTTTCAGGCGCAATACGATGGTGCGCTCAATTCCAACCTGTCCCGGATTGGCGCGGCGCGGAGCCCGGTTGGTGGAGGTGGTGAAATAGGCGTTGCCGAAGCCTCCGTTGCCGCCCTTGCAGATGACCACGCGCTGCCCGACTTCCGTGAGGTCGGCGATCAGCGTCTCCTCATCCTCTTCGAAGATTTGAGTGCCGACCGGAACTTTCAGAACCGTGTCTGATCCCCGCCCCCCCGTACGGTTCTTTCCCATGCCGTGCATTCCGGTCTTGGCCTTGAAATGCTGCTGGTAACGGTAGTCGATGAGCGTGTTGAGACCTTCGACGCATTCAGCCACGACGTCGCCGCCGCGTCCGCCGTCGCCGCCGTCAGGACCGCCAAACTCGATGAACTTCTCGCGCCGGAACGAGACGCAGCCGGCGCCGCCGTCGCCGGAGCGCACGTAAACTTTAGCTTGATCCAGGAATTTCATGATTCGTGCGTTCCGCGTTACGTGGACGTAAGTTTCGGCCGCCGTGCGCCAAACAGCGTGCGGGCCGCGCCCCGCGTCAGACGGCGCCATTCGACCTCGACTTCGCCGCCGCGCGCCGGCGCCATCAGTCGCCCCCGTCCCGCTGGAGCAAAGCCCAGCTTCTCCTGAAGCTCCAGGGAAGCGGTATTGGTCGGCAATGCGGCGGCGGCGATTTCGCCCACGGAAGTGACGCCAAATATAAGATCGACGAAAGCCGCTCCGGCTTCGCCCATGTAACCCTGCCCCCAAAAGGGCCGCCCGAGCCAGAAGCCGAGCGTCGCGACGCCCCGGCTTTCGGCTCCCTGCGCGCCGATTATCCCGATCGCTTCATCGGGACGCCGCTTCGGCGCCATCACCAGCGACAGGCCGGCGCCGCTGGCGTTTTCCGCGCACACGCTGACGATAAAAGTTTCCGCATGACGCGGCTCATAGGGATAGGGGATGTTGGCGGTCTGCTTCGCAACTTCAGGATCGCCTGCAAGCCTGACGAAAGCCTCTGCGTCGGACGCGCGCGGCCAGCGGAGCCACAACCTTTCGGTCTCCAGCCTGAAAATGTCGTCGCGCGTGATATCCGGAAACATTGCTCAAAGCTCCAGGCGAAAGTCCAAAGGCGGTCCACGGACGAAAAAGAGGAAGCGGCGACCCGCTTCCCCCTAACGGCCATATGAGGCCATTTTCCGGACTTTTTGCCTTGAGCTCTCGCTCTTGAGCGCGGTGTTCACTGAATGCGAAGACCTAAAAGTCCGCCGGGGTTCGTCGGGCCGGCGGAGGGTCTTCCTTCGATCCTCCGCCTATTCGGCGGCTATGGCTGCGGGAACGACCGTTACGCTGGCGCGCCCGCTGGTGGTCTTAAAGAGAACCTTGCCGGCGGTCAGGGCGAACAGCGTGTGGTCCTTGCCCATGCCGACATTCAGGCCGGGATGCCACTTCGTGCCGCGCTGACGCACGATGATATTGCCGCCGATCACGGATTCGCCGCCGAACTTCTTGACGCCAAGGCGTCTGCCGTCCGAGTCGCGGCCGTTGCGGGACGAGCCGCCTGCCTTTTTGTGAGCCATTGTTCCTGCTCCGAGACTTTATGAGCAGCGCTCGCGCGCCGCTGGAATGGGATCGCGCGCCTGGGCGCGCCTTTCACTATCTATAGCTCAATCCGGGTGGAATTTCCACGCCCGATTCGCGCCGGTCAGCCTTCGATCGAGGTGATCTTGACGAGCGTCAGATCCTGACGATGGCCGCGCTTGCGCTTGGAATTCTGCCGGCGCCGCTTCTTGAAGGCGATGCTCTTCGGGCTGCGCGTCTGCTCCGTGATCTCGGCGAGAACCTTGGCGCCCGCGACTGTCGGGGCGCCTATGGTGGCTGCGCCGTCCCTGGAGACGAGCAGAACTTCGTTGAAGGTGATGGCGGTTCCGGCTTCGCCTTCAAGCGCCATGACTGTGATAATATCTCCGGCGGCGACGCTATATTGCTTCCCGCCGGTCTTGATGACTGCGAACATCGTTTTTTCCTGTGTTCGTTCCGCGCTCTGGCGCTTGTGCGCCGGCCGGCTTCTTTGCAGTTGACCGAGTTTTGCTTCGGTCCGTCCTCGCGACCGGTAGGGCGCGCAAAACGAAAAACGCGGCGAAACCGCCGCGCCGAAGCGAGGATGACCTAACCCGGAGGGGGTGGATTGTCAATCTATCCAGTCACACCGCCGAGATACGGCGCGCCTTTCATTCCGCCGCCCGCAGCGGCTTGACCCGGCAGGAGACGGCGTCAAGCCTGCGAGTCACCGCCGCCAGCTCCTCGTCATGGATGTCGAGCCGAAGCAAATGCTCATATGTATTGCGGACATAGGCCGGATTGTCGCCGAAGGCGCCCTTCGCGCCGGAGACGAGGCGGGTCACTTCGTCCAGCGGTAGCCGTCCCGCATATTGCTCGTGTTCGCGATCAACCACATAGGCCAGCGCCGGCACGCTCGACCCCTCCGCGAAGCGCACGTTCAGGGTCTTTTCGAAATAGACCGAGGTCACCAGCTCGCGCTCGCGCAAATATGCAAGCGTTTCCTCGCGTTTGCGGGCCGCCACGCGAAACGCCACACCCTGGCAGGAGCCCCCGTGATCCAGCCCCAGCACCAGGCCGGGGCGTTCGGGCGTGCCCCGGTGAACATGCGAAAAAATGCACAGCGAGCGATGATAGCCTTGCACGTCGGCCAGCGCGCTTTCCAGGAAGTCGAATCCCGGCTTCCACATCAGCGAGCCATAGCCAAAAACCCAGAAGTCGCCATTCTGGCAGCACGACAGCTCGCCGCCGGAGCGCTGAAATTCCCCCTTGTCGCGATTCGAAGAAGCCACGCTGTCCTCGTCAGTCCAAAAGGCGCCGGCGCGCCGCTGAAGCCACTGCAAGAATAATTCCGCCTTGATGGTTTCTAGCAAGTTAAAAATTCAACGGCTTCCCCGGCCAGCAGTCGTCGTGAGGGCGGCTACCCACAACATATTGATGCAAGAATCTTGCAATCGCCATTCTTTTGTGGCGCTCATGCGGTCATGAAGTTCCAACGTCTGCGCCTTCTTGGATTTAAGAGTTTTTGCGAATCCACCGACTTCCTGATCGAGCCGGGCCTCACCGGCGTGGTCGGGCCGAACGGCTGTGGCAAATCCAATCTCGTCGAAGCCCTGCGCTGGGTGATGGGCGAAAGCTCCTACAAGAACATGCGCGGCTCGGGCATGGACGACGTGATTTTCTCGGGCGGCGGCTCGCGTCCCGCCCGCAATCTGGCGGAAGTCGCGCTGGTGCTCGACAATTCCGCGCGCACGGCGCCTGCGGCCTTCAATGATTCCGAGACGATCGAGGTCACCCGCCGCATCGAGCGCGAGCAGGGGTCGGTCTACCGGGTCAATGGCCGCGAGGTGCGCGCCCGCGACGTGCAGCTGCTGTTCGCCGACGCCGCGACGGGCGCCCGTTCGCCCGCTTTGGTGCGCCAGGGGCAGATCGGCGAGATCATTTCCGCCAAGCCGCAGGCGCGCCGCCGCATTCTCGAAGACGCCGCCGGCGTCGCCGGGCTGCATTCGCGCCGTCACGAGGCCGAGCTCCGCCTCAACGCAGCCTCGGAAAACCTGACGCGGCTTGAGGATGTGCTGAAGCAGGTCGACAGCCAGGCCGACAGCCTTCGCCGGCAGGCGCGGCAGGCGGGGCGCTATCGCACGCTCGCCGCCCAGATCCGCCAGAATGAAGCGTTGGCCGCGCTGATCAATTACCGCGCGGCGGCAGAGCAACTGACTCAAGCCGAGCGCAAGCTGGAGCAGGATTCAAGCGCGGTCGCGCAGCGCACGCTGGACCAGGCCGCCACGGCGCGGGAGCAGGCGATCGCCGCCCACGAACTGCCCCCCTTGCGCGAAAAAGAGGCAGAGGCTGGCGCCGCTCTGCATCGCCTCATCGTCGCGCGCGATGCGCTGGACGGCGAGGAGCGGCGCGCCAGGGAGCGAATCGCCGAGCTGACCCGCCATATCGAGCAATTCGCCCGCGATCTGGAGCGCGAACGCGCGCTGATCGACGACGCGGCGGAGGTGGCGCAGCGGCTGGAGGAAGAGCGCGGAGAACTGATCGGCGCCGATTCGCTGGACGGCGACCGCGAGCGCGAGGCGCAGGACGAAGTCGCGCGAATCGAGGCGGCTCTTGCCGCCACCGAGGCCGAACTCGCCAGCGCGCAGGAGAGTCTCGCCGGCGTCAACGCCCGCCGCGCCGCGCTGGAATCCTCGCTCGCGGAGGAAAACCGCCGCGTCGCGCGCTTCGAGGCCGAGTTGACGCGTCTCGAAACTGAATTCGCGCTGATCGCCGCCCAGGGCGGCGGCGCAGAGGAAGTCGCGCGGCTGGAGCAGGCCTATGAAATGGCCGGCGAGGAAGCGCAGGCCGCGGACCTCGCGGCGCAGGAGCGCGAAGAGGCCCACCGGCAAGCGCGCGAATCCGAGGCTGGCGCGCGCGCGCCGCTGGAGGCGGCCGAGCGCCGCGCGCAGCGGCTGGAAACCGAAGTGCGCACGCTGGAAAAGCTGCTGCAATCGGGGTCCGGCGGGCTGTGGGCGCCGGTGGTGGAGCAGATTTCCGTCGCCAAGGGCTATGAGACCGCGCTTGGCGCCGCGCTTGGCGACGATCTCGACGCCTCCGCCGAGACCTCCGCCCCAGCGCATTGGGCCCTTACCCCCGCCGATGGCGACCCGCAGCTTCCGCGCAATGTGCGGCCCTTGAGCGAAGTCGCGAATGCGCCGCCGGCGCTGGCGCGGCGACTCAATCAGATTGGCGTGGTGCTGCGCGAAGAGGGCGCGAGCCTGCGCGGCCTGCTAAAGCCCGGCCAGAGGCTCGTCTCGAAAGGGGGCGACCTGTGGCGCTGGGACGGCTTCACTCAGGCCGCCGAGGCGCCCACCGCCGCCGCCCGCCGCCTTGTGGAAAAGAACCGGCTGGAGGATTTGCGCAGCGAAGCCGCCGTCGCCCGCGCGCAGGCTGACGAAGCCGCCGAGGAAGCGCAATTCGCCGCCGAGGCCGCGCGCGAAGCCGCCATGCATGAGAGCGAGGCGCGCAACGCCCAGCGCGCGGCGCGCGCAAGGCTGGACGAAGCGCGCGAGCGGCATGGCGCCGCCGAGCGTCGTTACGCGCAGGTCGCGCAAAGGCTGTCGGCGCTGGAGGAAGCCAAGGCGCAGACCCTCGCCAATCGCGACGAGGCCGCGCAAAAACGCGACTCGGTGCTCGGTGCGATGGAGGATCTGGACGAGCCGGCCTTCCTCGCCGGCGCTCTAGAGAACATCCGCGCCAAGGCGATGGTCGAGCGGGCGCAGGCAAGCGAGGCGCGCGCCGCTCTGGCCGCGATGCGCCATGAGGTCAATGCGCGGGCGACGCGCCGGGCCGCGATCCTGCGCGAAAGCGCCTCCTGGGCGGAGCGCCGCGACAAGGCGCAGGACCGCATCGGCGAGCTTGAGGAGCGGCTGGAGGCCGCCAAGGCCGAGCAGCAGGAGCTGGCCGAGGCGCCCGAGACCTTCGTGCTGCAAAAGCGCGATCTGGCGAAAGCCGTCGAGGCGGCCGAGGCCGCGCGCCGCGAGGCCTCCGACGCGCGCGCGCTGGGCGAGACGCGTCTGGCCGAAGGCGACCGCGCCGCGCGCGCCGCGCTTGAGGCGATGAGCGCCGCGCGCGAGGAAAAGGCCAGAAGCGAGGCGCAGCTTGAAGCCGCGCGCCAGCGCGCCGCCGATGTCGAGCGCCTCATCGCCAATGACCTCGACACGACGCCGCAGGCGCTGTTCGGCATGGCCGGAGTCGGCGCCGACGACCAGCTGCCGCCGAGCGCGGAGATCGAGCGCCAGCTCGAATCGCTGCGCGCCGACCGCGAGCGGCTGGGCGCGGTCAATCTGCGCGCCGAGGAGGAACTCGCCGAGATCGAGGGCGCGCAGGGCAAGATGTTCGCCGAGCGCGACGACCTCGCCGAGGCGATCAAGAAACTGCGCGCCGCTATCGCCGGCCTCAACAAGGAAGGGCGCGAGCGGCTGCTCGCCGCCTTCGATCAGGTCAACGCGCATTTCAAGGAGCTGTTCACGCTGCTGTTCGACGGCGGCACGGCGGAATTGCAGCTTGTCGAAAGCGACGATCCGCTGGAGGCGGGGCTCGACATTCTCGCCCGCCCGCCCGGCAAGAAGCCGCAGACCATGACGCTGCTTTCGGGCGGCGAACAGGCGCTGACGGCGATGTCGCTGATCTTCGCGGTGTTCCTGACCAACCCCTCGCCGATCTGCGTGCTCGACGAAGTCGACGCACCGCTCGACGA
>Ga0181534_10002762_pt1 | contig 10683 bp, 11 predicted proteins | sample PEATcosm2014_Bin_37_FD_119758 | JGI IMG/M metagenome (GOLD analysis project Ga0181534, IMG submission 119758) | Peatland microbial communities from MTU Mesocosm Facility, Houghton, MI, USA - PEATcosm2014_Bin17_10_metaG | ecosystem: Environmental > Terrestrial > Soil > Wetlands > Peat | place...
AGCGCCCGAGGATCGTCGTTACGCCGTCGCGACCCTGGAAGAGGTGGCCACGACGTTTCCGGGGGTTCTCCTCAATCTCGACATCAAGGGCACGGCACCGCTGGTCGAGCCCTACGAAGAACTCCTGGCCCAGGAGTTGGGACGTCTCGAGTTGGCTGAGCGGGTCATCGTGGCCTCCTTTCACGACGAGGCCATTCGGGCGTTTCGCTCATTCGCGCCCGGGGTCGCGACGTCGGCCGCGACGAACGAGACGGCGGCCTTCTATTTTTCGCACTTGGTAGATCCCGTGGTTCCGCCGGTCGTGGCCTTTCAGGTGCCACCTCGCTTCGGCGAGATGGAGGTCGTGACCGCGTCATTCCTTGACGCGTCGCACGCGGCGGGCATCGCGGTGCACGTGTGGACCATCAACGAGGAAGAGGAGATGGCGCGCCTTATCGACCTCGGCGTCGACGGCCTCGTGAGTGACCGCCCGAGCGTTCTCGCGGCGCTCTTGGACGCCCGCGGATGCGCCTGGGACGGAGACCTAACCCGCTAATCGCGGCGCCGTCCGCGGTTCCTTTAGCGGTTCGTACTGCGACGACGGGCGCGCGCCACCGAGACGGAGAGCGCCGTGATGGCTAGTACCGGCAGGGCCAGGTAGGCCAGGACGTTGAGGTGGGCCACCTCGCTCGCCAGGGCGACCACCCCGAGGATGAGGACGACGACGATGGTGATCTCGGGGGTATCGCCGACGAGAAAGTCCCACCAAAACATGCCAAATGCTTTGAGGGCTCGGGCGAGCCACGAGAGGGCGCGGCTCACGCTCGTCCCGTTGCCGGGGCCGGGGGCTTGCGCGCGAGGCGAATCGCCACCGCGACCACCAGGGCGTAGAGAACGACCAGGACGAGCAGCATGGTGTCACCGCCCGGCCATCGCACGCGCAGTCCTTCCCCCGTCCAGAAGGTCCCGAAGCTCACGAGCATGACTCCCACGGACATCTTCATCAGGTTCTCGGGGACCTTGGACAGTTGGCGGGCCACGATGACGCCGACGAGCGCGACGAGCGCCACGGCGAGGGCCGCGACGGCGATGGCGAGTCCCAGGCGGTGGGCCGAGGTACCCAGGGTCAATACGGCGACCACGATCTCCGTGCCCTCGAGAAACACACCCTTGAAGGCCACCACGAAGGCCACGCGGTCTCGACCAACACCCTTTCCTTCGCTCCGCAAGGTCGCCACCGTTTTTTCATAGATGGCGTCCTCGTCGTGCATGCCGACGTAGCCCGCGGAGCGCAGGATAGCTTTGCGTAACCATTGGAGCCCGAAGATCAAGAGCACCGCGCCCACGACCAAGCGCAACGGGTCGAGCGGCACGCGCACCAGGGCCGGCCCGAAGATGGCCACCAACGCGGCCAGGGCCAACACCGCGACGCCCGTACCCTCCAGAGCCGAGCGCCAGCCCCGGGTGTGGCCGACCGCGACGACGATGGTGAGCGCCTCGACCATCTCGACCGAGGCGGCCAGAAACACGGCCAAGACCAGGACCAGGGTGGTCGTCGATCCGCTCACGGCAGCGAGCATCACTCCTCCTTGACGTGGGAGTTCGTCGCCCGGCGCCTAGAAGAAGGTGAGGTGATCCCGACGCCCGTCCTCCACGACGGCGACCAGCGCGCGCGCCCCGGGCAGCGTTGAGGACGTATCAGCAAAGAAGTGCCCAGAGGGCGGGTGAGACTAGCCCCGACCGCAGTTGGGCTTCTTACCGTGGTTGGCCTTCTTCTTAGCGCGTAGTTTGCGCTTCACGGTCCGCTTTGACATAGGTGACAATGTTAGTGGGTGAGGTGGGTGGTGAGCCAAACGAGGGCCAGACGTGGATGAACAAGGGACAGTCGGGGAGTTGGTGCTCGTGGCGACCCCGATTGGCAACCTGGGCGATCTCTCGGCGCGCGCCCTGGACCTCTTTCGTCGGGCGGACGTCATCTACTGCGAGGACACCCGCCACTCGCGCACACTCTTCAGCGCGAACGATATCCCCTCGGGCGGACGACTCCAGGCCCTGCACCAGCACAACGAGGTGGCCCAAAGCGCCCAGGTGATCGCGCGCGTCGCCAGGGGAGAACTGGTCGTTCTCATCAGCGACGCCGGAACGCCGGGCATCTCGGACCCGGGCAGTCGCGTCACCGCGGCCGTCATCGAGGCCGGACTACGGGTGACCACGGCGCCCGGCCCCTCGGCGGTGATCGCGGCCCTTTCCCTGAGCGGACTGTCGAGCGACCGATTCGTGATGGAGGGATTTCTCTCGAGGAAGGCGGGCGAGCGGGCGCTGCGCTACGAGGAGTGGGCGAGCGAGGAGCGCACGATTGTCTTCTACGAGTCGCCACAACGCGTCGCCTCGGTGGTTGAGGAGCTCGCCCTCCTATTTCCGACTCGACGCGTCGCGCTGGCCCGCGAACTGACAAAACTTCACGAAGAAGTGATGCGCGGCACGCTGAGCGAGGTGTCCGCCGAGCTCGCCCACCGCGACGTCCTCGGAGAAGTCGTGGTCGTGCTGGAGGGCGCGACCCGCACCGCTCCCGTGGACGACGAGGTCGTCGTGGCGGCGCTGCGTGAGCAGTGGAGCGACGGGGCGACGACGCGCGACGCCGTCGACTACGTGTCGCGCACGCTGGGCCTCGCGCGTCGCGACGTCTACCAACGGGCGCTCGCGTCACGAAAAGACGGCCCGACCAAGTAACTAATCTGGGAGCACCCATGGGCCGCTTCTACATCACCACCCCCATTTACTACGCCAACGACGCCCCGCACGTGGGCTCGGCCTACACGACGGTGAACGCCGACGCCCTGGCCCGCTGGCACCGTCTGGTGGGTGATGAGGTGAAGTTTCTGACCGGGACTGACGAGCACGGCCAGAAGATGGCCGACGCCGCGGCCAAACACGGGGCCACGCCGACCGAGTGGACCGACCAGGTCTCCGAGCGCTTTCGCGTCGCCTGGGCCGCGCTCAACATCAGATACGACGACTTCATCCGCACCACCGAACCCCGCCACTACACCTCGGTACAGAAGTTCCTGTCGGTGATCTACGAGAACGGGTACATCTACAAAGACGTCTACAAGGGCCTCTACTGCGTGAGCTGTGAGGACTACTACACCCTGGAGGCGAGCGACGACGGACGGTGCCCGATTCATCACTCGGCGCTCACCGAGATGGAGGAAGAGAACTGGTTCTTTCGCCTCAGCGCCTTCGAAGATCGACTGATCGAGTACTACGACTCGCACCCCGGCTTCGTCACGCCCGAGACCAAGCGCAACGAGGCCTACGCCTTCGTCAAGGGCGGCCTGCGCGACATCTCCATCACCCGCACGTCCATCACCTGGGGGGTGCCCGTCCCCTGGGACGAGCGGCACGTCTTTTACGTGTGGTACGACGCGCTCATCAACTACCTGACGGCGATTGGCTACGGCCAGGTGGACGACCACGTCGAGGAGTGGTGGCCCTACTCCCACCACCTCATCGGCAAGGAAATCATTCGTTTTCACTGCGTGTGGTGGCCGGCCATGTGCATGGCGGCCGGGCTCGATCCGGTCCACCACGTCCACGTGAACGGCTGGCTCCTCGTGGGGGGTGAGAAGTTGGGCAAGACCATGGCGGCCGAAGGTGCCGTCAAGGTCACCGACATCGAGCCGATCGGACTGAGCCAAGAGTTCGGGGTCGATCCGCTGCGCTACTACCTGCTGCGCGAGACGGCCCTCGGCAACGACGGCGAGTTTTCTCTGGAGGGCATCACCGCGCGCTACAACACGGACCTCGCGAACAATCTCGGCAACCTCGTGGCCCGGGTCGCGGCGGTCGTTACCTCGAAGTGCGCCGGGGTGGGTCCGCGACCCGCCGCCGACTCCGCCCTTCGCGCCGTCGCCGAGGTGTCCCTCGCCAGGGCCGCCGAGGCGTGGGAACACTTTGCGCCCCAACGTGCCCTCGAGGCGACCTTCGAGTTGGTCGGGGCGACCAACGCCTACCTCGAGACCCACGCGCCGTGGAAGATGGAGTCGGGGAGCGCGGTGGAGAACGTGATGGGGGACGCCCTGGAGGCGATTCGCCTGGTCACAATATTGATCTCCCCCGCCATGCCGTCGGTGGCGGTGGAGATCTGGCGGCGAATCGGACTCAGCGGTGCCCCCGACGCGGTGCCCTTTGACCAGGTGGCGATCTGGGGGCTCTATCCCGGTGGCGTGGTCGACAAGGGAGCTCCGCTCTTCCCGCGCATCACGAGCGACGAGTGAGTTTCTGGACCGACGCTCACTGTCACCTCCAAGACGAGTTCTTTGACCACGCGCCGGACGCGCACGCCCAGGTGGGCGCCACGCTGCAACGGGCGCGCGAGGCCGGGGTCAACCGCGTCGTCGTGGTGGGGACGGGGGCCAAGAGTTCCGCCGAGGCGCTGGAACTCACCGCCCTAGGCGGCGAGGTGGAGATCTACGCGACGGTCGGACTTCACCCTCACGACGCGAACGACGACCTCGCCCCGGTCGCGGCACTCGCTCGGGCGGGCCATCCCCGGCTGGTCGCGATCGGGGAGTGCGGCCTGGACTACTTCTACGAACACTCTCCCAGAGCCCAGCAGCGCCAAGCCTTTTCGGCCCAGATCGCCCTGGCCTTCGAGCTGGATCTGGCGCTCGTGGTACACGCTCGCGACGCCTTTGAGGACCTCTTTGATCTCTTCGCGAGTGAGGGCGTACCGCCGCGGACGGTGATCCACTGCTTTACCGGTACGCCCGACGACGCGCTCGGCTGTCTCGAGCGTGGCTGTGATATCTCGATCTCGGGCATCGTGACGTTCAAGAACGCGGACGCCCTTCGCGAGGCGGCGCGTCTGGTGCCGCTCGATCGACTGCACGTCGAGACCGACAGCCCGTTTTTGGCGCCCGTGCCCCATCGCGGGCGAAAAAATGAGCCCGCGTACGTGGCCGTGGTGGGCGAGTACGTCGCGGCGCTGCGTGACGAGGACCTCGGGGCCCTGCGCCAGGCCACCGCGGCGAACTCCGCACGGCTCTTCAAATTGCCCGATCGTTGAGCGAGCGACCTATGTTTTCAAGGGGTTTCGCGATCGTTTGCCGAGAGGGCCCGGCTCTCCTAGCGTAGGGGGGTGGGTTTTCGCGAACCCGCAGTCCTGGCGGAGGGCAACGACTGAGTACTACACGACGTAGGGCGCTTGCGCGTCCCCGGTTACTGCGTACGACGACGGCCATCTTGGCGACCTCGTTGGTACTGCTCACGCCCGCGAGTTCGGGGGCGGCCCAACACCCCGCCTTTCGCATGCCTGACCTCATCGGTCGCTCGCGCCTCGCCGTCTATCGCACGATGCGACACGACGGCCTCTATTTCGTCACCACCGGACCCGGGAGTGCGAACGACCACTGGAACGACGTAGTGAGCCAGAGTCCCCGACCGGGGGTCATGGTGGCCTGGCACAGTGAGGCCCGCCTGAGCGTGCGTCCCGCCGCGCTCACCCATGCCGCCCGGGTGGTGCCGCGGCTGATCGGACGCTCCAAGGCGGGGGTCTACGCGGCACTGCGAGCGGCTGACCTGTACTTTAAGACGGTGGGACCAGGGAGTTCGAACAGCGCCTGGAGGTTCGCCCTGGCCCAGTCCCCACGTCCCGGCACCCGGGTGCCCTGGCACAGCGTGGTCGTGGTTCACGTCTCCACCCGCCGCCCGGTGGGCGCCGTGCAGACCGCCGCCCCCGAGTCACCGACCCCCACCTCGAGCGTGGTGGTGAGCGGCACCGACTTCAAACTGGGCGTCGCCACCTGGTACAACTACATCCCGGGGCAGTGCGCCGCCTGGTACCTACCCAGGGGCACGCGCCTGACCGTGCTCGACCTCACGACCGGGCGATCGATCACCTGCATCGTGACCGACAGCAACGCCGCGGTGGGCAATCACGTCGTCGACCTGAACGAAACGCAGTTCGCCGAGCTGGAGCCACTGGCCAAGGGTGTGATTAGTGTCAAAGTCTCTTGGTGACCCACACTCGAACTGAGCTGGTTGCCCTGCTGAAAGCGAACGGCCTCACCCCCTCGCGGGCCCTCGGTCAAAACTTTGTGGTGGACGCCAACACGGTGCGGCGCATCGCTCGTTTGGCGGCGGTCGGCCCCGGCGACCAGGTACTAGAGATCGGCGCCGGACTCGGTTCGCTCACCCTGGCGCTCGTCGAAACGGGCGCGACCGTCCGCGCCCTCGAGATCGACCGCTACCTGATCGAGCCGCTGCGCTCGGTCGTCGAGCCCCGGGGGGTGACGGTTCACCACGCCAACGCCTTGGAGGCCCACTACGACGAGATTCTGGGATCGCGACCGGCCGTGGTGGTAGCGAACTTGCCCTACAACGTGGCGACGCCCGTGGTGCTCCATCTCTTGGAGAGTCAGCCCCTCGTCACGCGCCTCCTCGTGATGGTGCAGAAGGAAGCGGGCGAGCGCCTCGCGGCGCACGCCGGTGACGAGGCCTACGGCGCCGTCTCCCTGCGCGTGCAGTACTTCGCCGACGCCAAGGTCGTGGGCAAGGTGCCACCCAGCGTGTTTGTGCCCAAGCCCAACGTCGACTCCGTTCTGGTGTCGCTGACGCGGCGACCTCAGGTGCGCGTCGACCCGGACGTCGTGAGCGAGGACGAGCTCTTTACCGTCATTCGTACGGCCTTTGGCCAACGCCGAAAGATGCTGCGCCGTTCGCTGGCGGAATGGACGACCGAGGGGGTCTTCGAGCGCGCCGGGGTGGCCGAGACCCGACGGCCCGAAGAGTTGACCATCGAAGAGTTTGCGGCCCTGGCGGCGGCGCGATGATCGAGCTGCGCGCTCCCGCCAAGTTGACGTGGTTCCTCGAGATCACTGGTCGGCGCGGTGACGGGATGCACGAACTTCGAGCGGAGATGCTGAGCGTCGATTTCGCCGATCGCCTCGAGATCGAGGAGGACGGCGACTATCTCCGTCTCGAGGGACCCTATTCCAACGTCGTGGCGAACGAGGAAAATCTGGTGTCGCGGGCGCTGCGCCTGGTCGATCGGCGCGCGGGTGTCGTCCTGCACAAGTTCATCCCGCCCGGGGGCGGACTGGGCGGAGGCAGTTCTGACGCCGGGGCGATTCTTCGATGGGCCGGGGGTGTCGGGCACGACGAGGCGCTCACGCTGGGCGGCGACGTTCCGTTCTGCCAGGTCGGGGGGCGAGCCCTCGTTGAAGGGGTGGGTGAGCGACTCAGTGAGTTGCCCTATGAGAAACGCGACCTGACTCTTATTCTGCTCAGTTTCGGCGTGAACACGGCCCAGTGCTACCAAGCCTTCGACGAACTGCGCGCCGCGGGAGAGGCGCCAAAGGGAAGGAACCATCTGGAGGCGGCCGCCCGGCGGGTCGAGCCGCGCCTGGCCGCGACGATGGATTGGCTGTCGGGAACCCTCGGGGACCGGGTGCACTTGGCCGGGTCGGGTTCGACGCTGTTCGTCGAAGGTCACCTGGAGTCGCGCGTTGACTCCTGGGACGTGATGGGCCCCGAAGGGGCCGTACAGTTTCGCCAGACCACTACCACGCCCAAGGGGGCGTAGCGCGACTTATTTACCGGCGGCGCGACGCTGGAAGCGGGTGCGCTTCAGCATCTTCTTGTGCTTTTTCTTGCGCATTCGCTTGCGGCGCTTCTTAATAAGTGATCCCATGGCTTGAAGAACACTACTACGTTCTGCTTGGGCCAAATTTTTTGGAGGATCGATGGCGTGGTTCCTGGAACACGTACAACTCGCCATTCCGGCGGGCGAGGAGGGGCGTTGCGACGACTTTTACGTGGGGCTCCTCGGCTTTGCGATGCTGGAAAAGCCGCCGGCCCTGGCGGCGAGGGGCGGGCGCTGGTACCAACGGGACCACGCGATCCTCCACCTCGGCGTGGACCCGCACTTCGTGCCGGCGACCAAGGCCCATCCGGCACTCGTCGTCGATGACTACGCGGCCCTGATGTCGCGCCTCGAGGGCGCGGGGGTCACGACTCGCCCCGACGACACCATTCCCGGCCGACGGCGCTGTCACCTGGACGATCCCGTCGGTAACCGCATTGAACTGATCGACGGAGGGAACCTCGGCTAGTCGGCCTCGGGCAACTGAATGGTAAAGCGCGCCCCGCCCAGTTCGGGGTCGCGATCGACCATCACGGTTCCGTCGAACTCCTCCACCACCTGGGCCACGATCGACAGCCCCAGTCCCGAGCCGGGAAGGGATCTCGCCGAGGGGGACCGCCAGAATCGATCGAAGACGAACTGGCGGTCGTCGTCGGTGATGCCCGGTCCACTGTCGGCGACGGCGACGAGACCGTGCGCCGAGTGCACGTTGATCCGCCCCCCCTCGGGCGTGAACTTCACAGCGTTGGTCAAGAGGTTCGAGATGGCCCGGTTCAGTCGATCGTGGCGGGCCTCGACGTAGGACGTCTCCACCTCCACGTTGATGGTGATGTCGCGAATGCGCGCGTAGGTGCGCGCGGTCTCCACACACTCATCGACGCAGTCATCGAGGCGCAGGCGCTCGAGTGAGCCTTCAGATCGTTCACCCCGGGCCAGTTCGCCCAGGTCCGTCACGAGTGCCGCGAGCTCGTCTACTTGGGTCACCATGTCGTCGGTGATCTGGCGCAACTCCTCGTCGCTCAGTTCGCTCGCTCGTGAGAGCACCTGAGCGTTCGTGCGCAGAGAGGTGAGGGGAGTGCGTAACTCGTGACTGGCGTCCACGACGAGTTGGCGCTGGAGACTTTGACTGCTCTCGACCGAACGCAGCAGTCGGTTGAAGACTCGCCGCAATCGTCCGAGCTCGTCCTCGTCGCCCTCCACCAACCGGTACTGCAGGTCGTTGGTCGTGGCCACGGTCTCGATCTCGTTGGTGACCTCCTCGAGGGGGTGCAAGGCCTGGCGCGCGAGAAAGAGGCCGAGGCCAAAGGCCAGCAAGAGCCCGCCCGCCGCGACGATCATCAAGGTGGAGACGAGGTGACTGAGCTCGGTGACTTGCCCGGTGACGTCGACCACGATCAACTGGGCCGACGTCGTGGAGATCTGTTGGCACACGCCCGTCGCTGAGCAGTCGAGAATGGAGTTGGCGGGCAGCGGAACGACCAGCTCGCGGTAGCTCTGATTGCCGATCGTGATGGTGCGAATGACCTGGGACGACTTGCCGTTCGCCGCGCTCATGACGGTCGGGTCGATGGGGATATTCGAGTTGTTGAGCATCTCTCGGTTCGGCAGAACGATCTCGGAGGACGCGCCAATGAGCCGATCATCGAAGTGTGAGTTCAACGGCTGCTTCGACGCCTGAACCAGCGACTGGTCCACCGAGTTGAAGAGGGCGCTGCGCGTGGTGAAGTACGAGGCGAAGCAGGCGATGACGACCGCGATGGCCGCCGCCGCCACGGTGGCCGCGATGACGCGGGTGCGAAACGTCACGACGTTCGAAGGGCGTAACCCACTCCGCGCACGGTCTGAATCAGTCGCGGTTTGTTGTCCTCTTCGAGCTTGCGACGCAGGTAGCCGATGTAGACGGCCAGCGAGTTCGTGCCGGAGTCGAAGTTGTAGCCCCAGACGAGGTCAAGAATCTGGTCGCGCGTGAGTACCTGGCGGGGATGGTGCAGGAAAAGTTCCAGCAGATCGAACTCGATCTTGGTCAACTCAACCAGACGAGCGCCGCGATGCACTTCCCGAGTCTGAGGGTTAAGGGTCAGGTCCTCGAAGCGAAGGACGGTCCCGTCGACGTCGCTGACGTTGTGGCGACGAAGCAGCGCGCGCAGCCGCGCCAACAGTTCGGCCAGGTCGAAGGGCTTAACGAGGTAATCGTCCGCGCCCACGTCGAGCCCTTCCACGCGGTCATTGACCGCGTTGCGCGCGGTCAACATCAAGATCGGCGTCGTGTCGCCGGAGCGGCGAATGCGTCGACAGACCTCGAGTCCGTCGATATCGGGCAACTGGAGATCGAGCACCACCGCGTCGGGGGCTCGCAACTGAATGGATTTGAGGGCGGTCGCGCCGTCTTCAAATAGCTCGACGTCGTAGTTCTCCATGCGCAGAGCCCGACCGAGGGCCGAGCGGATTGCCGAGTCGTCATCGACGATGGCCACGTACGAGTTGGGTGTGGATGCGGTGGTCACGGCGACTTTCGTTGGAGTGGTTCTTAGGCTCTAGTGTTGCTGGTTGGTATTAAGGGTCATCAGGGATACTTTAAGAATCTTTGAAGATTGCCGCAATTGCAGTGCGTTTTGACAGTGGCGGGTAATTCAATTGGCAGAATGCCGGACTTTGAATCCGGTCGTTGGAGGTTCGAGCCCTCCCCCGCCAGCCAAGTACCACGTGGGTTCGTCAGTCGGGGATTCGTAACACCTCGAATGCCACTCGACGTCGCAGCGAAAAGCCCAGATCTCCATAGAGACGAATGGCGTTGGTGTTGTCGCCCGCCGCGTGCAAAAAAGGCATCTCGCCTCGGGCCACGATTCCCGCACCCACTGCCTTGATGAGTCGGCTCGCGAGGCCTTGACCCCGGTACTCGATGTCGGTGCACACCGCGCTGACCTCCGTCCACCCCGGTGGGTGCAGACGTTCTCCGGCCATGGCAATGAGCCCGCCCGCTCGCCGAATCCCGAAGTAGTTGCCGAGCTCAATCGTCCGCGGCCGAAAGGGTCCCGGCCTCGTGCGTTCGACGAGCTCCA
>Ga0181534_10002763_pt1 | contig 10673 bp, 14 predicted proteins | sample PEATcosm2014_Bin_37_FD_119758 | JGI IMG/M metagenome (GOLD analysis project Ga0181534, IMG submission 119758) | Peatland microbial communities from MTU Mesocosm Facility, Houghton, MI, USA - PEATcosm2014_Bin17_10_metaG | ecosystem: Environmental > Terrestrial > Soil > Wetlands > Peat | place...
ATGGCCATGCTCTGCAAGGTCGCGGAGAGCTCTTCGGTCTGTTGGCTGAGGTCCTTCTGAACGAGCGCCCAGGCCGTCGCCTGCTTCTGCGCGCCCTGCTGGGTCGTGCCGACGCGCTGCACTGTCGCTTCGTAGGCCGCGAAATCGGGTATCAGGTTCATGGCCATGGTCGCGCCCTTGACGCCGCCAAAGGAGAGCGTCAGGTCCCGCATAATATTCGCCTGCGACATACCGGACTGGGACGCTCGATCCATGGCAGCAGAGAAGAGGCCCAGCGTCCCGGTCAGATCGCCGCTCGCCAGCTTGTTGCGCATCTCCGTGACGTTGATGCCCAGCTGCTCCATGGCCAGTTTCGCCGTATTGGATGGCGCGATGAGCTGCGCCATGCCCTCACGCAGTGCCGTCGCCGCATTGGCTGCCGGCACGCCGCGCGCCGTCATCGTGGCCTCTGCCGCGGCAATCTGCTGAAAGCTGATGTGCAGCCCGGCCGCCGTGGGCAGAATGGTGGCAAGGCTCGACGAGAAGTCCGCCATGGTCATCTTGCCCGAGGACACGGCGGCGATCATCTGGCCCGTCACGGCGCCCGCCATGGCCGCGCTCTGGCCGTAGTCGGTCAGTTCGGTAGTGAGGCCGGTGGCGACACTCTTGGTATCCGTCAGGCCAATCTTGGCCCCTTCCGCCGATGCCTGGAGCACTTGCAGTCCCGCGGCACCGTGAAACCCGGCCGATTCGACATAGTACATGCCGGATGCCAGCTCGTCCGCGCTCTCGCCGACGTCGCCCGCCATCTTGAGCATGCCCGCGCGCACGAGGTCCAGATTCTTGACCGACTCACCGCCGCCGGTCACCAACACCGTGGTCAGAGTGTCATAGCTGGATGCGGCCTTGACCGCGTAGGCGCCGATGGCCAACGCGGCCGCGCCGATGCCGATGCCCACGTCCTGCAGCTTGCTCATCGTGGACGAGGTGCTGCTGGTCAGGCCCTTCAGCTTGGCTTCGGCGCTGCCCATGAGACTGGTGAATCCAGCGTCGGTCCCGGTCAGGCGCGCGGTGAGATCGGCTATCTCCGGCATCGGTCAGACTTTGCGCACGCGCGCTTCGATTTCCATGGCGGCGTAGACCTCTTCCTTCACGTCGAGCGGGTAGTTGCGCCAGCGCATCAGATCGCCACCCGCCGCGTAGTTGGCGCACGGGATGTCCGTCCAGAAGGCCGGGAAGATGAAATGGCGCTTCTTGTCTTGGTCGAGGTAGGTGAAACGATGGTCGGCGCTCCAGATGCCACTGCCGGGCTTGTCGCGTTCGTGGACGAGGTAGCGGCAGATAGCGTCGACCCAGGCGCGTTTGGGCGGATGTCCTTACGCACGGCGGAGTAGATGGGCAGGAAGACGCCGGCGGGCACGGCGGGCGAGTGGATCGGCACCATCACGCCGTGATCCTTCACGTCCCACCACACGACGACTGCGCGGGTGAAGGCCATCAGCGCCTCCCCCTGGCCGTTCGGGTCATCGTCGCCCGGCAGCCGCCAGCCTGCCGGCAGGCGCCTGACGTTGTACCGAATGGTCAGCAGCAGGCTCCCATCATCGTCCCGCACATCCAGCGGCTTGCCTTCATCCTGAAACAACTCGGCAATCTCAGGCATACATCCCCCGTCCCGGCATCACAGTGCACTCAGCTCATTGGACAGGCTCACGTGCATGAACGCGTTCTGATTCGCCGCCAGAAACGCCGCATCTCTGACCGGCTTGATAGTCCATTCCTGTGTGTAGACGCCCTCGTGGTCTTTCGGCTCGCCGGCGTTCTTGATCACCCGGAAGGGCATCTGGATGCTGAGCGAATCGCTGCCCGTGGGCGCCGCGGCGAAGACGGACAGGTAGCGGGTGCTGTTCGTGCGCATCTTGTCCAGGAACGCCTTGGATTGGTCGTTGCGCTCCAGCTGGATGGTGAGCTCCAGGCTGGGCAGCAGCACCACGTAGGTCTGCCAGCTGTTGAGCGTGTAATCCATCACCCACTTCATGCCCCACCGTTTGCTCAAGGTGAGGGCCCAGTGGTAGCAATCCGCCAGCTTGGTGCTGCCGATATTGCCGTAGGTCTCATCCACGAAGATGCCGGTCTGGTTCGCGGCGAGCGGGTTGGCGCTCACCTCCGTGGGGTTGCTGGTCGGCGTGGCGTCGTCGCTATAGAGCATGCCGAAGCCGGTGCCCGAGGCCTTGATCTCGTCGCGAGTCCAGTCCAGGGTGAAGCCGTCGATGATCACGCCGGACGACTTGCCGCAGCTATCATCCTGGCCATGTTCCACGGTGAAGGAGAGCGGTGTGTCCCGCTTGTTGATCTGCGGATAGTAGTCCCACTGCCCCGCGCCGCCCTGCGGCTTGCAGAGTCCGGAGCCGAACACGTAGGTCAGCTCGGAATACGTCCCCGCGCCGTCGAACTTGAAGCCCGACCAATCCTTGGAGAGCACGGTCACCGCGTCCACCAGGTCGCCCTGGCTGACGTACTCGTCGACCTTGCCCTCTTGCCAGCCGGCGGATTTGAACGATGGCATCTGGCGATTGGCAGGCACGGCGGTGCCGATGACCGACTCCACTCCCAGACGGGAGACCTGCAAAATGGTATCTTGCGTCGTTTGACTCACTGCGGCTCATCTCCCCTCAAGCGTCAGACGGAGCCGTGCACCAGCACTTCGATGGTCACGTTGGCCGGCTGGCCGCTGGCATTGCTGACGAACATCTCCGTCACGTCGGTGGTGAACAGGCTGGTCATGCCGGCGCCCGCGATGTAGACGAGTGGGCTCTTCGCAGTGAGGCTGATCGCCGGCAGTGGGGCGCTGGTGGAGTTGACGTCAATGGTCACGTTCTGGTCGGAGTAGAGGATGTAAGCCTGCACCTCCTCTGCCGCGAAGGCCAGACGCGTGGGCTGATTCACCGTGCCCGTGGCAATGGTGTCCACATAGGAGTGCGAGGTGTTGTCGGCTGCCGAGAGCGAGGCGCTCACCACCTGAATGCCGTTGACGGAAAACTGCAGCGCCATGGTGTAGGGAACGGACTGGGCCATCATGACCTCCTATTGGTTCTGCTCACAGACGTGCACCTCGAAAACGAAACCTGACTCCCGGAACTCGCGCCCGCTGTCAACGCTCACCATGGTCAGCGGGAAGAGCCGGAAGCAAGCATTGATGTAGCCCTGCGTGAATTGCATCGTGGCGAGGTGCAGCACCTGGCCGATGCGCTGCGCCAGCACGTCGATCGTGCTCTTGTCCGCCGATGGCGTGGCCGCCAGGACGCGATAGCGTAGCTTGCTGGTGGTGATGTGCCCGCCCACCGCCACGACGTCGGCGCCGCCCAGGTAGGCGTAGGCGATGACCGGGTACGTGCTCGTGCCCTCGGGCGCGTGGCCCTCGAAGACGCGCGCCGTCCCGCCGGTGGCGGTCACTGCCGCCGCGATCGTCGTGTCTCCTGCCAGCTTCTGGAAAATGAAGGCCTCCGCCATGGCCACGGCGCTCACGGGCGTGCTCATGCGTAGCCTCGTCCCGTGCGCCGGTCGCTGCGCCCGATCGCCCCGATGCCGCCGAACGCTTTGAGCGCCGGCAGACTACTTTCCGCCCAATGCTCGTAGAGACGAGCCGGGAAGTGCTGCATGCAGGCCGGCGTGAGCACCGGTCGCGGGGCCATGTGCGCCGTGCCTACTTCGGGCCAGAGCGCGTAGTCGGTGGGGATATGCACCTGTCCGGCAAAGCGAGACAGTTGCTCCCATCTGGTTTCATCCTGGCTGAGTCCCGTGTCCAGGAAGTGATTTGGCGTCATATTCTCGCGCGTCTGTTCGGCGATGTCCTCGCCCGTCGCCGCGATGGTGCGCGCGAACTGCTCGAGCACGGCCTCACGTGCCCCTGCAAAATTGTTCTTGAGCGTGCAGGAGGCCTTGAACATGCTCGACGTGCCGCGCGTGAAGGTGGCCATCAGTCGAGATCCACCAGTCTGATGCACTGCAGGCTTCGCTCGATCAGGAACGTCTGCGGGCCGATGCTTTGTACCTCGTAGGTGAGCTGCTCGCTGGCCGTGGCGCTGGTCGGCACCGTCGCCACGATGCGGTCCTTGGCCGTGACGTCGGTATCCCAGGGAAGCGCGATCTCCCAGAAGTCCTGGGCCTGTTCCGCTTCCATGGCTTCCGTCTCGCGGCCAGGGCGCCAGGGCGAGACCCGGCAGGTCAGGCTCGGGTCGGAGATAGTCGTCCAGGCGTCCGTCCAGCCACCCTGGCCGTTGGGCACCGGCGCGTTGCGCAGCACCTGGCAGGGTGTGGGGCGATGCTGCGCGGTATGGGCGCGCATCATGGCCAGCTTGGCGTCCGTGATCAGCGCCGGCATGCTCATGATCCGGGCGTCTCCCCTGCCGGCGGTGTGGTCTCGGCCGTGGCCGCCTTCGCGAGCGCGTCGGCGATCGCCTGCGGCAGCCGCTCCTGCAAGGCCTGCTCGACGCGCGCCTCATACTCCGCACGCGACACCGTGATCGTATCGGTATCCGGTGGGGCGGCCGGGTCGGAGGCCTTCACCTTGCGGTAGGCCGGCTGGGCCAGATAGGCGCCAACCGACTCGTCCGGCACGTCGACGATGCTCCCAATGGTCGTGTTGAAAATCTTGGCCACGATAGCCTCCTCTAGAAGGACGTCCGCGAAATATCGTTATTGCTGCGCTGCCAGAGCACCTGCGGCGTGTCGGAGCGGAAGGCCTGCAGGCTGAGGGCGCGGGCCTTGAGCTTGTACCGATCCGCCAGGCGCAGCAGGTTGTCCGACTGCTCTTTGAGCTGAAACTTCTGGCTATTCGAGCTGAACGTGAACTCGAGCGTGAGCTGGGCCGCCCAATCCTCGAGCATCTCCACGGCCGTGGCGTGGCGGTCGTATGTCTTGCCGCGCAGGTAGACCGGCGGCCGCTGCCCCCAGGTGTAGATGCTGGTGTCGAACGTCCAGTGCCCGGTGATGTAGTCCGACGTAATGGGCGCCAGGATGGCAAAGTTGGGATAGCCCTGCAGCACGACGTCGGCTTCCCAGTCCTCGAGCTTCTGATTGCCGGACAGGGCGTAGTAGTCGAACCAGGCCACGGCGCCCCCGGGCTCGATCTGCGGCTTGGTGGCGAGCTCCAGGTAGTTCACATCGACGCGGTGATGATCCAACGCATCCTGCACCTGCTGATCCTGAAACATGGTGGCGGAGGGATCGTTGATCAGCAGGCGCACGGCGGTAATCAGGTCCGCCATGGTGGTGCGTACAGCCATCGTCGATCCCTCCGTCCCGGACTGTTACGGCTTGGGCACCTTGAGGCAGATCACGGTGGCGGCCAGCGTGCCGCTGGCCGGGGTCAGAATCAGGGTGATCTTGCCGGCCTTGCTGCCGCCGGCGTGATTGGCGGACTCGATGAACTGCGCGCTCTCGAAGGGGCCGTAGATGCCGACGGCATTCTGGGCCAGCGCCGCGGAGGTATACGTGCCCTTACCGGCCAGATTGGCGGGCGGGTAATCGCCGGCCTGCAAGCCGACGGTGATGTTGATGGCCGTCGCCATCTGGTTGGTCACGATGAAGATGACGCCCTCGGTCGAGCCGGAGACGTCGTAGTCGAGCGTGGCGGGCGCGCCGCTGGACCCGACGTTGAACACATCGCCCGCGGGATAGGCGGTGAAGCCGTTTGCCGTGAGCGTCGTCACGGTCCCGGCTGCAGGATTGGCCATGGTGTGTTGCCTCCAGACACTACGCGGTCAGTGCACCGCACGAGCCGGCTATTCGGCGCCGAATTACGTCGGGTTGGCGACCAACTCGACCAGCGCCTGCGGCCGGGTGACCTTGCTGCCGTAGACGTGCAGCCCCTTCACCGCGTCGGCGAAGCGGTACTGCGGCCGATAGCCCTCGACCTTGACCACCTGCTGGGCGTAGCTCCAGGCCATCTTGTGGCCGCCCAGAATCTGGTAGCTCGTACCCGAGCTGTTCGGCACGTTGTTCGACATGTAGATGGTGAAGCCGGCGATCTGGCCCATGGGCTTGCCGGCCATCTCCGCTTCCAGGCCGCCCAGGTCGGCGGTGTCGATCGCGGGCCCCAGCCGGCCCAGGCGCAGCAGGATATCGGCGAGCTCCGTGCTGTGCAGGAAGTTGGGGTCCTTGCGGATGTAGGCGTAGAACCAGGGCGGGATGATCGCCCAACGTCCTTCCTGCGGCACGCTGGACTGGTCGAGGAGCTGCGCCATCTGCACCAGGTAGCCGTACGGCACGCTGGCCGTGGCCATGTTCGTCTCCGGGCTGGCCACGCTGCCGATCGTGTTAGCGCTGGCCACACCGGCGACGGCGATGCCCGCCAGGTACTGATCGGCAACGTCGGCCACGGCGTAGCCGGCCTCGGCCATGGCCCCTTCCATGATGTTCACGTTGGCCTGCGCCTTGTCCAGGTCGTCGACGGCGAAGTTGAAGTACTGCGCCTGGTCGATGCTCAGGATGGTCTGCGCGGACTCCAGGACCTGCGGGGCCGCCATGTCCGTGTTGCGGGTGTAGGCGGAGACCGTCACGGTGCCGATCGAGCTGATACGCACCGTGTCGCCGAAGTCTTTGATGTCGCCCTCATAGTCGGTGTTGACGACCTGCGGGTTGCCGTACACGTGCGCCTTGTGGATGTTGAGCAGCAGTTGGTCGGCCCAGATCTGCGGGATAAAGTTCGCGACGCTCACCGGCGTCTCCTTTCAGCTAGCGTAGGGTGGGCAAGGCGGCCTTGATCTCCGCCCAGCGCGCCCGTCGTTCTGCCGGGCTCATGGCCTCGATTTGGGCCTTGGTCAGACTGCCCTGGCTATGGTTGCGGGCCGGATTGGTAGCACCCGCGGCCGGGGGCGCGCCCACCAAATAGGGCTTGGCCTTGACCAGGGCGGCGAGCGCCTGGTCGATGTTCTTGGGGCTGCCGTCCTCGCGATACTCGACGGTCGCCCAGTCCAGCAGCTTGACCGCCGCGTCCGGATCCACGATGCCGAGTTTGCTCGCCTGCAGCTGCACCTCGTAGCGGTTGATGGTGTCGCGGCGGTCCAGCCGCTCTGCCTCCAGTTCCGCCTCGAGCTGCGCGGCACGCTTGGTCAGCTTCTCGCTTTCGGAGAGCTTCGCGTTCTCGGCCTCTTGCTGGGCTTTCTTGAGTGCCTGCGCTTCCGTGCGGTGCGCGGCCGCTTCCCGTCGTGTCGCCGCGAGGGCCTCCAGGGCCTGCTCCAGCGTCATCGTCGGTTTGGTGGGGTCCTGCCCCGGGGTGCCCGTAGTCGGGTCCTGCCCGCTCTGCGTGCCTGGCGGGTTGCTCTCGGCCCGGAAGCTCCAGGCTTCCCGTAGCGCTCGCGACCAGCCAGTCTGTGTCTCTGCCGCCATCCTAGCGCCGTCCCTTTCCTGCTGTCAACTAGCTCTTGGTCCACGAATCGGGCAAGGTGTAGCCTTTGCGTTTGGCGATTGCGGTCGCCCGTGCCTTGATGCGGGGCTGCACGTTCGTCGGCGCGCGGCCGATGAGCCGTGCCGCGGCGTCCAGGTGCGCCTGCGAGTTGATCGGGTACTTGGGACCACCCGGCGCGTCCGGCCACGCATAATCCACGCGCGGAATGGCGTCTCGCTGAGCCTTCGTCAGTGCCATCTATGCCGCCTCCGATCCGTCGTCCACTTGCCACTCACAGGCGCAGTTGGGATGGCTGTAGAAGATGTCATCCGGCCACGGGTACGCGTAGGTGCCTTCCAGCGCCTCGCAACGCTCGCAGGGATTCGCGCTCGTGACCACGCGCGTCAGCGTCCTGGTGCCTGCCGCGCGCTTGGTCGCGGCCGCGGTGGCCGTCTGCGTCTCCGCCCGGGCGATGAGCCCCAGGCGCTGGCTCCGTTCGTCCCGGGCCAGTTTCTGGGCGTGCGCGGCGTGCAGGACGATCGCGGCGAGGAGTGGCACCGCGATCGCCGCGCGCCGGTCGGCTGTGGCGGCAGTGTGCGTCTGCCGGGCCACGTATCGATTGATGCCGGCCGCCAGGGCGCCCACGCTGGGGGCGATGTCGCGCTCGATCTCCAGCCGCTCGGCATCGGCGCGCAGCCGGCGCAGCGCCAGGAGCAGGAGCAAGAACGCCGCCACCAGCTTCTTGTCGCGCTTGCTCTGCTTGAGCTTGTGCAGGTAGGCGATATCGCCGGCGTCGAGGCTCACGTCAGGCTCCCTGCGGCTTCATGCCACGGTCCGGGGCCGCATTGAGGATGGGCGCTGGCGGCATCGTCTGGGCGGGATTTTCCCCGGGCTGGCCGGGCACGTCTGGTACTGCCGGCGGCGCGGCTGCGGCGTCTTCCTTGGCCTCGTCCGCCAGGTTGTCCTGCTCCGTCTTCCAGTCCAGGTGCACCTTGTCGGCCATCGTCTGCTTGCTGATGATGCCAAGTTGATCCATAAGCAGGAGGGTCTGCAGCTCCTGCAGCGGGTCGACGGGCAGCATTTCCGGCCAGGTGATGGTGACCGGGCACTTGGGATAGCCGCCCAGCGCGAGCAGGTTCGTGCACAGGTCCTGCAGCATCTCGCCGTATAGTGTGCGCTTGCTGTCCGTCTTCTCGATCAGCGGCTGGTAGAGCACCTTGAGCGCCACGCCGGAAAGCGGCCCGAGCTTGTCGAGTGTGCCCGTGGAAATGGCGGGCACGCGCGCGACCTCGTGAATGGCCTCGCAGATCTTCTCGTACTGGTTGATGGTGCTCTGCAGATCACTCTGCATCTCCAGGTTCCACATCTTGGCGTCGGGCGAGAGCAGCGAGATCACGCCGTCGACGTCCACGTTGATGTCAGCGCCGGAGACGCCGCTCGTCACCGTCTTGGGGTGGCCGTGGAAGCGGATGATGCGCTGCGCGTTACTGAGCGTGAAGGACGCCGCGCGGTTGAGGCCCAGCACGTCGGCCTCAATGTCGCTGATGCCCCACCATTCGTTGGGCGCCGGCAGGTTCTTGCACTGCGCCACGGGCGCCCAGGGATAAGGCCAGCGCACCGTGTTCGTCACCGCCCAGGTGGACGAGTCGGGCTTGCTCTCCTTGTCCGTAATCGTCCAGCCGTTCCCACTCTTGACGATCTCCTGCTTGTAGTTCATGACCTTGGTGGAGGTCGGATCGACCGCGTTCCACTGCACGGTGAAACTGAGCACGCGCTTGATGTTGCGCGGGTCCCAGACGACGGAGTACGTCGCCGGGTCCTGGACGGAGAGCTGCGGGAACTCCTCGCCCTCGGCCGGGTTGGGCAGGTCGACCTTGAGGAACGTGTGCCCGCAGACGCCGCCGTTGAGCGCCAGGTCATGCAGCAGCGAGCCCTGCCGGTTGGCCTTCCAGCAGGCGTCCAGCCACTGTTGCGCGCCTGCTGGGGCGGTCTCGTCGCACTGGAAGGTGATGTCCCCGCCGAAGAGGAAGCTCACGCCCTTGTCGACGACGACGCGCGCCTTGTTGACCTTGACGTTGTCGTCGGCCTGCCCGGGCTTGATAATCAGCGGATCGGGCGTGTGGCCGTAATACGCGGCCCAGGCGTCGTCCATGCGCTGTTTGCGCTGCCGCTCATCGCTGGCAACGATCGATAACAGCGAGCCCTGGAAGTAGTTGGCAAGTGGCTGGGCCATGCGATCAGCATCTCATGGCCTACAGGAATACTCGTATATTCGAGTAACTGTGGCTCAGGTGTAGATCCGGGGACCTATTTCCATGCCCAGAGGACCGCCCACGCCGTCCAGATACGCCACGAGGTAGCGCATCGCATCCATGCCATGGTCGTCCAGCTTGACCGGCTCTTCCTTGAGCGGCTTGCCGTCCCGGCTCTTGGTCCACACGTAGCCGGCAATCTCCTGCTCCGTGCAGAGCGGCTTCTTGCGGCTTGCCAACGCCTCCTCACGTGCCACCAGGCTGTCGCGAAGCAGGAAGAGGCGCGGCTTGCCGTCCTTCAGCACCCTGAGACGCTGCTGCACCGCCTGGATGCCCGGGCCGACCATCTTCACCGCGTTCTGCGTGGGGATACCGCAGGCGGCCAGCGTGGCACGGTCCTCGGCATCGTGGTCGGCAATGGTGCGCTCGATCGTCTCGCCGGCGGAGAGGCGCTTGATCTCGATCGCGTGGTCGCTGACGATGGTCTGCGTCCGGTACAGCTCACGGTAGAGATAGGCGCGGCCGTCCGGGTCGATCGCCCACCACTGGCAGACGAAGGGATTGGTAAAGCCGAAGTCCACCACGCGAATCCGCCGCCACTCGGCAGGAACGGGGAATCGGTCCAGCAAGTGCACCTTGGCGTCGAAGCCCTCGTAGACCAGGCCCTCCGCGGCCGCCCAGATGCCCTTGCGCAGCCGCAGATAGCGCACACCGGTCAAGGCGTCGAGCGCGGCGAGGTACGCGGGCGTCACGGTGGGATTGTCCTCGTGCCAGCTCTGCAGCATCGTCGTGGCGCCGCGCTCGCAGCGCTGTTTGAGCCAGTGCGTGGGCACATCGGGGTTGCAGTCGGCGATCAGCTGCTGGTAGGGCATCACGTTGTTGCGCAGCCGCGTGTCGAGCGATTCCCAGTCGTCCTCGAAGAGGTCCGTCGCCTCCTGGACATAGGCCATGTCGTACTGGCCGGACATGATCTTCTTGGGGTCGTCCAGGCCGCCCACGATGATCACCGAGCCGTTGGGATAGCGGTATTCCTGATCCTGCACGTGGAACACCACGTC
>Ga0181534_10002765_pt1 | contig 10669 bp, 9 predicted proteins | sample PEATcosm2014_Bin_37_FD_119758 | JGI IMG/M metagenome (GOLD analysis project Ga0181534, IMG submission 119758) | Peatland microbial communities from MTU Mesocosm Facility, Houghton, MI, USA - PEATcosm2014_Bin17_10_metaG | ecosystem: Environmental > Terrestrial > Soil > Wetlands > Peat | place...
GCAGGAAGTGGTGCGACTGGTGGCCCGGGGCCGATCCAACAAGGCCATCGCCCGCCAGCTCGGGATCAGCCCCCGCACGGTGGAAGGGCACCTCAACCACGTGTTCGAGAAGGTCGGATCCACCTCGCGGACCGAGCTGGTCCACTATGCCCTGGCCAACGGGTTGTTCGTTCGAGATCCGGACGATGCGCCACGGGGGCCCCGTTGACCAGGCTCGACTCGCCCGAGGCCGGGTGGGTCGACCGATCTGTCGAGCTTGCCACCCCAGCCCGGGTGCCCTCCCTCGCTCCTGCGCCGGACACGGTCGAACGGGGAGGCCCCAGTGCCGCGGCCCTCATCGATGCGGCCCCGCCGCTCGAGCCGGCCCCCGAGTACCCGTCGGCCATCGACGGGCATGGCGACCAACGGCCGTGGACCCGGTCGGGCTTCTGGATCATCCAGCTGGTCGTGCTCACCCTCTATCTCCTGAGACTCGCCGCCACCGTGGCCCTCCACCTCGACGACACGTCCTTGGTCGTCGAGTTCTCCACCCTGGCCCTCTTCATCATCCCGGTGGTCTGTGCCGCCCTCAACTACGGCTTCGCCGGCGCCGTGTTCACCGGCGGTTGGATCACCATCCTCTCCGTCCCACGATTCGTCACGTCCCTGGCCAGCCATCAGCACGTCGCCGCCTGGACCGAGCTGATGCAGGTGGTGCTGCTCGACGGGCTGGCCCTCCTCATCGGCCAGCGGGTCTCGGCCGAGCGAGCGGCACGGCGACTGGCCGAGACGTCCCGGGAGGCGCATCTCTCGGCCGAGGCCATGTACCGCGACCTGTTCGATTCGAACCAATCCCCCATCCTGATCATCGACGGTGACGGCATCGTCGTGGAGACCAACGCCTCGGCCCAGCGATCCTTCGGTCGACACGAACTCCCGTCCTCCCACGCTCGACCTCCTACGCCCACGACGCCCCCCGCGCCCGCTGCGCCCCCTGCGCCCGCTGCGCCCGTGCGGCTGGTGGACATGATCGGGGCCGATGCCGCGGCACGGGTCCTGACCCAGCTCCTCTCGTGGCGTCATCCGACGGACAACGGGGACGACGTCACATCTCCCGATGCCGAACGGGTCGAGCCCCTCTCCTTCGTCATCGAGGGCGAACGCGTCCTCTTCCGTCCCACAGCCACCATGCTGGGGCCGGAGAACGGTGAGCGGCGAATGCAGATCGTCTTCGAGAACGTCACCGCGGAGACCCGCCGTCACGATCTGATGGAGGCGTACGCCACCCGGGTGGTGCTGGGCCAGGAGGAGGAGCGGCGGCACATCGCCCAGGAGCTCCACGACGGGCCGCTGCAGACTCTCATCCACCTCTGTCGGCAGATCGACGCGGTGGAGGCGGCCTCGGCAACGGACCAGCCAGCCGAGCCTCGTCCACCGCTGTCCGGGCTCCGCACCATCGTGGAGGAGACCGTGGCCGAGTTGCGGTCGATCGCCAAGGGCCTGCGACCGTCGATCCTCGATGACCTCGGCTTGGTGGCCTCGATCAGTCAGATGGTCGCCGAGGCCGGTGAGCGCCAGCACTTCGTCACGTCCTTCGGCGTCACCGGAGCAGAGAGGCGGTTGCCCCCGACCGTGGAGTTGGCCCTCTTCCGCATCGCCCAGGAGGCCCTCTCCAATGTGGAGCGTCACGCCGCGGCCCGGAGCGTGGCTGTCGGAATGGACTTCGAAGCCGGTGGCCTGCGCATGCTCATCAAGGATGACGGGGTGGGATTCGTGGCCTCGGATCGGTCCGATGGGGTCCAGTCGGCGTCGATGGGCCTCCCAGGGATGACCGAACGGGCCCATCTCATCGGATCCCGACTGGTCATCCACTCCGAATTGGGCCTCGGAACCACGGTGGACGTGTCAGTACCGGCGACGGTTCTCGACCAAAATTGAGTCAATCCCGACGGATTCTGAGCCACAATCCAGGGGAGACCGTCGAGATGGCCCGCCGGCGCCGTGGCCGGTCCGAACGCGTGCACAACTGTCACTGAACCGACATGAAATCACGGCAGGATTCTCGGGAGATTATGGGATACTGGCCGGGTGGAACAGATCGTCATCGAGTCGTGCCACAGCACCTGGATCATCGACATGGACCAGTCGCGGTTCCGTCGCCTGGTCAAAGGTGCGAACCATCACACCACCGCCTCCACCGAATGGCAGGCGTGCTACGGCGTGGAGATCGATCCACTGTCCGAGTCGTTCGTGGTGCTGCTGAATCCGGAGGGCACCCGGTTGCTGCGCAGCTGGAGGCACGTCGAGCACTGCTCGCAGTGTGGTGGCGAAGCCACGTCGGAGCTCTCCCTGCGGGACCTCCGCTCCGCCGTCCGCGGCTGAGTCCCGGCCTCACGCATCAGACAGAACACTCTCGTCCCAGAAATTTTCCAGTCTGCCCCTGTCGGAAATCCACTTTCTGCCGATACTCTGTTATGGAAACTCATGAAGCGGTCGGCGGTCCGCTCCCATTCACGTACCTCTAGTGATGAACGGCCATTCCATGAACTCCAACAACATGGCTGCCCCAGTGTCGGTGCCGAGTGTGGAGACGCTCAGCGCGCCACCACCGCCCCCCCCTCCTCCCCCCCCGCCACCACCACGACCACTCGCCGACTTCGCGGCCAGCGCCGCCTTGGCCAACGACATACTGGCGTTGGGCGGCGACGAGATCCCTGAAGCCCCGGCGGCCACCAAGGCGTCGATACCCAGGGCCGTGCCGGAGCTCGATGAGAACGCGGCCATGGCCCTGGCGTACGACGGTTCGTCGATTGCCAACGACTTCTTCACCTCATCGCGGGGCAAGCCGAAGAAGTCGTTCTGGAAGCTCACTCGCTGACCGCGGCACGGACGTCGCCAGGTCGCCGAGACGCCGGGCCAACGCCTGCTGCGGATGCGGGGATCAGTCCAGCGGGTCGCGCTTCCACACGCCGGAACTCCCACCCGTCTTCTCCCACAGCATGAGCTGGCCGATGCTCATGGTCCGGTCGGTGGTCTTGCACATGTCGTAGACGGTGAGGGCGGCGATGGCACAGGCGGTCATGGCCTCCATCTCCACCCCGGTACGGTCCACCGCCTCCACCTTGGCCTCCACCTCGACGAAGTCGTCTCCGATCGTGAAATCGACGTGCACCGCTCCGACCAGGAGCGGATGGCACATGGGAACCAGGTCCGCCGTCCGCTTGGCCGCCTGGATTCCGGCCACCCGGGCCGCAGCCAGGACGTCGCCCTTGGTGATGGCGTTGTTGGCCACCTTGGCCGTCGTCTCGGGCTTCATGGCCACCTTGCAGCGGGCCAGGGCCCGGCGGTGGGTGGCCTCCTTGGGGGAGACGTCCACCATTCGGGTACCGCCGAAGGGATCCAGGTGGCTGAGGCTGCGGTCAGTCATTGGGCGAGGCCGTGGTTCACTTGCCCAGTCTACGGGACGCCAGGGCCCCCAGGTCGGCATTGGCACTCTCTCGGGTAGACTGCCAGCCTGGCGCAGGCTTCAGATCGAGAGGAACACCGGGTTGCCCACGTACGAGTATCACTGCGACAGCTGCGAGAAGAACTTCGATGTCGTCCAGTCGTTCCAGGATGACGCACTGACATCGTGTCCCACCTGCGGTTCCCCCGTGCGCAAGGTCTTCGGCAACGTGGGGATCGTCTTCAAGGGCAGCGGCTTCTACAAGACGGACAGCCGGTCGGGCGGAGCGGCCAAGCCGGCATCCACCGACGGTGCCGCCACGGAGTCGTCCGGCTCGGACAGTTCGGGCAGCTCGGACAAATCGGGGTCCGACGGCGCCACGCCGGCGGCTACGCCCTCGGGCGACGGATCCTCCAAGCCGGCACCCAAGGAGTCGACGACGACGAAGCCTGCTCCTTCAACGCCGACGAAGACGGCAACATCATCCTCAAAGGATGGGAAGCCATAGACTGCTACAACATCGATCCAACCCCACTGTATCGACCATCTCCCCCGCGCACTTGAGGCCTAATTAATTTTGGAAATTCCCTCGCCAAACGGCACTTTTGGCTCCTACAATAATTGGCGTGGACACATCGGATCTCGATAGATTGCTGGAAATGCTGTCCGACCTGGACGGCTCTGACCTGCATATAAAGGCCGGCTCTCCTCCCCGAATGCGATTGGCGGGAGCGCTGCGAACCATGGATGACGAGCCCCGGTTCACCCCCGAGGAGACCCTGCTCATCGCCGAGGCCATGATGTCGCCGAACGTCCTGGAGGTCTTCCGTGAACGGCGCGAAGTGGACTTCGCCTACGGACTGGCCGGCTGCGGCCGGTTCCGGGTCAACGCCTACTTCCAGCGCGGCTCGGTGGCCCTGGCCATGCGCCGGGTCCGGGCCAGCGCCGCCACGGTGAGCGAACTGGGCCTGCCCGACGTGGTGAACCGGCTGGCCGGTGAGATGCGGGGCCTGGTGCTGGTCACCGGGCCGACCGGGTCGGGCAAGACGACCACCCTCGCCGCCATGGTCGACCACATCAACCACAACCGGTCGTGCCACGTGGTGACCATCGAGGATCCGGTGGAGTACCTCCACACCGACGACCTGGCCGACATCGACCAGCGGGAGGTGGGCTTCGACACCGACTCCTTCTCGTCGGCCATGCGAGTGGTCCTCCGCCAGGACCCCGACGTGATCCTGGTGGGTGAGATGCGGGACCAGGAGACGGTGTCCGCCGCCCTGACCGCCGCCGAGACCGGCCACCTGGTGTTCTCCACCCTCCACACCATCAACGCCACCGAGACCATCAACCGGATCGTCGACTTCTTCCCGCCCCATCAGCAGCAGCAGACCCGGGTGAGCCTGGCCGGCTCGCTGAAGGGCATCATCTGCCAGCGTCTGATCCCCACCGCCGACGGTAAGGGCCGCGTGCCGGCCATCGAGATGCTGGTGATCAACGGGAGGATCCAGCAGGCCATCATCGATCCGCTCATGACCGGTGACATCGATGGCATCGTGGCCGACGGTGAGTACTACGGCATGCAGACCTTCGACCAGTCCCTGGTCACGCTCATCGCCGACGGGTCCATCAACCTCGAGGAAGCCATGAGCACCGCCACCAACCCGCACGACCTGAAGGTGATGCTCGAGCGCAAGGGCATCATGCAGACCGGACAGTTCGCCACCACCTTCGTGTAGCCGTTCAGGGGGGCGATCGGGCGATCGGAGCGGCTGACGCCACCGGGCCCGCCGGTTCCACACCACACCAGACCGGTTCCGCCGCTTCCGGCCCGGCCCCGGCCTCGGCCTCTCCGCCCTCCGCCCTCGCGTGGCGACCCGTCACCCCCCGTCCCGCCCCCTGGTGAACTGGGCCGACGGGCCTACTTCCCGGTGGATCGCCTTCCCTCGGTGACGCGTTGTGCCCACACTCTTTGGCCCCACTCTCTGGCCCCACTCTTTGCCCCCCACCGGCTGACCGGCCCGGAGATGCCCGCAGGGGCTGCCGGGGAACGGTCCATGGGTCCCCCCCGGGGAGTTACAGAGTTCTCAAGCTGTCAACGGTTTCGTCCGATAGATCTTCGTACAGTCTGGTGTCCTTGCACTCGGGCACCGGCCAATCGATCGATCACCCCGGGTGGTCGCAGACGGACCGGAGAACCAAGCGTGAACATCGTGACGGAGGCCAGTCGAGGCTCTCATCCGGGGACGACCCGGGATCTGCCGGCAGACACCGCTCGCCGTGCTGACCATCGTCGTGACGAACGCCATCTGAACGCAGGGGAGCGCTGACATGGCCCAGCTCGTGGTAGGACTCGACATCGGCACCAGTGCCGTCCGCGCCGCCGAGATCGACATCAGTCATTCCCAGCCGGTCCTCCTGACCTACGGCCAGGTCGGCCTGCCCCCGGGCTCGCTGGTCGACGGTGAGATCCGCGACGGCTCGTCGGTATCAGAAGCCATCAAGAAGCTATGGGAGAACGGGCAGTTCTCCAGCTCCACGGTCATCGTCGGCATCGCCGGGCTCCGGGCCATCACCCGCGAGCTCGACCTGCCCTTCGTGCCGGACAACGAGGTCGACAGCGCCGTCCGGTTCCAGTCCGAAGAGGTCATCCCCTTCCCTCCCGACCAGACCATCCTGTCCTCCCAGATCCTGGCCGACTACACGTCGCCGGAAGGGAACAAGATGCGGCGGGTCCTGGTCGCCGCGGCCCACACCGATCTGGTGAACGGCGTGATCGACACCGTCGAGAAGGCCGGGTTGACCGTGGTGGGCGTGGACCTCATCTCGTCGGCCCTGGTGCGTGCCATCGGCGGTCACGAGGAGTCCGAGCAGCCCGAGGCCATCGTCTCGATCGGCGCCGGGCTGACCGTGGTCGTCGTCCACCAGAACGGTCGGCCCCAGTTCGTCCGTACCATCGGCTCGGGAGGGAACGCCACGACGGCGGCCATCTCCGGGGCCCTCGACATCCCCCTCACCGACGCCGAGGGCATGAAGCGCCGGCTCGGCGAGGACTCGGCCCAGCTGCAGACGGCCCAGCGGGCCGCCCAGGCCAGCATGGCCGACCTGGTCGGGGAGATCCGGAACTCCATTCAGTACTTCGCCTCGCTGCCCGGACGCCTGCCCGTGTCGCGGGTCCTGGTGACCGGGGGCGGCTCGTCCCTCTACGGCCTCCTCCCCATGCTGGAGGACCAGATCCACCTGCCGGTGCTGCCGGTGTCGCCTCTGGCCCGGCTCAACACCTCCAAGCTCGATCTCACCACCGCGCAGATGAACGAGGTCGGACCGGTGCTGGCCACGCCGATCGGCCTGGCCCTGGCCGAACCGGACAAGACGGTGAAGAAGTTCAACCTGCTCCCGCCCGAGGTGGCCAAGCGCACCCGGCTGAAGAGGGTCCAAGAGCGCACCCTGGTCGGCTGCGTGGCCGTGGTCATCCTACTGCTGGCCTTCGGCGCCTGGAAATTCCTGCAGGTCCACAGCGCCCAGAACAATGTGGACACGCTGCAGTCGGAGATCACCACCCTCAACGCCCAGGTGCCCAAGTACGACCTGGTGGTGGCGGCCAACAACGCCTACTCGGCTGCGGTGCAGCGGCGGGCCTCGGTCCTCGACGCCGCCATCGACTGGCCGGCGGTCTTCAACAACCTGGTGGCCATCACCCCGTCCGGAGCCGAGGTACAGGCGTTCAGCGGCGCTTCGGTAGGGTCCTCGTCGTCGACCGGGGCCACCACCGCCTCGACCGGTTCATCCACCGGGGCGGCGAGCGCCACCCAGTCAGCCGCCATCGGCACGGTCCAGCTCTCCGTGACCGGTCCGGGGCCCAACCTCTCCATCTCCGAAGCCTTGATCAATGCCGTGTCCTCGTCGCAGCTGTTCGCCAACCCGCTGCAGGGGGCGACGACGGCCAACACCAACTCGACCATCTCGTTCCCCTTCAACGTCTCCATCACCCCCAATGCCAGTCTCTCCAAGAATGCGAGCCTGAAATGAACGAAGTCCGCGAGTACCGGATTCCCCTCATGATGGGAGCAGCAACCCTCGTGGTGGCGCTGTTGGTCTGGGCGGTCCTGGTGTCGCCCCAGAACTCCAAGCTCTCGAGCCTGAAGACCCAGGAGACCACGCTGGCGAGCCAGCAGACAACGTTGGAGGCCAAGCTGTCGTCGCTCAAGTCGGAGCAGCAGAAGCTGTCGTCGAGCTGCGCTGACCTGCAGAAGATCTCCACCCAGATCCCGAGCGTCCAGAGCCCGACCGACGTCGACGCCGAGGAGTCATCGTTCGAGAGTCAGTTCAACGGGCTGGTGGCCGGCTCGGGCGTGGCCCTGACCCAGTTCAGCGGCTTCGCTCCGGCGAGCACGGCAACGGCCACACCGGCCACGGGTAGCACCGGCGCCGCACCGGCCGGCGTGGTGGCCGTGCCGACCACGCTGTCGGTCACCGGCACCTACGGCCAGATCTCCACCTTCATCAACGACCTCGACGCCTTCCCCCGGCTGTTCGTGATCCAGACCTTCGTGCTCAGCGTCGGATCCGGTGGGTCCTCGACTGCGTCCGGCTCGAACACCTCGTCTGCAGCCTCTGGGTCAGCGTCGCCGCTGTGGACCGGGGGAACGGCCACGGCGGCGGGTGCGGGTCCGTACTCACTGGCCATCGACGGTTCCATCTACTACACGTCGACGGCCAGCGCCCTCGACGCCTGCACCAAGGCCACGGCCGCCGTCCACTGAGCACTGAGCCACTGAGCCACTGAGCCACTGACCGACCAGGGGACTGGCTGGCTACGTGCACCGAGCCTCGGCCCACAGACGGTGGACAGGTCCGACTACTAGGCCCCGCTGATCTGCATGTCGCCGACGGCCAGGGTCTGGCCGGCGGCGATGCCGGGCAACCACTCGACGTCGGCGCCCACCGCCACCAGCGACTGGAGGATCCGCTGGAGCGTCGAGGCCACGGTGATCTCGCGGACCGGCTCGGCCAGGCGGCCGTCCCGGATCATCAGTCCTTCCGCCCCCACCGAGAAGTCCCCGCTGATCGGGTTGACTCCGGAGTGCACCCCGGTCATGGACTGGACGAACAGGCCCTCCCCCACCGCGGCCAGCACACCGTCCTCGTCGTAGCCCTCAGGCCCCGGTGCCAGCGTCAGGGCCCGGCACCCGGGACCGGGGGTGCCGGCGAAGCCGCCCCGGACGGCCGAGCCGGTGGAGGACACCCCGGCCCTCGACGCCGACACCGTGTCGTAGAGGAAGGCCCGCAGGACCCCCTGGTCGATGAGGATGTTCCGACGGCAGGCCAGGCCCTCGGCATCGTAGGACGCCGCGCCGTAGGCCCGGGGGTCGGTGGGGTCGTCCACCAGGGTCAGGCCGACGTCGCCGACCACCTCTCCGATGCGGCCGGCGAAGAACGAGCGGCCCTTGGCCACGGCCTCGCCGGACAGCGCTGAGGACACCACCGACAGCAGCGTCGTGGCCACCCGCCGGTCGAACACCACGGTGGACCGGCCCGAGGGCCCCTTGGCGGCCCCGAGCATCCGCACGGCCCGGGTCACGGCGTCGGAGGTGGCCCGGTCGGGATCGAGGCCGGCGAAGCCCCGGTCGACACTGAAGCCGCTGCCGGTCTGGCTGGCCTCACCCTCGCCGGCGATGACCCCCACCGAGATGTACCCCGACGTCTTCCGGCTGGCCGAGCGGATCCCGGTGGTGGAGACCAGGGCCACCTCCACAGCGGCGTCGCCGTAGTCGGCGTGGTCCACCTGGCGGATCAGGGGATCGGCGGAGCGGGCCTGGGCCTCGAGGGCCAGGGCCAGCGCCACCTTCTCGGTGGTGGGCACGGAGGCCAGGCCCCCGTCCCACAGGTCGACGGGCACGGCGACCACCCCATCGGGCACGGCCAGCTGCACATGCTCGTCGGGCGTGGCGTAGGTGGCGTTGTCACGGGCCTCGGCCAGGGTCTCCTCCAGCACGGCCGGGTCCAGCGACCCGGCCCAGGCGAACCCCAGCCTGTGGTCCACGACGACCCGGATCCCGATCCCGGCCGAGGTGGCCGACGTCAGGGACTCCACCTCGCCGGCGTAGGCCCGGATGTCGGTCTCGTCGCCCCGGGCCACGTAGACCTCGAGGTCCTCACCGGAGCGGGCCCAACCGGCCACCCGCTCGGCCAGGGCCACCAGGTCCTCGGTCCCCTCCCCCGGGCCGGTGCGTCCGGGTGCGGAGGCGGCCGTGTCGGTGACGGCGCTCATTCGGCCGTCCCGCCGATGGTCACCCCGGTCAGGCGCATGGTGGCCTGACCGCATCCCACCGGGACACTCTGGCCGTCCTTGCCGCAGGTACCCGGGGTCATGGCGAAGTCGGTGGCCACCGCATCGATCCGCTTGAGGATCTCGGGGCCGTTGCCGATGAGGTTGGCGTCCCGCAGGGGCTCGGTGATCTTGCCCCCCTCGATGAGGTAGGCCTCGGTGGTGCCGAACACGAAGTCGCCGGTGGTGGTGTTGACCTGGCCGCCGCCCAGCTTGGCCACGTAGACCCCCTTGGGCGTCTGGGCCACGATCTCGTCGGCGTCCTCGGTCCCGGGCAGCAGGAAGGTGTTGGTCATCCGCACCATGGGCAGGTGCTGGTAGGTCTGGCGCCGGCCGTTGCCCGAGGACAGGCGGCCCTCCTTGCGGGCCCGCAGGTAGTCCCACAGGTAGTCGGTGAGGACCCCGTTCTCGATGAGGACATTGCGTTGGGCCGGGCGGCCCTCGTCATCCACGGCGAACGTGCCCCACTCGGTCGAGACGGTGCCGTCGTCGACCAGCGTCACCAGTGGGCTGGCCACCTGCTGGCCCACCATGCCGGTGTAGACCGAGGCGTCCTTCACGATGTGGTCGGCCTCGAGGCCGTGCCCGCAGGCCTCGTGGAACAGGATGCCGCCGCTGCCCCCGGCCAGGACCACGGGCAGCTCGCCGGACGGCGCCGGGCGGGCCGACAGTTTGGACAGGGCCCGGTTGGCGGCCAGGTGGGCCAACTCCTCCACCGAGACCTCGTCGAACAGCTCGAAGCCGACGGTGCGGGCCACCGACTCGGACCCGGTCTGCAGGCCGGTGTCGCCCGAGGCCACACACGACACCACGAAGCGGGTGCGGGCCTGCTCGTCGCGGGCGTAGAGGCCCTCGGAGTTGGCGATGAGGACCCGACGCCGGGAGCCCCCGGAGGCGGCCTGCACCTGGGTGATGGC
>Ga0181534_10002766_pt1 | contig 10668 bp, 9 predicted proteins | sample PEATcosm2014_Bin_37_FD_119758 | JGI IMG/M metagenome (GOLD analysis project Ga0181534, IMG submission 119758) | Peatland microbial communities from MTU Mesocosm Facility, Houghton, MI, USA - PEATcosm2014_Bin17_10_metaG | ecosystem: Environmental > Terrestrial > Soil > Wetlands > Peat | place...
CCGGTCAAATAGGCGACCGGCGCGCCGTTCAGGCGCCGCTCGAGCAGCGTCGCGTAGGCGCTCGCTCGCTCGCCGGCAATGGGCTCATCGCCGTGGGCGATCAGCCCCGATCGCGGCAGACCGAGAATCTTGCCGAGCAGCAATTCGGCGTCGAGCCGCGGCGACTCGCTGTGGCCGGCGAGCGAGCGCGCGCCGCGCTCGAGAGTGTCGGCGACCGTGCCCACCGGCGCGCCCGCATCGCTGCCGGGCCGTTGCCCCGTCGCGGGAGGATCATTCGAGGCGCTCATGAGCGTCATTCGACCTGCTGCGCCAGCTCTTCGGCCTGGTGCTCCTGGTTCAACGCGCGGATCAACTCGTCGAGATTGCCATTCATGACATCGTCGAGCTTGTAGAGCGTGAGGTTGATGCGATGATCGGTGACGCGGCCCTGCGGAAAATTGTACGTGCGGATGCGTTCGGAGCGATCGCCCGATCCGACCTGCAATTTGCGCGACTGCGCCTGCTGACTCTGCTGCTTCTCGCGTTCGGCGGCCAGCAGCCGGGACTTCAGCAAGGACATGGCGCGCGAGCGGTTCTTGTGCTGCGAGCGCTCGTCCTGGCACTCGACCACGAGGCCGGTGGGCAGGTGGGTGATGCGGATGGCCGAATCGGTCTTGTTGACATGCTGGCCGCCCGCGCCCGAGGCGCGAAAGGTGTCGATGCGCAAATCCGCGGGGTTGAGATCGACGGCCTCGACTTCCTCCAACTCGGGCAGGATCGCCACCGTGCACGCCGAGGTATGAATGCGTCCCTGCGCCTCGGTGGCGGGCACGCGCTGCACGCGGTGAGTTCCGGATTCGAATTTGAGCAGCGAATAGGCGCCGCGGCCGATGATGCGGCTGATGATCTCCTTGTAGCCGCCGTGCTCGCCGGGACTTTCGCTCAAGGTCTCGACCTCCCAACCCTTGGATTCGGCGTAGCGCGTGTACATGCGAAACAAGTCGCCGGCGAAGATAGCGGCCTCGTCGCCGCCGGTGCCGGCGCGCACTTCCAGGAAGATGTTGCTGTCATCGTGCGGATCCTTCGGCACCAGCAGGCGCTGCAGCTCGAGCTCCTCGGCGGCGATGCGGGGCGCGAGGTCGGCGAGCTCTTCCTCGCCCATCGCCCGGGTCGCGGCGTCCGGTTCGGCCGCCAGCGAGCGGGCCACTCCCAGGTCGGCCTCGAGCGCGATGAAGCGCCGATAGCGCTCGACCAGCTGCCCCAATCTCGAGTACTCCATCGACAGCTCGCGGAATTGATTTTGGCGCGATATCACGCCCGCATCCGACAGAAGCCGGCTGATTTCCTCGAAGCGCTCGTCCAATCGTTCGAGCTTGCGGCGGATGGAGTCTTTCATTCGCCGCGAATTATAGCGGCCTTGGGGATCAATGCCGGTCGCGTTCTTCGGTCAGGAGGCGGGTGACGGCCTCGGCGAGGGCGGTATCCGCCAGTTCCGCCGCTTGGCGCAGGGCCTGCGTCGGCGTGTGCAGCAGGCGATTCGTGAGGTTGTTGGCCAGGTACTCGATGACCTCATCGGCAGGTTTGCCCGCCGCCAGCAGGCGCCGCGCCTGCTCCAGGCTTTGTGAGCGGATCCCATCGGCCCTGAGGCGCAGCGCACGGATCGCAGGGCCCGCGTCGTGGGCGCGTGCTTCGCTCAGAAAGCGCGCGACTTCCTCATCGATGACCAGCCGCGCCCCGCCTGCCGCCGCCGCGCGCTGCTGCCGGTTTTCGTCGATCAGCTGCTGCAAATCGTCGATCGAGAACAGGTAGACGTCCTCGAGGTCCGCTACGGCCGGGTCGATGTCCCGCGGGACCGCGAGGTCGACCATCAGAATGGGCCTGCGGCGCCGCGCGCGGATGGCCGCCTCCGCCGCGCTCTTGGTGACGAGGGGCACGGAACTCGCCGTGCAGGCAATGACGATATCGGCCTGGGCCAGCTCCTTGTCCAGATCCTCGAGTCCGACGGCATAGGCCTTGAGCTCGGTGGCCAGAGCCTGCGCTCGGCCCAACGTGCGGTTGGCGATCACCATGCGCTTCACCCCGGCGCTCACGAAATGGCGCGCCGCCAGAGCGTTCATGTCGCCGGCGCCGACCATGAGGGCCGTGTGGGCGCTCAGGTCCGAATACACACGCCGCGCCAAACTCACCGTGGCGGAGGCGATCGACACCGCATTCTCGCCGATGCGAGTCTCCGACCGCACGCGTTTGGCCGCGGAGAAGGCCGCCTGGAACAACTTGTTGAGCGAGGGTCCGGTACTGCCGGCCTGCTGCGCAACCCGGTATGCGTCCTTCAACTGGCCGAGGATCTGCGCCTCGCCGAGCACCATGGAGTCGAGACCCGAGGCGACACTGAAGGCGTGCTCCACGGCGCGCCGTTCCTGGTGAACGTACAGACTGGAGGCGAGGTCCAGATTGTTTCCGTGGTGACGCCCGAGCCACTGGGACAGCTCGGCGCCGGTCGCGGCGCCGGCCCAGTACAGCTCGGTTCTGTTACACGTGGAGAGGATCACGACCTCGGCGACGCCGGCCTCCTGGCGCAGGGTGCGCAAAGCAGCAAGCAATCGCTCCTCGCTGAACGCCACCTTTTCGCGCAGGGCGATCGGTGCGGTCCTGTGATTGATGCCGAGGATGCTGAATGCCATTGAAGCGCTTGTGGGCCGTAACCCTCTGATTCTCGTGGAACAGGTGCCGCTAGATCAAGCAGGAATGCGCGGCATCGGGGTGGTCATTTCGCTATAGTGAGGCCGTGTTCTCGATTTCAATCTTCACCAGGGTTTCGACCGGGCTTGCGCTTGGCGCCTGCGCCGCGTGCGCCGGCATGGGCCACCAGGGGAAACAGCCCCCGGCCCCGCAGGCATTTTATACCGTCACGGCCGAGATAGCCCTTGCGCGGCATGAGCCGCGGATCGCGGCGCTTCAATACGCCGCCGCCGCGGCGAACGAAACCGATGCGACGCTGCTCGAACATGCGGCGCAAGTCGAGACAGAATCCCTGCAGCCCTCGCTGGCCGAGAAGGTCGCCGTGCGCTGGATCGAAGTCGATCCGAAGTCCGTCGAAGCGCAACGCGCGGCGGGGCAGGCCGCGTTGGCGCTGTACAAGATCGATCAAGCCGCGAGCCACTACAGTGTCGTACTGCACAGCTCGCCTATCGGCACGGAGGCGGAATTCGCGGCGCTGGAAACCTACCTCGCCGGCAACGACAATATCTTTGGCGCGCGTCAGCTCGCGGATCGTCTGGCCGCATCGTATCCGTCTTCGGCCGCGGCGCTGCAGGTGCAGGGATTTGCCGCCCTGCGAGCGGACGATCCGGCGGCGGCGGTACGCAGCTTTACGGCAGAGCTCGCGCTTGCGGGCGCGATCGGGTATCACGCAGACGCAACCGCGCGCCACGACTTGCTGCAGACGCTGGCGCGCGCGCAGATCATGGCGGGCAATGCCGAAGAGCCGCTCGCACAGTCACGCCAGACGCTCGCGCGGGAAGATACGGCCGCCAATCGCCTCGACTACGCCCTCTTGCTGATGACCGCGCAGCGCGATTCGGCGGCGGCACAGCAATTGGAGATTCTGGCTCGCAACGGCGACTACGGGCCCGCGGCGGTGCGCTTGTTGGGTCTTCTCGAGTTTCAGGAAGGGCATCTCGATGCGGCCACCGTGCGCTTCGCGGAGCTGCTGCGGGCGGACAAGTACCTCGACGATGCCTTCTATTATCTGGGATTGATCGCCGACCGTCACGACGATGCGGAGCACGCGCTGCGCCTGTATGCGCAGGTACAGAGCGGAGAGAACACGGTGCCGGCCCTGCTGCGGGCGAGCACCATACTGCAGGCGCATGGCGCAGCGGCGGCGGCCGAGGAATTGCTCGACCGGCTCATCGAGGATGAACCGCAGCGCGCGCCGGAAATTCTGACCGCCAGCGCGCGCAACTACGCCGACACGGGCGATCTGCCCCGGGCGGCCGCGGTGCTCGAACAGGGTCTGCTCGAGTATCCCGATAGTGTCGAGCTGCGCTATGCGCTGGCGTCGGTCTACGAGGAACAGGGGCGAATCGGCGACTCTCTGCATGAGTTGGGCCGCCTCGTGAGCGCGCGGCCGGAGGATCCGGCGGCGCTGAATGCGCTGGGCTACACGCTTGCCGATCACTCCCGAGAGCTCAAGAGAGCGCGGCACCTGATCGAGCGCGCCTACGCCGCGGCGCCGAAAAATGCCGCGATTCTCGACAGTCTGGGATGGGTACTGTTCCGCCAGGGCCACAGCGCCGAGGCGGAGCCGTATTTGCGGGCCGCCTATGCGGACGATCGGGGCGGCGACATCGCGGCGCATCTGGGGGAGGTATTGTGGCGGCTCGGCAGGCCCGCCGATGCCGAACACATCTGGACCGAAGCCGCCACCCTCGATGGCGACAATCGCCTGCTCAAGGCGACGCGGCAACGATTTCATGCCGAGCCGCCGCCCGCGCCCGCGCCCCGGCATCCGCTGCCCATCTTGAACTAGAACCCATGCGCCGCGCAGTGCTGGTTTTGCTGTGTTGCGCGGGCCTCGCCGCGTGCGTGACGACCCGACAGGCGCCGGCGCCGCCGGCCGCGGGATGGGAACAGAGAGTTGCGCAATTACAGGCCTTGAGCGCCTGGCAGCTCGACGGCCGCGCCGCCGTGGCCGTGGGCACCCAGGGGTGGCAGGCCACGTTGAATTGGCGCCAGCGCGGCGATTCGGCGGAAGTGCATTTGTCCGGACCGTTCGGCGTCGGCGCGCTGATGCTCGCCAGCACCCCCGCGGGGCTTTCGTTGAACGGCGCGCCGCCGAGCGAGGCCGTGCTGGCGCAGCTGCAGGAGCGTCTGGGATTCGACCTGCCGATCGATCACCTGCGGTTCTGGCTGCTCGGAGTACCCGATCCGGCGGCGGCCTTCGACCTCAAGCGCAATGCCCAGGATCGCGCGTCGCAATTGATCCAAGCCGGGTGGAGCATCGATTACGACCGTTACATGGCGGTGGACGGCGATTTGCTGCCGGCGCAATTGGCGCTGAGCCGCGAGACGGTGCGGGTGCGCATCGCCGTCGATCGTTGGGAGCGGCGATGACGGACACGCCGCGCCAGGCGCCGGCGGCGGGGAGCTCAAATCCCTGGCCGGCGCCGGCCAAGCTCAATTTGTTCTTACATGTCGTGGGACGGCGGTCCGACGGCTATCACGAGCTGCAGACCTGCTTTCAGTTCATCGATCTGTGCGATGAGATCACGATCGAGGTGCGAGCCGATGGCCGGATTCGGCGCCTCACCGAGCTCGCCGATGTCGCCGAGGACGCCGATCTTTGCGTGCGCGCGGCGCGAGCGCTGCAAGCCGCCGCCGCCTGTCCACTCGGCGCCGACATCGGCGTGCTCAAGCGCATACCTCTGGGCGGCGGTCTGGGCGGCGGCAGCTCCGATGCGGCGACCTGCCTGGTGGCGCTCAATCATTTGTGGGATTTGCACTGGCCCATCGACACTCTTGCGGCGCTAGGCTTGACCTTGGGGGCGGATGTGCCCGTATTCGTCCGTGGCCGCGCGGCGTGGGCCGAAGGAATCGGCGAGCGGCTGACGCCGCTGTATCCGCCATTCGCCCCTTTACAGGCCAACTACCTGATTTTAAAGCCGAATGTAGCCGTCAGCACGGCGCAGGTATTTCAAGATCCTGAATTGACAAGAAATTCACCGCCCATCACAATTCACGGCTTCCTTCAGCGAGGTGGACGAAACGACTGCTTGGACGTGGTGCGGCGCCGGTATCCCGAGGTGGGGCGCGCCCTCGATTGGCTGTCGGCGTATGGTCTCGCTCGCCTGACGGGCACCGGGGCGTGTGTTTTTTTGGCCGTGGAGACAATGGAGCGCGGCCGCGAACTGGCAGGCAAGTTGCCGCCGGCAATCGATGCTTTTTTGGCTCGCGGACTCAACGACTCGCCCTTGCTTGAAAGATTAGCGGCCGGCTGAGAATGCTCTTAAGCGGGTTTGCCGATTGTTGATTCCAAGTTGGGGTGTCGCCAAGCGGTAAGGCAGCGGGTTTTGATCCCGCCATACGGAGGTTCGAATCCTTCCACCCCAGCCAAAGTTTTGTGGTGAAAGCGGTTCGTCGGCTGGAATTGGTCCTAGAGGATGGGTTAGCAGAGGAAGGATAACGCCCGAAGGGCGGCCCCAGAGGGGTGAGGCCCGCAGGGCCGAATAATCCTTCCACCCCAGCCATATTTTTGCGGTGGAAGCGATTCGTCGGCGGGAAAAGCTCAAGGCCCTATGTCGCAAGGTAGTGAATTCGAATCGTTGACCGTCGCGGTGTTCACCGGCAAGGCGAATCCCCTGCTCGCGCAGGAGATCGCGCGGCACTTGCACGTGCAATTGGGCCGCGCCGACGTCGGGCGATTCAGCGACGGCGAGGTGAGCGTCGAATTGATGGAGAACGTGCGCGGCCGCGACGTGTTCATCGTGCAGCCGACGAATCCTCCGGCGGAAAATCTGATGGAATTGCTGATGATGACCGATGCCTGCCGGCGCGCGTCGGCAAAGCGGATCACCGCGGTGGTGCCGTATTTCGGCTACGGGCGCCAGGACCGCCGGCCTCGGGCCACGCGGGTGGCCATCACGGCCAAGCTGGTGGCGAATATGATTGCGAGCGCGGGCGTCGACCGGCTGCTGACGGTGGATCTGCACGCAGATCAGATCCAGGGCTTCTTCGACATTCCGGTGGACAATGTCTACGCGTCGCCGGTGCTGCTGGGGGACGCCTGGAAGCAGAAGTACGAGAACATGATCGTGGTGTCCCCGGATGTGGGCGGCGTGGTGCGCGCGCGCGCCCTGGCGAAGCGACTGGACGATGCGGATCTGGCCATCATCGACAAGCGGCGGCCGCGGCCGAACGAATCGAAGGTCATGAACATCATCGGCGAGGTCGAAGGCCGGACCTGCGTGTTGATCGACGACATGGTGGACACCGCGGGCACGCTGTGCCAGGCGGCGCGGGCGCTCAAGGACGAAGGCGCCAGCAAGGTGGTGGCATACATCACGCACGCCGTGCTGTCGGGCGCCGCGATCGAGCGCATTTCGACGTCGGTATTGGATGAGTTGGTCGTGACCGACACCATACCGCTGTCGGACAGCGGCAAAGCCTGCCAGCGCATACGCCAGCTGAGCGTGGCGGGGTTGCTTGCGGAGACCATTCGGCGCATCAACGATGAGGAGTCGGTGAGCTCTCTGTACGTGGACTGAAGGGGGACCAGAACCCGAAGGCCGGCCGTGATCCTCGGCCGGCGGTGATTTGAATTGGTCGGTGCCCGCGCAATTGGTCGCGATGCGCGGTCACCGTGTTCGTGATGCAACTGGAGAAGATTATGAAGACCTCTTTCGAACTCGTCGCCGAGTTCCGCGAGACGCAAGGCAAAGGTGCGAGCCGCCGCCTGCGTCACGACGGAAAAGTACCGGCAATTCTGTACGGCGGGCATGCGGACGCGCGCGCCCTGACGTTGAGCCATCAGAAGCTCTTGATCATGCTCGACAACGAGCGCTTCTATTCGACCATCTTGAGCCTGAAGGTGGGAGATCAGACGCAGGCGGCCATCTTGAAGGACGTGCAGCGGCACCCGTTCAAGAATGCGATCGTGCACGTCGATTTTCAGCGCGTCGAGGAGAACGAGAAGATTCGCATCAGCATCCCGCTGCATTTCACGGGCGCGGCTGCCTCCCCGGGGGTCAAATCCCAGGGTGGAATCGTGTCGCATATGCGCACCGAGACGGAAGTCTCGTGCCTGCCGAAGGATTTGCCGGAGTTCATCGAAGTCGATATTTCCGGACTTTCCTTGAACGAGAGCATCCATTTGTCGCAGTTGAAGATTCCCGCAGGCGTCACGCTGGTGGAACTGGCGAAGGATGACGCGGCGGTCGTGGCCATCCACAGCCCGCGTGCGGAAGAGCCGGAACCGACTGCGGCTGCCGCGGCTGGAACCCCGGCGGCGGAGGGTGCGGCTGCGCCGGCAGGTGCGGTTGCCGCGGCACCGGCGGCGGGCGGGGATGCGGCGAAGAAGGCCGAACCCGCGAAGAAAGAGGACGCGAAGAAGGAACCGGCAAAGAAAGACGCCAAGAAATAGCGTTTTTCGGCGATTGGGAACAGTGGGGCCGTCGCGGTGACGGCCTTACTTTTTTAGCTACCGTCGGGTGAGTGCGACCACGATGCCTGGTTTACCGTTGCGCATTATCGTCGGCCTGGGTAATCCGGGCCCTGAACATCTGGTGACTCGTCACAACGCGGGTTTCTGGTTCGTGGACCTGCTGGCGCGCCGCCATGGCGGGGAGTTTCGCGACTATCGGAAGTACTCGGGAGAGACGGCGCGCATCACCTTGAGCGAGCGAGAGATCATTTTATTGAAACCCACGACCTACATGAATCGCAGCGGATTGTCGGTGCGCCAAATCAGCGACTTCTACAAGATCGCGCCCGAAGACATCCTGGTGGCGCACGATGAGCTCGACCTGCCGGTGGGCAGCGTGCGATTGAAGCTCGGCGGCGGTCACGGCGGCCACAACGGCCTGCGCGATACGATCGCGCACATCGGCGAGGGCTTCTGGCGCCTGCGCCTGGGCATAGGACACCCCGGCAACAAGAGCGAGGTCATCGACTACGTGCTGACGCGCGCGCCGCGCGCCGAAGAGGATCTCATCCTCGAGGCGGTCGCTACCGCCGCGGACTCCATGCCGCTGCTGCTGGAACAAGGCGCGGAACGCGCGATGACCCGGCTGCACAGCCGGGCGGGAAAAGGCTGATGCCTATCCGCTGCGGAATCGTCGGATTGCCGAACGTGGGCAAGTCCACGCTGTTCAATGCGCTGACGCGCGCGCAAATCGCCGCGGAGAATTATCCGTTCTGCACCATCGACCCCAATGTGGGGGTGGTGCCCGTGCCGGATCCGCGCCTGGAGCAGCTCGCCGCCATCGTGCGCCCGGAGCGGATTCTGCCGGCCACGGTGGAATTCGTGGACATTGCGGGCCTGGTGGCCGGGGCGTCGAAGGGCGAGGGCCTCGGCAACAAGTTCCTCGCGCATATTCGCGAGGTGGATGCCATCGCGCACGTGGTGCGCTGCTTCGAGAACGACGACATCATCCACGTGGCGGGAAAGATCGATCCGGCCGGCGACATCGAGGTGATCAACACCGAACTCGCGCTGGCGGACCTGGACAGCGTGGAGCGGGCTCATCAGAAGGCGGTCAAGGCGGCCAAGACCGCCGACAAGGAAGCGCTCAAAGCCCGCGATTTGTTGGAACGGGTGCGCAAGCAGCTCAATGAGGCCAAGCCCGTGCGCGGCATGGGCCTGGACGCGAACGAGCACGCGCTGCTGCGGGACATGCATCTGCTCACCGACAAGCCGATCATGTATGTCGCGAATGTCGATGAGAACGGGTTTACGGACAACCCGCGACTCGATCGCGTGCGCGAACTGGCGAAGGCCGAGGGAGCAGTGGTCGTTCCTGTGTGTGCGTCCATCGAGGCGGAAATCTCGCAGCTGGATGAGGCCGACCGGGCCATGTTCCTCGCGGAACTCAAGCTGGACGAGCCCGGCCTGAATCGCGTAATTCGCGGCGGCTATGCGCTGCTGGGACTGCAGACGTATTTCACCGCGGGGCCCAAGGAGGTCCGTGCCTGGACGGTGCACCGCGGCGCGACGGCGCCGCAGGCGGCGGGGGTCATTCATACGGACTTCGAGCATGGGTTCATTCGTGCCGAAGTCATCGCCTACGAGGATTTCATTGCCTTCAAGGGCGAGGCGGGGGCCAAGGAGGCGGGCAAGCTGCGGCTGGAGGGCAAGGAGTACATCGTCAGGGAGGGCGATGTGATGCATTTCAGGTTCAACGTTTAAGGCGCGGACCCGCCGCGCGGGCATGCGGATCTGGGTGTGTGGGGCGGTTGGGCTGGGCGCCTTGACAGGCCGGATGGCGCTGCTCAAAATCCGGCGCTCTTTGGGGTTGCCAGACCCCGAAGCCTGGAACGAGTCGGAGTCGATGGTGAGGTAGCTCAGCTGGTTAGAGCGTGGCACTCATAATGCCGAGGTCGAGGGTTCGAGTCCCTCTCTCACCACCAATCAAATCAATGGAGTAGGGTCCGCTCAGAGATCCGTCATTTCCGTGTAAGCGCAGGGTAAGCGCAAGGAGCGGCTTCTCATTGAGCTTGGCGATCGCCACGCGCCGTTGGTCGGGCGCCAGGTGTGCGTATCGCAAGGACATGGCGACCGAGCTATGACCGAGCAGGTCGCGAACCGTGTTGAGCGGTACACCTTTCTGGACTAGGCGCGATGCAAAGTGGTGACGCAGATCGTGCCATCGGAACTTCGTGATCTGGGCGCGTTTGAGGAGCGGCGTCCACGCCGTCTTGAAGCTGGTTTTGGTTTCAAAGACACGTATTCCACCCTCCGCCTGATCGCGCCAGCATACGAGTACACGAGTTGCCTCTTCATTCAGGCAAACGTGACGAGTCTGCCGGCTCTTGGCGGTTCCGCCTTCAACCGTGAGCATCTGCTGAGTGAAGTCAACGTTTTCCCAACGCAACGCCAGCAGCTCGCCGCGCCGAAGTCCGGTGTTCATCGAGAGCAGTATCGCCGGCGTCAGGTGGTCGCCAAAGTGGGGCATGGAAGGAAGCAACTCCAGC
>Ga0181534_10002769_pt1 | contig 10664 bp, 12 predicted proteins | sample PEATcosm2014_Bin_37_FD_119758 | JGI IMG/M metagenome (GOLD analysis project Ga0181534, IMG submission 119758) | Peatland microbial communities from MTU Mesocosm Facility, Houghton, MI, USA - PEATcosm2014_Bin17_10_metaG | ecosystem: Environmental > Terrestrial > Soil > Wetlands > Peat | place...
ACACCTACGGCACAAATCCAAAAGATCACCGCCAGGCAGACGCCCCACCATGCACCCAAGCTGAGGCCGAGGGTGGTAGCTGTGAGGGCCGTGATCAATACCAGTTCGCGATCGCCGCCCAGCAGTTGGTTGGGCCGGTTGATCGAAGGATGGATCAGCACAGTCCGTGGTGTGGAAGCGTCTGCCATGATTAGACCACCGCGCCGCCGACGCCGAACGCCGACGCCAACATGGGAGCCGCGAAGATGAGCACTGCCACCACGAGCCCGATCATGCAGGCGCGCCGGCCTACCTCACCCAATTCGTGGCCGAACAACAGGGTGCCACCAGCGATGCAGATACCAATGAGACCGATGGCGTAGGCCACCGGGCCGGTGAGTGAAGTTGCTATCAGCGTCATGGGTTTCTCCCATGGCAGACCGCCACCCGCAGGCGCGGCGTACGCGCGAGCCAGGAAGGCTTGCATAGCCAACAGTAAGGCTCCTATGCGGGAGCCGGAAAACTTCCGTCTGGAAAACGTCATAAGTGTGCTCCTTTCAAACGTGCTCGACTTGGTATTGCCCATCTTTCCAACCACTGACCAGCAACAGCTCGCGGACCTTTCGCCCGGCTTTGAGCGAGGGCTCGGGGTCTACGAAGATCACCAGATCCACAGTCTCCGCGATGAGCTGTTGCTGCGGTGTGTCAGTGCCCTCCGCGACGAGACTTTCCAGACGCGTGAGGCCCAGTAGTGCGCCGTTGGCGTGAACCGTTCCGAGGCCGCCGGGATGGCCGGTGTTCCAGGCTTTTAACAGCGTATGCGCCTCCGCGCCGCGCACCTCACCGACCACGATGCGCGTGGGCTTCAGGCGCATGGAGGCACGCAGGCATTCCAGCATGGTGACTTCGCCCACCGCCCGTAAGTCGAGGTAGTTGCGAACGCGGCATTGCAGCTCGGTGGTGTCCTCGATCGAGATCACCCGGTCGAAGGGCGTCAATTCTGCGATAGCGTCCAAAATGCCGTTCAGCAGCGTTGTCTTGCCGGACCCCGTGGCGCCCACAACCAGAATGTTCTTTCTCTCGCGGACGGCCGCGCGGATAATTTCGGCGTGCCGCAGTCCACGCACTGCGAGCGCGAAATCCTCTTGCTGGCGTGCGCGATTAGACATGTCCCCCTTGCCGGTCAAGATTCCGGCGGTCTCATACTCATCGAGCGTAAAGACCTTGCGAGGGCGCAGCCGAATCGCGAATACCGGCTGCCGTACGACCGGCTGTACTACTCCTTCAAAGCGGCTGCCGTCCAATGGCAATTCGGTTTCGAGGATGGGATGTTCGTGATTCAGTACAGTGCCCCGCCACGCCGCTATCGTCCCCAAAGCGCTGGCGGCGGTCGCCGGCTGCATGGTCCCAGCCGGCACGAAGCCTGCGCCGCGGCGTTTGACCCATAGCGCTGAGTCCGGGTTAAGTAAGATATCCTCGACATCCTCCTCTGCGAGCAGGTTCAGGATGGAGTCACCGACTTCCCGCTTCAGCTTTGCTTCGAGCCTGGTGTACTGGTCGTTATGGTAAAGAATCGATGTCGCCATTGCATTCTGCTCAGGCTCTGGTTTATATTTCTTCTAACAAGGGATCCGCGCCTACACCCAGTAGGCCTCCGACTGTTGGGACTGTGACAGAAGGCGGGCCTTTCAACTTGCGAGGGGGGCCAGACAATGGAAGTAATCGTCGTTCCCTTTGATTACAAAGAGGAATCAAACATTTCTGTAGTTCCAATCTGCATTGGCGACGTGGATTCGGATGGGATTCCGATCTACCGGGAGTGGGTGGAGCATGGCGTCGTTCCCGTCGCCGACCAGCTGAGAAAGATCGCGCAACGCGTCTTGAACGATGTGTGGCGCGTATCGGAACTCACAGAACGTTCGGTCCATTCACTTTCCCGAAAACATGGTGCGGATTTGGGTGCCGACCCCAGCCTCCGCGTTTTAAAACGGGCGCATTGGTATGCGGAGGATCTTCGGGTTGGTGGCCGGCGCGCGCGCCGCAAGACTGAAGTCGAGTTGCTCACCACCAAGTTGGAGACCCTGCAGGACCGTTACGATTTGGTCTCCGATCTGGTTGCGAAGGATACCCTGGATCGGCTGATGGAGGAGCTGGATCGGCAAGGTTTGCACGACATTCGCGAGATGGTTCCAATGATGCTGAGGGATTGTGATGCCCACGAGTTCGTGAGCCGGTTCCGAAAGTCGCGCAACACTCTTTCGCAGCGCTTTTATCGCGGAATGCGCAGGGCCGCGTCGGCCGCGGGCATCACGAAGTGAATTTTTCGCAAGATCTTTTAAGTCCACGCAACCAGTGCAATAATATTCAGGGACTGATGTCGCGCCACGAGGCACCCGACTCCCAATTCGAGAGGCTCAAGAGACAGCTTCAAGACTCGATTCTCCACGAGTATCCGAACCCAGAGCGTAAGGGATGTCCCGGCGATCCGATTCTGAAAGAATTCGCCGCCCGCCCTCTCGACGATAGCCTGGAGCAAGATCCGCGCTGGCACCATGTCACGCACTGTTCGCAATGCTATCGAGAATTCCTCGGGTACCGCGCCGAGCTCCAACGGCAGCCAAAAGCTCGGTGGGCCAAGATAGGCGTGGCTGCGGCCGTGGCCGCCATTATCGTCGGGATCGGTGCGCTCTGGGTCATTCGCGAATCGACTGGCCCAAAGCGCCCCCAGAATGCCGATGGCGAGCTGGTGTTCCAGCCGCGCCTTGTAGACCTTCAAGGTCGCGTGACGACGCGTTCCGAGGAAGGTAAGGAGGAGACCAAGCCTCTGGTTCTTGCGCGCGAACCGGAGGCGCTGACCATTCGCCTTCCCTTCGGAAGCAGAGAAGGGGCGTACGAGGTCCGTATCGCAAAGAGCGCGGACCAACCCCTGGTATCCGCCGCGGGCGATGCCAAGGTTGAGAAAGGCACAACAGCCCTGATCGCGAAAATGGACTTTTCGAGATTCGAGCCGGGGAATTACTTTCTCTGCTTGCGCCGTTTGCCGTGGGACTGGACTTGCTATCCAGTGGTCATACATTGAGACGGATAATGCGAGGCGCACCCCACGTTGACAGATGAAGGTGCTCCGATCAAAGACTCGCAGCGTCGCCACCCTCGCCGGGTCGAGAACCTCGAAAGGCCGATCCTGTCGCTTTTGCCGGGTGACTTGCGAGAAGGGAGCGTTTCAGCTGCCGGCAGAGACGGCAGCCTGCCCATCGGAACGCCGAGGACACGCGTGAACTGGCGGTGAAGACCTTCGTATGCACCGTCTTACGATCTTACGATCTGCCCGCCCTCTCGTGTCTCACATGATCTCCGAGTTGCCTTCTATACGTTAACAAATAAATGATCTGATTTTTGGCGAGCTGCAACCCTGCCACCCCTGCCGCTCGCCGATCATCGATTCAGAACAGGCCGTTCAGCATTATCGATAACAAGGACATCCATTGCAGCCGTTGTCGTTTCCAGTCGCAACCCCAACTGGAGTACAAGTGCAGAGGGATAATCGATATTGAGGAGAATCCTGGGCGTTTTCGGGTCCTTCTCCCCACGAAATACGAGACGGATTTTGTACAAATCCCGAAGACCAGTCCGATCCACGACGGGCCGGCCAAGCGCCGATGGACCCCTGTCGGAGTTCAGGTAACCGACTAGTTCTTGTATGGAGCTGCCAATTATCATGGCGGGTCGGTCGGTGGACGAATCGGAGTCTTTCCATTCTTCATCCCTACCAAGCGGCACCAGCTTGGACCCACTCTTGTCGACCCTTAGCGCAAACGCAGGCGCTACCTTAGATTCGTGATGCGTTCGGAGCCGGAATATCCTGGCCAAGTGGGTGCGCAGCATCGTCAACATCTCCGCACTGTCGACAGGTGCTTCCGCTTTCGCCGTGATCGCATAGGTGTCCGATTCCATCCACCCGGAGACCCCCGACAGTTGGTAGTCCTCGACTCCAAATGCCTGCGTTATGAGATAGCGCAAGGATATGCAAGGAGCGTGGAGAATGGTAGAATTTATCTCCAACTTTGGGGCTGGCGACATTCCTTTCGGACCACGCTTTATAAGCGACTCCTGGAAGGAATCGCGGCCCTGCGATTTGGCGGGGACGAAGGCGAAAACGAGAGCTAGAGCGCTCCCGACAAACACACCCAATCTTAGATGGGCATGGGCCAACACCAAAGCATTGAGCATCGTGTATGGGACCTTTCTTTGTCTCGACTGCTCACGTCTTTCGGCGGGTGATTATCTTCACAGCCGACGCTACTTCCTCATTCGTCAATATCCCCACGTGTTGCCATAGCAAGACGCCATCCGCGCCGAATATCATGGTAGTTGGCGTTGCCGTGGGTGGCGCAACCGCTACCCACTCCATACCCACAAAGTCAAGCTGAAAGGCCGCGCCAATGCCGTAGGCTGACCGAGGAAGTACCAACGCTGCAGTGGGCACCACCCCAATCAATGAACATCCCAAGTCAGATGCCCGAGATGCCAGGGAATTCCATTCTAACTTTTCCCTCAGGCAATACGGACAGTCCGACTTCACATACCGTACCACCGTACACTTGCTCGGGCCGTGAGGTTGCACATGGCCGGCACCAGTGGCAAGATGGCCTACCGGAATTCCAGATCCAGGGCGAAACGCAAGCGCCGGTTGGGAGGCGAGATGGATCTGTTTCTCAAGAAACAGACAGCCAGTCGAAACGGCAACATTCCCGGCAGCCAGTACAATAAGAGTTACTGTTAGAACGGAATCGGTTCTCATGGATCACTCAGTAAACGGGTCGCGGTCGCGGGGGCCGGCTGGCCACGCCACCGAACGGCACCCTTAATCTTCCCGAGATGGTCTACGACCAACGCGTCACCAAGCTCGTCGGCGGTAACGATTCGCTCCAACGCTGTGACCTGGCCGAACGCCAGGACGGGAAAAACCCCCACTGAACTCTGGCGGGCAGAAGCCACGCAGGCCTGATCACTGCAGATGGCAAGAAAATCAAGACTCTTTGTGGCTGCCGCCCTCCGGCGCACAAGATTCCACACGGCGATGTCGTTTGCGTAGGATGATGAGCGAAGAACGAACACTACCGTGTCATGCGGTAGGTCGACGGTTTTAGGTACATGAATATTACCCCAAATGTCGACGCCACTCGTTGAGAAAAACTCCACCCCGCCAAACGCCTCTCGGCTGCGCAACTTCGAGCGAGCCTCCAGCAATCTTCCCTGTAGACGGACGGCTCTCACACTTTGGCAGCACAGAGCCACCAGAGCTACAATAGCAACTAGCAGCCGCGCCCAGAACCACATCTTGCAGCCTTCGGCATTCAACTGGTTGCTCCGATCTGGTCCGGAACTAAGAGCTGGGAATGCAAAGGTCAGCTGGGACACAGTACCGTCCAACCATATCACAACACAAGCAGGTGCCGGAATTCGCAGCACAGATGCCGTTGCCGCCCATGCCGGCTACCCAGCAGCCGCCACCGTCACATCGGCGTGGGTCAGCACGCAGCTGAGTCGGTGCTACGGCCAGCGTTAGTGCAGAGGCGCCGAGAGAAGCTACTAGCAGTGCCATCTGCGCGAGAAGGCTACTCAGAGTCGCTCTCGATAGGGATTTCATCACACGTCTCCTTTCAGTTACCACGGACGCCTGCGGTTCCTGCAGGCTCCTGAGCAGAGGATACACTTTGGCAGCAGAGAGCCACCAGAGCTACAACAGCAACTAGCAGCTGCGCCCAGAACCACATCTTGCAGCCTTCGGCATTCAACTGGTTGCTCCGATCTGGTCCGGAACTAAGAGCTGGGAATGCAAAGGTCAGCTGGGACACAGTACCGTCCAATCGGATCACAGCATTGGCAGAAGCCGTAATTCGCTCTACAGATGCCGTTGCCGCCCATGCCGGCTACCCAGCAGCCGCCACTGTTACATTGGGATGGGTCAGCACGCAGCTGAGTCGGTGCTACGGCCAGCGTTAGTGCAGAGGTGCCGAGAGAAGCTACTAGCAGTGCCATCTGCGCGAGAAGGCTACTCAGAGTCGATCTCGGTAGGGATTTCATCACACGTCTCCTTTCAGTTACCACCTGCGGTTCCTGCAGGCTCCTGAGCAGAGGATAGCTCGGGACTGAAACCGGGTCAACTAAACGGATCAGTTTCCGGCGCACGATAGTAACAGGTCGGTCCTGAAGCCCCCGGGTGAAAGCCTTCCGGAGGTGCTCGCTAGACAAATGGCGGGGGTCGGCCCGGTGGTGTGAGACCAATCCGTCTCAAGCGCGAGGTGGGTCCGGCACAGCAAGAGAACAGGCGGCCCTCCGGCATAGCGAACAAGCTGTTGAGGGAGATGGAGCGCCCGAGACAAGGGACCGAGGACTGATGGGTCTGCCGAAGCCGCGTTGCGTGCCGTTGAAGCGTCACGCCGATCCGCTAGGGCCAGGCGCGGAACCCGGACGGCGCTGTGGGCGACGGGCACTCCCCCAACCTGAGAACCGGACGAGCGGATCACCGTCGCACTGGCAGCGTTGCCGCATCGCGGGCGGCGCGGGCAGTTGACGCCACACTGACGCTATCCTCGCAAAACTGCGAGGATAGTCGACGCTCGGGGATTCGGGCGAAGCGTCGGCCTGCTTGACATGGTCATCTGCCGGAAATCAAGGAGAACACGGACTCAGCTCAACCCCTCGCCGACTGCGGCTTGTCAACTCCGCTGTGCACGCGCTCGGATTTTGGAAACGGGAGGATCAAGCCGATGAGCAGGGGACGGTCAAAACGAAACGTCAGTATTCGAGCTTAAAACTCAGCGGGTTACTGAATCGCTGCCCCGATAGCCCGCCCGGAATCGTTCCTGCGCTTGCGGGTTTACATTTAACGCCTGAACTGGCCCGATTTGCCCGGAGGTGGTGGTCAATCCAGTCAGTTCCCGGCTGGATTCTGCTCGATATGATCGATGACCAGCACCGGCATCAGCCGCCTTTCAGTCCTCACTTTCAACCCTAGTTGCTTCTCGATTGCTTCGGCGAATGATAGCGACCCCGATGGGTCCGAAGCTACTTCTCTATCCGGTTGCGGAGCGTCAGCTGAAAGACCTTTAACCGCATCATAGTTGACCGTGAAGTCCCACGCACCATCGATGCCGGTGGCGTCGAGCACAGGGTTGAAGAGACTGATGTCGTATCCTGGAATCTGCTCCGCGAACTGTGACATCGTGATGTTCCGGCAAACCAACCGAACCATAAAACCCTGACCCAGCATCCCTTGTGGTTCCTGCGAACATCCGGTTCGGTTCACCGGATCGGCTCTGGTCAATTTCGGCTTCACTGCTATCAGAGTAGGGGCAGCCACGGGACGGTTTTCGTAATGAACCTTCATCCTGTAGCGCTCTATCAGAAGGGAACGCAGCATTTCATCGAGGAGATCCTTGGCCTGCTCGTTAAGCTGAGGCTTTACGGCGATACCGGCCGGCGCTTTCGCATCGATGGTAACCCGGTTTGGGTTCGCTTTGAGCCATTTCGGTGCTCCCACAAGTTCACCGAGGGTGGGCACGTTCCACGCTTGCCGGATCAGATACTCCAGATACATGCACGTAGCATTGACCCGCCCGCCGGGCAGAAACCGGAGAAGGGCCTGGGCACTGGGGATGTTGCACGGCTTAAGCGATGCCACCTCAAACTCAGGCGCAGGCGGCCGGGGCATAGCCGCGGCTAAATCAGGAGAATTCGGTGAGGGTTGCCTGTCCACGCGCTCGACAACCAGAACCGGCTTCGGGACCTTTCCAAGTATAAGCTTTAACCCGAGCTTGGTGATCCCGTCCAGGACGCCGGCATCGGTTGACGAACTTGGCCGTTGGGAGTAACGGAATTCTAAATCCCAGCCGCCGGAAAGATCGGTCGCGTCCACGACCGGCAGATTCTGGAGAGGTTCCGCAACCAGTTGGGTGAGCGCTTCGGCAAATTCCGCCATCGTCACGTTGCCGCATCCAATGACGGTATTTACTACATCGCTCTGGAACACCCGATCCTGCACCTGGCAACCGGCTGACTTGACTTCACTGACGGCTGCTTTCAGTCTCAGTTCGCGCTTGCCCATAGAAAGGAGATATCCGGGAACTTGCCGTGTCTCGGCGCGGACAACCAGATGAAAGCGATCGGTAAGCAGAGTCTTTAGCATCGCGCGCAGACTCTCCGGACGCGTCCCGGGCCGGGTCTTGGCGAGAACGTCAAACCGGTCGTAATCGAGCCAACTCGGTCCTCCGAGTACCCTATCGGCCGCGACGTTGTATGCTGCCCGGATTATGTCGAGCATTGTGGCTTTCCGTAATTCGTACAGGTCGCGGTTGAGAAATCCGCCTTGCATCCTGTGCGAACCGTCAGCCGTCTGATCATAACGGGCACTTGTCACCCGGACATCGGCGGCGTCAAACGTCGGTCCAGAGGCTCGTGGTTGACATTTGCCGATCGATGGCAGTAGCAAGAAGATGAGGGCAACACCCGCGAACGCTCGTGTCGCCATTCTTTCCTCCTCTCGGCTAGTTGACGGGCGAACACCCCATGCCTCGAACTGGAGTGCAGCCACTCCGCCCACGCAATAGACACCGCCCGAGCCTTCATTGTTCCCGAATCATTTTCGATCCAAACCCGCCCAGGGACGTCCAGCGTTGAACGTTGAGATTATCCCCAAGTGGATTATCTCATTGCCTCACGCTCCCGGTACGCGACCCGGACCGACAGTCTGCGGCAACCTAAAAAAACAACTAGCCCGAGTGCGTCGTCTGCACGTATGGTCTCCTGCGCAATTCGTTTCGGCGAGGAGATCCGGCGGGTGCGAACGATTTGGCGGCAGCGGTGCTGGCTTGCAGAAGAAGCCGGGCGGACGGTGCAGCAAATGCAAAAAGCGCTGACATCGATAGATCACCAGCGGCAGTCCGGCCCGCGAGAGGCTCGAGCGGCAGCCGTAGAAAATGAAGTTTCCGGAGAGTCGGAAGGTCGAACCGATGAAGGTTGAGGATCTTACGGCTCGTCGGTGTGAGGTCGAAGGCCGCGCTAGACTTTATTGTGAACGAACTTCTCAAGCACCTCAACACATCGAGCCGGCGGGAGTTGGCCAAGCACCCACTTTTCAATAATACTCAACAAGGCTTTCACGGGAGCGGTCGCTTGGGCCCGCATCTCGGAGATCTCCGAACCCTGGTCGCGCCGGCTCTTTGACTTGCGCTCGTAGCTCTTCCTCTCTCCAAGATTCTTCATGTTCATCTGATAAGTCGTAGGGCCTCGGGTCACGATCCGAACATCGGATTGCAAAGTCAGCTTGCCACGCCAGTAGCGCACCGTGGCCTCAGGAACGTGCAGGAACTTAGAAATGTACACGTTGCTGAACTTGTTTGCGTTGGGGTGGCGAAGGGCATCGCAGATTACAGCCGTAGTTTCGGATCGAGTTCGCCGTATTCCATGGGTGGAGTTTGCGGCATAGCTGTCCCACTGGGCATCGGCGAACGTTCCGACTCGGATGTCAGCACGGATTTCCTGGCGCCCAGTTTCTTCAGCAGCGGCGGTTCTGTGGAAGCCGTCGGAGAGCCAGTAGATGTCACCGTCTTGCCAGACTGTGATAGGTGGGAATTCCATACCGCACCGCATCAACGCCGCCCAGTCCGCGACAAGTTTCGTATCGATGGCCCTGCGATGTTGCAGCCTTTCATCGCGCCGAATACACGATATTTTGAGCATGTATATGCCCGCTGAGTTGATGGCTTTTCCACTGCAAGGATGCGCCAAGCCACTGCAAGGATTGAGAGCGGTTGGAGACTCTAGAATCTCCGGGCTCTCAAGAACATCCAGTGTTGGCCTACTCACTTCGCACCCCCGTTGCGGCGCATTCCTACAAAGCTAAAAGCGTGAGCTCTTGGAACTTCTCATGCACAAAGGAATTGTAGAGTCTTTTAGATGTTATTGCAACATAAAATTACGCATAAAATTACGCACGTTAAAGTCACACACCATTTCATACACCTTAAAGTCAGATGATTGTATTTCACCGTTCACCAACGGCACCACGATGACGAAGAAATCCTATTCATGGTGATAAATCCTCGAGAGGGGCGAACCCTGTCGGAGGCCGGTTCCTGTTGATAATAATCAGACACGGGTTAGTAGCCGCAGCATCCAAGTTCTTGCAAATGCCGTTGCAAGGCCACTTGGCCCCACGCCTTATCCACGCGGAAACGCCATTCGGAGTAGGAGAGCTCTTAGGCGCATTTTTTCGGATGACGTTTGCGTGGAGGCGGCAATGCCGGCGGCATTGGCCACGGCAGTTTACGGACCTGTAAAACAGTAGCGTGGGTTCGACTTGGCGTTCAAATTCCCCGTACGACTTGAACAGCTGACTCTAGCTGATTATCTTTGCCTATCGAGAATGCTTCCGGCGACCAAGGAACCTCAACGTCCGGTTTGACGCCAGCGCCTTCGAAGCGATGGCCCTGCCACGTGATGTATTGGGCCTTGGGCATGATCAGCATATAGCCCTGTCCGACCTTGAAGCCGGAACCGGGAATCAGTCGACCCGCCGTCTCGGTTCCCGCGATCGTCGCCAAATGGTTCTCCGAGGCAAACGCGGCAACCATTTCGCCAGCGCTCACGGTGTGTTCATTGACCAGAATTACGATTCGGCC
>Ga0181534_10002770_pt1 | contig 10661 bp, 5 predicted proteins | sample PEATcosm2014_Bin_37_FD_119758 | JGI IMG/M metagenome (GOLD analysis project Ga0181534, IMG submission 119758) | Peatland microbial communities from MTU Mesocosm Facility, Houghton, MI, USA - PEATcosm2014_Bin17_10_metaG | ecosystem: Environmental > Terrestrial > Soil > Wetlands > Peat | place...
TGGGACAACAGGTTCAACAGTGAGGTCAGCTTACGCTGACCAATAGGTACCGGAGCCACAGGCGTCAACGATCCGAATTCCGTCGTACCAAACATGATCAACTTCCCTATCGAATCGTCATAGAAATCCTTTAACAACGTACCCTCCAGCACTTCCTCCCAGAAGGTCTTCTTGATATACTTCTCCACCGAGAAGGTCGGAGTACCCGTCGTACTGTTCAGGATAATGGAGACGGCGCCATTGCCCTCCGGGGTCAGGAACTGACGCGATTCCTCTACGATAGCATAGGGAACGCCCTTGGGATCTTTTATCCTCACCACATTACCATTACAGTCCAACGCATATCCACTCTCGACCGTTACCGTCTGCCGCTGATATCCACAGACGACCTTAAGGCCGCAGACGACGCCATATCCGTGCAGGAACTTATTGTGATCGCGCATCTCATTGGCCGCACAAAGCAGGTCCAATGCCTCTTGTACATTTACTGCGCCCGCAAGATTACAGGTATTATTATTGAACCATACATCCGATGCATCTATCTCCGTCAAGGCAGGGAACTTATGTCTGCAATCCTGTGGGGTCACTACCCCATTGCTTACTTCCAGGACCGCCAGCCTGCAATAGTAATGACGGACGCCGGCCGGAGCTTGCGCAATCGGACTGGCTTTCGGATCGGAATAAGGCGGCCATTCGATATCTCCTGTTGCCGTTCTGGCTGGGATCAGCCAATAATCGCCGGCGCGATAGGTCCCATCTCCAAAAGATACTTCGATCCCATTTTCCAGCTCGATCCACCCTCCCTTCATCTGTACCCCGTCTGCCGTTGCTTTGGCAGACTGGTCCCAACGACGAAGCTTCAATCCCGGCAAGCCATCATACTGTCCTACGGCATCACTCACGACCACATTTATCCCGTCCGATCCCTGTTCGATCTTTTTGATCGTCACCAAAGGATTGGGGCTATTCTGCAAAGTAGATTCCTCATCCACGATCTCTACCCATTGCCCAAAGGCAAATCCCAATGACTCCTTATCGCGGCCCAGGTCGGCTACGGTGATCGTGGTATTGTCGATATGATCGATGATCGTCTCAACCGTGGCATTATCCCTGGACCATTTGAATGTCCCGGAAGCCGCAGTTCCACCCTTTTGAACTTCTACCCGGTACAGTTGATTTTCCAATCCCCGGTAACCCGAGGTCGGTGGCAACTGACAGGGATTCGTAGGATCGGTGACCGTCGTCACTTTTGCATTCAACTTACCCGTAGGGGCTGCAATGAGTGCATCCCAATCCGGAAATGAAGTTTTACAGGTCGTTCCCGTCGCATCCGGCGCCTTCCATAATTTCACCTGCCAGACATTCTGCATACGGGTCGTGGTATCGGCCTCACCCAACGCCACCTCATGAATATGCGGATCATCATGGAAATTGATCTCCTGTTGCCATGCATCCAGGTAGACCAGATATACGCCATCCTTAAGACCGGAAGGTGATGGCGGGCTTGCAGGAGGACTGTCCGGAGGACTCGACAACGGACTGTCCGGCGGACTTCCGGCTGTCTGACTTTGTGTACCCGGAAGCTGATTGAGATTGAAATTAGTGGAATCCGGGTCCGGATAATAAGGCTGGTTGAAATAGGTAGTAGGAATAATGGTCTTCTCCAATTCGCATAGCAATCCATCTACATAGATCCTCCCGGGAGAGATGGTCAGGTCGCTCCCATCAGTAGTCGTACCGATCTTAAAACCCCCTCCCTTCTTGGGGACGCCTGACGGTCCTATTACATCAGTGGCCTCGGTCATGATCCTGTGTTGCTCGATCTGCCATTGCTCATTCCAGTCTGCGTCCAGTTGAACGCGCCCTTGTTGCATGAGCACGCCGCTGTAATGTTTGTTCTTTACAAATGTCGTACGTGAATAATCTCCAGCCATAGTTTGGATGAGTTTAGTGTTATTTTTTATGATCCGAAGAAAATACCTGCTTCTACGCTGAATCGGAGGTATTCATCCAACCGCGCCTGCAGATTGGCTATCCGCTGCGGTTGGTACAGGCTATGGAATGCCCCCATCTCTGCCCCGTCATCTGCCCCCTGGCTAATGGTAGCAGGGCAGATCTGGCTAAGCTGACAATAGCCGGCATCGCCATATGTCAATGAAGTGAATGCAGGTTGGTTCGTCACTGCGGTAGCGGCAGTCGCAGGCTGACAATGATAAGGTTTAGGTATTCTTGAACCCGGAGGAAAATAAGAGAATCTCGCACATCCTTGTTGAAGCCGTTCTGCCATTACCGGTACAGGCCAGGTATCGTTATCTGTCAGGCGTCCTACGAAAATACAATCCGATGCATTCAGGATCATCGTATATACCTTCCCAATAATAGTGCTGTTATTGGCGTTGAGGGAAGCCCCGGGTTGCTGCCCGGAAAGATCGGCAAATGCGATCTCCGTATCCTTCACACTATCCACAATGCTATTGCTGATATTGACGGTGGCTCCATCTACTGCCCTGATCCTGCCCAGGATACTTTGGTTCACATTGATCGTGATATCCGGCGTCTCCACCACCAGTCGTGGGACCGATGGCCGGGCTCCAACCTTATCTATAGCCGCCGTCGGCCCCGGCACCAGCGTACAATGCCGTATATTGACCGATTGCAGCAGATTGGATCGATGATGGTCGTCCGTCAATGGAACATGAAGAAAGCCTCCGCTGATCAGCAACCCGTTCAGTTTAAATGCTGCATTGGCGCCGCCGGTGACTTCCATGGCGCCGCTCATGACCAGCACAGGCCGGCATTCATCGGCTGCCCTCAACTCGACCGTCGCACCGGCAGGAACGCTCACCTCCGGAGTTTCGATAAAATAATCATTCCCCTCGACCTCGACGACCCCACCTGTAGACAGGTTCTTCAGTTCGTTCAATGCCGCCTGGATAGTAGGCTTATCAGAAGGTACCCTGATCACCGGCAACAAACCGGTCGTAAACGTATCGGCACGACTATACTGTCCCCCACCCATATTGGCAGTAAAACCATAATAATAGCTTACCTGCACATTCGCCGGAGCAGGTTGCGATGAGGGGAAGGCAAGCCGACCTCTTACGGGATCGATAGCCACCCTATGCTTTGGCATATTGTACCAGCCGGTGACATGGCCGCCCGCATCCGTTTCATCTCCCAGATCACAGATGGAAACATCATCGGCATCGACCGGCGATCCACCCACATATACGCAAAGGCTTAGCGCATCTCCATAATAAGTATCCTTATCTTTCTTTAATATTCTGCGGGGGATCGGCATCGGAACGTTGATGGGATCGGACAGGTGCGTCACCGTTCCTACCGGTTTGGGCAAATTGTATAACGGAGTGTCCTTACCCAATGCGTCGAAGGTATACCGCAGTGCATCTACCTGGTAAGGCATGGCGAGGCTCAACGGACAAGCGCCGATACGCCATAGGAAGATACCCAGGTTCGGAATATTATATTTGCCCCTCTTGCTTTCGACGCGACGCACGTCAGCCGTGTGGGCTACCTTATCAAATGGCGTATTCAGATAAGTAAGCGACCGCCAGTCACGCAGATCGGCCATTGACAGGTTGTCCGGTCGCAGATGATTCATGTATTGGGTGGTAGCCAGTAATTTGAAGTACTCGACGACATTCGCATTCCATTGCGTCACATCCCTTGCAAGCTGTTCTACAACGGAAGCCGTCCCCTTCCTTCTCCTGTAACTGATCGTATTGGCGACGACGGGTCTTTGGCTGAAGGGTGCATCGGTGATCGATAACAACCCCCTGGTTCCTATCAGGTCGCCGATATAAGGGACCGCCCATTCCGCGCAAGTCTCTATGAACTGGTCGTCATATAATTGTTCCAGGTTCTCGTCCAATACTGCTATCTGACCATCGATGACGGATAACAGGGCTTTCAGCGGACCACGCTGGTTCTCGTCGATCTCCCTTCGGATATCGCAACCGGCCTGCCCTTCCTGATCTTCTTCGGAAAGGCTGTTCAGTTCCTGTTGTAATACGGCTATGCGTGCCTGGGCCTGGGCGCTGATCATCGCCTTCCCCATTTCAACGTCACGTATACGGTACAGGGAAGGAAGCAATCCGTATAATGTCTTCAGGTCAAAGCTCATGATGGGATTAAATTGATTTGTAAGGAACCGGGATCTATCATTAATAATTCCGCAGGTGATGCGGTATAAGCGCCGGGTACAGGCATGCTTGCATCCAGTCTTTGCTGTATGGAGGTCGTTTGATCCGAGGACAGGTTAAAAGCAATGATATCCACAGCTATTACCCCTTCCACATCCTGGGCCACCGTGATGACCTCGCTCAATGCGACCGGTTGCCCGAAGGCACGCTGTCCAAAAGAGAAGCTATCCAGCAAAGCCTGCTCCACCGCTGCCTGCACCTCCTCCTGGATATAGACAGGATCAGGTACCACATTGGCCTGGAGCAGGAAATATTTTGGCTGATAGGACACGACCATCAGGGGGACATCCGGATCTCCGGCATCCCATATGGCTTGTGTCAGATTACTGTATAAAGTGCTCGTGGGATCGATAGCGGCGCCATTCACGCCAGCCACGGTCAGGTAGATACTCCTTTTCTGCCCGCTCCATGTCCAGGTGGCAAGCGCCTTTCCGATACCTGCAAATGCGCGGGCAAAATCCTCATAGTCATCCAGGGACACGACCCTGTCCAAAGTCATGATAGGAAGCGTGGCATTCATACGGCCATCATCCAGACTTTCCGCATCGGCAGCTCCATTGGCGGCAATGGGATTGGTCACGGATTTCACTCCTGACGGACGATTGATCATCTGCGATAGCTGATTGGCACCCACCAGTCCTACCAATCCGATCCCCTGACGATAGGTTGCCTTGATATTTGCCTGTCCTGTGGGAAGACGCATACCGGTATTCCCGTCCCCAAAGATGACCGTCGTATTGCCGGCATCATCCTGCCGGGTAATATAGATCGCTTCTCCCGGTCCATGACCATAGAAATAGGGGACTTCCTCCCAAAGCAGGTCATTGACCCTTATCTGCAGGGTCGATAATATCCCGTCGGCAGTATCGGCAGTAGTATAGGTCAAAGGGGCCTGCTTGAGCGTAAACTCCTGAAATACCTGTGTGGTATCCCCACTGCCCAGCGTCTCCTGGATCGTCTGTCCATGCGTAGCCAAAGCAACATTGGCATTCAATGTCACCGAAGACCGGATATATGAATTGGCCAGGGAATTGACCAAAGTGAGAACAGTCCATCCCTTTTCTATCGTGACATCCTGTAAAGTGATCAGCTCGCTGGCCGACGCACCGGGCAGGTCCTTACGATTGCCTGTTAAAATGATGTGCTGGTTGTCCTGAAGATCCGGATAGAACCCGCCCAGTACCAGCTTATTGCCCTTGACCGGATGTTTTACGGGTTCGTTAGCCAGCGTAAGCAATTCGCTTTGCGCATAGATCGTTACCTGCCGAATGTCGGACAGGCATTCATCGCCATCGCCCTGAAAAGAAGGCGAACCCCAGGGAACAGGGGAATTGAGTGTCAGCGCGGTCGTTTTACTGCTTACTCCATATGCCGTTCGGGAACCACTATCCGCCTTCGTCACCTGGATGACCTGACAGGTGTCGATACTGACGCCAGCCTGCTGTACGCCGATATAGCTGCCAGGCAGGATGCTGTTATAGGCCGCATCCAGGTAGATCAGGTAACTGGATTCGTCCTTCATCTTCCACTCATGCTGTGATGGCGTATTATTGGCCGAGAACGTCATCTCCTTCGGGGCATTGTACCCGAAGACAAAAGCCTGCTTGCGCATCGCATATATCTGCACAGGATAACTGGCAGACTGGGTCAGCGCAGTGGAGATAGCCGCTACTACGTCACTCATGTCCCACTTCTGTGTTTGAATGACGGTCAACAGGTCCGCTGCATCCCAGGTCATGCCAAGGATATCGGCGACCACCGATTGATCGAACGGCGTATTGGGCTTGAAAAAATTGATGGTTCCGGCTGGCAGTCCGGAAGAAGATGTCGCGGCAGTCTGTATGGCGACCGTCGTCACAGGCACCAGGTTCACCAGCGTAGTATTGGAGGAGGTATCGGGGGTCACCGACTGAACCTTTCTCATCTTCCCTCCATTCGTATCCATGATCAGCAGGATATCTCCTACGCTCAGGCCGGTTCCCATTCCGCTGAAGAGAATGCTGTTGCTGTCTGTGCTCAGCTTCTGGGGATGTGTCAGCCGTGGCAGGATCGCATTCCATTCTACATGCGCCGAGATCTCTTCCACCGTTTCAAATGTCTGCGCCTGCTGACCAGGAGAAGGGACACTTTGGACTTGCGTCCCCACGCCGATCGTCACCGGCAGCAGCAGGGGCTGAAGGGTCTGTGCAGGAACGGGTGGCGACGTATTGATCGTAAAGCTGAGGTAAGTGCTGGCAGCAACCCCTGGCTGCAATTCGTATCCTATCAATCTCGCCAGCTCGATGACAGAGATCTGTTCGGTGGCTGTTCGCAGATAAGACTCATTGGCGATCCGCTCCTGGTAGAAGGTCAGCACATCCGATACCGTCGCCCATGCATCCAGCAGGGCAATCGTGAAGTCATTATTATTGCGCGTGGTCAGCCCATACAAAGCCGGCTGACCCGAGATCGTCAGATTGGCCATCATGCTTTCCAGGAAAGTAGGTTGTGTGCCTACCCTATAAGCTATGGCATCCAGCCCCGGCAGATTGGATACTACGCCGGGCGTCTGTACTGAAAGACCATCACAACAACTGCATGTATTTGAATTACTCATTGTCCGCCATTCATGGTTATTTTGAATATGCCCCTGTCGGGGAAGTTGGGATCATTATCCAGCCGGGGGATCTCCAGCCTGTCCATTACCAGTTTACCTTCCGGAATGCCATTGCTGGTGCTGTCACCCTGTCGCCTGAACCGCTTGATCCGCACAGAATCCACGCCCGCCACATTCTGTGCGGCAGCATAGATCGGGCTGAGATATACGGTCTGTCCGAAAGTGAAGTTGCCGGAATAAAATACCCCGGGTCTCCCATCCTGCAGCAACCGGTTACTGAATACATTGAGCAACGCCTCTTTTACATTCGAGGCAAAGTAGCCAGCTGTGACGCATACCGTCATATGGATCTCCAGGGATACGTATACGGGAGCATCAACATCCACGTCCTGCCCTGCCATCCGGTATTGATCCAGACAATTCAGCAGGCTGTTCTTGAAATTATCATCTACCTGTACGGCAGGTGTCGGATCAACGGTGATAAATGCAGTCCGCCAACTCCCTGTCCACCGGAAAGTGCAGGCGGCACTTTCAATACCGGGATTGCATTGCATGGCAAAATCGACATAGTCGGCCGCCGTCACCGCACGTTCCTGCGTACGGAATGCGTCGGGTGCATTCTGTCTGGCTACGTCCATACTTTCCGGTTCGACGCCGCCCTGTGCAGGCAATGGATTCGTGATCATCCTGTTTTGAGGGATAGTACTCAGGAGTGCGGTATCATTGGTCACCAGATAGGCGAGCGTACCGGCGCCTACATTGCCGCTTACGCCATTGTCCACCCGGTAATCAGCCATAAAACGGCTGCCCGAGACGGGACGCATTCCCTGCATATTATTGCCAAAACGCAGCCAGGTCGACCCATCGGCTTCTATCTCCGCTACAAAGGCGGGTGTATCAGACTCGCTGGATAATAAGTCCCGCAATGGATTCCAGGTGATCGTATTGGTCTCACCCGGCACCTCCTGTGCAAGGGTGATCACCGGAACGGCACTCTCAATTGCCCATTCCATACAAGCCGCGGCTGAAGAGGGAGGATTCTTGCGATCGAAGGGAGCCGCCTGGGTCAAAGGTCCCTTCATAAGCCGGGGACGGTAGCGTGGCGGCGTAGTCGTTAGTACCGGTGCAGTACACTGATCCGCACAGCTTGCAGATAGAACGGATAATGCAGGATTGGATTCAGGGACCGTATCCGGCAACAAGGAGCTGCTTATTGTGTCCTGAACGGTAAGTCCATAATCTGCCAGGACGATATTGCCCATGGCTACGCTGATATTATCCAGGTAAGTGGTGCCGCTAAGCGCAGAGATACACAAAGGAGCCGGCAAGGCATCGGCCTTTGCCCATTGTATCTCCGTCACAGGCCATCCGATATCCGCGGGCGGTGAACCCACTCCGGACACAGGCGAGGCAGACCCCGATACCGGTGAGGAGACCTCCAATACCGGTGAAGCTGGCGGCGATCCGGGCGATCCTGTAAATACCTGTCCCGGCGAGATATACAATGGATCAAAAGACAATGTCACGGAGGTCAGCATTACCGGATAGCGGTGTGTAGGATCGGCGTCTTCCGGTGCGCCCGTCTGCGGCCCTTTCACTTCCTGCAGGATCAGTACCATGCCCGGCTTCAGATATGGATGGCTGCCGGATAAGGTTGCACTGACAGCTCCTGCCGGAAGACAACACTGCGTATCTCCCCAGGTATAAAAATCCATTTGATTGTGATCGCTGTATAATACGGTATCCTGCATCAGCTCGAATACCTGCGTCCCGTTATTTATCGCCGTCTGATAGGCAGGATCATCGGGTCTGAATATACAAAGGTTATCCGGCAATCCATTTACGCGGGTAAGGATGCTGGTAACGACCCCGCCGTATGTTCTCGTCAATGGTACTCCTACGACATCGGGACCCACCTGTACCTGTACCCATACTCTGGAATTGCATCCGTCATGCATGAGATAATCTACGAGACGGACATGACGCCGGACCGATATACGTCTCCGGGCCGTACCCAGATAAGCCTCGGTGGCGATCGCATCCTGCTTATAGCTGAGATAATCGCCCACATAGGCCAGTAATTCCACCAATACGATGCCCAGGTCCGCGGGATGCCGTTCCGTCCAATCCGGCAATAGCAGTGACAACCTGTCGAGCATCAGCTGCCTGAAGCTGGCATAGTCCTTGGCCAGATAGTTGATCGGGGGAGCTTGTACGGGTTCTGGCGCACAAGCGCATTCCGGCTGACAATCGAAATTTCCGTTACACAATACCTTGAATGAAAAATCGACGGATGATAATATGGGATCGAATCCGGCCGGAGGAACAGGCTGGTCGGGGCTGACCACCAGTTGCAAGGTATAGGTCGAGAAATCTCCGGCCGCAGCCACCTGCACCTGTAATACGTTCCCCTGGTCATTGAATGGAGGAGAATCCGGAGATGTGGGTGCTACGGCGATCGATACGGCCGTTATCTGGATATTTTGGATCCGGTCACCACCGGTAATGATCACATTGTCCAGACCGAGTGCTCCGGGGACCAGCGGCTTGAGGAAGTAGACGAATAGCGTAGTCTGCCGCTCGTCATACGGATCATCCGGATTGTCCAGCACTTCGAGAAAATCGATCCCATTCAGATAAGGATGTACTTTGACATCATCACGACGGGAATTATTACAGCAAGAGTAATTCATTCTATTGATCAGTTTCGCTCAAATCCGGCGTTGCCGGTTCAGCTGTTAAATTGTGTGATAAACTGCTGTTGGGTGCTCCTTACAGTATAGGCGATCGTCACCTGCAAGGTGGAATCCTCATGGATCACCTGAACATCGTTTACTGCGATAAGATCGCCGAGCCATTGCTGCAAGGCGCCCTGTACCATGAATTGTGTGGTCGTAGCCAGCTCGTCGCTATTGGGTTGAAAGACCAGCTGCATCAGTCCGGTCCCGAAAGTGGGGCGGTTCACCCGCTCTCCCGGAATGGTGAACAGTACCTGTTCGATCATATCCCGGATATGGTCGTTGTCGTCGGTCTGCGCTGTACGGCCGCTATTGTCGAATTGTAAAGGGAACTTGACGTCCATGGACAAAATTTTTATTGTTCCTGACTGAGAAGAGTATTCTTATGTCGCGGTAACCCTTGTCTGTGTGACAACCACCGTCACTGGCGTTCCATTTGGCACGCATACCGCCTGGCTGTCCAACAATAAAACCGGCATACCCAGGGAGGTGACACGTACGGCAGCGACTACCCATTGCGCCGTAACGCAAGGCATGGGAGTCACTCCCGCTACAAAAGGGCAGCCTGCAATGACATAAGGTGCAGGTTGTGTCGTGATCGGCATACCGTTCACAAGCACTCTTGGACTTGGAGAGGTCGGCTGAGCCTGTCCCCCGTGTGCACACATCACCGTAGCACCTTGATGAAGTATGAATCCTGGCATAACGAATATTGAGGTTACATGACCGTTAACGCGCCCGCATTGATCGTCGTGATGTTCTCGTTCAGCATGACGCTGGCCCCTTTTCCATTTTGAATGGTAATACCGATATCATTGACAATGATCGTCGCACCCAATGCGCTTTTCAGCATGATACCACCCGTGGGTCCGGGAAGATCGCTGATGATGATCGCATTCTGGCCCATCGTCTGAAATACGATATTCGGAGAGACCGGCAGTCCTGCCAATGCAAGGGTCGGCACACTACTCGGCCCGCCCCACCGGCATCCCACCCAGATGGGATAGTCCTGGTTGCCTTTTTCAAATTCCACCCATACAGGTGTCCCAATGGGAGGCACCAGGTATGCTCCCATCGGAGGACCCGTAGGACCTGCCAAAGGAA
>Ga0181534_10002771_pt1 | contig 10661 bp, 8 predicted proteins | sample PEATcosm2014_Bin_37_FD_119758 | JGI IMG/M metagenome (GOLD analysis project Ga0181534, IMG submission 119758) | Peatland microbial communities from MTU Mesocosm Facility, Houghton, MI, USA - PEATcosm2014_Bin17_10_metaG | ecosystem: Environmental > Terrestrial > Soil > Wetlands > Peat | place...
GGGTTTTTCCAGGAAGGCCGCGCGCAGGCGACTCTCACGGCGCTGAAGTCGCGTCTGGCCTTGAACGCTTCGGTCCGCCGCGACGGTGCTTGGGCCACCGTGCTCGCGACCTCGCTCGTGCCGGGCGATGTGGTCAAGCTATCGCTGGGAGCCGTGGTTGCAGCGGACGTGCGTCTGACCGAGGGATCGGTGCTGCTCGACCAATCCATGCTCACCGGCGAATCTGTTCCCATTGAAGCCGGGGCCGGGTTTGAAACGTATGCGGGAGCGCTGGTGCGGCGCGGTGAAGCGGTGGCGGAGGTGACCGCGACCGGAGCGCGCACAAAGTTTGGACGCACCGCGGAACTGGTTCGCACCGCGCACGTGGAAAGCACGCAGCAGAAAGCCGTTCTCCGCGTGGTGCGCAGTCTGGCCATGTTCAACGGCGTCGTCATCGTGACGTTGGTGGGCTATGCGCACGCGCTCAGGATGCCGGTGGGCGAGATCGTTCCGCTGGTGCTCACGGCGGTTCTGGCCTCGATCCCGGTAGCCCTGCCGGCTACCTTTACGCTCGCGGCAGCGCTGGGCGCACGGGCCCTTGCAAAACTCGGCGTTTTGCCGACGCGCCTCTCCGCCGTGGATGAGGCGGCCAGCATCGACGTGCTCTGCGCGGATAAGACCGGCACCCTGACCCAAAACGAGCTGACGGTCACCGCCGTGCATGCTATGTCCGGCTTCGATGAGCCGCATGTGTTGGGACTGGCTGCCCTGGCGAGTTCGGAGGGTGGGCAGGATCCCGTGGATGCGGCCATCCGGACCTCGGCCGCCAAGAAAGCGGCCGCCGATATGCCCAAACTGGTCAAGTTCGTCCCGTTCGATCCGGGGACGAAGATGTCGGAGGCGACTGCCACGGATGCCAGCGGCGCCCCGATCCGTGTGGTCAAAGGGGCGTTTGCCGCGGTGGCCGGACTGGCGGCGTCGGCTCCGGATGCGTTCAAGACGGCGGACGACCTGGAAGCGAAGGGCTTTCGCGTTCTGGCCATCGCGGCCGGTCCGCCAGCAGCGCTGAAGCTTGCCGGGATCATTGCTCTCAGCGATCCGCCTCGAACGGATTCGGCGGCGCTCATTTCGGAGTTGCATACTTTGGGGGTGCGCACCGTGATGATAACGGGCGACGCCCCGGCAACCGCTGCCATCGTGGCGCATGACGTCGGCCTGGACGGAAAAGTGTGTCCGCCCGGCCCCATCCCTGCTGAGGTCCGCCCCGAGGATTTCGCTGTTTTCGCCGGCGTCCTCCCCGAGGGGAAGTATAACCTCGTGAAGGCGTTCCAGAAGAGCGGCCACACTGTCGGCATGTGCGGCGACGGCGCCAACGACGCGCCGGCGCTGCGCCAGGCGCAGATGGGAATCGCGGTGTCAACCGCCACCGATGTAGCTAAGTCGGCGGCCGGCATCGTGCTGACCAAGCCAGGGCTCGGCGGCATCGTCGCTTCGGTGAGAGAAGGCCGCGCGACGTTCCAGCGCATCCTGACTTATACGCTCAACTCGGTTACCAAGAAGATCGTGCAGGTGCTCTTCCTGGCGGTGGGTCTGGTGATGACCGGGCACGCCATCCTGACCCCCATGTTGATGGTCATTATAATGCTCACAGGCGACCTCTTAGGCATGTCACTGGCGACCGACAACGTGCGGCCGTCCCCGATGCCCAATGCCTGGCGAATCGGGAAGTTGACCATCGCCGGTGTCTTCATGGGAGTCTCGGAGCTGGTCTTTTGTACCGCCGTCCTGACCATCGGCAAGTTCGGCCTGGGCCTTGGAATCGACCCGCTAAGAACGATGGCCTTCGTTGCCATAGTGTTCGGCAATCAAGCAACCACTTACACCAATCGAGAACGCCAACACATAGGGTCCGCCCGTCCCAGCCGGTGGCTGATCGCGTCTTCGGTAGTCGACGTATCCATCGCCTCCACGCTGGCCCTTTGCGGAATCGCCATGACGCCTCTGCGGCTACTCGCCGTCGCCGGAACATTCGGAGCTGCCGCGGTCTTCGCATTCGTCGCGGACTTCGTCAAAGTGCCGGTGTTCAAGCGCCTCGGGATTGCGTAACCATTGGCATGCGGCGTGCATCGGTAGATACATGGCAAAGCAAGCGACAGGTACAAATTCGGCCGGCCAGTCCGGCGATACGCAGGGGCTTTCAGACCTCGCGGAAGCAGGCCCGGAGAGCGTCGAAGAACTCCTCGAGGAGGGGCAAGCCTTCGAGGCCGAAGCGATCCAAGGCGTGGAAGACGCCCCCGACCCCGACGTGGCTGAAGTGCACACGAAACAAGTGCGGGAAGACGATGTGCCTGACGAATACCTGAACCAGGATTAAGATTAAGCCTCCACGAGGCTGTCGGAGAGGGCCGCCGCGGGTGTGGGACAGACGAGTTCCCCCACATGCTCTACGGCCCCGGCGAAGCTGGTGCACAGGCGCTCGGGCTGAGTTCGCTCAAAGCGAGTGATGGCTTTCTCCACGTCGCCCGAGAATCCCCAGACGCAAACCAGTACCTTCAGTTTGGGGAACCGCTCCCGGATCTGCTTGCACATGGCCCGCGCCGGCGAGAACGCGTAGGGAGGCAGCGCGGAGATACAGACGATGTCGCCCGGTCCGACTTCTATCGACGCCAGTACCTCATTGAGCGAGGGCCCCACAACGGGAAACGTAAGGGTCGCGAGCCCCTTTTGTTCAAGGAGCTGTGACAGCATGGAGGCCGTGATCTCGTCGGCTCGATCGTGGGCCGGGAGACAGATTATCCGGGCGTCCAGACGCTCCGCGGCGCCGGGTGGGCTATCCGGCAGTTGATACTCCGAAAACTCAGCGATCATTTCGTTGACGCTAAGGAACAGGAACTCTTCCCTCGCCGCGTCAATGGCGCCTTTGTGCCGGTCCTGTTCGGCCATGGTGAGCGCCGGAATGAGGACCGCGTCGTACAACTCGACCAGCGGCTTTCCTTTAAGAAACTGGTCCACGATGGAATGCGCTTCCAGTTGGTCCATCGCCAGCAGCCGCTGATAGATCTGGGCTTCGGTCGCGAGCACAGGCTCGTCGCCCAGCAGGATATGCAGGAAAGAAAGGTGCGGGACGTAGCGCCCTAGAACCACGGCGCAAACCGTCAGAGGCGTGGACAGGATCAGGCCCGCGGGCCCCCACAGGACGGCCCAAACGACCGCGGCCACCAGCAACGCCAATGAGGAGATTCCGACGTGGGCGCCGTACAGCCAGGGTTCCACGAAGTTGCCTACGATCAGTTCCAGGCCCGCCACCAGCAGGAAAACCAGCAGCGGACTGTGCCATCCGTCAAAGGCGGCCAATGAGAGCGCGATCGGCAGACTGGCGGCTACCAGCGTTCCCACGAACGGCACAATCCGCAGGATGCCGGCGACCGCTCCCCATAGCGCCGCATAGGGTACGCCAATCAGGAAAAGACCAAACCCAAACAGAATTCCGAAGCCCGCATTGACCAGGAATTGCATGAGCAGGTATCGGCTCACGCGTTGCGACGCATCGTCGAGGGCTTGCGTCATCCGGTTTAACCGGCCAATCCCGGCCATCCGCAGCAGACGATTCCTCAGGTCCTCTCGCTTCAGCAGCATGAAGATGGTAAATATGAGGACCATGCCCGATCGTCCCAGAGGCGCAAGAACGGAAGGGCCCAGATCGCGAAGCTGCATCCATCCGCTTTCCGCGGGCTGCACCACGCGCACCGGAACGGGAGATGCGGGCGCAGGCGGTCCATTCGGCCGCTTTTGATCGGGGCCGTGCGGAGGCGAAACCGGAGATGGCGCTCCGGCACTGGTAAGTTCCCGGACGACTTCCTGCACGCTGGCGGCCGCCCGGCCCAGATGGCCTGTTACCGGGACGTGAAACGCTTCAATCTTGGCATGGATGTTCTGGCGGTATCGGGGGAGTTGATTGGCGACGTCCACCAACTGGTTGACGATGAGCCACGCAATACCGCCGGCCACCGCCATCGAAACCAGGACCGTCGCGGCCACGGACATAACGCGGCCGATGCGCAGCCTTTGCAGCAGCGTGACCGCAGGAGTCAATACAAATGCGAGAGTGAGAGCGAATGCAAGAGGGATCAGTATCTCGCGCGCAAAATACATCGTGGCGATTGCGCCGAGAATAACAATGGCCCCGGCATCGCCCCGGTTCTTCGGCGGTACGGCGAGCAAGGCTTGAGGCGGACCGGACTTCATGTGGCCACCGCTATCCTATTCCATCGCGCCCAAAACCTGGTCGAGCGGAATGGTCGCGAACGTCGTGGCATAATCCGAGATCCCGTAGGGAATTACCAGTTGGCCGCCATGCACCAGACTGCCGCACGAATAAACCACGTTTGGCACGTAGCCGTCGCGCTCGTTGGCATTGGGCTTGATCAGCGGTTCCGGCAGGCGGCCGATCACTTTCGACGGGTCGTCCCGATCCAGCAGGAAAGCGCCGATGCAGTACTTGCGCATGGGTCCCACACCGTGACTGATTACGAGCCAGCCGGCATCGGTTTCAATGGGCGAGCCGCAGTTGCCTAACTGGACAAACTCCCATGGAAACCTAGGCTCCAGGATGAGCTGCATGTTATGCCAGAAGTGCAGATGATCGGAGAACATCACATAAATATTCTCCGCGTCCTGGCGGCCCAGCATCGCGTAGCGTCCGTTGATCTTGCGGGGAAACAGCGCCATGCCTTTGTTCTCCACGGCGGGTCCATTCAGCGTGATGAATTTGAAGCGCAGAAAATCGGCGGTCTCCAGAAACTGGGGCAGGATCAGCCTTCCGTCGTACGCGGTGTAAGTCGCATAATACGTCCGCGTGCCATCCTCATTCCGGAAATGAACAAAGCGGGCGTCCTCGATCCCGTTGCTCTGCGAGGGCGTGACGGGGAACAAGACCCGCTCGGACAGACGCGACTCCGGTGGGAACTGCACTTCGTAATTGGAGCTGGCGAGCATCAGGGTTTCCCTGGCCACCAGCTTGGTCGCCTCCCGCTCACCCTGCGGAAGTTGTTTGACGGTGCGGGCGATGCTCGAGCGCAGCTCTTCCATGGTGAACGCGTCGGGTAAGCCGTGGAGGACTTCGCGGTTGAAATCCGCCATGAGATGGAGCTCCTGCAACTTCCGTTCGAACAGGGGCTTTTCATACGTCAAGTTCGGAACCTGGGTGGGCTCCAGGCTATAGCGCGAGGGCTGGTCCATGGTGACGCCGGCGGCGGCGTTCAGTATGCCGCCCCGAAAAACGATCGAGGAAACGTGCCCCTCGGCAGTGGCGCGCAAGCTTAGAACGAAGCGCAACGATCCGGGCGCAACGCCCGACTGGTCCGGGTGCGCCACCATCGAGGGATTGAACAATGCCGCGGCTTCAAGCGAATACTCGTGGGTGAAGTACCCGCCCAGGAGCAGCTTCCGTTCTTCCGATAGTTGCTGGCCATCCAGCAGATAGGGGCTGACCTCCTCAAATCTCCGGCGGAGGAAACCATCGATATTCACCTGGCGGCCGCTGAACTCGGTGCGAACTCCGTCCAGAAGAGTATGGACTTCGCTCTCGGCCAGAGCCATCACCCGGGCGGAAATCTTGACGGAGCGATGGTCGCTCACGAGCCGAAAGGGCCGGGCCAGCACATGCGTGCGGTCCGGGTCCAAAGTCACGGTACTGCGCGTGACGTCGATTGGTTTCATTGCGCCATCGACGCTACCAGAGCGGGAGCTGGAACGCGAGCAGTCACGATTTTCGTCAGCCGCATTTCCGCAAGGGACAGCAGGAAGGCCAGCGTGGATTCCGCTCCCTGGTTTTCGTTGCTCCGATCCGCGTGCAGTCCATCGCGGCAGCCGCCATTCTGGCAGGCGTAGAGCTCCAGCCCCAGATCGTTCGATCCCAGGAACCAGTCGAAGGCGCGTTGCGCCTGTGCGTGCCACCACGGGTCGGCGGTGGCGCGGTACGCTTCCAGGCAAGCCGAAACCGTGGTCTGCGCCTCGATGGGCTGTTGGTCGAATTCCGCGCGCGCGCCATTGCGCTTGTAGAATCCGTTGCTGCCGATCGGCCGCAGTTCACCGCGTTGTGACGTCTGTACGCCCACCAGCCAGCGCAGCGCCTCTATGCCTCGTTCGTACACGCTCTTCTGCCGGGTGGCGCGTCCGCTGACAATCAGGGCGTGAGCCAGCTTGGCGTTGTCATAGGTCAAGCTGTGTTCAAACCAGGTCCAGCCAGGCTCGGCGACTTTGTCGAAAAGCGCCACGAGCTGCCGGGTCAGATCCCTACGCACGCGCCTGACGTGGCGGTCGCCCTGTCTGTGGCGCAGATATTCGTGAATGCCGATCAGGCTGAACGCCCAGGCGCGCGGTGAAGTGAACTTAGTCACCGCCGGCAGCGCCTGCGCAAAGAGTTCGGCGGACAACGTCTGCGCTCCTGAAAGCGGAGAGCGCCCGGCTGCTGTGCCCAGCGCCCAGATGGCCCGGCCATGAGAATCCTCGGATCCCCATTCGTCGAGCCACTGGCGGTCGGCGCTCAGGAAATTGTGAAAGCGCGCCGTCTTGCGATCGAAAGCATGGTCCAGGAACGCGGCGTAGGTTGTGGCGAGCGCCCGCACACGCTGCGGAGCTTCCTCCAATTGCCCGAGCAAGACCGCCAAGATGAGCGCGCGGGCGTTGTCATCGGTGCAGTAACCTTCCGCATGATTCGGCGCGCTGAAACTGGCGTGCTGGAAGATTCCCGTGGAATCGGTCATCCGGTAAAGATGATCCAGATTGAATTCCGGCGCGGCCTGCGGCAGATGGCGGGACCCGTTCACGGGAACCAATTCGCGAGCCGCCGACCACTGCTCGCACGCCAGTTCAAAGGAGCGCATGTACAGACCTGCCGTGTGGCTCCAGACCATGGCGCGGCCCAACCCGTAGGCTGCATCGCTCATGGCGCTCCGGCGCTTGCCGTCGCGCAACAGCCCCCCGGCCTCACGCGCGATGGCGGCCGGATCGGCGAATGGCACCAGGACACCGCGCTGATCCCTCAGCAATTCGGCGGCGTGCCAATACGGCGTCGAGATCACAGCCTTACCGGCGCCGAACGCGTAGGCCAGCGTTCCCGACGTACTTTGGGCTTCGTCCAGATAAGGAGTGATGTAAAGATCGGCCGCGCCAATGAACTCGGTGAGTTCCTTGAGCTCCACAAATCGATTGTGGAAGATGACATGCTTCTCGATCTTATTTTTTCGGACAATGTCCTCCAGGCCTAACCGGTAAGCTTCACCCCGCGTGCGCAATTCGTGGGGGTGCGTGGCGCCCAGGACCATGTAGACGACGTCCGGAAACTCCGCCACGATGTCCGGCAGGGCATTCAGCACATGTTCAATTCCTTTGTTCGGCGACAGCAGTCCAAACGTCAGTAAAACCGTCTTCCCACAAACTCCAAACTGGCACTTGTAATGGTCCGGGGCGACCAGGGGCACGTCTGGAATACCGTGCGGGATGAGATCGATCTTGGATGGCGGCGCATGGTAGACCTCCTGCAAGATCGTCCGCCCTCGCTCCGTCATAACCACCAGACGGGTCGAGCAGGCGATCAAGCTCTGCATAACCCGCCGCTGGTCGTCATTTGGCTCAATGAGAACGGTGTGGAGGGTGGTCACGATGGGCGCTTTCAAGTGGCGCAGCAGAGCCAGGACGTGGCTGCCGGCCGGCCCGCCGAAAATTCCAAACTCGTGCTGCACCGAAACCAGATCCACATCGCTCGAGTTCAGGAAATCGGCGGCGCGCCGGTAGGCGCTCAGATCCTGCTCCTCAATCTCGAATCGAACCACTTCGGGATACCGGTAACCTTCCACGTCGTTGACCGCCACCGCGAAGCACTGGCTTTGGGCATGCCGCTCCGCCACGGCCTCAAGCAGATCGGAGGTAAACGTGGCGATGCCGCATTTGCGCGGCAAGTAGTCGCCCAGAAACGCAATGGTTTGAAGGCCGGATTCCGCTTTTCCCAACCGATTATGCGGCATTGGCGAGGGTCTCGCTGAAGTCCGCTCCATTCTGCCCGTCCCGATCGGCCGCCTCCTGGCACCGGATACAGCGTGACGCCCATGGCACGGCCGCCAGGCGTTTTGGGCTGATCGAAGACTCGCAGTCGACGCACGTCCCAAAGCTGCCGTCGCCGATCCGTCGCAATGCGGCCTTTACCTGACGCAGCACGGCGGAGTCACGGTCCACGTTGCAAATGGCCAGATCCCGTTCCGAAGCGTACTGAATCTCATCCATTTGGTCCGCGCTCTTCTCGATGGCGATGCCGTCCCGATTTCGCAACCCGGCGCCCAACTCGACTGCCTTCTTTTCAAGGATTTCCTGGAACCCGCCCATACCGTTAAGTGCTGTCATCATTGCTGTCCTCACTCGCGCGTCAGATCTCGCATTGTCCCCTGCACGGGATAGCCCAGAGCCCGAACGCGCACCTTGAAGGCTCAGTCTCACGGGAAAGAAGCAAAAGCTGCACTTGGAATGCGCAATTTCGCCATCCCGGCGTAATCCCTTCCTGACGGTCGCGCCTCGGAAAGTCTTTGCCGGCCCGGCGCGGCACACGGTACAATACGTGCATTGGTAGCGGATTATGCGCGAATCGCAACAGATAGCTGCTGAGCACCGTGACCTTGCGGCGCACGCCCATGGCAGCGGTACGGAACATCACGGAAAAGAAGACCACCTGACCGGGCATGAAAGCTCCAGGCAAGCCCAGGAGCACTCCAACCACGCTTACCTGCAGGCGCAACAGGAACATCAAGGCGCCGGGAGGGAACATGCGGCCAGCGAGAAAGACGTCGCCGCGCTCGCGCATCAGCTCTGGCAAGACAGGGGCTGTCCCCCTGGGTCTCCGGAAGAAGATTGGTTTCGTGCCGTAGAACGCCTGCGGCGCCGTCATTGAGCCGGATATCTCCGGGCGCCAAGGCGGCCAGGCGCGCGTTTGTCCTGCAGGGCCGCTTCCGCAGGTTTTTCGCGGATCTTGGCCCGGGACTAATTACCGGCGCCGCGGACGACGACCCGTCCGGTATCTCCACTTATTCGGTCACCGGCGCCGCGTTCGGCTATGCGCCCCTTTGGACCGCTATTTTCTCTTTCCCCTTGATGGCCGCCATTCAAATTATGTGCGCCCGCCTGGGTATGGTCACCGGACTCGGGTTGGCAGGCGTGATTCGAAGACGCTATCCACGCTGGATTCTGTGGGGCGCCTGCGGGCTGTTAGTGGTCGCCAATGTGGTGAACATCGCCGCGGATCTCGGCGGCATGGGCGCGGTCACGGCCCTTCTCACAGGGGTCAGTTCTCTTTATTGGACTCCGGTGTACGCGATGGTCATTGTGGGGCTGCTGTTCTGGACCAGTTATCGCGTCATCGCGCGCATCTTCAAATGGCTCACGCTAGCCCTATTCGCCTATATCGGCGCCGCATTTCTAGCGCACCCGGACTGGCCCGCCGTGCTGCGGGCGACTGTAATTCCAACGGTGCAGTGGACGGGCGCGTATTGGGCCACGCTGGTCGGTATCCTGGGAACCACCATCTCTCCGTACCTCTTCTTCTGGCAGGCCGCGGAGGAAGTCGAGGAGGAAATTTCCGCGGGCAAGAAAACCGTGGAACAACGGGAAGGCGCGTCCAACCGGGACTTATGGCGTTCGCGGAACGATGTCCTCACGGGCATGTTCTTTTCGAACCTGGTCATGTACTTCATCATTCTGACGTCGGCCGCCACGCTGCACGCGCACGGCAAAACGACGATCTCCAGCGCGCGCGAGGCCGCCGAGGCGTTGCGTCCTCTGGCGGGCGACGGCGCGTATTGGCTCTTCAGCCTGGGATTGATCGGAGCCGGCATGCTGGGAGTCCCGGTATTGGCCGGGTCTTGCGCTTACGCCATCGCGGAAGCGGCCGATTGGGTTGGCTCGCTGGAGGTCCATCCGCCTGTCGCGCATGGCTTCTATTCGGTCATCGCCGTTGCCATGGCGCTCGGCCTGGGTTTGAATTATGCGGGCCTGAACGCCGTCAAGATGCTCTTCTGGTCGGCGGTGCTCAATGGAGCCCTGGCGCCGCCCCTACTGGTCCTGGTGGTGCTGCTCACCAGCAGTGCCGATGTAATGGGGGAGCGCCGGAATGGACGCCTGCTTCGATGGCTGGGATGGATATGCGCCGGCGTGATGCTTATTTCCACCATCATCATGTTCGTGACAGCATAATCCAAAACCAAATTGGAGGGCGGCCAATCTTGGCCGCAGCCGCCTTTTAGGCGGCCGGAAGCCGGCTGAAAGCCGGCTGCGGGCAGGATTGCCAGGCAGGATTGCCCGCCCTCCAAGGCCGCTAGCGCCAGTGCCCTTCAACTAGTACGTAGCCGCCCCGGCGGTGAACCCAGCGATGCGCTACCCAGCGGGCATGCGCCCGTGGCGGCATTTCCCACCTGCCCGCGTTCCAGGCGTACGCATTGCCATCCCAACGGTGGTACCCATTAATCCACACATAGCCGGGGCCCGGCGCCGCGCCCCGCGTTTCGACTACTGCCACGGGTGGCGCGAGGCGAACCACAACTTCGGCCGCGGCGCTGAATGTCAGCGCGCCGGCGAAAACCGCCAATCCGATCAATCGTTTTATAACCACAAGACACTCTCCTTTTGTGATGCCCGTCACC
>Ga0181534_10002772_pt1 | contig 10660 bp, 8 predicted proteins | sample PEATcosm2014_Bin_37_FD_119758 | JGI IMG/M metagenome (GOLD analysis project Ga0181534, IMG submission 119758) | Peatland microbial communities from MTU Mesocosm Facility, Houghton, MI, USA - PEATcosm2014_Bin17_10_metaG | ecosystem: Environmental > Terrestrial > Soil > Wetlands > Peat | place...
AACACTGACGACGGCGTCCGCGGTCTCAGCAAGCTCGCCATCGCCGATCGACAACGGGATTCGCACGGGCTTCGCGCCGATCGTCCCCGACTCGTAGATCAGCACCAGTTTCGGGTTGTTGACGATCCGCGCCAGGATCGCCGCCGTGCTCGGGCGCCCGACACCGATGAAGACGGTGCTCGTATTTGCGAGGCGTCGCGCGGCAACCACCGTCTGGACCTCGTCGTTGGTCGCGTCGGTCATGGCGCGGCGGCCGCTGCCAGCACGTGCTCGTCCATCCAGGCGCGGAACCGATCACGGTCACTGCTGATCTCCGCCCACGAGCGATAGAAGTCGTTGTCGCGCTTCGTTATACCCTGACTGTATGACGGCCACGAGCCGCCCGGCGCTTCGGCGACGAGGTCGATCGCCCAACCCGGGATCACGACCGAGCCTGGGCGAGCCTCGAGGCGCTCGACGCTTCGCTCGACCGTCACGAGCGAACGCTTCGCGGCGAGCACCGCCTCCTTCTGCACGCCGGGAATGCCCCACAGCTGGACGTTTCCCTCACGATCGGCTTCCTGTGCGTGGACGATCGCGACGTCAGGCGCAAGCGCAGCAACCGCTGCGAGCTGCTCGCCGGTGAACGGACAGGCGACGAAGCGGACCTCCGTGTGCGCGACGAGATCGGTGCCGGCATAGCCCCGCAGCAGGGCGCACGGCAGGTCCGACGCCCCCGCCGCGTAGCGGTTCGCCATGCCGGCGTGGCTGTGCTCCTCGATCTCGAGCGTGTTCGGCCAGCCGTTCTCGATCGCATCGCGGAAGCGGTAGAGCGAGCCGACGCCCGGGTTGCCGCCGTAGGAAAACACCAGCCGACGCGCTGCGCCAACGCCGATCATCTGGTCGTAGAGGATGTCGGGCGTCATTCGGATCAGCTCGAGCTCGCGGCGACCCTGCCGCAGCACTTCGTGCCCGGCTGCAAACGGAATCAGATGGGTGAAGCCCTCGAGCGCCACGGAGTCGCCGTCGCGCACGAGCTCCGCGACGGCGTCGCTCAGACTGACGATCTGCGCCATGGTCCCAGGCTACGTGAATGCACGCTCTCAGAACTCCTCGGTCGCGGGAAGTCCGACGTAATTCTCGGCGAGGCTCGTTGCCGCTGCGCTGGAGCGGGCGAGGTATTCGAGGCGCGCCAGCTGGAGTTTGCTCTCGAACGTGTCGTCGCCCAGGCGGTGCAGCAACTGGGTCATGTAGTTGGAGAAGTCCTGGGCGCGCCAGACGCGTCTGAGCGCTGCGTCCGAGTAGCTGTCGAGAGCCTCGGCGGAGCCGCTCCGATACCAGCCGGCGAGTGCGGCGGCGAGCAGGCGCACGTCGTTGACCGCGAGGTTCAGCCCCTTCGCTCCGGTCGGGGGCACGATGTGCGCGGCGTCGCCGGCGAGGAACAGGCGTCCGTGGCGCAGCGGCTCGCAGACGTAGCTGCGCATCGGTGTCACGCCCTTTTCAAAGATCGGGCCTTCGGTGACTGACCAGCCGGCGCTCGCGAGGCGCGTTTGCAGCTCCGCCCAGATCCGCTCATCGGGCCAGGCGTCGAGCGGCTCGTCGTTGGGCACCTGCAGATACAGGCGACTGACCTTGGACGAGCGCATCGAGTAGAGCGCAAAGCCGTGCTCGTGCCAGGCGTAGATCAACTCGTCTGTCGACGGCGGCGCCTCGGCGAGGATCCCGAGCCAGCTGAACGGGTAGACGTACTCGTGCTCGGTCAGCGCCCCGGCGTCAATCGACGCCCGGCAGACGCCGTGAAAGCCGTCGCAGCCCGCGATGAAATCGCACTCGAGCGTGTGCTCGAGGCCGTCACTGCTGTACGTGATCCGCGCGAGATCCGCGTCGAGATCGTGCACCGCGAGGTCCGAGACCTCGAACTGGAGCGCTCCGCCTTCAGCCAGGCGCGCCGCCACGAGATCCTTGACGACCTCCTGCTGTCCATAGATCGTGACCTGCCGACCCGTGAGCTCGAAAATCGGGATATGCAGGGTCCGTCCCTGGTGGCGCAGGTAGATGCCGTTGTGCAGGAGGCCTTCGCGATCGAGCCGCTCGGCGACGTCGAGGCTCCGCAGCAGATCGACCGTGTTCTGCTCGAGCAGTCCGGCGCGCACGCGCCGCTCGATGTACTCGCGGCCGCGGCTCTCGAGAATCACCGACTCGATGCCGGCGCGCGCCAGCAGCAGGCCGAGCGTCAAACCCGCGGGGCCGGCGCCGACTATCCCGACCTGCGTGCGCGTCACCGCCTCGCCGCTCACGGTTCCCATACCGCCTTGTAGCGCAAGCCACGCAGGAGGTCACGCGAGACGAGCATCCGCTGGGTCTCCGTGGTGCCCTCGCCGATCCGGCGGATTCGTAACTCTCGATACCAGCGTTCGAAAGGCAGTTCCTTGGCGACGCCGTAGCCGCCGAACAGCTGCATCGAGCGATCGACCACGCGGCCGGCGGCCTCCGTCGCGTAGATCTTCGCGATCGCCGTCTCCGTGCGGAACGGCAAGTTCTGGTCTGCGCGCGCCGCCGCGTGTAGGACCAGGAAGGTCGCGTTGCGGATCTCGATCTCGCTGTCGACGAGCATCCACTGCACGCCCTCGTGCTCGGCGAGGGTCTTGCCGAAGACCTCGCGCTGCTTGACGTAGTCGAGGGCCATCGCGTGGGCTTTGATCGCCACGCCGACGCAGCCGGCCGAGTAAGGGATCCGCGTCCGCACGAGCGCCGAGTTGGCGAGCGCGAAGCCGCCGCCGACTTCGCCGAGCAGATTTGCGCCCGGCACGCGCATGTCGGTGAAGCTCAGTTCGGTCGGGCTGACCCCGGCGCGCAGCGTCGCGATCACGCGCTCGACGGCGAAGCCGGGGGTGTCAGTGTCGACGATGAAGCACGAGATCCCGCCGCGTCCCGAGCCCGGCCCGCCGGTGCGAGCGAAGACGAGACCGAAGTCCGCTCTGTGTGCGTCGCTGATGAAGATCTTGCCACCGTTGAGGATCCAGTCATCGCCGTCTCGCACCGCGCTCGTGCGGATCGTCGTCGCAGGGTCGCTGCCTCCCGCGGTCTCCGTCAGGCCAAAGAACGCGCGCTTCTCACCACGTAGGAGGGGCTCGTAGTATCGCTCCTTCTGTTCGGGACTTGCGGCGTACAGCTGCGGGATGCCGGTGCCGCCGAACGCGCCATAGCAAGCGCTGTAGAGGCCGGCGCGATGCTGGGACATCTCCATCGCGAGCATCGCCCACGTGACCGTGTCGATCTCCGGTCCGCCGTCCTCCGCGGGTACGCCGAGGTTGTAGAGGCCGATCTGCTTGGCGGTCTCGACGAGTGGGGCGAGTTGCTCGGGGCTCAGCTCGCTCGCGTCCGGGTCGAGCGTCGTCTCGAGTGGCAGGATCTGCTCAGCCACGAACCGGCGCATCGTCAGGCACAGCTCACGCTGCTCCTCGGTGGGCTCGAAGCACATCGGACGACGCGCGCCTCAGCGGGCGCCGGCGGCGGCTGCGGGTACCTGTGCCTCGGCGAGCAAGACGCTGGGCAGCTCGGCGCTGCGCGAGCGCAGGAATTCACCGAGACTTTTTGCCTGGGCGTCCGGGCGGGTCGTCGCCGCGACACCCTCCCCGAGGATGCCGTGGACCACGAAGTTGAGCGCCCGCAGGTTTGGCAGCTCGTAGCGGTCGATCCGCAGCTCCGCGGTCTCGGGCAGCAGCTCGCGCAGTCGCTCGCTGGTCAGGAAGTGGGCCAGCCAGTCGTAGGACTCATCCGAGCGTGCCCAGACGCCGACGTTGGCGTTTCCGCCCTTGTCGCCCGATCGTGCACCGAACAGCAGGCCGAGGGGAGCGCTCTGCGTCGCCACACTCGCCCAGTCGCGCGGGCTCAGCGGCGCCGGCGGGGGCGGGGCGGTGTCCGGCGAGCCGGCGGCGGGCGTGCACGGCAGTTCGATCGGTTCCTCGCCGGCCACGACAATCCGCTGTGTCACGAGCGAGGCCGGCACCAGGGTCGGCCACATCACGCCGTACTCGGAGGCCTGCGGGCTGACGATCTCGTTGTAGTTGCCGGGGTAGATCGCGAGCCCGATCCCGTTGACAGCGGCCGCGAAACGGCGCCCGACGGCTTCGGCGTCCTGATCCTTGACCGTGATGATCAGCCTCGCCGTTGCCTCGTCGTTGCGGTCGGCGTCCGGGCGGTCGCTGCGAATCAAACGCACGTCGGTCGATTCGAAGCGCTCGCGGCCGCCGAGGGCCGCGAACACGGAGTCGATTGCGAACTGCGCTTTGGCCTCGATGTCGAGGCCTGTGAGCATGCATGTGTAGCTGTTGCGAAAGCCGCCGTGATAGTTGATGCAGACCTTCAGCGTGTCCGGCGGCGGCGAGCCCCGCTGTCCGCTGAGGCTGACCCGGTCATCCCCGAGGTCGTCGATCGCAACGCTGTCAAAGTGCGCGGTGACGTCGGGGTTCAGATATGCGGGGCTGCCGATCTCGTAGAGCAACTGGGCTGTCACCGTGCCGCGCGAGACCTGGCCTGGCGTACCGGGGTGCTTGGTGATGATCGAGGACCCGTCGGGATGGATCTCCGCGAGCGGGAAGCCCGGACGCACGGGATCGTCGATCTCCTGGAAGAAGGAGTAGTTGCCGCCGCAGACCTGCGGCCCGCATTCGATCGCATGTCCGGCCAGCACCGCGCCGGCGAGCGCGTCCCAGTCATCGCGGGCCCAGTCGAAGGCCCACGCGGCCGGGCCGACGACGACTGACGCATCCGTCACGCGCGGGCAGATGACGACATCAGCGCCTGAGCGCAGGGCCTCGACGATCCCCCACGCGCCGAGGTAGACGTTCGCGGTGATCGGCTCCGATTCGAGGTCGGAAAGCTTGCGGCCGCTGTCCATGTTGCGCAGCTCACGCCCTTCGGCGAGCCAGTGGCCGAGCTGCTCGGAGACGTCGTCCCCCTCGATGTAGGCGATCTTTGGCTTCAGCCCAAGCTTGTCCGCAACCTCCTCGAGCTGCTGCGCGAGGCCCGCCGGGTTCAGCCCGCCGGCGTTTGCGACGACCTTGACGCCGCGATCGAGACAGGTCCCGAGGACGCCCTCCATCTGCCCCAGAAACGTTCGCGCGTAGCCCTCGTCGGGGCGTCGCTGGCGCGTCTTCCAAAGGATCAGCATCGTCAGCTCGGCGAGGTAGTCACCGGTCAGGAAGTCGACCGGTCCGCCGTCGAGCATCTCGCGAGCGGCGCTCATGCGGTCGCCGTAGTAGCCGGAGACGTTCGCCACGCGCAGTGGCTCGGTGCGGGTCATGTCGTCGCTCGTCCCTCGGACATGCCGTCCGCGGCGGCGCTCGCGAGCCAGTCGAGCGGGATCTCGATCCGTGCCGATGCGGTCGCGCAGGTCTCGCCGTCGGATCCGCGCGTCTCGACCAGCTCGAGCGCGAGGGCAGCGTGGGCGTCGTCGAGCCGCTCGACCGCCTTGACCGTTCCGAGCACGCTCAGCGTCTCGCCGGCGATCGCGAAACGGCGAATGCGCAGGCCCAGCTCGAGCAACCGCCCGTTGGCGCCGACCCAGTCGGTGCAGTAGCGGGCGAGAAACGCGCCGTGCAGGTGGCTCTGGACGAGCACGTCGGGATAGCCCTCGGCGACGGCGTAATCCTTGTCGTAGTGGATTCGGTGCGTGTTCCAGGTCGCCGCGCTGTAGCGAAAGATCTGCACCGTCGAGGTCGGATAGTCCGCGGCGGGCAGCACGCTGCCGACCTGCAGCGTCCGCCCCCGCGTCTCGGTCTCCTCGCCGACGCTCATCGCAAGAGCACGGTCCGTACCGTCTCCAGCAGCGACTCGCCCGCGGCGTCGCGATACCGGTCGCTGTAGCGCACGACGAGCATCGGGCCCTGGCTCGACTCGCGCTCGCTGACGTCCGCAAGCGTTGTCGTCCGGGTCACAACAGTGCCGGCGATGACAGGTCGCTTGAAGGTCATCTCCTCACCGCCGCCCATCACCCGCACGCCCTTCGCCGGTACTCCGGGGAGGTGCGTGTCGGCCTCGGTGCCGTCCTCGCGCAGCCGCTCGTAGGGCGCGCCCGGTCCCCAGTTGATCACCGCCGCGATGAAGTTCGGCGGCGCGACGATGTCTGCGTGCCCTTGGGCGCGCGCGTAGGCCGAATCGCTGTAGAGGGGGCTCGTCTCGCCAATCGCCGCGGCGTAGCGCCTGATCAGCACAGCCGAGATCTCACCGAGCTCCTCGACGTGTTCGACGCCGCGCTCGGCTTCGAGCGCCTCGATCAGCGCTTCGTCAATTGCCATTGTCGTCCCGTCGGTCAGAGGCCGCGAGCGCCGTGCTGAGGCTGTCGAGCACCGCCGAAGTGTGTTCGCCGAGGCTCGGGACCGGTCCGGCCGGGCGCGACGGATGGTTGGCAAGGCGTACCGGGGAGGCGAACGTGTAGCTGTCCGCACCGTCGGCGCCGCTGCGGTGCTGGAGCATCGGCGCCGGCCGCTCGAGCTCCTCGGCGACGAGCTGGGCCACGGTCCTCACCGGCGACGCTGGCACGCCAGCGGCCTGTAGTGCCGTTGCCGCCTCCTCACTCGTCTGCGGCGCGGTCCATGCGCCGACGAGCTCATCGATCTCCGCGATCCTCGCGACGCGGCCCGGTGACGTTGCGAGCTCGGGGTCGTCGCGCAGGTCCTCGCGGCCGATGAGCTCACAGACGCTGCGCCAATGCGGTTCGCTGATGGCGAGGATCGCGACCCAGCCGTCGCTCGTGCGGTAAACGTTGTACGGCGCCTCGCGCATCCCGCCGTGATGGTTGCCGGTGCGCTCGGGTGCATGCTCGGGGTCGGTCAGCCAGCCGGAGATGTTCGAGGCCAGCGCGGGGATCACGGCGTCCTGGAGTGAGACGTCGAGTAGCTGCCCCAAGCCGGTGCGGTCGCGTTCGCGCAGCGCGGCCAGCACGCCGAGCGCGAGGTGGGTTCCGCCGAGGAAGTCCGCGAGCGATGGGCCGCAGCGCGTCGGTGGGCCGTCGGGGTAGCCGTTGACCGACATCGCGGCCGAGCTTGCTTGGACGGTCAGGTCCATGCCGCGCTCATCGCGCCTCGGCGTGTCGTCGCTGTAGGCCTTGAGCGAGGCGTAGATGATCCGCGGGTTGATCGCCGACACCGCGGGATAGTCGATCCCCAGCGTCGTCGTCGTTCCCGGTGCGAAGTTCTCGACGAGGACGTCGGCGCTGCGGACGATTGCGAGGAACGCCGCGCGGTCGTCCGCCGATTTGAGGTCCAGCGTCACCGACTCCTTGCCGCCGTTCAGCAGCTGGAAGGCGTATGGATCGGCAGTCGCGGTCGCGCCGGCACCGGAGCGCAGCGGCTCGCCACGGCTCGGTGCCTCGATCTTCAACACCCGTGCGCCAAGATGCCCGAGCAGCAGGCCGCAGTAGGGTCCCCCGTAGACCTGCCCAAGGTCGAGCACGGTGATCCCTTCGAGTGGCCGGGGAAGAGGTGCGCTCATGCCAGATAGGTGCCGGCGACGTCGGCGTGGTCGATCTGATCGGTGGTGCCGGAGAGCACGATCTGGCCGCGGCTGAGGACGTAGGCGTAGTCCGCGAGTTCCAGCGCGCGGCTCACATACTGCTCGACCAGCAGCACCGACACTCCCTCGGCTGAGATCCTCGCGAGGATCTCGAAGACCTGGTCGACCAGCTTAGGAGCGAGCCCCATCGAGACCTCGTCGACGAGCACGACCTGGGCCTCGGACAGGAATGCGCGCGACAGCGCGAGCATCTGCTGCTCGCCGCCCGACAGCGTTCCCGCGGTCTGGTTGAGACGGCCGCCGAGGATCGGGAAGATCTCGACGACGCTTTCGATGGTCGACTGCTCGGCCCAGGTCGGGCGGAACAGCTCGAGGTTGTCGCGCACCGAAAGCGAGCGGAAGATCCCGCGCCCCTCCGGGATCAGGCAGATGCCGGCCTTGGCGCGTTGCTGCGCCGAGCGCTCTGTGACATCACTCAGATCGATCATGACGTGACCGCTCTTGGCCTTCAGGATTCCCGAGGCGACCCGCAGCAGCGTCGTCTTGCCGGCCCCGTTTGCGCCGAGCAGCGTGACGATTGAGCCCTTGTTCACGCTGAGGCTAACGCCTCGAAGCACGTCGCCTTCACCGTAGCCGGCGACGACATCACGCAGCTCGAGCACGGTCGTTGACTGTGGGGCGACCGCTGCCGTCATGCCTGTAGCGCCACGTCGCCGAGGTACGCCGCCTGCACCGCTGCCGACTCGCGCGCCGATGCTGGCGTGCCCTCGTGGATCAGCTTGCCGAAGTCGAGCACATAGAGCTCATCGCAAACGCGCATCGTCAGCGACAGGTCGTGCTCGATCAGGAGGATGCCGATGCCGCGCTCGTCGACGACGCGCCGCAGCAGCTCGCCAAACGCCTCAGTTTCAGCCGCGTCGAGTCCGGATGACGGCTCGTCGAGCAGCAGGATGGTGAACGCGCCGGCGAGGCAGCGCGCCAGCTCAACGAGGCGCCGCTGGCCGGTTGGCAGTGTGCTCACGATCTCTGAGGCGAGGTTGGTGATGCCGCACAGCGCGAACGCCTCGGCCGTGCGGGCCTCGACGAGGCGGTTCTCAGCGGGCCGGCGAATCACGTGCCGGAAGGCGCTTGCGCCGACGATCCCGGCCTCGGCGCCAATGCGCACGTTCTCTTCAACGCTCAACGACTCGCACAGTGTCACCTGCTGGAACGTCCGGCCGAGACCCATCCGCGCCCGGACCGAGGGACGCCGGCGCGCAAGGTCGAGGCCGTCGAGCGTGATCTCGCCGGACGACGGCGTATTCAGGCCCGAGCATGCGTTGAAGAGCGTCGTCTTGCCGGCACCGTTGGGTCCGATCACGCCGGTTATCAGCCCGGTGCTGGCGGTGACCGTAACGCCGTCAACGGCGACCAGGCCGCCGAAGCGAACCGTCACGTCGTTGGCTCGCAACGTGCTCGCCGCCACGTGTTCCGCGGTCGCGGTCGCGACCGCCGCCTGTGCCGGACGCCGCGCGAGAGCGCGCGCTCGCGCGCGCTCGATCAGTCGCTCCAGCGGCGGCGGTACCGTCGGCGCCAGACCGAGCGAGAAGAGGACCGCGCCCGAGCCGAAGGCGATCTGGAGCACGTTCGTTGCGGTGTCCGAGGTGAAGTAGACCGGCAGCAGCCCGACCAGCAGCGCCGCGATCAGCGCGTACCACGGTTCGCCGCCGGCGACGATCGCGACGACGACCATCAACGTCAACGACTGGATCGGATCGAAGCTTCCACCCGTGACCGATCCGAGCGAGCAGCCGCTGAGCGCGCCGGCGATCGCCGCGATGAAAGCCGACAGACAGAACACGAGGATTCGGGTCACGGTGACGTTGACACCGAACGCTTCGAGCGTCAGCGGGCTCTCCCCGAGGATTCGCAGCAAGCCGCCGAGGCGCCCGCGGATCAGCCAGATCACGAGCAGGCTCGTGAGGATCGTGAACGCGAGCAGCAGGAAGTAGAAACCGATGTCACTGCGCAGCCAGCTCGTGGCTGGCCGTGGCATCGGCAGTCCCAGCTCCTCGATCCCGAAGCCGATCGACGTCTGGTAGAACATCGCCTGCACGAGCAGGCCGAAGCCGAACGTCGCGAGCGCCAGATAGAGACCCGACAGTCGCACCGCGGGGATCGCGAGCAACGCTCCGATCGGGACGACGACGAGGCCCGAGATCAATAGCGCCGGCAGCCACGGGACGCCGGCGCCGGCGAGCTTGGAGAACGCGACCGCGCCGATCGCCGCGAACGTCAGCTGGCAGAGCGAGATCTGGCGCGAGGACCTAACCAGCAGGCCGAGCGACAGGAACAGCATCACATCGGTGAGGACGCCCATCCACGCCGTGAGGTTGGACTTGAAGAGCCAGGGCACGGCGATCAGGACGCCGAGGACGACGATCGCGCCTGGTGCCTGCAACGCGGCGGGCAGCCGGCGCGTGGGGTACTCCTGCCGCAGCAGGCGCTTCGCGCTCTCGAGCCCGCCGCGCTGGCGGACCAGGAGAAGCGAGACGAACAGGATGATGAACGGCAGCGCCGTCGGCAGTCCGCTGAGGATCGTTCGCGACGTGAGGTATTTCGTCGCGATGCTCGCGGCGACGCCGATGATCAGGCCGCCGACCCACGTCATCGGCAGACTGCGGAAGCGCCCGATCGCCGCCGCGCCGAAAGCCTGCACGACGAGCAGCGTGAGCGCCGAGGCGTCGAGCCCGACGTTCGGCGCCAGCAGGACGCCGGACAGCGTCGCGAAGAAGCAGCCGATCACCCAGGCGGTTCGACGGATCGTGATCGGGCTCGTACCGGCGATCGCGAGCAGGTCGGGATCGTCCACAACTGCCCGCATCGCTTTGCCGACGCGCGTCGCGCGCAGCAACAGGTAGAGCAGCACCGTGAGCACGAGCGAGAGGCCGACGATGATGAATTCGGCGACCGTGACGTAGGCCCCGCCGACCTTGACCGTGCTCTGCGGCAGGAAGCTCGGGTAGAACGTTCCGTTCGATCCGTACCACTGGTTGCAGGCCGCTTCGATTATCAGCAGGACGCCGACGGTGCCGACGACCTGGAGCAGCAGGCTCGCGCGCGCGAGCACGCGCGCGTAGCGCTCGAAGCCGATCCCGAGCGCCGGCCCGAGGACGACGACGGAGAC
>Ga0181534_10002773_pt1 | contig 10659 bp, 11 predicted proteins | sample PEATcosm2014_Bin_37_FD_119758 | JGI IMG/M metagenome (GOLD analysis project Ga0181534, IMG submission 119758) | Peatland microbial communities from MTU Mesocosm Facility, Houghton, MI, USA - PEATcosm2014_Bin17_10_metaG | ecosystem: Environmental > Terrestrial > Soil > Wetlands > Peat | place...
GGGGAAGCGTCACTTTGACTTCGGTGCGGACTCGCCCATGGAAAGCTAACGGGAGATTTGAAGCCGAAGAGGGAATTCCGACTTAAGGGTTTGCGCAGTTTTCCGAAACCACGTGTTATAAAGATCTGTGCAACTTTGAGTGTTTTCTTTTGAAGGTGAGAGAACAAATGGAAGATGTGAAGAGTCATATGCTTGCGCCTCCGGAGATGAAACTCGTTAACCCTAGAAACGTTGAATCTGTTTATTCCAATAATGCTGCTCTTGCCATGAGCCCATTTGATCTACGAATGCTCTTTTCGGAGATTATTATTGATGGAACCAGTGAGCCACGTTTGGAACTCAGGGCGAACATTGTCCTGACACTGGTTCAGGCGAAAGCCCTCCAGCACGCTCTCGCGAAGAGCGTTAGTGGATACGAGGCACAATTTGGAGAAATCAGCATCCCAAATGCGATCATTACCGCTGTTAATCCAGAGGTTTAGCGGACATGGTGGGTTCCAGTACGTCGAATCTACTCCCGATTTGGACCGAGTCTGATATTTTCGGCAACCAAGTTGATTTATTTGCGTCAGATTGGGAGCACGCTGTGGATGGGCACCCTGAGGTTGCGGGACGTGAGGACGAGGTAAGGGCAGCAATTGCAAACCCAGTTCTCGTTGTAGAGGCAGGGTTTCCAAAAAGTGCCGCCTTCTACAGGATTTCAACAATAGGACCAGAAGGGATGAGGGTTCTAGTCGAGTACACTCGTGAGACGTTCCCTGATGGAAATGCAACCGGGTTCGTCACCACTGCGTATCCTATCGACAGTACCGCTTTCCCTCAACCAAGACTTGGTGGACAGCTTTGGCCGGTTGGAACGGCATGGAATCAAAATGAGGGTTAAGTACAACGAGCACGGAGATGTGATGTACGTATCCATCAGGGATACGAAGATGCCGTGTGTGTATGTTGAGGAAGAGACGGGAATCGTTTGCCGACTCGAGGCAACAACTCGTTCTGTTGTAGGAGTAACAATCCCATTTTTCATGCAGAGAGTAGGACGTTCAGAGCAGATCAGGGTTAAATGCTTGGACACCGATCTTTCAGGTCAAACACTTCTCTCGCTCATAGGGCATAGCCACGCCTAGAACGGAATAAAGATTTCAACGAATACCAGCAGAGGAATCCCCGTCTAGGCCCTGTGAAGACGGGGATTATGTTTTTGTTGCCAATGGCAAAAGCGGGTCGGGAGCTAGTGTGGGTGTTCGAACGCAGCGCACCTCAGACGTCCTTTTCTGTCCCAGCCCGCGCCCCTAATAAATCCCCACCTCAATCGGCGATTCCTCCCCGATCTGCAACAGTCTCTTCTCCCATTGATCGAGCCAGCCTTTCCGCAACTCATCCTCCACCCGCACCGGGGCGTAATGAATCTGCGGAGCCAGCACATCGAATCCCACAAACTGGAGAATGCCTCGCTGAATGGGGCGAAGAATTGCGTGGATATCGCCGTTGAACGCGCCCTTCGTATAAGCTCCCTCGGGCCCGCCGGTAGTCAGCGAAAGCATCGCCCGTTTGCCACGGAATTTGCCCGTATCGTAGATGTTGCCGTAGCCATAGGTGCGTCCCATCGCGAACACGCGGTCCACCCATCCCTTCAGGATCGCGGGCAGCCCGAACCACCATAGCGGAAACTGAAAGATCACCAGGTCGCAAGCTTCAAGCTTGCTGATCTCGGTTTCAACTTCGGGAGCAAACGAATGATTCTCGCTGGCATGAGTTTCCTCCAGTTGCAGCTTGAGATACTCAGCATCGTGGACGGTAAGAAAGTTATGCCGGTCCGATACCGGGTTGAAGCCCATGCGGTAGAGGTCGCTGACCGCGACCGTGTGCCCCGCCGCTTCCAGCACGCGCTTGGCCGTATCAAACAGCGCGCCGTTGAAACTCCTCGGCTCCGGATGCGCAAAAACAATGAGAATATTCATGATGGATTCCTTCCTCCTCCGGCTCATAGACCGACAGATCTTCGCCCTGCGCGCAGCAGCGCAGCACCGCGTAGCTCCCTAGGGGGCCTTCTGCGAGAGCGGCATCCCTTTGACGCCTGCATAGAAGACGAGCAACACAGCTGGTTGGTCGCCGGCGGTGCCGCGATGCACGGTGTCCACAGTCTCGGGAATCACTTCGCCCGTCCCAAAAAGCCGCTTCGCCCCGTCGCGCGTCTCCACCGTGACCTCGCCCGAGACAACGTAAGCCGCGTTGGGCATGGGGTGCGTGTGCCAGGGAAGCGTCGCGCGGGCCGGGATGGTGATGCGCAGAACCGTGATCTCCGGCGCGCCCGCCGAGTAGGCAGCATAGGGCGCGTTGTTCCAGGCGGAGCTGGTTTTGAGCAAGGTCTCGCTCTTGACGGCCGGGGATTCCACCTGCGCCGGCACCGCTACAGGCCACAGGCAGGCCGCCGCCAAAAGCGCCGAGAGCGCGATCTTCCTGTCCATTCGAGTGCGTGCGTTCGTCATGGTCCACCTTCTACAGATGCGGGTTCTACAGATGTGTGGAAGCTGGCATGTGCGGCGCAGCCCTGATTCGCCAGAGGATTCCAGGCAAGCCTGGTAGGCCGCTCCGCATCGTTCCCGCTCAACACACTCTGTTGATTGCAAGATACCCGAAGCGGCCTCTTCTTTGCTGACGCGGCCTCTTCTTGGCTTCGGTCCACGCGGAATTCAAAAGTCGGAAGCCTGCGAGCGTCCACGCGACGCCGCGCCGCCCAACCAAAGACGTTTGACAGAATCGATATCTTCGCTATTATTGAATTAATGACCGACCGAAGCTATCTCGGCGAATTCGAGCTTATGCTGCTTCTCGCCGTGATTCACCTCGGCGACGACGCCTACGGTGTTCCCATCAGCAGGGAACTGGAGGCCCATCGAGGCCGCAGCGTGGCTGTCGGCAGTGTCTACGCGGCGCTGGAGCGGCTGGAGGCCAAGGGCCTGGTGGCGTCCAGCCTTGGCGATCCCACGCCCGAGCGCGGCGGAAAAGCCAAACGCTATTTCTGCATCACCAAAGAGGGGCTGCGCCAGGTGCACGAGACGCGCCGCGTGCTGACCAGCCTCTGGGAAACCATCCCGGATTTCCGGTTACAGGAGAGCTAAATGCGGCGCAGGGAGCCACCCCCGCTTGCAAACTGGATGCTGGAGCACCTGCCTTCCGGCGACTGCGATGAGGCTTTGGGCGGCGACCTGCTGGAGGAGTTCCAAGCCGGCCGCTCCGATAGCTGGTATCGTCGGCAGGTTCTGGCCGCCTGCCTGGTCTCCTGGACCGGCAGCCTGCGCGCCCGCATCTCGTTGTTGGGTTTCGCTCTTGTCTGGTGTCTGCCGGTCCCGGCTTGGATGGTCCTCTGCGAAAGGATTGAGCACGCTGGGGCCGTCGGTCGCTTCTGGCAGATGACGGAAGCCCGTTTTTGGCCTGGGGCAGTGGCGATGGGGCTAACGCTCCACTCGACCTTTCTTTGGGCCGGAATACTTCTCTTCTGCCTTGGCCACCGGTTTGCCGGAAGTCCCTTGCGCTGGGAGAAGATCCGCCGCGCGCTTCTGCTGGCGCCGCTCATTTTCACGCCCGTCTTTTTGGTCGTCTTCGTGCTGTTGGCCCTGTATTGGGATGCCGTCTTTCCGAATGCGCTCCTTGCTGCGAGTCCGCTTCGCCAGATGGCGGATTTGCATCTCCTGGCGAACGCACTGCGCGTCCCCTACTTTGTTGCATTTCTCGGCGCGCTTTGGGCTGCGGCTCCGCGCCCGCTGCGGGCGTCTCAACCGCTCGATGCCGAATCTGTTCTGACTGAATTCGAGCCCGAGTTCGACACTCTCGCGGTCCTTTCAAATTTGGCTCCGTTCGCCCTGCGGCGATTCCTCGTCTTCCTCGCCGCCGCCGGACTGGTCAATGCAATGATCGGCGGGTATCTCCTGTGCCGCCTGCCTGAGCCGCACTCCGCCACTCTCGCTTCACTCTTCCTGCGGGCCGTCGTTCATGTGGGCGTGGGTGTGCTTGCCGGTGCGCTGGGCAGTTGGCTCTACTGGAAGCATCCTTCCAGTCCTCTTCGCGATGGCTCGCCGGGTTCGTTCGCGCCGTTTGCCCTCATCTGCGCGGCGGGCTGGGTATGGGTGCCGCCAATGGTGGTGTTTGCCGACCAGCTTTCGGCCGGCGCGGCATTGATCGCCATGATCGGCGCATTTGTGCTCGTCTCCGGACTGCGCAGCGCCACCGGCTTCGTCTTCTCTCCGGCGCAACCTCTTCCGTCTGGCGTCGGTTATGAAAGCGATGGGCTATTCCAGGAGTCTCTGCAACGGCCGCGCGCCGATGCGTTTGGATATCTGATCGCCGTCTCGTTGTATGCAGCCGGAGCGGCCCTGGTTGCGCACTCCATTTTTCCAGCCATTGCGCTGCTTGCCTTCAGCGCTGCCCTTTTTGCATGGAAGGCGACCGTCCCCTCGGGCCGTTCTTTCGAGAGCCTCGAGGAGACGAGAAGAGCCGCATTGCGGCTTGGGCTTCAGGTGATTCCGGCAATTCTGGTCACGATCTGGGCGTTGGCCGGTGGCGCTGGTCACCGCGATCTGGCTGCACATGCGGATGAGGCAAACGCGGTGGACGAAAATTCGTCCAGCCAGAAGAACTCACCCAAGCCGGGAACCGGGTTGGCAAGGAACGGTCTCGGCGGATATGAGAGTCTGATTCTCTGGCCATTCCCGGAGAAGAAGCAGTTGCTCCCGCCCATCCTTCAGCAGAATTCACTGCTCGCGCCGGGAACCAGGGAGCCTGTCGTCCTTCGCTTCAACGGCGAATACTGGTTCGTTCAGGCCCCCCAGAAGCGCCCTGGGCCGGAGGCGCACCAGGCCAGCGGCACCCCGATCAGCGTAGACATTCGCGCGAACAACGCAGTGCCGCTTGTCATGGATGCCCATCAGAATCTATCCGCGCCGGTCCCTCTTGCCCGCTGCCGGGAAATCGAAGTGGAGATCGAGAACCGCGACAACAAAGCGGGAAGCATCTCGCTGGCCCTCTTGTTGACAGATGCAGCCGCACCGCACAAGCAGACGCTTTATCTGGGCCAGCAGCCGATTGTCTCCACCGATTCCACACATTTCTCGATCAAGCAATCGCCGGTCTTCGAGACGCTGCGGTTTCCCGTTCCGCCAACCGGAAGCATCCGAAAGTTCAGCGAGATCACCGTGCTCGTGCTTCCCGATGTTGAGCACATGTTCGCCGCTCCGAAGATCGCAATTCAGCAGTTCAAGCTCTTTCCGCGCTGAGAAGTCGGTATAACAGAAATCTGGATGCGGGTGCCCCTTGTCCCTCGCACTTGGGGACAAGGGAGGGCACGAATCCACTACCTCTCAAACAGCGCCAGCGGAATCGCCTCGCCCATCGCCTTGTACCCGGCAGGCGAGGGGTGCAGGTGGTCTCCGCAGTCAAAGCCCGGCAGCAAATGGTCCGGCCTTTGCGGATCCCGCACCACCGCATCGAAATCCACCACCGCGTCGAAGTGTCCGGCCGCGCGAATCCACTGGTTCACCGCTTGCCGGTCGGCCTCGCTCGTCGATCCGGGGTGGTAGTAGTCCGACCCCACATACGGCGTAATCGTAGCTCCAATCACTTTCAGCCCATGTGCGTGGGCCCGCAGCACAATCTGCTCGTAAGCCGCGGTCACGTGCTGCACCATTGCCGCATGTTCGGCCGCCGTCACTTCACCCGTCCGCGCCAGTCCGCCCAGGTCGTTCACGCCTTCAAAGACGATCACCCAGCGTGCTCCGGCAGGAGCCAGCACGTCGCGGTCAAAGCGCGCCAGCACATTCGGTCCCAGCCCGTCGGTCAGCAGGTGATTGCCGCCGATTCCCTGGTTGCTCACACCCAAATTTCGCGTCTTCTTCCCGCCCTGCAGCCGCGCCGCCAGCACATCCGTCCAGCGGTCGTTTCCATTCGTCGTCGCCCCGTGCCCATCGGTGATCGAGTCGCCCAGCGCCACCACCGTTGCAGCTCCCGCCGCCGCCAGCACGTCGATCTCGCTCACCTGAAACCAGTGATCCACGTGCTTTGCGTCCTTCAGCGTTGCCGCGTCCACAACATCCCCGTGCACAAACCACGTCGTAGCCCGCGACCCAGGATGACTGGTCTGCCGCGCCGGCGCATTCATCAAGTGGAAACTCACGGCCACATCCGAAAGCGCCGCCACCGGCATCTCGACCTCGTCGCTGACATATTCGCCGCCGGCGGAATCGTCACCTCGCCGTTCCCCGCAAAGGTCAACGCCTTGTCGCTTCCGGCCACAATCTCCGCCGACGCCCGCGAAACCGGCCGCGCAATGTGCGCCGCCGTCACGTGCAGCGCCGTGGTCCCGAAGGCGTTCGACAGATGCACCCGCAGCGCCGTCCCGCCCACAGACAAATGAAAAATCTGCCGCACCGTCGCGTCCGCCAAATCGTCGGGTGCCAGCGCATTTTGCGGCTCCGGAATTTGTTGGCTCGCTCCCCAACTGGCCACCCACGTTTGCGGCCCGGCGGCGTGCGCCATCGCTCCCATGCTTGCAGTCAGAACCAACGCAAAAATCGCGGCGAAAATCGGTATCCGTTTCATAGCTAAAGGTATACCATGGTTCCCGTTAGTAAATCGCTTTTCAAAGACAATCCGAGCTTTCGCTCTGGGGGTTGCATGCGTCGTTTGTTCTCTCTTTCGTTCCTTGCCCTTGGTCTCTTCTGTGTCCTGCTCATTCCCGTCGCCGCGCTGGCCCAGGCCGCGTCAGCCCAGACGAGCGCAACGCTGCCGCCTCCCGTCACCTTCACCGCCGATCAGGACCACCAGAACATGATGGATCAGCTCGGCATCAAGGCTCTCCGCCCCGGTCCCAGCGGAAACGACAAAGCGCCCAACCACGCCAACACCGACGAGTCGAAGGCCAACCCCTACCCCAATATTCCTGACCCGCTGACCACCAACGACGGTCGCAAAGTCACAACTCCGCAGATGTGGTGGGACACGCGCCGCCCCGAGCTCGTCGATGGCCTGGAAAAGTATGTCTATGGCCGCATCCCCAAGAACGTGCCGCAAGTGAAATGGACGGTCGCCACCGTGGACCACGAGATGATCGGATTCACCCCGGTCATCGCCAAGGACCTCATCGGTGAGGTCGACAACTCCGCTTACCCCGCCATCGGCGTAAAGATCCACATGACGCTCGTCGTTCCCGCCAACGCCAAGGGTCCGGTCCCCGTGCTCATGATGTTCGGCCGCGCCGGTTTCCCCAATCCCAACGAGCCCTCGGGCGACGATCTGGACCGCGTTAACAAAGCCTGGAAGGCACTCCTCGTTCAGCAGGACCCATCCCTCGCGCAGGTCATGGAGAAGCATCCCGCCTGGCAGCCGGTCAAAGCGACCCCTTTCACGTTTCCGCAGATGAACGAAGACGGCGACCTGCCCAACACCTGGCAACTCGTGGCTGCCGGTTGGGGATTCGTGTCCTTTGACCCCGCCAGCGTGCAGGCCGACGATGGTGCAGGCATCACGCGGGGCATTATCGGCCTGGTGAACCACGGCCAGCCGCGCAAGCCGGAAGACTGGGGCGCGCTGCGCGCCTGGGCCTGGGGCGCGGGCCGCGGCCTCGACTACCTCGAAACCGATCCCGCGGTCGATGCCAAGCACGTGGGCATCGACGGCGTATCGCGTTACGGAAAAGCCGCGCTCGTCACCATGGCCTTCGATCGGCGCTTCTATATGGTCCTGGTCGGCTCCTCCGGCAAGGGTGGAGCAACCCTGCTGCGCCGCAACTTCGGCGAAGCGGTGGAAAGCCTCACTGGGGGCGAATACTACTGGATGGCCGGCAACTTCATGAAGTACGGCGCCTCCGAAGCCACCTTTGGCAGTCTCACGCCCGGCGACATTCCCGTCGATTCCAATGAGTTGATTTCACTCTGTGCGCCGCGTGCAACCTTCATCAGTTACGGCGTTCCCGAGAAGGGCGACGCCAAGTGGCTCGACCACCAGGGCAGCTTCATGGCCACCGTCGATGCCAGCCGTGTCTTTACCTTGCTCGGAGCCACCGGACTCGGCGTCGAGGGCGATGCGCACACCGCGAAGATGCCTCCCGTCAACCAGCTCATCGGCGGCCAGCTTGCCTGGCGTCAGCACGATGGCGGCCACACCGACGCGCCCAACATGAAGCACTTCATCCAGTGGGCCGACAAGCTCATGGGCCGCGACGCCCACTAAGAGTTTTTCTGTTTGAAATAGAACGAAAACTGGGTGCCCCAGGTCCCTCGCATTTGGGGACCTGGGAAAGCACGAATGTACCTGAGAGCGGTTTTATTATTGTGGCGGGTGGCCCACCGTCGATCCGCCAATGAGATGAGGGTGCCCCATCCTTCGAGCGTCTTTTGCTCGAAGGGTGGGAGAGCACGAACCGCCGGGCTGCCCACCCTTGATCCGCCAATAAAATGAGGGTGCCCCATCCTTCGAGCGTCTTTTGCTCGAAGGGTGGGAGAGCACGAACCTTGCTCCGCCACGCGACGATCCCTGACCGGATGACCCGGGAGTACAATTCCTCTGTCATGGCGAAGGGACTTGTCCGTTACCAGCAATGCGGCTGTCTTCACTTTGTTACCTTCGGTTGTTATCGTCGTCAGCCATTGTTGGGCAAGGCGATGGCCTATGGCCTCTTCGAGCAGGAGTTTGAGGCCCTGCGTGCGCGGTACCTCTTTCTGGTCGCTGGCTATGTCCTGATGCCGGAGCATGTTCATCTGCTTGTCGGCGAGCCGCTCCGTTCGTCGTTGTCGATTGCACTCCAGGTGCTGAAACAGCAGACATCGCGCAGGCTGAAAGCGCCCGGCGCAGTTCGCTTCTGGCAGCGCCGGTACTACGATTTCAACGTCTGGAGCGACGAAAAACGGGTTGAGAAACTCCGCTACATGCACCGCGATCCGGTCAAGCGCGGGTTGGTCGAGAAGCCGGAAGACTGGCCGTGGTCCAGCTTCGTCCACTACGCAACCGGGTTCGAGGGAACCGTGGAGATCGAATCGAGATGGACCGCGTTTCGGCGCGGAAATCAACTGCCTGAACATCTGCGCTGCGCGGAACCGCATCGTTGAGAATCCTGCTATCCCACCCTTCCGCAAACGGCGCGGAAGGATGGGGCACCCACTTCATTTGGTTGATCAAGCGTGGGCGACCCACCGACGTCTTCGTATTTGTCCCCAGGGTGCCGCGAAAGCCATTAACGCTTTCTGTTTGGGTTTGAACCTAAAATGGGTGCCCCACCCTCGCGACGCTTTTGTCTTTGTCGCTGGGGTGGGCCGCCACCAATCTCTACAACGGTCCCGTTGAACCCTGCCCGCACCTACCCCACAAACGTAATCGACGCTGGGCTACCCACGCCTACATACTGCCCGGTCGCCGTCAGCATCCCACTCCCCGCATCGATTCGGAACCCCGTGATGCAGTCGCTGCGTTTGTTGCACGCAAACAGAAACCGCCCGCTCGGGTCCATGCGGAACTGCCCCGGATAGTCGCCCAGCGTCGCGCATTCACCCACCGGCCTCAATACGCCATTCCCGCCAATCGCGAACACCGCAATCGTGTCGTGCAGCCGGTCGCCCGCATACAGAAACTTCCCATTCGGCGCGACAAGAATCTCCGAGGCAAAGCTCGTTCCTGCAAACCCATCCGGCAACGCGGAAATCGTCTCTCGCGTCTCCAGCCTTCCCGTCGCGGCCTCATAGTCGAACCGCGCAATCGTCGACGCTTCTTCCTGAATCGAGAACAGCCAACGCCCATTGGGATGAAACGCAAAGTGCCGAGGCCCGTCGCCCGAAGGAAGCGAAACACACGGCTGCGCCGCCGCTGTCAGTTTGCCCGTCGCACTGTCGAATCGATATACGTAAATGCGGTCCTGCCCCAAATCCGAGACCAGTACAAACCGGTTCGCCGCATCCGGCAGAATCATGTGCGCATGCGGCGCATCGTGTCCGCTGATCGCAAAACTTCCCGCAGGCGCGTCCGTTGCTGCCGTGTTCCCGACTGCCCCGTGATCTCGATGAACATCCACCGCCGCGCCCAGCGATCCGTCCGCCGCGATCGGCAGAACGGCAATGCCGCCGCCGCCATAATTTGCGACGAACGCGAAGTTCCCCGTTGCGTCGATGCTCAGATGCGCCGGTTCCGCGCCATCCGAACTCACCGTGTTGATCGCATGCATTTCGCCGTTCTGAGCAATCGAATACGCGCTCACCGAGCCGCTGTTGCCGTTGTAATCCGCGACTTCGTTGACCGCATACAGAAACCTGCCCGATGGATGCGCCGTCAGCCACGACGGGTTCGGTGTCCGTGCAACAAGGCGCGGCTGCGTCAGTTCTCCCGTCGCATGATTCATCTCAGCCAGATAAATGCCTTCTCCATTGCCGGACTTGTCCGTATAAGTCCCAACATAGGCCAGCGTGCGTCCGCTCTTGTGAGCAGCCGCCTGCGCCCTTCCCATCGCCGCGTGCCCCAATGTCAGCACGGCTGCGCTGCAAAGAAAACTGCGGCGCGTCAGGCCGCCCGGAATACGAATGTCACTCATGATGGAGACCCTCAATAATTACAGGACGCGACAAAATGCGTCCCTGCTCAAACAAAGCACGCCAGCGTCAACGTAAATCCCAGCGCGGTCAC
>Ga0181534_10002775_pt1 | contig 10654 bp, 7 predicted proteins | sample PEATcosm2014_Bin_37_FD_119758 | JGI IMG/M metagenome (GOLD analysis project Ga0181534, IMG submission 119758) | Peatland microbial communities from MTU Mesocosm Facility, Houghton, MI, USA - PEATcosm2014_Bin17_10_metaG | ecosystem: Environmental > Terrestrial > Soil > Wetlands > Peat | place...
CCGATTTGGGCTTCGTGGCCCCAGAAGACGGCGCCGTTATCCAACTCGAATTCCTTGTCGGCGAGGCCGGGGTAGTTATTGAGCAGGCTCTTGAGCAGCGTGGTCTTGCCGGCTCCGTTGCGGCCCATGAGGCAGATGCGCTCGCCGCGGAGGAGGTTGGCGGAGAAGCTGTCGATGACCTTGTGGTCGCCGTAAGACTTGGTGATGTGCTTGAATTCGAGGGCGTGCTTGCCGCTGGGGCGGAGCTGGTCGAATTTGATGAAGGGGCGGGCGATGTTGGAGCGGGCGAGGTCGTTGGTCTGGAGGCGCTCGACCTCTTTGCGGCGGCTGGTGACCTGGCTGGAGCGCGTGCCGGCGGCGAAGCGGGCGATGAAGTCGTTGAGCTGAGCGATCTTCTTGTCGCGCTGGGCGTTCTGCGACTCAAGGGTGGAGCGAATCTGCGTCTTGGCCATCACCATATCGTCGTAGCCGCCGGTGTAGGTGATGATGGTCTGATAGTCGATGTCGGCGGTGTGGGTGGTGACGGAGTTGAGGAAGTGGCGATCGTGGCTGATGGCGATGAGGGTGCCGTCGTAGTTTTGCAGGAAGTCTTGCAGCCAATGGATGGATTCGAGATCGAGGTAGTTGGTGGGCTCGTCAAGAAGCAGGGCCTGGGGCTTGCCGAAGAGAGCTTGCGCAAGCAGGACGCGAATCTTCTGGCCGCCTTGAATCTCGGACATCTTGCGCTCGTGGACGGACTCGGGAATGTCAAGGCCGTCGAGCAGAATGGCGGCATCGGCCTCGGCGGTGTAGCCGTCCTCGTCGCCGATGGTGCCTTCGAGCTCGCCGAGGCGCATACCGTCGGCGTCGGTGAGTTCTTCCTTCTCGTAGATGCGGTCGCGCTCTTCAAGGGCCGCCCAGAGGGGCTTGTTGCCCATGATGACGGTGTCGATGACGCGATAGGCGTCGAAGGCGAACTGATCCTGGCGGAGGACGCCGAGCTTGCGGGGGCGAACGACGGTGCCCTTCTGGGCTTCGAGCTCGCCGGTGAGAACCTTCATAAAAGTAGACTTGCCGGAGCCATTGGGGCCGGTGAGGCCGTACCGGCGGCCGGGGATAAAGGCGACGCTGACATCCTCGAAGAGAATCTTGGAGCCGTAGCGCATGGAGACATTGCTGACACTGATCATTCTTTTTCTTAATCCTGTAGGCAGGCCGGGGCAGATAGAAGCCGCGCGGGCCAAGTAAAGCCGGGTTGAATCGAGGTTTTGGGGCGCACACCTGTCAGCCCCGGAGAACTGCTGCTCTTCTAGTTTCTCATGAGCGGGGCGGCCGTGGGGTAGACTGCGGTTTTCGACGCGGCAAAGATCGCCTATGGCGATGCCAATTCGAAGGCAATATCAAGCAGGCTCAGGCCGGCAATCACCGGGCAGCGACGTTGATCACGCGGCCTCCCGGTTTCATTTTTGATTGTCATCTTCTGCTTGCAGAACTGCTTGAATCTCATCGCGAGGAGGAGGCTGGGTGCATGGGCCGTCGCGTTGCAGCAGACAAACTCCATTCCAGCATTCGGTCGTCTTGAAGCCGGGGGGAATGCTGGAGTTTGAGAGCGGAGCAATCAGCGCGTTATAACTAGGCGCGTCCCTTAAAAGTTCAGCAGCGTCAGAAATTGGCAGCATAGGAACATTGCGATGCAGATGGGAAAATCCTCCAGAATGCCACCAGGGAAACTGATAAATTCCCACGCCGCAGAGAGCGGAATCCTGACTTAGGCGATCCATTGCGGCGATTCCTCCGTTAGTTCTGTACCATTTGGAACACATGAAGGCCAGGGAGATGGACGATAGAGAAAAGAAGATCAGACCCAGGGCAACAGTGGTTTTTGGAGATAAGACGCATATTGAACGGGCCTTCAGGATTGACGCCACATCTACGACTCCGATGGATGCCAGGGTAAGAGCCAATGGAAGCACCGTAAAGATGTAACGAGGCTCCTTGTGAGCGATCAAGCTGTGCGTGGCGACAACGGCCAATGCCACGAAAGCTAGAAAGGGACTCCTTCTGGCGCCGTGCCATAGAAAAAGAACAGCAGGACCAATCAAGATCAGAAGCACCCTGCCATACCAGTACCAAGGCATGTGTTCAGAACCAACGCCATGACCTGCAATGAGGTTAACTTGAAAATAACGAATGCATGATTGCCAAGGATACGACCATGTAATCTTATCCACCAGACCGAAGATAAGAATCGGGATTGAGAGTCCCGCGAAAACTGCGGGGATTCTGCGGCGCCAATGAGGGTAACAGAAATAGACAGCAGCAAAGGCGATGGCGGGAATCAACTGAATCCGGAGCATGGCAGCCAGGCCGCAGAGGACGCCGGCGAGAAAAAGCCGTTTTCTTTCGCTCGTCCATTGCGCGTAAACGCCGAGATATAAACCGGGGAGCAGCAGGTGCGTGGCAACGACTTCGTTGAGAGTCTTGGGCGCGAAGTAAACCAGCCCGAAATATATGGAGCAGGCGCCGGCCGCAATGATTGCCGCTGGAACACCGCTTGCGCGCTTGGCCCACGCATAACCGAACCAGATTGTTGAAAGGGAGATCAGGGAAAGAATCACTGTTGTTGCAAGGATGTAAGCGGAGGAACCTGGTCCCATCCAACCGGTAGCCCGCATTATGCCGGCAAGAAAGGCTGGAAAGACCCAGGAGCGAACTCCATCCATCCACTCCCAAGTGACGATTCCATAGCCATAGGCCAGCCTGTGAGCGGGCTCCAAAGTCTGAAAGATCTCATCGGGATGAAAGAGATTTGGGAAATGAATTGCCAGACCAAGGCGCAAACCGAATGCAATTGAGAGGAGCGCGACCCAGCCAAGAGCTTTGCAGAGTTTTGGCCTTGATTGAACGAAGGTCGGAATCATGAATATGGTCCTCGGCTCGTAGGTGAATTGCGCGGGACGAGCTGACCGCAAAGGTAAAAACTACTGTTTGCAAATCTGGACTTTATCATAGCCGCCCGGCTGCCGCACTCGTTGCGAATGCGAGATGAGCTTGAATTGTGCGACACTTTCTGCCGGGCTGCGTCTATAGAGATGGATACGGTTCTCTTGTAGCACCGGCCGGGAGAAGTCCGCGGCGTTGGTCTCAGTAGCGGGACCGAGGCAGGAGACGAGCCGCCAGCCAGACGGGTCTGCCCGCAACCGGCTATACTTGGAGTTAGCGTATCGATCAACCCAGCCCCCAGGCTGATTATCCGACGAGGTTTACGAATCCATGAAATCCCTTTTCGAACGGCTGCGCAGTCGCCGTCTCGCTTCAGTGTTTATCATGCTAGCCACGCTCTCGGCCGCTATTGTTATCGGCTCGTTTGCCGCACACGGTGTTAGAGGGCAAGAGAAACAGAACGACAGCACCGACGCCACGCCATTGAAGGTGGTGAACTCGACGGTGCCGCCCAACGACTTTGTGAGAATTGCCCAGCGGGTTGGTCCGGCGGTGGTGAATATCAACACCCAGACGCTTCCCAAGCAGAGCACCTTGAAAGGGAACAAGAGCTTCCGCGGCCATGTGCCGCAATCTCCCGACGACGATCAGGATCAGGACCAGCAGCAGCAGGGCCAGGGTCAGGGCAACTTTCAGGACTTCTTCAACCGCTTCTTTGGCGGGCAGATGCCGCCGGGCATGGAAGGCGGCGGAGACGACGGGCAGGTGCGCGAGTCTCTGGGATCTGGCTTCATTGTCGATCCCAAGGGCTACATTATCACCAACAATCATGTGATTGAGAAAGCCGACAAGATTTACGTCAAGCTCTCGACCGACGATCCGGAGAGCCAGGATCTGGGCCGCCCGGCGCGGGTGATTGGCTTTGACAAGTCCACGGATCTGGCGGTGATCAAGATCGATACCAACACACCGCTGCCGACGGTGAAGCTGGGCAACTCCGACAGCGCTCAGGTGGGCGACTGGGTGGAGGCAATCGGCAGCCCCTTTGCGCTGGCACAGACGGTTACGGCGGGCATCATCTCCGCCAAGAACCGGACGATTGAGCCGGGCGCGAGCGGGCAGTTTCAGCACTTCATCCAGACCGACGCGGCGATCAATCCGGGCAACTCCGGCGGGCCGCTGCTGAATATGAATGGGGAAGTGATCGGCGTGAATACGGCGATCTTTACGCAGTCCGGCGGCTACCAGGGGCTGGGCTTTGCGCTGCCATCAAACACCGTGGTGCAGGTTTACAACGACCTGATCAGCCCCAGCCACAAGGTGACGCGCGGGTCGATTGGGATACAGTTCCGGCAGGGACTCTCCGGCGCGGTGAATCGCGTTTACGGCTTCAAGAACGGCGTGCTGGTGCAGGAGATTACGCCGGGCGGGCCGGCGGAGAAGGCCGGGCTCAAGGCGGGCGACATCATTACCCAGATTGATGGCCGCAGCATCAAGGACGGCGACGATCTGGTGAACGAGATAGCGAGCCGCAGGCCGGGCAGCAGCATTCGCCTGGGCTACATAAGAGACGGCAAGCCGACCGACACCACGGTGACCATTGGCGACCGCGAGAAGGTTTTTGCCGATCTGGGCAACCAGCAGGCCGAGGCCGGTTCGGACGAGAAGGGCGACGCGGGCGAGGCCAAGCTGGGCATTGTGGTTCGCGAGGCGACAGCGGCTGTCGCGGCCAAGGCGCATTCGCCGGGTGTGGTGATTCAGTCGGTGCGCGCCGGCTCTTTTGCCGACCTGCTACAGCCCTCGCTTCAGCCGGGATTGCTGATTGTGCGCATCAACAAGCAGCCGACGGCCACCAAGGATCAGTTTGACGCGGTGGTCAACAAGCTCAAGATCGGCGACGATGTGGTCTTTGAGATCGTCGATCCGCGCCATCCCAACGACGGCATCAACTATGTGGGCGGAACGTTGCAGTAGGGAATGCGAAAAGCGCCGGGGGTGGAGATCTGCCTCCGGCGTTTTTTTGCAATTCTTCAGATTTCTGCCGGATTATCTTGTCTGAAAGAGGGAGAATTCGCTAGACTTTGTGCAATGTCCCACGAGAGATTTTCAACCCAGAGGAGAACCAGCTTGCGCCTTCTTCGAGCAACACTGGCAGTGGCGCTGTTGATGGCTCTGGCCTCGGCGCCGGCCTTTGGGAGCACCCACCATACGACTGCGGCAAGCAGCCACTCGGCCCATAAAGCCCACAAGGGCAAGGCCAAGGCGGGCCGCCAGCGCGGGCAGTTGACGATTGATCCCGCCAGGGCGACAGAGATCCAACTGGCGCTGATTCGCGAGCATTACCTGACGGGCGAAGCCAGCGGCAAGTGGGATGACGCCACCAAGGCGGCGATGGTGAAATATCAGGCCGACCAGGGCTGGCAGACCAAGCTGACTCCGGACTCGCGGGCGCTGAAGAAGCTGGGTCTGGGACCGGATTACTCCCATGCGATCAACGCCAAGCCCTCCTCGGCTCCGGCTCCGGCGGCGTCCAGCGCCATACCGCCGGTTCAGGCGGCGGGTTTTGCGGAGGCCGCGGGGGTGAGCCGGTAGGGTTTGGGCTTGAAAATACGGTTATAGATTGGTTTTCAGGACGGAGCCGTGGGCTTCACAGGGTGCGGCGAAATGCCGGTCTTCAAACGAAAGAGACTATCTTGCTTTCCACAGCAGATTCCAATTGAAGAATTGCGAAGTGCCCGTGCCTAAAGGCAATGCTCAGACGGGCTCGATTTCAGGAGCCTGAAGGCTCCTGCTCCCTCCGTTTTATTGTCAGTTCCCTCGCTGTCAACTGGGCGATGTCCAGCAGTTGCGGCGCGGCGTCGCCGGTGGCCGCGAGGGCGTCGCGGAAGACGCTGTTGCAGAAGGGGCAGGCTGTGGCTACGGTGGTTGCTCCGGTGGCGACCAACTCGGCGGCGCGGACGGAGCTGACGCGCTGGCCGGTCTCTTCACCGAGGAAGGCCAGGCCGCCACCGGCGCCGCAGCAGAAACTTCGGGCATAAGAGCGCGGAGCTTCGATGAGTTGGCCGGCGCGCGCGACGATCTGACGAGGCTGGTCATAGACGTTGCGATAGCGGCCGAGGTAGCAGGGATCGTGATAGACGATTTTTTCGGGTTTCAGGGGAGTTGGTTGGGCCTCGGGGGCTAAAGCCCGCATAGAATTGGCAGGGTTTATGTACGGGCTGAAGCCCGTACCCTTCATGGGATCGATTTCTTCCGACAAACTTCCCTCGGGGGCTAAAGCCCGCGTTGAATTGGTGGGATTTATGTACGGGCTGAGGCCCATACCCTTCATGGGTGAAATTGATGAAGAAGATTCTTCCGCGGCTAAAGCCGGTGCAGATTCTGTTGGCTTTATGCGGGGGTTGAAACCCCCGCCTCCCTCCGAGTTGAGTTTTTCCGCGGACTGTGAAGTCTCTTCGTGAGCGACGGAAGGTTTAACGGGGTTGAAACCCCCGCCTCCCTCCGAGTTGAGTTTTTCCGCGGACTGTGAAGTCTCTTCGTGAGCGACGGAAGGTTTAACGGGGTTGAAACCCCCGCCTCCCTCTGAACTGAGATTATCGGTGGCCTGTGAAGTCGTGCCCTGATACAAAGCTTGATGATTAGGCAGCTTATCGGCGAAGCGGGCGAGGAATTCGCTGTGATGCTCAATTTGGGGCGGGGCGCCGTACTCCTTCCAGTCTTCCTGGATGGTGCGGACGCAGTGGGGGCAGATGGAGAGGATCTTCTTCACGTTGTTTTCAGCCATCGTTTGCAGGTTGGCTTCGGCCAGTTGCTGGAAGAGCAGGTCGTTTCCGAGGCGGCGGGCGGAGTCTCCGGTGCATTTCTCCTTGCGGAGGACGCCGTAGCTTGTGCCGAGGTAGTCCAGGATGCGGGCGAGGCTGGCGACGATCTCTCGGCCCTTGGGGTCGTAGCTGCCCATGCAGCCGAGCCAGAGGCAATACTCTTGAGAGCCGTCGAAGTAGGGCAGGCCGGACTTCTGGATGAAGCTGTCGCGCTCAGAGGCGGGACGGCCGAGAGAGTTGGAGCCGCGCTCCAGAGTCAGGAATAATTTTGCTCCGTAATCGTTTTGCCATGCGCCGGTGTTGACCGCGCCGCGGCGCAGGCCGACGAGGATGGGCAGGTGCTCGATTCCGACCGGGCATTGGAACTCACATGCGCCGCAGGTGGTGCATTGGAAGACGGCGTCTTGGGAGTTGTATTGGCCCAGAAGCGGCTGATCGGAGGTTGGGCCAAGGTCGTTGAGGTAGCCGCGCAGGCCGAGGATGATCTCTTTGGGATTGAGGAGCTTGCCGGTGTTGGCGGCGGGGCAATGCTCGGTGCAGCGGCCGCACTCGACGCAGGAGTAGGCTTGCAGGCTGACCAGGCGGGTGAGGTCGGAGCCTGCGAGCAGGCCGAAGTCTTCATCGCCTGCGAGCGGGGGGATTTGGCTGAAGCTGCCTCGGGAGAGAAAGACCGTGATGGGGCTCAGGAGCAGATGCAGGTGCTTGGTGTGCGGGATGAGCGGCAGAAAGATCAGAATAGCGAGGGTGTGCGCCCACCAGAGAATGAGGGCGGCAGGGCTCGTGCCGGAGACAAAGAAGGCGGCAAGATAAGTGGCCATCAGCGCGAAGATCAGCAGAGCGATGAAGCCGGATTCCCAGGAGAGTTTAGCGCCGAGCCAGCGCGGCCGAAGGAGAAAGCGGCGAACGAAGAGGCCGAGAATGCCGGCGGAGCAGGTGAGCGCGAAGACGGCGGCGAGATCGAAGTAGAAGCGGCCAAACCAGCCGGCGGGAGCGAGGAAGCCGATGCCGAGACCGAGGGCAAAGTGATTGAGGGTAACCAGCGCAAAGGCGCAGAAGCCCCAGAAGACCAAGGCGTGGGCGAGGCCGGGCAACGGGCGTTCGCGAATGACTTTGGCCTGGCAGAGGACTTGCCAGAAGAAGTTCCATAGGCGGCGGCCGATGGGGGCGAGGCGGAAGTTGGCGTCTGGCTTGGAGAGAAGGATTTTGCGGAGAACGAAGCCGAAGCGACGCCAGAAGAGGGCGACGGAGGCGGCGATGAGCGCGGCTAGAAGGAGTTTTTCCGCGAGGGAAAAGTGTTGCGGTTCGGCGAGAGTTGCGGCGTGGGCTAACATGGGTGAGCCAAACGAGTGACAGGGCAAAGATAAATGATTTGCTTGGGAATGTCGCATGGAATTTTGGCTGGGTGTTGTGTCTGATGAATGGGGGCTGGTTGGGGTTGTGCTATCCCACCCTTCCGCAAAGGACGCGGAAGGATGGGGCACCCAATTGTCACAGGGAATCTTGGTGCGCGTGTTGAACCGGATAGACGAAGGCCATTGCTAGTATTCTGTTGCTTAGAGTGACGTAGAGCGGCTTGCAAATCTGAAAGCGGAGATGTGTTTTGGCGAAATATCTGGTGACCGGGGTAGCGGGGTTCATTGGGCGTTCAATAGCCGCGGCGCTGCTGGCGCGCGGCGAGAGCGTGCGCGGGGTGGACAGCTTTATTACCGGAAAGCCCTCGAATCTGATTGGGCTGGAGGCGATGGAGTTCATCAAGGGCGATCTGGCCGATGCGGCGGTTTGCGCGCGGGTATGCGCCGGGATTGAAATTGTCTTTCACGAGGCGGCGCTGGCCTCGGTGCCGCGGTCGGTGGCCGATCCGGTGGCGACGAATGTGGCCTGCGTGGACGCGACGCTCAATCTACTGGTAGCGGCGCGCGCGGCCGGGGTGCGGCGAGTGATTTATGCCGGGTCGTCCTCGGCGTACGGAGATACGCCCACGCTGCCCAAGCGGGAAGAGATGCTGCCCAACCCGATCTCTCCGTATGCCGTGGCCAAGCTGGCTTGCGAACACTATATGCGCGCCTTTACCCGCGTCTATGGGTTGGAAACGGTGGTTCTGCGCTACTTCAACGTCTTTGGGCCGTATCAGGATCCGACCTCGCAGTACTCGGGCGTGCTGGCGCTCTTTAGCCGCAAGTTGCTGGCCGGAGAACAGCCGACGATCTACGGCGACGGGGAACAGAGCCGCGACTTTACCTACATCGACAACGTGGTTCATGCCAACTTGCTGGCGGCCGAAGCGCCGGCGGAGAAGGCTTCTGGTCAGATGATGAATGCGGCGACAGGAACGCGCATCACGCTGAATGAGATTTTTGGGATTTTGAGCGAGTTGACCGGTTACAGGGGAAGTCCGGCTTATGCGCCGGCGCGGGCGGGCGATATACGCGACTCGCTGGCCGATATTCGCCTGGCCGGGGAATTGCTGGGTTATGCGCCGATTGTGGATCTGCGCGAGGGGCTGCGGCGGACGGTGGATTGGTACAGGAGCGGTGGCGGAGCGGAGTAGGGCTTGGGGGATTCAGGGAAGTTCTGAACAATACCAACTATTGCTATGGACCTTCACTCAGAGATTAAAGCCCACACGAACTATGTAACTCCCGGCGCGCTGACGGCGAAGATCACACTGAATTTCCAGCAAAGATTACTTGCGGGCAGAAGCCGGTGAGTGTAGATTGTTGCCATGCGCCTTTCTGCCCGCAATCCTTTCTTACAATCTCTGACTTGTCTCTTTTTGGCCTTCCTGGCGTTGGCCTCTACCGCGCAAACCTCAAAGCAAACAACACCACCGGTTGTTATGGAAGTAACACCATCTGTCAAAACCGGTGAATCATTGAAGGCAGACATTCAACAGCAATTAGGCTGGGATGACAACCTGCCCTCTAGGGTGAATCCAGCAAGACTGCAATTTCAATTCTTGAAGATTGGCGACTTAACCTTTCCCCAGGGTCATGTTACAAATTATCGAGCTTACGTTCATGGTGCCGCGGAAAATAAAAAATATTATCTGGGAATATGGAAAGTCGGAGCTGAGATAAATATTCTACCTACCGACGTGTACGTGAACGCAAACGGCCTATTGATGGATCATAAGCCGCGTCCAGATCAAGAGAACAAGGACTCCGTCGAAGAGGAGGATGAACTTGATCTTGCTCTTCAAGCAGCGCGCGGGGAGCCGATTCGAGTCGTTCTTGCAACGGCAGACGGTAAATTCATGGTTCCGGGGACGGTAGTTCCATTTCCAATCGTGAGTGTAGATAAAGGCTGTCGGCTTGAGATTCGACTCGCTTCGCCCGATGCGGAAGCAATTCTGATCTATGCCGACGGGCTGCCGCCGAACACTCAGGTTCCCTTCGAGTCCAATTCTGCCGGAGATGTGGGGCAAAACAATTTCACCGTCAATGCAAACGGTCACGCCGCAGCTGCGGATTTGCCCTACGTGGATGGAAAGGATAAAGGCATCGTAAAGGAAACGCTGACTACGAAGGAATGTTCAGCCTCAGTCGAAATCCCTTGGGGCAAAGGAAGTTACCACCCACTCTGATTTGTCGCACAGAATGCGCAGAGTATATGGCTGCGGGTGAAGAGGTGCTCCGCAGCAGCTTTCCTGTGAGGAAAGTTAAAAACGAAATTATCTCTCACGGTGCACACGTCCATCTTGAAAATCGGTACTATTGAAAAATTCAATTCCTTACCGCAAAAAACCATAGGCAATTTACAACGGCTCCATATAAGATGATCGAACGAAGCAAGTTTCCGATTTCCCCAATCTGAAACACAACCTTATGAAGGACAGCATCGCGGAGAGTTGGCGGGTTATTGAGCCCGAGGCTGAATCCGGGAGGTAAGAAATGTCCCTGTCGCGTCGTCAC
>Ga0181534_10002777_pt1 | contig 10654 bp, 16 predicted proteins | sample PEATcosm2014_Bin_37_FD_119758 | JGI IMG/M metagenome (GOLD analysis project Ga0181534, IMG submission 119758) | Peatland microbial communities from MTU Mesocosm Facility, Houghton, MI, USA - PEATcosm2014_Bin17_10_metaG | ecosystem: Environmental > Terrestrial > Soil > Wetlands > Peat | place...
GTTCCTACCATCATGAAGAGGCCACCGTGAAGCGATCCCGTCTCCCCGTCAGCATTCCGCATACTCACCATTTCGCCCTGCCAGCAGCCAAAAAACACGCGAAGGCTTTATCACTAAACCCACCATCAGAATGCCATAAAGTCATGTACGAAGGCCACCCACACATCCATGTGAACAGCCACACTGCGATCACTATGAGCGCAAACAAACTAGGCCAAACTGCTGTTCTGTTACTTGCTCTTGAGAATGATCTCAACACGACGGTTCTGAGCCTTGCCAGCCGGAGTGCCGTTGTCCGCGATAGGACGGTTTGATCCATATCCATGAACCTGGAAGCGATTCACAGGGAATGAATTGGGTGCAGCCGAGTGAAGTGCATTCATGACAGCCGCTGCGCGACGACGCGACAATTCCTGGTTGGCATCCGGATTGCCGGTGTTGTCAGTGTGACCGTTGATATCAATCGCTGTACGAGTGACAGCCAAGGAGTCCACGAGTCCTGCAATGACAGCCTGTCCGTCAGCCAGAGGTACATCGCTGCCTGTTGCAAAGTTGATCTGGTAGGAGCGGTTGCCCACCACTTCGCCATTCTGCTGAGCAGAGTAGTCGACCGTGGCCGCCGCCGCGACAGGTTGTTCAGATCCACCATTTGCTGTAGCAACCACGTCCTGTGCATCCCGGAGATAGCTCTTCAGTTCGACGTCAGCGACCGGAGGAATAGGTGTGGTCTTGGCCGTGAACAGTTGTGGATATTGCTGCAGGTCGATAGCCGAGAAGACGTTGTAGATGGAGCGGAAGTTATCGTTCTGCCCAGGATTGATGCCGAAGAAGTTCAGATTGTCATCCATCCCATAGACAGCCGAGCCGCCCAATTCAACGCTGACACCCTTGGCATCGGACTGAGTCACGCCCTTGGCATACTTGTACCAGTACGAGCCATCCTTGGAAGAATCATCTCCTTGGTCGCCATTGTAGACGTCCACCGCGATACGAGCAGCCTGACGCAGAGCAAGGTCATAGGCACGAACCTGATCGCCACCGGCGAGAGAGGCTGCAATGAACTTGGCTGTTTCGTCACGGTTGTCAGCGAAGAACTTGCCAGGGCCAAGCACGACAGCGCCCATGAGATACTGCTTCGAGGAAGCAATCCTAACGAGTCCACCGCGTTTGGTGGCGAGAGTTACATCGCCAGGAGTCCAGGTGACAACGCCGTTCATACAGACGTGAACCTTGGTGCCGGTGGGCTTGCCGTCCTTCATGAGAACGCGATCTTCGCACTTGTTGCCACTGACATAGTCAGCTGCCGCAGTGTTGTAGTCCGGCTCATTGATCCAATTGACCGCATCGGGATCGAAGGTCTTCTCATCGGTGTTGTTCTTGAGGCTGTTGTCGCCTTCCCACTTGAGAGCGATGTTCCAGTCATCATCACGAATCACGCCGCCAACCAGAAGTCCAGTAACTGGAGACTGAGCAGGAGTGGAATCGTGACTGCCTTCCATCAGAGTGGAAGCAATGGAGTGTGGATTCTTCTTGAGGGTATCAGGTGCCCAGAATCCGTCCTCGCCGGCAGACCGTCCAACCACTGCGATCGCCTTGAGTCCGTACTCCTTTCCCAACTTGAGCAACTGAGCATTCCAGGTTGCTGCAAACTGAGGCACTCCGCCGGTCATGATGACCACGAAATTGTATCCGGTCGAGCACTGCTTGGCACCGTCTTTCAATTCCTTGGCGCAAGCCACCAGACCTTCTCCCATCTTGCCGGTGTCATCCTGACGTTCGAGGCTCAGGTTGACTCCGTACTTCTCCATGAGCGAACCCTTGGTGGTCGCCTTGCCGCCGTTGGAGAAGATCAAACCGTTCTGAGCATTCCACTCCCAGATGCCGCCGCGAAATAAAGTCGCAGAGGTTTCGGCTGCAGAAGTGCTGGGGAACGCGACCGGGGTGACGTTCTTGATTGTTGCATCCTTGATGTCAGGCATGACAACTTTGCTAACACCGATGCTCTTGAGGAAGTTGGAGGGAAGGTGGGCCAGTAAGAACGGACGACCGAAGTACAGTCCAAGACCCACCACCAGGATGCCCAATATGATTCCGGGACCCTTCTTGATTTTCATGTGTTCTCTCTTCTTTCTGTTGCTGAATTCCTCCTGAGCGGTGGTTACTTGAGGAGACTGGAATAGTAGTCGTCGCCGCCTGAGTTGCTGAACGAAGGCATCGTTGTCACTGACCCACGAGCCACTGGTACTTTCTGCGGGGTTGATCCCGGTAGCATCACTGCGAGTTCGGTGTCGCCGGAAGTGAGCAGCTTGTGCTCATAATCATTGAGAGCCTGGAGAGCCTGGGTGTCAACAGCACCTTCCTGAACGTCAAGACCATCCATGAAGTTCTGGCTGACTCGTTGGAGATCGTCCATGATTCCCAGTTTGCGGCTGACATCGGACTCGATGTAATCCATCGCTTGGCCATAAATGTCTTCTTCAGTCGCGCTGCCCTTCATCACCTTCATGGCCATGGTCATGGCGCCAAAGGCAGTGTTGGTCGTTTTGTACTCGATCTTCTTCTGCTCAACTTCGTCTGTGGTGTCATCGATGAAGAAGTCGATGTGGGCAGCATACTTGGACAGGAAGCTGTAGATGCCCTGCAGTTTCTGGAGCAGTGTGGCATAGCCGACATTGGCGTTCTCACGTCTCTGGGCCTTGCGCGCATTGGCTTGTATCTGTAGCTGCTTGCGGAGTCTCTCAGCATCGTCACTGGCTCGAGCGGCCTGATCTTGGGCAGCATGTGCCATGTTGAAACCCTGCACAGCATCCTGGTGATTCTTGGTCATTACCCGTTGTAGAGTGACAATCTGACCGGAGACCTCCGAGATCTGTGCGTTCATCTTGTCGCGCCGTTTCTTCATCTCCGTGAGTTTGTCTTCGATGATCTCAATCGGATAGACGCTGACAAACAAGCCAGTGAAGACGCGCATGAGAACCCGGAACATCATGTGCGAAGTCTTGCTGAACAGCAGCCAACCCATGGCTACCAAAACGCATCCGAGAAACACCATGTGAACGGTATCCTCGAGCATCGTGACAAACCAGGGCAGGATTAGTGAGTATTCATAGATGCCCAGACCCGCGATCAACAAAAGGATAAGGGCACCGACTTTTCCTTCCGGTCGAGACCAGAAGGATTTTGCAGTATCAACGGTGGGCAGTTCCATAGCCATGGTGTTTCTCCGTTTCGCCTTCCCAGCGAACTTGTTAATTGAGTAGATTTGCCTTGGTTGCTTTTTCGTTGTCCAATTCAGCCGAACGAGCAGTGAACGCGGTGTCGAACGTGTGCTGTGCGCCCTGAATCTTCTGTTGAGCAGCGAACGAATCTTCGTTCAGTTGATTGATTTGAGCCTGAATCTGCTGAGCCTGAGCAGTAAGCTGCTGGATCTGGTTCTGCCGGCCTGTGACCTCTTTGTCCAGCTGACCCTGAATGAACTTGGCGAACTTCTCGCCTTCATCCTGCAGTGCCTGCTTGAGTTGGTCAAAGGTGGACAGAATAACGTCCGCTGTGATGCCCTGTGCTCCGGCCTGAGCGACCGCCGCCTTGAACTTGAGACGATCATCCATTGGTACATTGGCAAGAAGAGCTAGACATCCCTCGATGACCACCGAAGCCTTGGAGGTCTTGAAGTCCGTCTTGGCGAGCAGACGCTGGTAGGCATCGTTGTTAGGATCGACAGTGGAAACTCCCACTACACCAACAGCTGGAGTGTAAGCATTGGGTTGATAGGAGGCCGGTTGAGGCTGCTGAGGCTGATATCCCTGAGAGGCAGCTGGTGGAGCAGCAGCGTGATCGGGGTGATGACTGGGTTCTGGTTTATCATCGTCAAAGTCCACGACGAGGTTTGCACCAGGAATATGATGCAATGCTTCGGTGAGTTTACTCATGTGCGGGTTCTCCTGAAATAGTTACACATCTTCTACTGAGTCGGTTGAAGGATCGGGTAGGATGACTGGAGCAGCGAGCTTTCTCTTCTCTCTGAGTTGGCGAATAGCCTCAACTGCTTCATGTATTCTTCCCCCAGTTGCAGACTCCTCTATGGCCTTGTTCTCAAAAGTTGGAGCAGGCTCACCTTTCTGGGCTGCAACACGACGCTGAACTGAACGAGACAAATTCCCTTTGACCTGGGATCCGGGATTGGCCAGTGTTCTCCTAACTTCGGAGTCTTGTTCACTTTCGTGATTCCACATATGCTTCCCGAGTTTCCATGAGGTTCGTCGGACATTCTAAGTTCAACGTGATCCCCTGGCTGGGGCATTCTTTCGTAGATATCGACCCAGCCTAAGCACGGATACATCATTGTCCCACTTCCCCATCTTGAATCCCTATATGAGTGCGTTGTCGTTGTCTACCTTGACCTTGGCCGCCTCAGTTACCGGCTTTGCAGTACGAATCGCCTTGTCCCAGTCTCCTGTTCCAAGGTCCTCGAACATTCCATCGGCCAGTTTACGCAAACGGAGTAGCTCTTCAGCCAATACTCTGCGATCTCCAGAAGGATCGAATTGAGCGAGATAATTGGCTAACTCTTCGTCAGTGGCACACGAAGCCGGTTTTGGGAGTTTGTGTTCCTTCGCCATTGGCCTTCCTTATGATGGTATACTCTGTGGGATCCAAGAAGCGATTGCAGTTCCCACAGTACCCATTGCGAACATCGTTGACGTTGTAGCTTGTCATGTTGCAGCCCAAGCACCTGATGGCATCTCCGTAATCAGCCTGGTTCACTGAGACCGGCTCTCTGCATGAATTGCTTTCTGACTATGTTGCCGGAAATCATGCACTCCGTCTTCTCCACAAATCTCTTGGCGACCAAGGCAGTGAGGAGCATCAACTCGTCGTTGTCTCCACTCCCCGCGTCGCAGATGATCCTGTCAGCCGCCTGAACTGCTTTGTCCAGGGCTGTCTGTCGCCGCATTTCCACTTCCTGCCAGTTGTCCTCGTCCTCGTTGTTCATCGCTCAACACCTCGATTACAAATTTCCGTTGCTCACCATCAGCACAGATCAAGTTGAAGCCATTCCCATATCGATTTGACAGAGCCTGGATCTCGTCATCACTTGGTATCCGTCGAGTCCTGGCTAACTCCATGAGTTCAGAGGCTGTGAAATAGGTCATCTCACCAATAGCGACGAGGAACTCTTCCTCTGACTTAGAGGCTGCCTTCAATTTGAGAAGTTCGTCTCCCACTCCACGAGCCGTGTCAAGAAACTTCTTCCGGCACTCTCGCAGATTCTTTTCAAGTTCCGTCTTCTCCTTTGCCAACGATTTCAGCTTCTTCTGCGCGTACTTTCGAAGACCAGGATTGACATCGGTGGTGTAGTGCCGAATCTTCACTTGAACCTTCCCTTGCGGGTGGTAAGCAGATGAAGACATTTCTTGCATGTGACTGCGTCCACACCAGACGTGAGAACACCAACAGCACCGGGGCCACAGAGAGCCATCGACTTCACCAGATGCTTGCCGTGGAAGGCATAGCAAGCCTTGTCATCTGTGACAAGGTAGTGAAAGATGGTTCCCGGTGGCCACGTTTTCTTAGACAGTGCCCTTGACATCAGCGGTTTCCTTGTGCATATGAGGATGAACAGTCCTCTTGTGCCATTCGTGAAGCGGATGCTTGATCCAGTGAGTCAGCATGTCATTGCTGACTTCGATCTTCACTGGCAGTTCGACTCCGCAGGTGCGGCACAGGATAAACTGCGATCCGTCCGCTCTCTTGCCGATTTCCCAATGCGTACAGGAACGGCACTTGCAGACCAGTAGGTCTACATGTTCAATGACTTCTTTTGTTTCGATCATGTGGTGTTTCTCCTTCTGTTGAAATTCAATCCTCTGGGTTATGACGGTCGGCATCGAAAGTGCGCCCAAGTGGACGCGAACTACGACTTGCTCCTGGGGTCGACCGCAAACATGCGAACGTCATGCAGTCTCGTAGCGAGATTCTGGAGTTTCTTGAGATCCTCTTGTATCTGCAGGTATGTATTGTAATTCACCGTGACCGCCAGCTTCTCGCCCTTTGTACTTATGACGAGAACCTCTTCGGCCTCAATGGTTCTAAGGACCTTGGCACTGAGCTTCCTCAGACCAGAAACCTTAATCTGATGTTCTTTTAATTCAATCATCCGTTGACCTCTTCTTCGAGAGCAACCAAGATAGGCGCAACCTGTTCTTCAGTGACCCAGATCTTGCTGTAGCGAGGGTCACCACCGACTGACTCAGGGGTGACCGTCACAATCCATGTACGATCAGGTCCTCCGTCTCGATCAGGAGACGGAGTCTTCAACTGCCGAACAGACTTGATCTCAGACCGGGCAAAGTAGTCAGTGCCGATCTTGAAGAACCAGCGAATTTTCTTCCGCTTCGTTGGCGCCATAGTGTCAGACTACTGCTGGGTCATCCATCGTGAAGACCTTGCGCGTGCTCGCGTCCACAGGATCAGATACTGGTGCAACTGGCTGCAGTGAACTTTTGAAAGGATGGTCAATTCCCATTCCAGGAAGGCCGATATGGTCAATGTGGTCAGCCGGCAAATCGCATACAGCGCACTTATCGACGATCACAGGAATTGCTGGAGTGAGGATCGAAGCGAAGGCTTTCTCGAAGACTGCCAGATTGTCCTGCCAGACGTAGAAGGTGATGTCGCCCTTGTAAGGGGTGCGCATGGCCTCGTCAGCCGCGATGTTCGCAACGTCTTCAACCGGATACCCGTAGATACCAGACGAGATTGCCACGACGCCGACATTCTTGACTCCCAGCGAGTAGCAGAGTTCAAAGATCGAGTGATAGGCTTTGCGGAGGAGGCGAGCCGCCTCGAGGGGAGTGTATTCGGAGTAGATCGGACCAACAGCGTGGAGGACATACTTGGATCCGCTGATGCCAAACGCTGGAGTCACCACGGCTCTGCCGGTGCGGCAGCCTTCAAAGTGATCTGCTACATAGGTTTCAAGCTCTGTCACGCCAGCGGCGGCATAGATCGCACCGCATACACCGCGACCAGTTTTGAGATGCCTGTTCGCTGCGTTGACAATAGCTTCCGCGCCAGAGGTTTCGACATTGCCCACGGTGAGACGGATTGTCTTTTTCATACTTCACTCTACGTTGCGGTACCAGAGATCGGGTAAACTAGCCTTATTCCGGCATCTTCTGGTAGAATGTGGTTGGAGAGGAAGATCTCATGCATCCTATACCTGAACAACTGGGAGTTGGTGTCACTTCACTCACTCCACTCGATCTCAAGGGATTTCGTTATGAATCTGTGGGTATTTACCACAACTATCATGTTACGCCAACCGTCTGGGAATGGCCTGAGAAAGCCAAACCATCCGAAATAACTCTGGATGGATTCTCACCTAACCTCAACAAAGACCTTCATGTCGGGCACATCAAGAACCTGGCAATCGCCGCCGCGCTGGCAAATATCACCAAAGCCAAGCCAGTCGCAATGCTGGGAGTCACCATTGGCGAGAAAGAGGGAGCGTACACGGCATTCAACAACTGGTGTCACATCTCCGGATATCAGCCATTCATCCTATTTGATAGGGACATGAAGCCGCCCACAGGATACACACTGACTCCCGGCACCGGAGAGTACGAAGGCTGTAAGATGTTCAACGGTGTCGTGATATACCGCTCTGACGGTCGTCCAACCTATGCAGCACACGACCTGAGCCTCGTAGAATTCTGTGCTCCGGACTTATATCTGACAGGGTATGAGCAACACGAACATTTCAAGAGCCTGGGATTGGGAGATCAGCACAAGCCGATGGGTCTGGTTCTGGGCAAGGACTACAAGAAGATGCGCTCCCGGGAGAAGGAGGGAGCAGAAGCGAACCTTGTGTCGGCTGAGGAACTGTTCGAAGAAGTTAGCAAGGTGATCAAGCCCAGCGAGAACGCTGTAGTCTCTCCTCAGTTGGCATGGAACGTCCTGGCCTGGCAGTTCAACTCAGCTGCAGTCGGGAAGAACACCATCCTCGACATTGAAAATTGGTGCAGCGTCACCAGTCCTGGCATCTACATCAGCTACACCTATGCCAGAATCCGGAAGGCTCTTGGTTCCCGTTTGTTCGGCATCGAGGGAGGCAAGAATCTCATCCCCTTTGTGAAGTTCACACTGGAGGATGCCCAGCTGGCAGGTTACGCCAGTCAGTATCAGTTCTACTGGCAGAAGGCTATCAACGAAAATGAGCCAGTTCATGTCGCTCAGTTCACTCTTCGTCTAGCAAAGAAACTCTCAGAGATCTATGGCCGGGTGCACATTCGTGAGGCTGAGAAAGGATTTCTATTTGCTCTGCAGTATTCGCTCAATATCCTTGGTTTCTGCATGAACTTGCTCAGCATGAAGGTCATGGATGAAATCTGATGAAAGTCCTTTGCAGCATATGCGGTCGTCCTGCCAAGTTCTTTATGATTGGAGTAAAAGGAGTTCACCAGCGCAAAAATCATGACCTGTGTTTCAAATGCCGTCGTGCTCTGTACGATAAGTTGAGGAATCCTGAAAATCCTCCAATAAGAAACAAGAGGAAACAGAAATGAAAAGTGATACCTTGCAAACTCTTCGCACCGCCGCACGTGAGCGGACGATTGAAAACATCAGTAATCCCACCGAACAGGATTTTCTGGTCATCGAAAATGCCATGATCGCCGGAGCAGACTTGGCTCTGAAAGAAGAGTTGAAGCAATCGGAGCCAATCATGTTCACCGCAACGCTGTATAGTCCAGACTGAAAGGAGATACATGATCACAGCAGTAATCGAATTCTTCGCCCTGGGGACCATAGGATTCTATGCCCTGTTGTTCGTCGTCGCCCTCATCGTAACCATCCTCGAGGAGAATGAGAAAGGAATCTGGGCAACGATCACCGTGCTCGGAACCATCGGAGTTCTTCAGTGGGGAATTCACATCCACATCCTGCAAGGCATCATCAAGAGTCCGGGCTGGGACTTGGCTTATTGCGCCGGATACCTGGTCATTGGCATTGTCTGGTCATACATCAAATGGATATCACTGGTTGCCAGGGCACTCGACGACGTTGGCGTCCTTGAGCGCGATTTTGTCAGGGCTGTAGCCAAGGCTCAGCTGGACAATCCTCAGGTTGTGGCCCAAGCTATCGCCGAAGTAGGAACGATGGCCGATGCCCAACTGACCGACGAGCCAGTGACCGCCTAACCGTTCCTCCACAGACCACAGTAGAGGAATCCATTGAGTTGACAAGTGAGTGAGGGGCAGGTCTTCATCACCCATTGCGCGGTGGAGCCAACAGAGCCTTACTTCCTAAAGTACACAGGATAGACTCGAGCAGTGACAGGGAGCGAAAGCGTCAGGCCAATCTTCTAATTGTCTGGTGGCCACCGGGCTGGGAGATAAAAGACGCGAGTACCTCCCTGAATCTGTCTAAAGGCATCATTAACCGTTTTGAGAAGTTGTTCGGTAGAGTGTAATGTACAGTGATTACGGAATCCTTTGTATACCCCTGGTGCTGAACAGTGCCATGATTGGGTGCATTCATAGCGCAAGGTTCGAATCCTTCATGGTTGAGTGTTTTGTTACAAAGGATTCCGTAATCACTGGCAAAAATAGTTTCCCCGATCAGAGGAAACCGTAGTATTATGAAATTTGTCAAGGGAGTACTGTGAAACAGATACAGGCCAATTCGATGAGACAGCATAAGCAGTGGCAGCGAAATCAGCATGCCATCGGCGGTCTGGATTCTGGAGGTAGTGCGTAATCCTACCTGGTATTTTCAGAGTTTCCACCCGCCAAGCCCACAAGCTGGCGGGATTTGGTTTTTAGGGATGGATTTTTGAGAGTGGTCCCGTGGCGCAACTGGATAGCGCGTATGGCTACGAACCATAAGGTTGGGGGTTCAACTCCCTCCGGGATCACCAAAGTTTGAAGGAGTAGTGGGATGACAGATCTGGGTCGAATACGATTGGGCCTGTAGCTCAATCGGCAGAGCAGCGAACTCATAATTCGTTGGTTCACGGTTCGATCCCGTGCAGGCCCACATTCGTGACTTCTTAGTATCCAAGTAGAGGGTACAGGAGGGTTCATGATAAAGTACACGGTCTACAAAACCGTGAACAAAGTGAACGGCAAGTTCTACATCGGGGTCCATAAGACGGACAATCCGAACGATGGTTACCTGGGATCAGGAACTTACATCGAGCGAGCCGTTCAGAAGTATGGGGCATCAAGTTTTGTCAAGGAAATCCTCTTCGAGTACGAAACTCAAGAGGAGGCCTGGGCCAAAGAGAACGAGTTGGTGGAGTCGAACCGGAGTAACCCTCTGTGCAAGAATCTGAGGAAGGGTGGTTCAGGTGGATTTGACTACTTGAACAAAGGCATTTCCAAAGAGGAGTACAGAAGGAGAAGCATTCAAGGCAATCAGATTTTGAAGAAGAAACTCCTTGAAGATCCGGTGTTCAGAAGTAAGTGGGAGAAAGATCACCAGATTGCTACTGCTAGACTGGCTTCCCACAGGATTAGAAGTGATTTCGGAAATAGATGCGACTGGACAGGAAGAAAACACACAGAAGTGTCCAAGCAAATAATGTCCGAAGTGAAGAGAACCGATTCGCTCAGGCGAACAACGGTATGATCTTTGAAAATACAGGGGCATA
>Ga0181534_10002778_pt1 | contig 10651 bp, 13 predicted proteins | sample PEATcosm2014_Bin_37_FD_119758 | JGI IMG/M metagenome (GOLD analysis project Ga0181534, IMG submission 119758) | Peatland microbial communities from MTU Mesocosm Facility, Houghton, MI, USA - PEATcosm2014_Bin17_10_metaG | ecosystem: Environmental > Terrestrial > Soil > Wetlands > Peat | place...
AAGAGAACATGACCCCAGAGGTCGATGTCGGTGGTGTTCTCGGAGAATTGGAAAATGGCGAGGCATATCACGCAAACGACAAATGCCCGTCGCAACAGGGAGGAGCTTTTGGGGTTGGCACTTGCGGCTTGCGGCATGGCCGGAAAATACCCGTTGCCGCGCCCGACAAAAGATTTTTGTTTCAGGCCACCGGGCAAAATAAAAAAGCCACGCCGGTTTTCACCAGCGTGGCCATGGAAGTTGAAACTGCTTCCGGCCTAGAAATCCTTCGCGACGACGTTCCAGTCAATCACGTTCCAGATCGCCTTCATGTAATCCGCGCGCTTGTTCTGGTATTTCAGGTAATACGCGTGCTCCCAGACGTCCACGCCCAGCAGGGGTTTGCCCTCGCAACCGGCGATGGCCTTGCCCATGCACGGATTGTCCTGGTTCGCGGTGGAAACAATTTCCAGCTTGCCGTTGTTCGACACGAGCCAGGCCCAGCCGCTGCCGAAACGCCCGATGCCCGCCGCCTCGAACTTCGCCTGAAAATCGGCAAACGAGCCGAACGTGGCTTTGATGGCGTCACCGAGCTTGCCGGTGGGCGCGCCGCCGGCCTTGGGCGCGAGCAGCTTCCAGAAGAACGAGTGGTTCCAATGCCCGCCGCCGTTGTTGCGCACCGGCCCGCGGATGTTTTCCGGGACGGATGCGATGTCCTTCATCAGGTCGCAGATGGATTTGGCCTCCAGCGCGGCGTTGCCGGCGATGGCCTTGTTGAGATTGTCCACATAAGCCTTGTGATGGCGGTCGTGATGGATTTCCATCGTGAGCGCGTCAATGTGCGGCTCCAAGGCGTCCTTGGGATAGGTCAGGGGCGGTAATTCATGTGCCATAATTCTTAATTCCTTTCTCTTGTTTGCGTTAAACTTGAGGAACAAATTGCTTCAACGGCGGGAGAAATGCAAGTGCGGAGAACTTTAAACTGGTCGTGTCTTAGAGTTGCAAAATAGACGTGCTAAAGTTCTTGGCCACTTGGTATTTTTGGAGAGCGATATGCATTCGTCTGCGACGAAATCCGAGCCCGACCCGACAAAGACTGCCAACCCGGTTGTAGCAGGGGATCACTTTCCGCCGTGGCTACTGGCCGTATTGCTGGCGCTGGTGACGGTAGCCCTTTACTGGCCGGCGATGCGATGTGATTTCATCAATTTGGATGATCCGGATTATGTTGTTGCCAATCTGCACGTGCAGGGAGGTTTGACATGGGAAGGGATAAAATGGGCGTTCACCAACACGAACCAAGCCGCCTATTGGGCGCCGCTCATGTGGTTGTCGCACGAGCTGGCCTGCCAGTCCTGTCTACATAATTCAAGTTTGGGGACTTGTTTACAATGTTACCCTAAACCGCCGGAATTATCCGGTAAAAGCCGGAATAAGGCGGAAAATCAAGGGCTTAGGTCAGGGGGTGGGTTGTGAGGTTTATTGGACAGGAAAATTTTTCTGTTGCTGACAGGCGGCTTGCGAATACAGTGAAAGGCTATGAGCTTAAAAGCGGACAAAACGACAAGATGGTTTTTACATCCGACTGACAAGGCTGCGGATGTGGCACTTTTTCCGCTTGGTTTATCACCAGATGAGCCGGAAACATTTGCAACGCTACGTCAACGAATTCACATTCCGATTCAACCGCCGCGCCAGCGAAATGCAGTCTGTGTTTTCAGACGTGGTTGAACGGGTTGCAAACAGCGCACAATTGCCCTACAAAACACTGATTCAAAAACCGATATGAGCAGGCCACAAAAAATCATTCCGCCAATCAAGAGCGATTTCAACAGCATCCTTTCTGCCGTCGCAATGGGCAGCGGCAAGGGCAAACGTGCGGCGTTGAAGCTGGCCAGATCAAAGGCGGCAGACCAAGACATCGTGAAGGCGTCAGACCCAACGCACAAAAAGCCATGACTCCAAAGCGTGTCAATTATCGCAAGCTGGCGTTTGAAAAATACCCGCCGTTGTGCGCTCATTGCGGGTTTGGCATCAAAGACGTTTTGGAAGTGGCGCATATTGACGGCAACCGCGCACACAATGACGATTTAAACCTCGTTATTCTCTGCCCGAATTGCCACAAGATGCACGACTTGGATTTGATTTCGACCGAAACCATTATTCAGATGCGCGACCGGCCAAAGGTAGTGGTTTGGGCAAAGCGCATGAAGGACGCCGGGCCAAAATCGGCAGAAACCCGCAAACGACGGCAAGCCGCTTTTCGGCGCAAATGGCATTTGGCTGGTATCAAAGCCGCACAGACGCGAGCCAAAAACAAAAAACTAGGGTAACATTGTGTATAAATCCCCAAGTTTGCTTTGCGCGGGAACATTTTCCATCGTTGGCGCGTCCGGTTATTGAAATGAAGAAGAAATTGAAATGGATTTTCGGCGCGCTCGTCGCGGTGTTCGCCATGTTGCAATTCACCAATCCGGCGCGCACCAACCCGCCTTTGCCGCCGGGCGGCGATATTTCCGCCAATAATCCGCCGCCGCCGCAAATCGCCGCGCTGCTCCACGCGGCGTGTTACGACTGTCATTCGGACGAAACCAGGTGGCCATGGTATAGCCACATCGCGCCGGCGTCGTGGCTGGTCGTCAGCGACGTGAACGAGGGACGCACGCATTTGAACCTGTCCGAGTGGCCAAAGGATTCCATCCGCGCCGCGAAGAAAATGGAACGGATGAGCGAGGAACTGGATTACAAGGAGATGCCGCCGGCCAAATACACCATCATCCACACCGACGCGCGGCTCACCGACGACCAGCGCAAGCAGTTGATGCAATGGCTGGATGACACGGCGGCGAAATTGAAGGCCGCCTCACCGGCGCAATGATTTCATGCTGGAAACCGAGTTGATTCCCACCGCAGAGAAAAGCCCCCGCCTGATGGTGATGCTGCACGGCTTGGGCGACAGCATCGAGGGCTATCGCTGGCTGCCGGAGGCGATGGGCTTGCCGTGGATGAATTATCTGCTCGTCAACGCGCCGGACGATTACTTCGGCGGCTACTCGTGGTTCGACCTAGACGACAAGGCGCCCGGAATCCTGCGCAGCCGGAAGCTGCTCTTTGATTTGCTGGATGATTTGCGCGCAAAAAATTTCCCGGCGGAACAAATCACCATCGGCGGTTTCTCGCAGGGCTGTCTGATGGCGATTGAAGCCGGCCTGCGTTATCCGCACCGGTTCGCGGGCGTGGTCGGCATCAGCGGCTGGATTTTTGAGGTTGAGAAATTCCCGAAGGAGCTTTCGCCCGTGGCGCGCGAGCAACGGATTCTCATGACGCACGGCACCGCCGACCCGCTGGTGCCGATTGCCAATGTGCGTCCGCAGGTTCCGCTGCTCAAGGCCGCGGGCGTCAATATCGAATGGCGCGAGTTCGCGAAGGTCCACACCATCGCGGGCGAGCAGGAGCTGTCCGTGCTGCGCGAATTTGTGCGCGCCGGTTACCCTGTTGTGGGGAAGTAACCGGCGCGCGGCAGGCCGCACGGTGACGCGGGCTTGGGAAGATCAGATATTCACTTCGCGGTTTGCGCCGGGCATCCAGATTTGTTCCGGGCGCGCTTCGGTGGCGGCGTTCCAGTCCATCGCCTGTTCGACGATGTTCCGCATCCGGTTGAACCACCAATCCGCGCGGGCGATGCGGCCTTCGCGTCCGGCGGCATTGGCGCGCGGCGGGAGGCCGTTGAATCCGAGTTCGAGTTGTTTGTCTGTCGCGTTCAATGTTGTCATATTTAACCTTTCTTTCGCGACATTCTGACAGGAGGGGTAGGACAAAGGCTGTCCAAGCTAAAGAATTCTGAAAAATCTTTCGGAGGGGAAAACTAACCGGTCAAGGCTTGAGTTCAATCACGTCGCCCTGTTCCAGCGGCACTTGCACGCCGTTGAGCAGAACGCCCGGGTCGAGCTGCGCACTTTCGCCCTGGCGTGTGATGATAATTTGTCCCGGCTCGCGGGAATCGAGATAGTTTGCCGTGGCGATGGCCTGGGCAAGCGTGAGTCCGGCCACCCATGGCACCTTCGGATTTTGCACCGGCCCGACAATTGTGACGCTTGGAAACTGCGCCGCCTGCTGTTGCAGCAACGCAGCGTTCTGGCCGGCGAGAAATGCCTGCTGCGCTTTCATCTGCGCTGTTGACTTTGTCGTGCAGCCGCCGGCGGCCAGCGCAAGAACCAGGATTGCGGCAAGAAATTTCATTTGTGATTCAACACCGCTGACTGGAGAAATGTTGCGCGGGAAATTTATTTCCCGGTGTCTGGCGGTTGCAGGGAATTCTTCCAGTTCGCGACCGCTGACTTGATTTCCGCTGCGCAATTCGCCAGCGGTTTCACGAATCGCGGCGTGAACCACGGGAACGCGCCAATCAGATCGTGCGTCACCAGAATCTGCCCGTCGCAATCCGGCCCGCTGCCGATGCCGATTGTCGGGACGGAAATGCTTCCGGAAATTTCCTTCGCCACTGGAGGCGTCACCAGTTCCAGCACAATTGCGAACGCGCCTGCGTCAGCGAGCGCCTTGGCGTCGTCCAGCAACGCCTGATGTTCCGCGTCCTTCTTGCCTTTGACATGGTAGCCGCCTTCTTCCAGCACGCTTTGCGGCAACATGCCGAGATGTCCGCAAAATGGAATCCCTGCGGAAACAATCGCGCGGACCTGCGGCAGGATTTTGCGCCCGCCCTCGGCTTTGACAAATTCCGCGCCGGCGGTGACGAGGCGCTTGGAATTGGCGACAGCGTCCGCAACTGTTTCGTAACTTCTGAAGGGCAAATCCGCGCCGAGCAACGCATTTGGTTTTGCGCGGGCGACGGCGCGGACGTGATGCTCCATTTCCGCCATCGTCACGTGCGTCGTGTCGGGATAACCCAGCACAACCATGCCGAGCGAATCGCCGACAAGGAGCAGGGGGATGGCCGCCTCGTCGAGCAATTTCGCCATCGGATAATCATATGCCGTGAGCGCGGCGATTTTCTCGCCGCGAGCTTTCATGGTGCGGATGCTTTCGACAGTAATTTTCACGTCGTGAATAGTGAATCGTTTCGGACTCCGGTCAATGCAACGATTTAACGATTTTCAAAACTCTCCAACAATTCCTCCGGCGTCGTGGTTGCTGTGCCGATCTTGCCTACAACGATGCCGGCGGCGTGATTCGACAAAATGGCGGCCTCCAGCGGCGAAGCTCCAGCGGCGACGGCCAGCGTGAATGTTGCGATGACCGTATCGCCCGCACCGGAAACATCGAAGACTTCCTGTGCCACCGTTGGGATGTGGAATGGTTTCTGCCCGCGCTGGCAGAGCAACATGCCGAGTTCGCCGAGCGTGATGAGCAGCACCGCCGGATGCAGTTCGACGAGCAGCCGCTGGGCGGTGAGCATTAGATTTTTGTCCGCCAGCGGGTTCGCGTGACGCGTTTCGTCCGGGAGGTTCGCCAGTTCAAATATCTCCTTGCGGTTGGGCGTGATGAGCGAAAGCCCGCTCAAGTTCAGTTCATGCACCGGCTTGGGATCGAGGCTCAACCACACGCCGCGCGCGCGGCAGAGCGATTTGATTTCGTTCAGCAACGGTTGCGTCACCACGCCTTTGCCGTAATCGCCAACAATGACGGCATCGGTTTTCGGCAACTTTGATTTCACGGCGGTGATCAATTTGCCAGTCAACCTGGCGTCCAGCCCGTCGCGCGTCTCACGATCAATGCGGACGACCTGCTGCTTGTGCGCGACGATGCGCGTCTTGACGCTCGTGTGCCGCGCGGAATTTGTCACCAGGCCGGCACAACCGATTTTTTGACCGGCCAAAAGCTTTAGCAATTCCCGTCCGGCATCGTCGTTGCCAATAGCGCCGAAAAGTTCCGTCGGCACGTTGAGCGCGGTGAGATTGCGCGCAACGTTGGCCGCGCCACCGGGCATGAAGCTCTCGCGTTCGAAATCCAGAATTGGCACGGGTGCCTCCGGCGAGATGCGCGAGACGCCACCCCAGATAAACTGGTCCAGCATCACGTCGCCAAGGACAAGCACGCGGGTTTTGGTCGCGGTGGATAATATTTGCCGGGCGCGGGAAATGGATAAGTTTTTTGCGCTCATAATATTTAACCATGGATTAACACGGATGGACACGGATTCATTCCACCGGTAGGACGCGTCACTCCGTGCGCGCCATTCGACTGCAAACGACGATCCGGCGGGCAGAGGACTGCCCGCCCCACCAATCTATGTTTATCCGTGTTCATCCGTGTTGATTTTAGTCCAAAAATGCGGTCAACGGACTGGTCGCGCTGGCGGTCTCGCTTTGCGCGCCAAGGCCGGACTCAAACGCCGCGCGCCCGGCTTCCACGGCCATCTTGAATGCAATGGCCATTTTGTTCGGATCGCTTGCGACCGCAATGGCCGTGTTCACCAGCACGGCGTCCGCGCCCATTTCCATCGCCTCGGCGGCGTGGCTCGGCGCGCCAAGCCCCGCATCTACGACAACCGGCACGGTGGCTTGTTCGATGATGATGCGGATTTGGTCGCGTGTCTGGATGCCGCGGTTCGAGCCGATGGGCGAGCCGAGCGGCATCACTGTGGCGCAGCCGGCGTCCTGCAACCGCTTCGCCAGCACCGGGTCGGCATTGATGTAGGGCAGCACGGTGAAACCTTCCTTCACGAGAATTTCAGCGGCCTTGAACGTTTCAATCGGGTCGGGCAGCAGGAAGCGCGGGTCGGGATGGATTTCGAGCTTCACCCATTTGGGCAGGCCGGCGGCGACGGCGAGGCGCGAGATGCGGACGGCTTCCTCGGCATTCATCGCGCCGCTGGTGTTGGGCAGCAGTAGATATTTTTTCGGGTTAATGAACTCCAGAATGTTCGCGAACGGGTCGCGCTGGCCGGACAAATCGGCGCGGCGCAGGGCGACGGTGACCAATTCCGCGCCGCTGGCGGCGAGCGCGTCGCGCATGGCTTCGGGCGATGAAAATTTTCCCGTGCCCATGATGAGCCGCGAACGAAAAATCCGTCCGGCGATGACGAGCGGCGAATTCATTTATGATTTGCGATTTGCGATTTACGACTTGGAAACCGGATTGACATCGCAATCAATTTAGAAAATTCCGGCGGTTTGTCGAGGCTAACAAAACCTAGCCACGGATTGAACACGGATGAAACACGAATTTCAATAAACCAACAGCAGCACCGCCGCATCCTGCGCCGACTTTAACTCATCCTCAAACTTCCGGTCAGGCAAGCTGGTGTAACCGGGCGTATTTTCGAGAAGGCGTCATATTTAAGGGTCAATCGCCTAGTTTTTCAGAAAGCCTCACGGCGACTGGAGCCGGTAGAATTTTGCGCCGCCGGACGGCAAATCGGTGACTTGACAGGTGGCGCCGCGGTTGAACTGGGCGGGATACGGCACGCCCACCCAATTGGTTGACGCCAGATTTGTATTCGATTGCAGACTGAAGCCGGGGGTGAAAGCAGGCCAGGAAAGAACGGGATATTGATTGTTAAAATTTAGTGTCAACGGAACGGGACTGTTGCCCGGCGGCCAGGCAGGAGGAGCGGCTTTCCAGATGTCGCCGCCTGAAATGTATTTGGTGCTGCCGTTGGTTGAGCAGGCTGCGCCAATCCATTGTTCACTCGGAACATTGGCCAGCGACCAGTGTGCGCCTGTGTCAAACGATTCATAAACCAGGCCGCTGTAGGGCGCGACGAGCAGCATTCGCTGTCCATCCGCCGACATGGCTGCGCTGTTAAAATATTCCGCCACCGGGAATGAATTGGTTGAAAAACTAACACCTCCATTGGTGGAAATGTAATAACGTGCCGTGTAATCCGAAGTGCCGCCCAAAATAATCTGGCCGTCGGCGGAGACCGCCAGCGCGCCCCAACCATTATTGGGTGCTGCGGTCAGGGCGCTCCACGTTTGGCCACCGTCGGTGGAATGCCAGATGGAAGAAAGGCGGGCGACAAGAAGCTGGTTGCCGCTATACGACGCCGCCACGGCGCCGGCACTCGAAAGACCAAAACTATTCACTGGCAGCGGCACCTGTTGCCACGTGGCGCCTGAATTCGTTGAAAAATAGGGGTTATTACCCCGGGCCTCGCACAGGATAAACTTGCCGTTTCCGGAAACGGCCACCCATTCCGGCACGGTATTGTCCGACGGCCCCGCGTTCCAATTGGTTCCCCCATTGGTGGAATAGATAAAATCGGAGTTATTAAATCCACTCGCTGCCGCCACGACCTGTCCATCATAGGAGCAACTGACGCCCTGCCAATTGCCGAAAGTTCCCAGGTCAGTCCAAGTCTGCCCGGAATCATGGGATCGGAATATCGTGTTTAAGCTGCCACCCTGATCCGGGGTGCCCGCATAGACGGTGGTTCCGTCCGCCGAACACGCGACGTATTCATAGGCCGACGATGGGGCGTTAACCTTCGCCCATTTTTCGGGACCGACGGCGCTTAATGCGTATAATCGTAATTCGCCGACGGAACAGCCGCTGCCGGACTGGTCGGTCGCCGTGACGTTCAGGCGATAAGCACCGAAGGCCGCGGAACTGGTGACCGGAAAGCAGTGAGTTTCCTCCGCGTTCTGGAAATAACAATTGCTGCCGCTGCCCACCGTCGTCCAACTGCCGCCGCCGTTGCTGCTGCCGTCCAACGTGAACGTCTGCGGATCGCCGTTTCGGCTGGCCGAATTGGCCGAAGTCAGGGTGTAGAGTGCTACGGAATTGGTCGGCAAGAATGTGGCGCCGACATAGGCGGGCAGCGAACCGATGGCGTTCCAATATGTGGAATTGTCTCCATCGAATGCGTTGGTGCGGGCACTGCCCAAATCGTTGTTCGCGTAATAGGGACTGGCCGGCGGCAACTGCACCAGATTTCCACCGGTCACCACCGCGATGTTGTCGAGCCGGATGTATTCGCTCAAGCTGCCGCAACGCGCCGCAAAGACAAAGCGATCGCCCGCCTGCGGTGTGAAATTCGTGATGACGACGTTGGCAAAAATCGTCTGGCCGTCCATGCGAACCGTCATGCCTGCGTAATAATTCCAGTCCACCTCAAAAAAATGGCGCGCGCCGTTGTTCACGCCCCATTCGATTTGCGGAATGTAAGGACTGCTGGCGACAATGTTTCCGTTTGCACGGATGTAAAAACCCGGGCTGCTGCCGGAATACGTTTGAATGTCAAACGAAAGGCCAACGCCGTAGCCGGACTCCTGTGCAATGGTGTTCGTCCCCAGATTCAGCGAACTCAATTGCCCGAAATTAAATGAGAAGCCGTCGGCGGCATTGGGAAAGTTTCCATAGACCGGCATGTTCCACTTGGCCGAAAACGCATAAACCGGCGTGTCGGAATCCAAGTCGGGCAATTCAAAGGCGGAATTGACCGACGAATCGCCGCTGGCCGTCAGTTGCAATTCGTTGTAAGGGGAGAAAACCACCTGCGCCACGGAGGGACTCGTGGTGAACAATTGCGAGCCGTCGCTGAAAGTGGTGTCGCCAATGGCCGAACCGGAAAAGTCCTGGAAATATTGGCCGGCGAAAAGAGTGTTTGGAACTGCGGCAAAAAAAGACATGACCGCGCCAAGCAAAATGGTGCAGAAATATTTCCTCATATTTCATCCTTTCAGATTCATGGTTTTGATTCACCTCGCCGGACGATGCCAGCGTTAACGCGGCTTTTCTAAAAAAGCCAAATTTATTGTCAATATAAAAAATCAACCGCCAAATGCCCCAATCGTCCAGTGCACAATTGTTAGCCGCTACTTTGAAACTTCAACATTGTCGAACAGCGACGAGTTCAGCGCGGAATTATTGTGCGCGGAAAGCGCGAGGCCGACGTAGATTTTTTTCTCCATCGGAACCGTCACGCTGTCCACGCGCCGCCAGTTTTCGCCGTCGGCGGAAACGTAGCCGGTGAATGTGTCGCTGGAACGGACGAGTTTGACCCAATACGGAATCTGGCAGGCCGGGCCGTCGGTGTTGCCGCTGGACGCGGAGGCGACGTTTAACAGTCTGCCGTCGGGCACCAAGGTCAATGTGGCCGTCACCGCGCGCAACACGACTGGCGAAAGCCAGGAAAGCGATCCGCCCGTCGTCGAGGCGGTGCGCACGGAGTGACGCGCCTTACCGCCGCCTTGAATAATTATCAGCCGATAAACGCCGCGTGGACGGCCTTCACCGCCTGCTCGCCCTTTGCGAGGTCAATCACGACGGATATCTTGATTTCGCTGGTGGAAATCATGTCAATGTTCACGCCTTCTTTCGCGAGCGTCTCAAACAATTTGCCCGCCACGCCCGTGTGCGATTTCATGCCGACGCCGACGATGGAGAGCTTGCCAATCTTCTCGGCGGTGATGACCTCACGGTAGCTGATTTCCTTTTTCAAGCCGGCAATCACCTTCTGCGCCTTGAGCAAATCCGGCTTGTCGGCTGTGAAGGAAATGTCCGTCTGCGGTGTGCCGGTGCCGTGGCTGATGTTCTGGATGATCATGTCCACGTTCACGGTCGCATCGCCGAGCGCCTTGAAAATCCTCGCGGCCACGCCCGGTTTGTCCGGCACGCCGACGAGCGTGACCTTGGCCTGGTTTTTGTCGAGCGCGACGCCGCGCACGACGACGCCTTCCATGCTTTTCGTTTCTTCTTTCACAATGGTTCC
>Ga0181534_10002779_pt1 | contig 10651 bp, 9 predicted proteins | sample PEATcosm2014_Bin_37_FD_119758 | JGI IMG/M metagenome (GOLD analysis project Ga0181534, IMG submission 119758) | Peatland microbial communities from MTU Mesocosm Facility, Houghton, MI, USA - PEATcosm2014_Bin17_10_metaG | ecosystem: Environmental > Terrestrial > Soil > Wetlands > Peat | place...
TATCGTCTCACGGTCATCGGGTATCCGGATATTTTCAACGAGCTGAAGCCGGAGGACATCCGCGGCTATTACACCGAGAAATACGCGCCGAACAACGTCTTCTACGTCGTCACGGGCGACATCAAGAACGACGAGGTGGTGGCGCAAATCAAAACAGCTTACGAAAAATCAAAGGCGCGCGCGATGCCGCCAATGGTTTTGCCCGAGGAACCGAAACAGACGGCGGCGCGCGAAATCGTGGAGGAAGCGCCCATCGAGCTGGGGCATCTGCATTTCGCGTGGCACATCCCTGAATTGCGCCATGCCGACGTGCCGGCGCTGGACGTGCTGGCGGTGCTGCTCGGCAGCGGGCGCAGTTCGCGGCTGTTCCAGCAAGTGCGCGAAAAGGCCGGCCTGGTGCATCACGTGGATGCGTGGACTTACAGTCCCGGCAATCCCGGCCTCATCGGCATCAGCGCGATTGTGGACGCGGACAAGTTCACGGCCTCGCGCGACGCAATTCTTGCCGAGATCGAGAGAATCAAATCCATGTCGGTTTCGTCCAACGAGGTGAGCAAGGCGGTGAAGCAATTCATCTCCGCCACGCTGTCCGCGCGCAAAACGATGGAGGGCCAAGCGAACGATCTGGGCGGAAGCTGGCTCGCGGCGAACAATCTCACGTTCTCGGAGCGCTACCTCGCCGCTATCAAGCGCGTCTCGCACGCGGATGTGCAGCGCGTCGCCCGCGAATATCTCACGGCGGAAAACCGGACGCTTTATGCGCTGTTGCCGAACGGCACGTCGCCGAAGCTTTCCGCAGCGGTCGAAACGAACAGCGACCAGCCGATACAAAAATTCACATTACCGAACGGCCTGCGCCTGCTGGTGAAGGAGAATCACCGGCTGCCGTTCGTGGAATTTCGCGCGGCGTTCAAGGGCGGCGTGCTGGCGGAGACAACCGCGAACAACGGCATCACGCAATTGCTCGCCAAGACGCTGCTCAAGGGCACGCCAACGCGCAGCGCGGAGAAGATCGCCACGGAGATTGAGTCCGTCGGCGGCAGCATAGACAGTTACGGCGGCAACAACAGTTTTGGCGTGAACGCGGAGGTGTTGAGCAGCGATTTTGCGACCGGACTGGACTTGCTCGCTGATGTTGTGCTGAATCCGACGTTTCCCGCCAACGAAGTGGACCGCGAACGCGAGGTGCAGATCGCGAGCATTTCCGCGCGGAAGGATGATTTGCTCAAGAGCGCGAGTGTGGCGATGCGGCGCGGATTGTTCGGCGACACCGGCTACGGTCTGGATGCGCTCGGCACGGAGGAATCCGTGGGGAAGATTTCGAGCGGCGATTTGCGGTCGTTCCATCAAAAGCTGACGGTGCCGAACAATTGCGTGCTGGCGATTTACGGCGACGTAAAGGTCAACGATGTCAGGAAGGCCGTCGAACAGGCTTTTTCGGGCTGGAGAAAATCGGCTGCCATTCCTCTCAACATTCAACCTTCAACCCTCAACTCGATAAAGCGCGTCGAGGAAACGAAGGACAAGAAGCAGGCCGTGCTGGTCATCGGCTTCACCGGCACGACAATGGACAATGAGGACCGTTACGCGCTGGATGTGTTACAGGAATGTTGCAGCGACCTCGGCTCGCGGCTGTTCCTGCGCATCCGCGAACAGCTTGGCCTCGCGTATTACGTCGGCGCGCAGAATCTGGCTGGACTTGCGCCCGGTTACTTCGCGTTTTACACCGGCACCGAGCCGTCCAAGGCCGTGCAGGTGGAAAAAGAATTGTTGAAGGAGGCGGAATTGCTGCGCACGGAAGGCTTGACCGCCGAGGAACTCAAACGCGCCAAGGCCAAAATCATCGGCCAGAAAAAAATCGCGCGCCAGGACCTCGGCAACCTCGCACAACTCACGGCGCTCGATGAACTTTACGGCCTCGGCTGGCAGCGCGCGGAACTGGATGACGCGAAATACGAAGCCGTCACGCTGGAACAGGTCAAGACCGCCGCGCAGAAATATCTCAAGCCGGATGGGTTCGTGGTTTCCATCGTGAAGCCGGAAAAGTCTTAAGACAGGATTTACAGGATTAACAAGATTGGTTTGCAGTTAAATCCTGTTAATCCTGTCCGCTCAAGCCTTCGCCACCAACTGTCGCAAGACGTAAGGCAAGATTCCGCCGTGCTGGTAGTAGTCAATTTCGATGGGCGTATCAATACGGCAGCGGACGGCGACGTTCTCCACCGCGCCGTCTTTGCGCGTGATCTTGAGCGTCAAATCCTGCTGCGGCTTGATGTTCGCGTCGAGGGCGACGATGTCGTAGGTCTCCGTGCCGTCGAGTTTGAGGCTTTGTGCGGTGGTGCCGTCCTTGAATTGAAGCGGCAGCACGCCCATGCCGACGAGGTTGCTCCGGTGGATGCGCTCAAAGCTCTGCGCGACGACGGCTTTGACGCCAAGCAGATTCGTTCCCTTGGCCGCCCAGTCGCGTGACGAGCCGGTGCCGTATTCCTGTCCGGCCAAAACCACGAGCGGCGTGCCGCGCTTTTGGTATTCCATCGAGGCTTCGTAGATGGAAACTTTTTTACCTTCCGGTTGCAGTAACGTGTCGCCGCCTTCCTGGCCGACGAGCATCAGATTTTTGATGCGGACGTTCGCGAACGTGCCGCGCGTCATCACGCGGTCGTTGCCGCGGCGCGAGCCGTAGCTGTTGAAATCCTCCGCCGTCACGCCGTTCTCGATGAGGTATTTTCCAGCGGGCGAAGTTTTCTTGATGGAACCGGCGGGCGAAATGTGGTCGGTCGTCACGCTGTCGCCAAAGATGGCCAACGCGCGGGCGCCGGTGATCGGCGCGACGCTGCCTGGCTGCAACGCGAAGTTCGTGAAGAACGGCGGTTCTTGGATGTAGGTGGATTTGCAATCCCATTCATACACGTTGCCGGTGCTGGAGGGGATTTCGTTCCACTTCGGATTTTGCGCGGCGAAATCTTTATACAAACGGCGGAACACTTCCGGCTGCAAGGCGGTCTGCATCAGGTCGCGGACCTCTCGGAGGCTCGGCCAGAGGTCGCGCAGGTAAACGGGCTTGCCGTCCTTGCCGGTGCCAAGCGCGTCGTTGGCGAGGTCAATGTCCACGCGACCCGCGAGCGCGAACGCGACAACGAGCGGCGGCGACATAAGGAAGTTCGCCTTGATGTTCTGGTGGACGCGCGCCTCAAAATTACGATTGCCGGAAAGCACGGACGCGGCGACCAAATTATTTTTGACAATGGCGTCCTCAATCGCCGGGTGCAGCGGGCCGGAATTGCCGATGCACGTCGTGCAGCCGTAGCCGACGAGATTGAAGCCGAGCTTGTCGAGGAACGGTTGCAAACCGGTCTTGTTCAAATAATCGCTGACGACGCGCGAACCGGGCGCGAGCGATGCTTTGACGGTTGAATTGACCGTGAGGCCGCGCTCGACGGCTTTTTTCGCGAGCAAACCGGCGGCGAGCATGACGCTCGGATTACTGGTGTTGGTGCAACTGGTGATGGCCGCGATGAGCACGGAACCATTGCGCACGTTGCCATTCAACCGCAAGGCGCGGGCGTGAATCGGATCGGCGGTGGGATGTTCGTTGGCCATTTCCCGTTCGCTGCACAGGGCATTTCCGTCCTTCTGACTGCCGCCGCCGGGATGAATCTCGCCGCCCGCCGAGACATGCACGGAACGGGACAACTCTTCGGCCTTCATGCCGAAACCATTTTCCGCGACCGGCTTGCTGAACGCGCTGATGAATTCGCTTTTCAGCTTCGGCAATTCAATCCGGTCCTGCGGGCGTTTCGGGCCGGCAACACTAGGCAACACGGTGCCGAGATCGAGTTCGAGTTCTTGCGAGTAAGTGATTTCGCCTTTTTTCGGAATGCCCCACAGGCCTTGCGCCTTGTAATAATTTTCGTAGGTCTTGACGGCTTCATCGGTGCGACCGGTGGCGCGAAGATAATTCACGCATTCGGTGTCAATCGGGAAGAAGCCCATCGTAGCGCCGTATTCGGGCGCCATGTTCGCAATCGTCGCGCGGTCCACCAGCGGCAGCGCCGCCGCGCCGGGGCCGAAAAATTCCACGAACTTGCCGACGACCTTCGCCTTGCGGAGCATTTGCGTGACGGTCAAAGCGACGTCCGTGGCGGTGACGCCTTCGCGAATGGATCCCGTCAGGTGAACGCCCACGACATCCGGCGTGAGAAAATAAACCGGCTGGCCCAACATGCCGGCTTCCGCTTCGATGCCGCCGACGCCCCAGCCGACGATGCCGAGGCCGTTGATCATCGTCGTGTGCGAGTCGGTGCCGACCAGCGTGTCGGGATAAAAAATAGTTGAGGGTTGAGAGTTGAAAGTTGAGGGTGCAGACAAAACGCCCTTGGCGAGATATTCCAGATTCACCTGATGCACGATGCCGATGCCCGGCGGCACGACCTTGAACGTGTCGAACGCCTGCATGCCCCACTTTAAGAACTGGTAACGCTCACGGTTGCGGGTGAATTCCAAATCCAGATTGCGCGCCATCGAATCAGCGCCGCCGGAAAAATCCACCTGCACCGAGTGGTCCACCACCAAATCTACCGGCACGAGCGGCTCGATGATTTTTGGGTTTTTGCCAAGCTTGGCGACGGCGCTGCGCATCGCGGCCAAATCCACCAGCAGCGGCACGCCGGTGAAATCCTGCAACACGATGCGCGCGACCACGAACGGGATTTCCGCCGTGCGCGTTTCCGTGGGTTTCCAGTTGGCAAGTTCCTTGATATTCGCTTCGCTGACCTTTTTGCCGTCGCAGTTGCGAAGGACGGATTCGAGAACGAGGCGGATGGAAACCGGCAGTTTGGAAATCGGGCCGATGCCGGCCTTTTCCAGCGCGGGCAGAGAGTAGAATTTTCCCTGTTTGCCATTGCCGAGATCGAATTCCTGCAAGGTCCCGAATAAATTGTGCGATACGTTCATGTAATTATCAAAATAACGCGAAGAAAATGAAGCCTGCGCGCCGATGTGTCAAGCGAAGCGATTTGCAGTTCAAGCTTCAGCCTGACTTTCGGAGACAAGCTCAAGCTTGAACTCCCGCTACTTCGCCGATAACAGTTCGCGTTGTAACAATTCAGTGATGCGAAGCTGTAGCCGTTCCAAATCCAGCGGCTTGGTGAAGAAATCGTCGGCCTGCATCGCCACGGTGCGCTTGGTCACCTCGCTCGACAACGCGCTAATGAAGATGATCGGGATTTTTTTGGTGGACGGCTGGCGGCGCAGGATTTCACAGACTGACAGGCCGTCGAGGTCGGGCAGCAGGATGTCGAGCAGGATCAGGCTGGGCTTGAACTGCCGGGCCTGGCTCAACGCCTGCACGCCGTTGTTCGCCACGATGAATTCGCAGCCCAGCCCGGCGAGGCGGTATAGCACCAGCTCGATGAAATCGCGCTCGTCATCCACAATCAAAATTCTAGGCACCACGCTGCCAGCTTAAGCCAGTATCGCGCCAGACCAAATGGCGGGACGGTTAAAGCCCGGTGACGAAATGGAAACGGAAATCCGGCCAATAAACTTGTTGCGCCGCCACGACTCTGGCAGTTTTCAAAAATGCCAACGCGCAACGGCTCATTCCATTTGTTCCGGCTCTTCGGGATTGACGTGTATTTGCATTGGGCGTGGTTTCTCGCCGCGTTTTATTTCGTCAACCAGGCAAAAGGTTATTCTTCCCCGGTTTGGAGCGTGCTGGAATGTCTTTCGTTGTTCCTGATTGTGCTGATCCACGAATTCGGCCACCAGCTTGCCTGCCGGTCGGTGGGTGGAAAAACCAGCGTGATTGTCCTTTGGCCGCTCGGTGGTGTGGCCTATGTGGCGCCGCCACAACGTCCCGGCGCGCAACTGTGGAGCATCGCCGCCGGGCCCCTGGTGAACGTCATCCTGTTTCCGATTTTAAGCGCGCTGCTCTGGCTGGGCACGCAGGCCGGCTGGACCGACGCGCCTCCCGACTGGTTCAAATTTTTGAACCATGTCTGGACCATCAATCTGGTTTTGCTGGTTTTCAACATGATGCCGGTTTATCCGCTCGACGGCGGACAAATTTTACGGTCGCTGCTTTGGTTTGCATTCGGCCAGGCCCGCAGTTTGATGATTGCCACCAGCATTGGTTTTGTCGGTGTTGCCGGCTTGATCGCGCTGGCTTTTTGGCAACAATCCGTCTGGCTCGGCATCATGGCTGTTTTCATCCTGATGAATTGCTGGGGCGGATTGATGCAGGCTCGCGCGATGGTAAAAATGGCGAAAGCGCCGCGCCGTGAAGGGTTCGTCTGTCCGGTCTGCAAAACCGCCCCGCCGCGGGGCGCGGTCTGGCACTGCGGAAAGTGCCGGAAAGTTTTCGACGTTTTTGAAACGCAGGGCGTTTGCCCGCATTGCCAGACTCAATACGCCGCGACCACCTGCACGGAATGTGGCAACCTGCGGCCCATCAGCGAGTGGACGAGTTCCGCGAATGTCCCGCCGACGCTCTAAATAATTCAAGCCGCCCAAACGAGCGGCCTGAACGAATCGTTGTCTGCGAAACTTAACCCAACTTCGCCAGCGCCGCCTTGATCGCCTCGAAGTTCGGCAAATCCTTCGGGGTCGGCGTTTGTTCGCTGTATTGCACCACGCCGTTCTTATCAATCACGAATGCCGAGCGCGCCGCCGTGTCGCCCACGCCGGCCAGCATCGGGAACACCACATTGTAAGCCTTGATGGTGGTCTTGTTCAAATCGCTGGCGAGAGTGATGCCGATTTTTTCCTGCTTCGCCCACGCCTCCTGCGCGAACGGGCTGTCCACGCTGATGCCGATGACGCTGGCGTTCAGGCCGGAATAGGCTTCGAGGCCGGCGGTGAGGTCGCACATTTCCTTGGTGCAGACGCTGGTGAAGGCGAGCGGGAAAAAAAGCAGCACCGTGTTCTTGTTTCCGAAGTTGCTGCTTAATTTCACGTCCACCAGGCCGGACGCCTGTTTGGATTTCAGGGTGAAATCGGGAGCTTTTGATCCTGTGGGAATGGCCATAATCGTTTTTCGTTTGTTGGTTAATTTGTTCCTGTCCTCCGCGCATTCTGGTCACTCGACTCACCCGTGTCAAACGAGGATTTGATGTCCAACCGGCCGCTTCCGACTGTTCAGATAAAATAAGCCAAGCTGGACTGCCGGATGGAGACAAGCACCGCAAGCCGGAATCCCTTTGGAAATTGGAAACCGGGCAACAAACGCCAAGGGGACGCGGGAAAATCCCGCGAATGGACATTCAGTGCCCGGTGAAGAATTTAACGCGTCTCTTTGACGCCGTCGAAATTTGTCAAATAACCGCCAGAACTTCCCCGGCTTCAGTCAAGGCGGCCAGCGGCGTTTCGCAGGCCGGGATTTCAAACTCGTAACGGATTGGCACCTGAAAGCCAACCTCGGGACGGAATCGCACCACGATTTGATCCAGCCGCCGGCATCCGCGCCGTTTGATGACGGGGACCGCGTCAACCAGCGCTTCTGCTTTTTGCAAAGCCTCGTCTCTTTCTGGCTCACTGCCAACTATCATGTTGTGAATATGGCAGATACGCAGAAAATCGAGCTAACCCTATTTTGGCTTCTTTTCAGCCAAAATTGCTCGGTCGTTGCGGAAAGAAATCAGCCGGACCAGCCGGAACGCGCGGTCAAATAGAATTACATCGCGGACAAAACTTCCTGCGCGTGTTCCTCCGGCTTCACCTGCGGCCATATCTTTTTGATGCGTCCATCCGGCCCGATGAGGAAGGTCACGCGATGCGTGCCCAGATATTTGCGGCCCATGAAACTTTTCTCGCCCCAGACGCCGTAAGCCTCGACTATCTTCTTGTCCTGATCGGCCAGCAATATGAACGGCAGCTTGAATTTTTCCACGAACTTGTCGTGCGACTTCACCAGGTCGGTGCTGACGCCGAGCACGACCGCGCCCTTCTTCTTGAAATCCGCGAAATGATCGCGGAAGGCGCAGGCTTCCTTGGTGCAGCCGGGCGTGTTGTCCTTCGGATAAAAATAGAGGATGACATTCTTGCCTTTGAAATCGGCGAGCGAAACATTTCCGCCGCCGCTGGTTGCCACGGTAAATTCCGGCGCGACACCGCCTTCCTTCAATTTGAGTTGAACTTCCTTTGCCATAAATCAGGTTTTCGTCGGCGAACTCGCCGGATGCGAACCAAGCTGCTTCACGCCGTCCCAAATGTAAAGCAAACCGGATACCCCGGTGAAAACCGCCGCAACCAGCGCCAGGATTTTAAGCCAGTGCGCACCGTGCCCGGCGTCCCATTTCAACAAAATCCAGATGACGACCGCCATTTGCAGCACGGTGGCGCACTTGCCGATGAAACGCGGGTTCACGGCAACCTTTCCGACGGTGAGATGGATGACCACCATGCCAATCAAAATCAAGAAGTCGCGCCCGATGATCGTGCCGGTGAGCCACAACGGAATCTGGCCGAGAAAAGTTCCGTGATTGAAACTCAACGCGACAATGCCCGACACGAGCAGCAGCTTGTCCGCAAGCGGGTCGAGGATTTTGCCAAGCTCGCTGATTTGGTTGTAGTGCCGCGCAATGTAGCCATCCACTCCGTCCAGAATCGCCGCGACCGCAAATGAAAGAATGGCAACAAACCGGTGAATCTCGTTGCCGGTCTCGACATAGTAAATCAACTCGACAACGAAAAATGGAATCAGGAGGATTCGCAGGATTGTGATTTTGTTGGCTGTCGTCATGGCCGGGCCTCACTTGGACGATATGAAATCCACGGGGTTGCACCAATTCAATTCGGATGACTTTTCCTCTGGAATGCGCTAAGTTTTCGGAATGAAGGCAAACGATTCTGACAAACCGCCCGTTGGCATCCTGATGGGCAGCGATTCGGACTGGCCCACGATGAAGGCCGCCTCCGATGCGCTGGCGGAATTCGGCATCGCCAGCGAGGCCAAAGTCATCTCCGCCCACCGCGATCCGCGCGGGCTGGAGGAATATGTTTCCACCGCCATTCAGCGCGGGCTGAAAGTCATCATCGCCGGCGCGGGCGGCGCGGCGCATTTGCCGGGCGTCACGGCGGCGTTCACCACCCTGCCGGTCATCGGCGTGCCGATTCTCGGAAAGGCATTCGACGGCTTTGATTCGCTGCTCGCCATCGTGCAGATGCCGCCGGGCGTTCCGGTAGCAACGGTCGCGGTTGGCGGCGGGCGCAACGCGGGCATCCTCGCCGTGCAGATTCTGGCGGTTGGCGATGCGCGCCTGCAGGAGGAATTGAAGAAATTCAAAGTGCGCCTGACGGAAGAATCCCGCGCGAAGAACAAAACACTCGCGCAGTAGTTTCCATGCAACGGCTCATCGAAGGCGTTCATAAGTTCCGCAGCGACGAGTTTGGCAATTACCGCAAGCTCTTCCGCAAGCTGTCGCAAGAGGGCCAGAACCCGCACACGCTCTTCATCACCTGCTCGGATTCGCGCGTGCTGGCCGAACTCATCACGCAAAGCAAGCCGGGTGATTTGTTCGTTGTGAAAAACGTCGGCAACATCGTCACGCCCGCCAGCGCGACCGGCGACACCAATTCCACCGCCGCCGCCATCGAGTTCGCCGTGGAAAATCTGCGCGTGAGCGACATCGTCATTTGCGGCCATTCGCAATGCGGTGCCATCGCGGCGATGCTGGATAAAAATCCCGTGAGCGCGTCCACCCCGCATTTGCGCGACTGGCTGAATCTTGCCGCGCCCGTGCTGGAGACATTGAAAAAGGATTACGCGCATCTCCACAATGCCGGCGAAAGGGAAACCGCCGCCGCCGAGGAAAATATTCTGTTCGGCCTGGACAATCTCCACAGCTACTCGTGCGTGCAGGAACGCTTGATGGACGGCTCGCTGCGGCTGCACGGCTGGTTCTTCAAGATCGCCACCGCCGAATTGTTCGCCTACGACCCGGAATCGCTGCAATTCCAGCCGCTCGTCACCGACAAAGGCTAATCGCTTCGTTTGGACAATCACGCTCGTATCTGCTAGTCTCCGTGCGATTTTATGACTTTGGAAAACAAAGAAACTCCTGCCGCGCCGTCCGACTTCATCCGAGACATCGTGGCCAAGCATGTCGCTGAAAAGAAATATCCGCAGATTCACACGCGCTTTCCGCCGGAGCCGAACGGTTATCTCCACATCGGCCACGCCAAGAGCATCTGCCTGAACTTCGGCATCGCCCGCGAGTTCGGCGGCATCTGCAACCTCCGCATGGACGACACCAACCCGGCCAAGGAAGACGTCGAGTATGTGGACTCCATCACCGAGGACGTGAACTGGCTCATCTCCGCGTGGGCCGACGACAAGCTCGGCCTCAAACCGAAAGGCGCAACGCCCGAAACCGTCGCCGAGGAAGGTAAGCGCGACTTTTATCTGCCTGCCGTCACCAAATCGGAAATCGGAAATCGGAAATCGGAAATGTTGGAGCCTTTCTGCGCCTCCGATTATTTCGGCCAGATTTATGATTACGCCGAGCAGTTGATTGAAAAGGGCAAGGCCTTCGTCTGCGATTTGACACCGGACGAAACGGACGAATACCGCCGCCAGGCCAAAGCCTCTCCCTTCCGCGACCGCAGCAAAGAGGAAAACCTGAATCTGTTCCAGCGCATGAAGGCCGGCGAA
>Ga0181534_10002780_pt1 | contig 10648 bp, 11 predicted proteins | sample PEATcosm2014_Bin_37_FD_119758 | JGI IMG/M metagenome (GOLD analysis project Ga0181534, IMG submission 119758) | Peatland microbial communities from MTU Mesocosm Facility, Houghton, MI, USA - PEATcosm2014_Bin17_10_metaG | ecosystem: Environmental > Terrestrial > Soil > Wetlands > Peat | place...
ACCGCCGCCCTCACATGGTCCGGGGTCAGGATGGTTCGCTACTCCTTTCCTGCATGACTCTTTCATTCACTACTTCACGCCGGTTTATCCCGACGCTATCCAGGCTGGGAGCCTGCCCCACAAGCAGGCCTTCATGCGATTCTTGGCGGGCCGCCGCCGCGGCAGCAGGCACGAGTGCCAAATGCCACTGCATTCATTGTGGGGCAGGACTCCAGTCCTGCGGGCCGACGTCCACGTCGACCGTGCGTTTTGTCAGTTCGTCTACAGTTGTGAACGTGCCGCCGCGGGCGATGAATTCGGCTAAAGTGCGGGCGCCAGCTTCGGGATTTACGGCGGCGATGGCGTCGGTTACCAGGGCGACGGGCTTGCCGGTGGCAAGGAGGCCCGTGACAGCGCAACGCACGCAGTAGTCCGTGGCAACGCCGTAAACCACGTAGCGATCCGCCGCCAGAGAGCCGAGCAGCGCGGGGAAATCGGGATTCGAGAAGACATCCAGGGCCTGCTTCTCGACGATGATTTGGCCCACGCCCACCATTGTTTCGGCGGGCTTCCGTTGACCGATGGTGCCGGCGACGCAATGCGGCGGCCACTGGCGGAATTCGGGATCGTCTTCGCTGTGCGCATCGGCGGTGGAGATCAGCGGGATGCCCTGCGCGGCGGCGAAATGGTTCAGGCGGGCGATCGAGGGCAGCAGCCGTTCGGCCCCCGGCACGTACAATGCGCCGGCGGGAAACAGAAAATCGATCTGGGTATCGACGTCCACGAAAACGGTCTTCATACCATGTTGCTCCGGGTGCGCTCGATAAGGGCGGCTAGATCCTTGCTGTGCCGGACGGGCCACGGCTCGGCGGGATCGAGGCTGCGCAGCGACGCCGACAGCTTGGCGAGCGATTGGGCGGCGTGGGCGCGGGCGGCATTCAGGTCCGGCAGCGGTTCGACCAATTGTCCGCCGAGGATCACGGGACGCAGCATGGCCTTGCCGTTGCTGCATTCGCCGGAGCGCGCCAGGATATCGTGACCTTCGAAACGGAAGAGCTGCTTGGCGCCGGGGAGGGTGGTCTTGTCGGGGCTCATCTTCGCGGTGAAGCGTTTGATGCCGCAACCCACGTCGAGCTCCACCAGCTTGTAAATCGTGCCCATGGCGGGCGCGTCGGCGGAGGTGGCCAGTTGGGTGCCGACGCCGAAGGCGTCCACGGGCGCGCCGGATGCGACCAGGTCGCGGATGGCGTATTCGTCAAGATCCCCCGAGAGCATGATCTTCGCGTCCGGCAATCCGGCCTGGTCGAGAATGCCGCGGGACTCGCGCGAGAGACGCTGAAAGTCGCCGCTGTCGAGCCGGATGCCCCACAAGGGCTGGCCCAGGGCCGCCACTTTGCGGACACCTTCGATGGTGTCGTATGTATCCACAAGCTGCACGGTGGATGGGCCCAGAGTTTTTTGCAGCTTGCGAAAGGCTTCCGCCTCGCCACAAAACGACAGGACCCAGGAGTGCGCGGCCGTGCCATACACCGGCACGCCATAGCGAAATCCGGACAGCGTGTTGCTGGTGCCCACGCATCCGCCCAGGTAAGCCGCCCGGCCACCGAGTACGCCGGCTTCGGGAGTGTGGGCACGGCGGGTTCCGAACTCCACCACGTCGCGGCCGGCGGCGGCGTCCACCATGCGCGCGGCCTTGCTGGCGATGAGGGTTTGGAAAGTCAGGGCGGAGAGCAGGTAGGTTTCCGGAATCTGGGCTTCGACGATGGGTGCGCGGACGGTCATCATCGGCTCACTGGCGAATAGCGGCGTGCCTTCGGGCACGGCGAAAACATCGCCCGTGAAACGGAAGCCGCGCAGATAATCGAAGAAGCCGGCGGAGGCGCGGGCGAAGGCGGGCAGGCCGCGCAGGTAGTCGATTTCTTCGGGCGCGAAGCTGAGGTTCAGCAGGTAATCTACGGCCTGGGCCAGGCCGGCGGCTATTACGTAATTGCGATTTGCGGGGAGACGGCGGATGGTGAGCTCGAAGGTGGCCTTCTGGGCGACCTTGCCAGCGTCGTAATAGCCGGCAGCCATGGTTAGTTCGTAGAGGTCGGTTAGAAGGCCATTCACGCGAAAACTCGATTCAGAGGCGGGTTCTGGAGGCCCCGCGCAGGCGTGGACGCCCGCCCCACACAGCTACTTCTTCTTGGGCGGCTGGGATTCCTTGACTTCGTTTGCGGCTTTCTGCAGATCTTCCACCGCCTTGCCGTCTAATTGATAGATGCTCGGCTCGTTCTCGCGCTTCGCGAAATATGTATCGCCCTGTTTCGTGATGGACACCTTTTCGACGCGTTTGCCGCCGTTGGACGTTACGGTGATGTCCAGTACAGGTACGCCGCCGCCCGAGTCGACGAACTTGGTGGAGGCCAGGTCGCGCAGTTTGTCGACTACGCTCTGCACCGAAGACGCATCCAATTCTTTTCCGCCGCGCATCCACTTGTCGCCGGTCTTCTCGAATGTGGCTTTGCCGATTTCCACTTTAGTGGGATCGGTCCAGGCGAAATCGAACAGCTTCTTGTTGCGGAAATCGTCGATTTTCTTGTCGAGCCCGTCGCCCAGGTCGGCTGCCACTTTATATATGCCGTCAACCGCGCTCGACTTGGCGTAATAGGTCTTATCTTTCTCTTTGGCGTCTTTGCGGACATCGAGTGTTTCCGTGCCGCTCGCGTCGGTGACGCTGGCCACTGCGACCTTCGTCCCGCTGGCGAAGGCAGCGGCCGCTTTCTTGGCGTCCTCATCGGAGATGGCGGCGTCCATCTTCGCGTCTTTGAGCTTGCGGATCAACTCCTCCACCTGGGAGCCGTCGGCGCGCATGGGTTTGGGCTTCAGGATCTGCCAGTCGTTCTGATTGTTCTTGCCGAATTCGATGGCGTCGCCCTTGGCCGGCTGCAGATCCACGCGCGTGAGCTTATCCTGATCGAAGGTGAGCAGACGCTTGTCACGCAGATCGTTGGGAGTCTTGTCGACGCTGGTCTTAACATAGCTGGCGATGGTGTAGACATGCGCGTCGCCGGCCAGCTTGGCATAGGCGCCGCCGCCGGTGGGGGTGTCGTCGCCTACCAGGAAATCCTGGGACTTGCCATCCTTCTTGAGAATGGTGACGTCCAGCGTGGGCGCATTCAGCCCGTAAGGCGAAAGGTCCGCGGCTTTGTCTTCCACGACTTTGTCGGCGTTCAATGCAGCCAACGAGCTGACCAGCCCTTTGGCTATGTCCTGGTCGGCGCGCTGCGGCTTGGGTTCGGTGAGCTGCCATTTGCCGTCGTCACCCATGCGCAGCACGGTCGTTTCGGCGCCGGTTTTCTTGAGTGTGACTTCCTTGATTTGATCCTCTGGAATGCTGAGGATTTTGGTGGTCGCCGCGGTATCGGAGGCGGGCTTGGCGGCATCGGCCTTCTGTTTCCGGTTAGACCACCAGAGCAGGCCGCCCAAGGCCGCCAGCACGATCACCGCCGCAAGCAGTCCGCGTGGTTTCATGAGGCTATCTCCTGCGCCACCAGACCATCAGACCGGCGCCGACTACGGTCAGCGGGAGCAGAACCACGCTCCACCAGAAAACCAGGTTCATGCGGTTGCCGCTGATATTGAGGCGGCGGTCTTCGGTCTCTTTGGGACGGATGGAGATCAAGTCTTCATCGGCCGACAGCCAGTTGAAGGTATTCAGGGCCAGGTCGCGGTTGGCGATCTGACGGGAGCCGAGGAAGTTATTCGCGGCCCATTGCGACGAGCCGAAGACCACGAAGCGGCCGGAACTGCCGGGCTTGCCGGTATTGTAAGTTCCCGCCACTGCCAGGAGCAAGGGTCCTTTGACCCCTTTCTTGGGGTCGATGGGTCCAGTCACATTGGCCGCGGCAAAGCTATTCTCGGTGGTGGACATCAGTTTGTCGTCAGTTACCTTCGAGTTGCCTTCAATCTTCATGGTACGGGAAAGCGGAATAGCGGTAGGCACACCTTCCTTGAAATCGCGGACGATGGCTTGCGACTCGTAATTCGTGACCATGGCTACTTCCGGGCCGAGGCCGAAGATCTGGCCGACGCCGCTGGTATCGAGCGCCAGATCGCTATTCATAATCACGCCCCAACCGGCCAGCATCTTCACCACTTCGGGGTTCTCGGAGCCCTCTTGCGGACCGATGCGCAGCGGCGTATCCATGAGGAACAGCGCACTGCCGCCGCCCTCGACGTATGCTTTGATCGCGGCAGCCTCCGCGGGAGAGTAGGCGAACTTGGGACCGCCGGAGACAAGCACGGTGCAATCGGTCGGAATGTCCACTTTGGCTTGCTGCACCTGGCCAATGACCGGCGCGGAACCCGGAGCCGCGCTCGCGGCCGCGGGTTGAACCAGATTGACGGAGCGGGTCTTATAATTGTTGTGCTCGAGGGAATCTTTCAGGGCGGAATAACCGCCGCCGGAGGTGTCGTCGAGCGAATGCTCGCCCGAGCCGGACAGGAAGCAGACATTCCTTTCGCCGCCCTTGACGGAACGAATCAGCGCGCCAGTGATTTCTTCTTCGGTGAGACTCTTGGCATCTTCCTTGCGCTCTCCGGTATCGACTACGATGGTGCCTTCCTGCCGCACACCCGCGGCGCGCGCCAATTGGGGCTTCTTCACGGGATCGATGTAATCCACCTTCAGCTTGGGTGACAGGTCGGCATAGCGGCCGAGCAGGTCGCGGGCCTGCGGGAAATTAGTGGTCTCGCCGAAGTAGGAAACCTTCACATCCTTCTTCAGTCCCTTCACGGCCTTGATGGTTTGATCGGAAAGGCTGAACTGCTTGTTGGAGGTGGAGTCGTAAGATTTGTCGTAGCGGTTGGCCAGGAAGTTAGCTACACCCAATACAGCCAGCACCACCAGGACGTACACGGTGACATAAGCTGAGTACTTGGTTTGTCTTGTTTTAATCCAGTCTGCTCTCATTTATGCTCTCCAGCGCAGCGACTCCATGGAGCGCGACGTAATGAATAGTGAGAAGAATATCATGGAAAGGTAGAAGACTACGTCCTTGGAGTCGAGCACGCCTTTAGCGAATCCTTCAAAGTGCGTCACGATGGACAAGTAATTGACCACCGATCCGTAGCCGCTGGTGTCGTACGAGGTAAACCAGCTCAACAGCCAGAGCAGCAGGCAGACAAAGAAAGTCACACCGCCGGCGATAATCTGGTTCTTGGTGGTGGTGGAGATGAACGCGCCGATGGCCAGCAGCGTGCCGCCTTGCAGGATCAAGCCGAGGTAGCCGATCAGGATGGGCTTCCAGTCGGGCTTGCCAAAGGCGAAGAGCAGCGCAATGTTGAGGGCGGACATGCCCAGGACGCACAGGTAAAGGAGGAGCGCGCCCAGCCACTTACCCAGGATGATTTCCCAATCGTAGACGGGCGAAGTCATCAATAGCTCGATGGTTCCGGTTTTCTTCTCTTCGGCGAACAGGCGCATGGTGATCATGGGGATGAGGAAGAGCGCCACCGTACTGGCGAAGCCGAGCAGGGGCCGGATCACTTGCTCGTTGACGTTCATGGGCATGTTACGGCCCTGCATTTGCGCCATGAAACCGAAGCGCACGAAATCGCGCGTGGCCGTGAAGAAGCCGAATCCGAAGATCAGCGCGAAAAAGGCCATCAGGAGATAGGCGATGGGCGAGGCGAAGTAACTCTTGAGTTCTTTGCGGCAGATGATCCAAATGTTCGTCATGGCTATGTCTCTATGAGTGCTGAGTGCTGGATGCTGGGTGCTGAGTGGCGGAGGCTGGATTTTGAGTGCCGGTCAGTTGCAGGAAGATGTCTTCCAGGCTGAGGCCTACGGACCGCAATTCGTTTAGATTCCAACCGGCGTGGACTACGGCGCGGGCCAGGTCGGCGCGAATCTGGCGGCCTTGGAGGCTCTCGACTTCGAAGGCCAGACGCCCATCCTTTACTTCGCGCGGCAGCACGCGGCTGACGCCGGCCACCTGTTCGAGCCGCTGTTGGACCGCGGCCGGATCGAGGGGCCCGTTGGAAGAGGCCACTTCGAGAGCCACGGCTTCGGCGCCGCGCAGGCGATTGGTGAGGTTTTCAACCGAGTCCGTGGCCACCAGTTTGCCTTGATTGATGATGACTACGCGCTGACACGAGTGTTCGACTTCGGGAAGGATATGGGTGCTGAGAATAATGGTGTGATCGCCCGACAAGTGCTTGATCAACTCGCGGGTTTCGATGATCTGTTTCGGGTCGAGGCCGGAGGTGGGTTCATCGAGGATGAGCACGTCGGGGTTGTGAATGATGGCTTGGGCGAGGCCTACACGCTGCCGGTAGCCTTTGGAGAGCTTCCCGATCAGCTTCATGCGCACGTCGCCGATGGCGCAACGCTCGGTCACTTCACGGACGCGGCGGTCGATATCGGCGCTGGAGATGCCCTTGAGCCTACCCACGAAGGTGAGGTATTCGGAGACCTCCATTTCGGGGTAAAGCGGCGGCGTTTCAGGCAGATAGCCGATGCGCTTTTTAACTTCGTGGGGATTCTCCAGGACATCGAACCCGGCCACGGTGGCGGTGCCTGAGGTGGGCGGGAGGAAGCAGGTGAGGACCCGCATGGTGGTGGTCTTGCCTGCGCCATTCGGCCCCAGGAAACCCACGATCTGGCCCTTCTCCACCTCGAAGGAAATGTTGTCGACAGCGACAGTGCGGGCGTATCGCTTGGTCAAGCCCTGTACTTTGATCATAGTTTGATTCCAGACAAGACAAAAACGGTTGCCATTGAAGGACGCGCACACCCAGGGTGGATGAGCGTGAACCATCATTCTAAATAGGCCGGGGAAGCGTTGTCAAATGCGGCAGTGTGAGTTTAGGGTCGCGAAGGGGCGCGCTTCTTCCGCGCCGGCTTGGCATTTTTCTCAAGACGCAGTTTCCAGGCCGTGCGCAGCGCGCCCGCCAGCACATCCTCATCCGCCGCCGCGAGCCGAATATGCGTCGCGCCCATCCTTCCCCAGCCGCCGGCAATGGGCAGAAACACCTCCGGCAGTTCCTCGACGAAGGCCGCCTGGTGCTCAAGCGTCAGCATCAGGTTCCCGTACCCCTGGTTCTGGGAGGCCAGCGTGGCGAATATTCGGCCGCCCACGCGGAAATCGGGCGCGCCCATATGCGAACTCTCTTCGGCGCCGGGCAGGCTGAGGGCAATCCGCCGGAAATCTTCCGCATTCATCTGCTCCGCCAACTCCAAATCGTGTTTCCGCCTTCGGACTTCCTTCCACAGTATACTCTGGAAGAGTGCCCGGCCCCGCCGATCCCACAACACCGCGAATACTGGACGTCGGCTGCGGCATTCACAAGCAGCCGGGAGCCATCGGGATAGACCGGAATCCCGCCACCCGCGCGGATGTGCTCTGCGATCTCGACCGATTCCCCTACCCGTTCGCCGCCAATTCCTTCGACCGCCTGCTGGCCATCCACGTGATCGAGCACGTGGCGGACGTGATGGCCACCATGGAAGAATTTCATCGCCTGGTGCGGCCGGGCGGCACGGTGCGCATCGAAACCCCGCACTATACCGACTTCAGCTCGTTTTGCGATCCGACGCACCGCAGCCACTTGAACAGCTTCTCGTTCCGTTATTTCGGCGAAGACCACGGCGGCTTCGGCTATTACACCCAGGCGAAGTTCCGCGAGATTTCGGTCCGGGTTAAGCTACTCTCGTTTTGGAAGTGGCTGGGCTTCGAATTCCTGGTGAACCGCTTTCCGCGCTACCGGCGTTTCTGGGAGCACTACCTGTGTTTCGTGGTGCGCGGCAAAGTCATGCACTTCGAATTCGAAGCCGTGAAACCACAGATGGACACAGATGAACACAGATAAGAACCATGGCGAAGCCGTTCGGTTTTTTATCGGCGTTTATCGGCGTGCATCGGCGGCCATGTCTCTTTACCGATTGGCGGACGCCGCCCGCGACCGTTACCGGACCCGTCACGCGACGCCGGAGCAGGCGCATGGCCGCCGCGGCGAGGATCTGGCGCACCGTTTCCTGCGCCGCCAGGGTCTCACCATCGTGTCGCGCAACTTTCACCAGCGCGCCGGCCGGGGCGAGCTGGACATCGTTGCCTGGGACCGCCAGACCCTGGTATTCGTGGAAGTGAAAACCCGCGCCAGCGCGGAGTTCGGCGACCCCGGCCGGGCGGTCGGAGCGGATAAAGAAAAGGATCTCCGGCGGGCTGCCGGAGAGTATCTCCGCCGCAGCGGCGCGGCCACGGAAAACAGGCGCTTCGACCTGGTCAACATCGTCCTGGCCCATCCGCCGGAGATCGAATGGATCAAGGATGCCTTTCCCATCAGCCGGACGCTATAATACTTTCTCCGCGCCAGGCAGTCCACCATAATCTCGTTTTGCGGAGGCATCTCAACTTTGCCGGAATTACGTAAAGACCCCATTACGGGCCGCTGGGTAGTGATCTCAACTGACCGCGCGCAACGCCCCTCCGATTTCGTGCGCCGGCCCGTGCCGCCTTCCAGCGCGCGGCTTTGCCCCTTCTGTTACGGCAACGAACAGAAGACGCCACCCGAAGTGCTGGCCTACCGTCCGGGAGGCGGCGCGAATCAACCCGGATGGAGCGTGCGCGTGGTGCCGAATAAGTTTCCGGCGCTGGGCATCGAGGGCGAACTGAACCGCCAGGGCGAGGGCATGTACGACAAGATGAACGGCATCGGCGCCCACGAGGTGGTGATCGAGAGCCCCGATCACAGCCTGACCATGGCGGAGATGACCGAGCGCCAGATCGAAGAAGTGCTGGGTGCCTTCCGCGACCGCGTCAACGACCTCAAGAAGGACATCCGCTTCCGCTACATCGTCCTGTTCAAGAACTTTGGGGAAGCGGCCGGCGCCACGCTGGAGCACCCCCACTCGCAACTGATCGCGCTGCCGGTGGTCCCCAAGCGCGTGAAGGAGGAGTTGGACGGCGCCAAGGTATATTTCGATTTCAAGGAGCGCTGCGTCTACTGCGATATCCTGCGGCAGGAGGCCTCCGCGGGCGTGCGCGTGGTGGCGGAGACGGACCGCCTGGTGGTTCTGCAACCCTGGGCCCCGCGCTTCCCATTCGAAACCTGGATACTGCCTAAGCGGCACGAATCGCACTTCGAGCAGATCGATGCCGCCACGTCGCAGAACCTGGCCTGGGTGATGCGCTCCACGCTGCGCAAGATCGACAAGGTGCTGGAGCATCCGCCCTTCAACTTCATCGTGCACACCGCGCCCCTGCAGGAGAATCACCTGGTCCACTACCACTGGCACATCGAAGTGATTCCGAAGCTGACCAAGGTGGCGGGATTCGAATGGGGCACGGGCTTCTACATCAATCCCACGCCGCCCGAGGAGTCGGCGCGTTTCCTGCGCGAATCGGGGCTGGCGTGAACCGCGCGGCGGTGGACGCGGAAGCCGCTCCACACCGCCCGATCCTGGCCATCGTAGTCGCGCTGATCCTGTACGGGTCGCTGTACCCTTGGGAATTCCATGCGCGGAATTATGGCCACAACCCGCTCTGGATTCTGCTCCACGCATGGCCCGCCGCGGCCTTCAGCCGCTATCTGGTTTGGGATCTCGTGGTCAACGTCACGCTGTATCTTCCCCTCGGCATTTTTGGTTATCTGGCGGTGAGCGCGCGCGCCTCGCGGATGGCGCGGATTCTGGCGCCGCTGGGGCTGGGGCTGGCGCTTTCCGCTTCGATCGAGATGCTTCAGCTTTTCGACGATTCGCGGATGTGCAGCCTCTCCGATGTGGCTTCCAACGTCGCGGGCGCGGCAGTGGGCATCGCGCTCGGCGCGCTCTATCGTGTCAAGCTGCAGCGCTTCCTGGCGGCGCAGGACGCGGCTTCCCTGTTGCGTCCATCCGGCGCCCTGCTGCTGCTCGCCTGCTGGCTCGGATATCAGCTCTTTCCGCTGTTCCCCGTGTGGGGCCGGACTAACGTGATGCATAGGCTGGCGGCGCTGCGGGCGGCAGGCGACTTGTCGCCGGTCGACACGCTGGTGGTTTTTGCGGAATGGCTGGCGGTAGCCTGCCTGCTGGAGAGCATTCGCAAAGCCATGCCTAAGGCAAAGACCGCCATACTGCTGGCGCTGCTGTTGCTGCTGGTGCCGCTCCGCTTGATCATTGCCAGCCGTACCCTGGCATGGGCTGATATTGCGGGGGCGGCGGCTGCAAATGCGGTCTGGTTGTGCCTGCCGAGGCTTTGGGTGCGGCGGGCCACGCCGGTTCTGCTGGCGGGCGCACTCATCCTGGGCGAACTGGCGCCTTTCCATTTCCAGGAAGCGCGCGCCTTCAACTGGGTGCCATTCCGCGGATTTTTCCGCACCGACTGGCAGGATGGTTTTGTGGTGCTGTTTCGCAAGAGCTTCTGGTATGGTTCGGTGCTGTGGCTGTGGCGCGCCTCCGGACGCGGCTTGGCTTGGACCACCGCCGTGACCGCCGCGGCACTGTTTCTCCTGGAATGGGTGCAAATCTATCTGCCCGGCCGCACGCCCGAAATTACCGACGCCGTGCTGGCCGTGCTGATGGGTGTGCTGCTCTGGTTGTTGCGCGACGCTTGAGCAGCCCAATCAAAACGCGCGGACTCCACCCGTTGGTGGAGGCAGCCGTCCGACGCGGCAAAATCGTGATCACTCCCAAACCGCCGGCCGACGGCTC
>Ga0181534_10002782_pt1 | contig 10645 bp, 10 predicted proteins | sample PEATcosm2014_Bin_37_FD_119758 | JGI IMG/M metagenome (GOLD analysis project Ga0181534, IMG submission 119758) | Peatland microbial communities from MTU Mesocosm Facility, Houghton, MI, USA - PEATcosm2014_Bin17_10_metaG | ecosystem: Environmental > Terrestrial > Soil > Wetlands > Peat | place...
ATTTTTGTAACTAGCACGATTTGAATAAGTTACGGCATAAATCTAGTTACAATCAGTGACATTTAAGTGCCTTTTTTGGCCGCTTTTGGCAAAATATGACCCTCTTTTTGCCAAAAACGCCCCGTTTTCGCCGATTCCCGCCACAGCTTTCCGCCGCTCTTTCTCAAACTCTGCCCTCATTCCAGAGCCTTCAAAACACCTGCCTTTCACCTCTCGTCCAAACTTCAAATGCAATTGCCCTGTGAATCAGGGCACAACTCTGGCCTCGTCCTGCTTCCAACGCATCGGCGTTACGGAGATCTCGCTCACGGTAAGCTGGCTATCCTTTCAGTTACATCGGCCAAGAGATAACCGAGCTTCATGGAAACTTAGTGACTGTCTCTAACGATGTCTTGCTGTTGAAGACAGCAATTACAGAGGAGACAAAGAAAGCATCTGCAAAAGTTGACGATTCTCAAAGGACCGTCCTAGAAAAAGTTGAGGCATTATTCACCCGAAAGCTTCTTCAGGCTGGAGGCGCGATCTCCGGTTGTCTTTCGATTATGTATGGGATCATAGTGTTCCTTAAAAGCAATGGAATCACTGGAACTGCCTTGGGATGGGTTGCGCTGCTTGCAGGATTTGGCATGATTGCTCTCATCTTACTTTTGACCCGAAAATCTCATTAGGACAATTAGTCAGCCAAACGCAAACCTAGGGAAAACCAGACTGACCCATTGCAAGCATTTTAATGTTCCATTCTTCGGGGTCGGATCAATACACTATCCGCATGGCAAAGCGCATCGGCATCCATCTTGGCACAACCGGCGGGGCCTCGAACGCCGTCGAGCAGGCGCGCGAAATTGGCGCCAACACCTTCCAAATTTTCTCCTCCAGCCCGCGCATGTGGCGCGCGCCCAAGGTGGACCCCAAACAGGCCGCCCGCATGAAGGAACTGCGCGCCAAGCTCGACGTGGGCCCGCTCGTTATCCACACCAGCTATCTGGTCAATCTGTGCAGCCAGACGGACGAGGTGCGCGAAAAAAGCGTAGTAGCCTTCCGCGGCGAGATCGAGCGCGCCCTGGCCCTGGGCTCGGAATATCTGGTGCTGCATCCCGGCTCATGGAAGGGCCTGACCCGCGATGAAGGCCTCGCCCGCGCCGCCGACTCGATCGCGAGAGCCATCGACGGCCTGGCCTGGCAGGGTACGCCCTTCCATATCCTGATTGAAAACACAGCCGGCTCCGAATTTTCCCTTGGCGGCAGCTTTGAGCAGGTGGCTGAGCTGGTCGCCCGCCTCCGCCCGTCGGCCCCCATGGGAGTCTGCCTTGACACCTGCCACACCCACGTCGCCGGTTATGATCTGGTAACCCCAGAGGGCTACGAGGAGACCATGAAGCAGGTCGCGTCTACCGTCACCTTTGAGGCCGTCCGCGTCTGGCACTGCAATGACGCCAAGGCCGCGCGCGGGTCTAAACTCGACCGTCACGAGCAGATCGGCAAAGGCACTATCGGCATCGAGCCCTTCCGCCGCCTGCTCAACGACCCGCGCTTCGCTCACTCCGCCTTCATCGCCGAGACGCCCGTTGACGCCCCCGGCGACGAGGAGCGCAATGTAAAGATGCTGTTGAGTCTGGTGGAATAACTCTACAGGCGACCCTCTTTGCAACGTTTTGGTCGCCTTCTTTCCTTCTTCTGTCAGGCAAACTTTGGTTATCCGTCCACTCTCATCTATGCGCTCAAGCCTCCGATGAACAAAGTGCGGAGGATCCCATGAAGCGCAGGCGCATATCCCAGACTCTGCTTGCCGCGCTCCTGGCGTCCGCAGTTGCCGGGGCCGCTCCAGCCGTGGGAATAAGCGGCAGAGCAGCCCCGGCGGCGCTGAACGGAGTTTATTCGGTCACCTTCAATCTGCAAATTCGCTCGACGCTGCCGGCGGGGACGACGATCATCTGCCGGGCGCGCATCGCTCCCAATCCAGACGGGTTTGGCTTGGGCAATTCACAGCTTGCCGCAATCCCGGCGGAGACTTTTTCGGGACTGGCCTCGGTGAACGGCTCGACGGCTACCTGCGCAACAGAGATTCCTTTCTCATGGACAATGGCGAACGCGCCGGGCGGAGTTGTGTTGAGCTATGAGATTGACGCTGTGGGAAACGCCATGACTGCGCCCATGCTGCTCAAATCCAGTACGCGGCAGGGCATTGGCGCGGCCCTTCCAGCTCCCGGCGGCAGCGCCAATCTCAGCTTCAACCTCCTCTTTTAAAGCGATCTTCCCAACCCCTTGATCTCGCGGTGTACAGAGGGCGGCCCCATGCGGTATCCTGAGTCTTAATCCATGATCTTTTCCCGCGACTATATCGGGTATCTCGCCCGCCGAACGGTCAAGCATCTCATCGACGCCAAGATGATCACCGCCAGTGATATAAAGGTGGTCGAGGCGCGCGTCACTGAGGGGCTGATTGAAGAGTTGTCCCTTGAAGACCGCATCAACGAAGAAGTGCGCGTGATTCTGGAAGCCTACTCCGAGGAGATGCGCAAGAGCGGCGCGCAGTATGCCGAGATGTTTAAAAAAGTGAAGACCGAGCTGGCCAAAAAGTACAAGGCGGTGCTATGAGGATCAGCCCAGACAAGCTCAACAAACTGGCCCACACCGTGGCCGACACGCTGGCTGAAGTCGATCAGGTCGGCTTTCTGGAGGATCGCAACACCATCCGCCAGGAGGCCCGCAAGGCGCTTACCGCCCTGCTCACCCAGGAGGCCGGCATCGACACCGCCGCCAGAACCAAGATCGCCAACCAGCGCAAGATCATCCAGGAAGGCTCCCAGGAGTGGGAGATCCTCTACCGCAAGTACTATAACGATGAAGTGCGCAAGCTGGGGATCTGAGCAATTCATCCCGCAGTTTCATCGCGGAATGAGTGGGAAAACCACAAAATAATCCTTACTGAAACCGTGAAAATGCTTTGAGCGGTCCTCATGGAGCCTGCCTCCCGCACCTCCGTCGCAGAAAAAACGTAACGCCATCCATGGCCGGATCAGTGGCCCAATTCCGGCAAATAATTTCGATCTCCCAGCGCTGCTACTGCCGCAGTTCCACCAGCGTAGCTCCCTGCCCGCCTTCGTTCTGCGGGGCTTCGGTAATGGTGGCCACATGCGGATGGGATTTCAGGAACTCGCGGACGCCGCGCCTCAGAATGCCCGCGCCGTGGCCGTGGATGATGCGGACACGCGGCAGGCCGGCCAGAAACGCGTGGTCAAGATAACTCTCCAGTTCGCCAGTGGCCTCGTCTACGGTGCGGCCGATGAGGTTGATCTCCATGCGCAGGGCGTCGGTGTTGGCGCTGGTGACAGTAACGTGGACATTCTTCTGCTGGCGGGCGGCGGCTAGCGGGTCGGAGTGCATGACAGTTTTCGAGGCGTCCGAGGGCTGTGGCGGCGCGGAGCACTCTTCGCGCTTGACGCGCATCTTGATGGGGCCCAGGGAAACTTCAAAGAGGTCTTTCTCAACCTCGCGCTCAACGACGGCAATCCTGTTCATCGACTTAATGAGAACCCTGTCGCCCGCGGCGATGTGTTTCAGCAGGTGCGGCTGGGCGTTTGCATCGCCCACATCCGCGCCGGTGCGGTGCGCGACGACCGTCTGGTTGAAGCTCTCCTGAAACTCGCGGCGCAGGCGCAGGATGCGGCGCTCGGCTTCTTTGGAGAGCTTCTGCTGCGCGGCGCGGTCCTCAATGGCGCGGACGGTCTCGCGCATCTGAAACTCAAAGTCCTTGAGCAGCGAAGCCAGCTTGGTTTCCAGCTCTCGCGTCCGGCTGCGCAGTTCAACGTCGCCTTCGCGTGCCAGCCGGGCTCGTTCCTGATTCAGAGAGTATTGTTCGGCGCGGGCGGCCTTGCGGTCTTCTTCAAGCTGCGAGAGATCGTTGTGCAGCTTGTCCAGAAAACGGCTGATGTCTACCTGCTGCGATCCCAATCTAAGTCGAGCGGAGGCGATAATTTCGGTGTTCAGGCCCAGCCGCTCGGCGGTTTGAATGCCGGCAGAAGCGCCGGGAACGCCGAGGCGGAGTTGGTAGTTGGGCGCGAGAGTCAGCTCATCCACGCCCGCCGCGGCATTCAGCACGCCAGGCGTGTTGGCGGCGTAGACCTTCAGCGAGGTGTGGTGCGTTGAGATCAGCGACCATGCTCCCGCCGTCAAAAAATGGCTGGCAATGGCGACGGCCAGAGCCGAGCCTTCCTCGGGGTCGGTCGCGGAACCAAGTTCGTCCAGCAGAACCAGGGCGCGTGGACCCGCCAGGCGAGACAGACGGTCCAGGTTGAGGATGTGCGCGGAGAAGGTGGAGAGCTCGGCCTCGATCGATTGCGCGTCGCCAATGTCAGCCAGAAAGGCGGTGAAGATGGGGAAGCTTGCCGAGGCGGCGGGCACGGGCAGCCCGGCCTGGGCCATCATGGCCAGCAGCGCCGTGGTCTTGAGCGTAACCGTTTTGCCGCCGGCGTTGGGGCCGCTGATAATGAGCTGGCGATGCGCGGCGGTGAGTTCGAGTGTAAGCGGAACGACGCGCTTGCCGATAGGCCGCAGGTGCCGTTCCAGCAGCGGATGGCGGGCCGCTTCCAAACTCAGCAAATCGGGTGTAATCGCGGGCGCCACGCAGTCGTAATCGCGGGCAAAGCGGGCGCGGGCTTGCAGGCTATCGACCAGGGCAAGGACGCGCGCGCCTGCGACGAGAGCCTCGGAATAGCCGCCCACCTGGCGGGTCAGCGCGACAAAGATGCGGTGAATCTCAGCCTGTTCTTCGTCGATCAGCCGGACCAGTTCGTTGTTCTGCTCGATGGTTTCCAGCGGCTCCACGTAAACAGTTTGGCCGCTGGAGCTTGCGCCGTGGACGACGCCGCTGATGCGCCGCTTCAACTCGGCGCGAACGGGGATCACGAAGCGCTCGCCGCGGATGGTGATGAGGTCTTCCTGCGTGGAGCCTTCGGCGCTGAGCTTGCGCAAGGCGGCACGCAGGCTTTCTTCAATCAGCCGCTGCTGGCGCTCCTGATCGCGGCGGATGCGGCCCAACTCGGGCGAGGCGTTGTCAGCCAGCGAGCCGTCGGGCTGGATGGTGCGCTCAATCGATTCTGCCAGAGGGCGAAGTGAGTTTGAAAGCGTGGAAGAAAGTTGCGAGAGGCCCGGCATCTTACCGACGAGGCGCGCCGGGGGCGATTGCAAGAGCGATTGCCAGGAGGCAACGTCGTTGGCCAGCCGGGCGATGGCTTGTAGGTCGTTGGCTTCCAGAGCCGCGCCGGGAATCTGCGCCTTGGCGGCGAATTGCGTAGGGTCGAAGAGGCCGCCGACGGGGATCGAGGTCTGCTCTGCAAGCAAAAGCCGCAGCTCGGCGGTGAGCTGATGCTGGCGGGCGATCCAGGGCTCGTCGGTGGAGGGTTTGAGATCGAGGATGGCGTTGCGGCCGACGGGCGAGGCGGCAAAGTTGGCGACGAGAGCCAGAAGCGGCTCCCACTCAAGAGCGGCAAGGTCGGCAAAATCGACCGGAGACGGAATGGGATCGAGCAGCGGCATGGGTTTTCTGTGCTGCAACCATCTTAGCGGTTGCGGACGATGGAACGGTCAATCCAGCGGAAAGCGCTCCTGAATGAGCTTGAGCGCTTCCTCTTCCGTCGCAATCGTCCCTTCCAGTTGCGCATCCTCAACGGTTCGCAGCATCACTTTGAATGCGGCTCCCGGCCGATAGCCCGCCGCAATCAACTCACGGCCGGTAATCAACGGCTTGGGGCGCACGGCTTCCTCGGGCATTGCGGCGTGGTGATCGCGGACGAAATTCCAGTGGTCCAGATTGCCGCTTCCAGCCAGGCAATCCATGCGGTGCAGCGCAAGGTGCTCGGGGAAGTTTTCCAGGCGGAAGAAGCGCTTCAGCGTGGAAGCCTTCATGCGCGGCGCGTCGGCAAAGCGCATGTGGTTCTCGACCAGCGCGAGGGTCTGGCGGCTTTCGTCGTTCGAGAAGCGGAAGCGGCGGCAGATCGCGGCGGCAATGGCGATACCAACCTCGACGTGGCCGTCGAATCTGATCCTTTCAGCCCGGCGGAAGGTCGCGGGCTTGCCAACGTCGTGCAGCAGCGCTCCCCAGGCCAGAGTGGCCGAGCAGCCTGCGTCGAGCTGGCCCAGCAGCCCCAGCGTGTGCGTCCAAACGTCCCCCTCGGGATGAAATTGCGGCGGCTGCTCCACGCCCTTCATGCGCGCGATCTCAGGTAGAGTCTCGGCAAGCAGGCCGGTTTCGTCCAAAAGTTCAAAAGCCCGTCGTGCTCGTCCCTCGGTGAGCATTTTGGTCAGCTCATCGCGCACCCGCTCGCGGCTGACGGCTTTGGTCTTGGGGGCGAGGCGGCGAATGGCGGCGGCCGTGGCGGGGTCGATCTCAAAGCCAAAACGCGCGGCGAATCGGACGGCGCGGAGCATTCTCAGATGATCTTCTTCAAAGCGCTCGGCAGGTTGCCCGATGGCGCGAATGATGCCGGCCTTGAGGTCGGCCAAACCGCCGACGTGGTCAATCACCGCGGCCTGAAGGGCGCCGGCTTCAGCCCGTACCTCCATTTCAGCCAACAGGCCGAGCTTGCTAGGCTGAGGAAAAACTCGATTGGAGTCTGGTTTTGTATCAGGGCACGACTTCAGTCGTGCCGAAAACTCCGCAAGATAGCCGGGCTTCAGCCCCTGCGGAAAGAGCCGCTCCGGATCCAGCAGCAGCCCGTTGATCGTAAAATCCCGCCGCTGCACATCTTCCTCGGCGCTGAGGGTGTAACGGACCGCATCCGGATGACGGCCGTCGGAATATGCGCCGTCCGAGCGGAAGGTGGCAACTTCGGTCACCACCTGCGCTGATATATTCATCTCCTGTATTGCCGCGCCAGCGGCGTCTGCCTCACCGCAGGTGACCACAAGCACCACGCCGAAGTGCGCTCCCACGGCGAAGGTGCGCGGAAAGAGATTGAGGACCACGTCCGGCGTGGCGCTGGTGGCTACGTCGAAATCATGCGGCTCCGTGCCCAGCAGCAAATCGCGCACACACCCGCCGGCCAGATAAGCCTCGTGCCCGTCCGCGCGCAAGGCCGCGATGATCTGGAAGGCCGCGGCGAATTGGGGAGTGGCTGGGAACATGGCCTTCTTTGAGAGTAATCCGTTGAGAGTCAACCATCCCGCTAAACTATAGAGATGACCACCCGCGGCCTCATCCTCGGCATTGAATCCTCTTGCGACGAGACCGCTGCGGCTGTGGTCGAGCGCGGCGCGCGGACGCTTTCCTCCGTTGTCGCCTCGCAGATTGCCACCCACGCCCGCTACGGCGGCGTGGTGCCGGAGCTGGCCAGCCGCGAGCATCTGCGTGCCATTGTCCCAGTGGTTCGCGCGGCACTCTCTGAGGCGGGCGTTGCGCTGGGCGACCTCGACGCAATCGCCGTCACGGCAGGGCCGGGACTCGCCGGGGCATTGCTCGTCGGCATCACGTATGCCAAGGCGCTGGCCTTTGCGCAAGAACTGCCGCTGATTGCCGTCAATCATCTTGAAGGCCACATCCACGCCGTGCTGCTGCATGAGCGGTCCCTGCCTGAGTCTGAGCCAGACCAGCAGCCGGCACTGGCCTTGGTCGTCTCCGGCGGGCACACGCATCTTTATCTGGCGCGGCCGTCCCACGGCGCGTGGAGTTACAAGCTGGTGGGCCGCACACTGGATGACGCCGCCGGCGAGGCTTATGACAAGGTAGCCAAGCTGCTCGGCTTCGGCTATCCCGGCGGGCCCTGGATCGACGCGCTGGCCCGCTTCGGCAACCCCAAGGCCGTGCCCTTCGCCTTTTCCCAGATCAAGCATAAGATCCATCTGGGCGATAAACCCCCGCGCACCAAGGCTGCCCAAACAGCGCCCATCGCCAACCTCGATCCGCATTTTCTCTTTTCTTTTTCAGGAATCAAAACCGCTGTTCTGCGCTACGTTGAGTTGCACGGCCTGCGCGAAGAGGCCCAGGCGCGCGCCGCCCGGCTCTTTGCTCCTTCGGCCGTTGCGCATCTGCCGCAAACCAAAGACGAGGCTCTCGGCCTCTGTTCGCAGCAGGTGCTCGATCTGGTTGCCAGCTTCCAGTGCGCCGTCGTCGGCGACCTGATGAAGAAGAGCTTTGCCGCTGCGGAATCACTCGGGTCGAACCGTATTCTGATCACCGGCGGAGTGGCCGCCAACCGCGAACTGCGCGCGCGGTTCAGCGCCGAGGCTGAGCAAAGAGGCTTGCGCGTAGCCTTTCCCACCCTCGCTCTCTCCACCGACAACGCCGCCATGATTGCCGCCGCCGCATGGCCGCGCTTTCAAGGCGGGGAGTTCGCCGCCAGCGCCCTCTCCGGCGACCCCTCGCTCGCCCTGGGACGGTGAAAGCTCTATACGTGGCCGCTCCAATGGAGTTCGCGCCCTTCTGAGGAGCATTCCCAACTATTCAATGCATCCCATCGCCAGCCGCACCAAGCTGGCCAGACGGCAAATCTGCGTATGGGTCAGTGGGCGATGACCCGCGGCAGGCTCTTTCAATTGGTTTTTCGGCACTGGGCCGATGTTCTCTGCCCAGGCCACGCTGTCCTCGCGGAGGCCAGTCTCTCCGGCGCGCAAGAGCAAGTGCCACGGGCCTAGCTTATGAACGGAAGTCGAAAGCGGAATCGCCAGCACAGTATCAGCGCGGGGATGAGAGTTTCGCTCATTCGTTGAGACAATCACGGCTGGCCGATTCTTGCCGGGCTCGTCGGTGGGAAAGTGCGCCCACCAGATCTCTCCCCGCTGAGGAAAGCGGATTGGCTGCGCGCTCATTCCGGAACCCCAATCCACATACTCCGGGAGGCCTGCTCCGCCCACTCGCTCTGCTCAACTAGCTCCTGCTCTGAAGCCGTGTCGTAATACGCCTTGGTGGCTGCCTCAAGCTCCCGCCGCTTGACTTCCAGCATCAGCTCTCGCAGCAGCAAAACCAGCGCCTCAGAGTCCGACTTGGCGTGCTGCTTCTGCCGTGTTTCTGCCACAAATGCCGCCACTTCGGGCGTTAACGTAAAACTCCGCTTCACCCTGCGAGTTGCCGTCTGCATCGTCATACTATCTATCCTACTCTATATCCTCCTCTGAGTCCGCCCGGAATCAGATCGCTTTGCTGACTCAAACAATCGAGAGTTATGGGGTGCGCATTCCCATTCTCTCCTTACCGTATCCGCCAAAATGCCATAGAATTTGTGTATGACCGACCGCATGTCTCTGACTCTTGCCCAAGCCGACCCCGACGTTGCCGCAGCACTCCAAAAAGAAACCCTTCGCCAGCATGAGGGCCTGGAGATGATTGCCAGCGAGAACTTTGTCTCCGAGGCGGTTCTCGAGGCGGCAGGCTCGATTTTTACCAATAAATACGCCGAGGGCTATCCTGGCCGCCGCTACTACGGAGGCTGCGAGTTTGCCGACGTGGTCGAGAATCTGGCGCGTGATCGGGCCAAGGAGATCTTTGGCGCCGAACACGCCAACGTCCAGCCGCACTCCGGTTCACAGGCCAACGCCTCGGCCTACGCGGCGGTCTTGCAGGCCGGCGACACCATTCTGGGGCTGGATCTGGCGCACGGCGGCCACCTGACTCACGGTCACAGGCTCAGCTTCAGCGGCAAGCTCTACCGCACCACCTTTTATGGCGTGCGCAAAGAAACCGAGCTGATCGACTACGACCAGATGGAAGAGGTTGCCGAACGCGAGAAGCCGAAAGTGATTATCGGCGGCGGCAGCGCCTACCCGCGTCTCTGGGACTTTGCCCGGATGCGCGCCATTGCCGACAAAGTTGGCGCGGTCTACATCTTCGATATGGCGCACATTGCCGGATTGGTGGCCGGCGGCGTACATCCCTCGCCGGTGCCGTACGCGCACATCACCACCACCACTACCCACAAAACCCTGCGCGGGCCGCGGGCTGGCCTGATCCTCTGCGGCAAAGAGCTTGCAACTGCCGTGGACAAGGCCGTCTTTCCTGGCCAGCAGGGCGGTCCGCTGATGCACATTGTGGCGGCCAAGGCAGTGGCTCTGGGCGAGGCGCTGCGGCCGGAGTTCAAGACCTATGCCGCGCAGATTGTGGCCAACGCGCAGGCGCTTTCCTCCTCGCTCAAAGACGCCGGCTACCGCATCGTCTCTGGCGGCACCGATAACCACCTCATGCTGGTCGATGTCTTCGAGAAGGGCATTCTCGGCTCAGAGGCTGAGCTGGCGCTGGGCAAGGCCGGAATTACGGTGAACAAAAATACCATTCCCTATGACACCAATCCGCCGCTCAAGGCCTCGGGCATTCGCATCGGCACACCCGCCCTGACTACTCGCGGCATGAGAGAGCCGGAGATGCGGCTGATCGGCGCCTGGATCGCCAAGGCGCTCGAACAGCGCAGCGACGATGCGGCGCTCGAGGGGATTCGTCGCGAAGTCGCCGAGTTGGCCAATCTTTTCCCGCTTTATGCCTGGCGGCGGATAAGTTAAGGGAACCTCTGGCTAATTCCGCGTTTTGAAAGTGCATTGCTTTAGTACTTATCCGTAAATAGTGAACAAGTAGATTCCTTTTGCTGATTCTCTTGTTGGCGGAGGCCGAAGCTGGGCGAAGATTCTATTCAAGATGGCACAAATCAAGTCTTGGACAGTATCG
>Ga0181534_10002785_pt1 | contig 10634 bp, 7 predicted proteins | sample PEATcosm2014_Bin_37_FD_119758 | JGI IMG/M metagenome (GOLD analysis project Ga0181534, IMG submission 119758) | Peatland microbial communities from MTU Mesocosm Facility, Houghton, MI, USA - PEATcosm2014_Bin17_10_metaG | ecosystem: Environmental > Terrestrial > Soil > Wetlands > Peat | place...
ACATCCACCACGGCGATGATGCCCACGTGGCGCACGCCCGCATGCATCTTATCCGGGGTGCGATTTTCCAGGCCGAGGCCAAGGCGATCCAGCACACGACTGGCGGCCGTGGCCAATTCCTGCGACTCGGTCCGAACCACAATCAGAGAGCGACCCTGCTTTAAGACGTCGCGAAAGAAGGCGGCATCTTCGGAAGACTTGGGATCCGGAACTGGATCCTGGCCGGTACGGAAGACGGCCTTGCCAATCGCGGCGCGGGTGCCGGAATCGGCCAGTCCGAACAGAGCGGCTGCGCCCGCACCCAGCGCGAACACCGGCCCCAAACCGGGCACCAAGAGGGCTGCGACTATGCTAGCTCCCGCGACTCCACCCACGAGCGCGCCAAATTCCTTGCCTAATTTCTCCGCATCAGCTTCGGAGCGAGTAAGAAAGGCGATGGAGTCCTCAGGGACATGCTGCCGCAACTCCTTGATGGCTTCCTCCGCGCGTTCGCGAGAGGGGAATACGCCGATGGCGGTTTCCATGGGAACCTCCTTAGGGTGGCTGAACAACTCGGGGTGAAGGCGTTGACGCGGCCTTCCGCTTGGTTTCTAGACCATTAAGATATCAGATGGGTGGGATCCGGCCAAGAATCGGCGGCCGCAGGGAGTGGGGCACCTTGAAGATCTCTTAACTACGGAGGGCACGAAGTCACACGAAGAAACTCATGGAACAGGGCAGAGAAGTCAAAGCCAGCTATCACAAAATCTCCGTCTTATCCGTCGATCTTGGCTTCGCGCAATTGCTTCACCGCGGTTTCCGAAGTTACGGGAGAGTAGTAAACCTCCTTGAAGGTATAGGAGCGGGCTTTGGTGGCGATGACGGGCATGATTTCGATGTGCCAGTGGTAATCCTCGTCGATGGTCTTCCAATATCCCAATGTCTTGGAAGGATGGAGGCTGTTGGGCGAGGTGTGCAGCACCAGGTGAAAATCCTCGGTGACGCTCCGGACGCGCTGCAGGGTGCGGCGCAAGAGGGCGGCGAGATTCTTGCGCAGGCCGGGCTTGGATAAACCGGTGCGTTCAAAGGAGGCTTCATGATTGCGTGGGAGAATCCAGGTTTCATAGGGCACGCGCGGCGCGTAGGGGCCGAGGGCGACATAATCGCCGCGGGCCTCGATCACGCGGGTCGCCTGGCGCTCCTCCTGGTTGAGGATGTCGCAAAAGACGCAGCGCTCCTTGCTCACGAAATATTCGCGTCCGGCGCGGAGTTCGTAGAGCACGCGCCGGGGCACGAACAGAGTGGCGGTGATCTGCGAGGTGGGATGCGAGAACTCTTGGCCGGCATTCCTTCCGTAATCCTTGAAGAAGCTGACGTACTTGATGCGGGAATCGCGTTTCAGGTCGAGGATGCGCTCGGCGGCGAGGCGCAGGAACTGTCCGATCTCGTCGTCACTGGCGTGCCAGAGATGGCGCTCGTGGCGGGGGTTTTCCACCAGCACTTCATGAGCGCCCACCGAACTCATGCGGTCGTAGATACCCTCTCCCCGGCGGCCAGGCTCGCCTTCAATGTGGTAAAGCGGCGCGGGATGCACCACGGAGCGGGCCGACCAGGCGCCGGAACTGGGAAGAGAGGAGATGACCTGGGTGCCAGCGGCGGCGTTCAGGCAAAAACGGCATTCCCCTTCCGGCTGCAGGCTGCGATCGACCGGATCGTCTCCTGTCATAACCCAGGAGCGAGTGATGGGATCCTTGCGCAATTCCATGCGTCTAGGTAAACACCGGGGAAGAAGTTGCGTCAACTGCGACGCGCCGGCAACTCCTTTGAGGGGGCGCGGAAGTGCGATTCGGCCTTTGTTATAATCCGCGCCAGCCCTCCTTCCAACCGTAATGAGCGAGCCTTCCACTCCGCTGATGCGGCAGTATGCCGCGGTCAAGAAAGAACATCCCACCGCGCTGTTGTTTTTCCGGCTGGGAGATTTCTACGAATTGTTTTTTGACGATGCGATCGTGGCCGCGAAGGAACTTCAGATTACGCTGACCTCGCGCAACAAAGAGAAAGGCATTGCAGTGCCCATGTGCGGCGTGCCGCACCATGCGGCGGAAAACTATATTGGAAAGCTGATCCGCAAGGGCTTCAAGGTGGCCATCTGCGAACAGATGGAAGATCCGCGGCTGGCGAGGAAACAGACCGGCGCCAAGCTGGTGCGGCGAGAGGTGACGCGGGTGGTGACGCCGGGAACCGCGGCCGACTCGTCGCTGGAGTCGGAGGAGAATAATTTTCTGGCGGCTCTGGCCCAGGTTGGGGATCATGTGGGATTCGCGGCGCTCGACCTTTCGACTGGAGAGTTTCGCGCCACGGAGTTTTTCGGGGAGAACGCGCTGCGCCGTGTGCAAGAGGAGCTTGAGCAACTAAAGCCGAAAGAGCTCTTGTACGGATCTTCCGCGCCGCTATTTGAAATGGCCGGCGCTCCGGCGAAGGAGGTGCGGAGCCTGGCTGCTCCGGAAAGCCGGGAAACGGCGCTCAGCGCTTCGAAGGGACTGTGGCCGGCCCCGGGCACGGCCCGGTGCACCGAGACGCCGCTGGACGACTGGATTTTTGCGCCCGACCATGCGATCCCGCTGCTGGAGAATCACTTTGGAGTTTTGTCGCTGGAAGGATTTGGATTGGCGGGGCGAAGCGCGGCAGCGGCAGCGGCGGGCGCGATCCTTTACTACGCCCGCTCCACGCAACGAGGGTCGCTGCATCATGTGGACCGCATCGGATGGTATGAACGGCAGAACTGCCTTGTCCTGGACGCGGTCACGGTGCGGAACCTGGAGTTGATCGAACCGCTGTTTGCCGGGACGGACGCGGGTCTGACGCTGTTTCGTTCGATCGACTGCGCCGTGACGCCCATGGGCAAGCGACTGTTGCGGGCGTGGTTGCTGCGACCCTCGCTCGATCTGGGGGAAATCAAGGCGCGCCTGGACGCGGTGGAAGCCGCGGTGACGGAAACGATTGCCCGGGAGGAGTTGCGGAGGGCGCTGGATGGGGTTCTGGATCTGGAGCGACTCTTAAGCCGGGTGACGCTGGAGACGGCGAATCCCAGGGATGTGCTGGCGCTGGCGGCGTCGCTCGGAAAACTTCCCGCCATCAAAGCGGCCCTGGCACGGCTGGCGTCCGACCGGCTGTCCAGGCTCTATGGATCGCTCGACGAACTCGGCGAGCTTCGCGACCAAATCCTGAAGACAATCGTTCCGGAGCCGCCGCTCAGCTTTTCCGACGGCGGGGTCATCGCCGCGGAAGCCGACGGCGATCTCGATCAATTGCGTGAGCTTTCGCGTAACAGCAAGCAGGTGCTGGCGCAGATCGAGCAGCGCGAGCGGGGGCGCACCGGCATTGCTTCGCTTAAAGTCAAATTCAACTCCATCTTCGGCTATTACATTGAAGTGTCGAAGGCGAACCTGCATCTGGTTCCGCAGGATTATGATCGCAAGCAAACCCTGGTGGGGGCGGAGCGGTTTACCACGCCGGAACTGAAGGAGTACGAGGCCAGGATTCTCGACGCGCAGGAGAAGATGGTCGAGATCGAGAGACGGATTTTTATCGAGCTGCGCACGGCGATTGCGGCGGAGGCAAAACGAATCCGGCAGACGGCGCTGGCGCTGGCCGAGGTCGATGTGTTGGCCTCGATGGCTCAGATTGCGGCGCTGCGGAATTACTGCCGGCCGCAGTTTATGTCGGGGGAGGAAGCTCGAGCCGCAGATCTGGAGATTGTGGAGGGCCGGCATCCGGTAATCGAGCAGCAAGAGATGGCTGGGGGAAGCGAGCGGTTTGTGCCCAACGATCTTTATCTGAATGATTCCACCCACACAATTCTTTTGCTGACCGGACCGAACATGGGCGGGAAGTCGACTTATTTGCGGCAGACCGCGCTGATCGTGATTCTGGCGCAGATGGGTTCGTTCGTCCCGGCGCGATCGGCGCGGCTGGGGTTGATCGACCGGGTGTTCACCCGCATTGGCGCCAGCGACAATCTGGCGCGGGGACGATCCACCTTCATGGTGGAGATGACGGAAACCGCCGCGATCCTGCATACCGCCTCGGCGCGCTCGCTCATTTTATTGGACGAGGTGGGGCGAGGCACGTCGACGTACGACGGGCTGGCCATCGCCTGGGCGGCCATCGAGTATCTGCACGCGCGGGTGCGGGCCAAGACGCTCTTTGCCACGCATTACTTCGAACTTACGGAGTTGGCCGAGCAACTTGCGGGAGTGAAGAATTATCACGTCTCCGTGAAAGAGACAGCGGGCGGAATCGCGTTCCTGCGAAAAGTGGAGCCGGGAGCGGCGGATCGAAGTTACGGCATTGAAGTCGCCAAGTTGGCGGGTTTGCCCGGGGAAGTCATCCTGCGCGCGCGCGAAGTGCTGACGGAACATGAGGCGGCGGAGCGGGAGTTGACCGAACATCTCTCGCCGGGGGCTTCCCCTCCGCAAGCCCAGTTGACGATTTTCACCGCGCTGTCACAGCCTGTGGTGGAGCAGTTGCGGGAGCTGGATTTGAACCGGCTCACGCCACTGGAGGCGTTAAACCTGCTGGCGGATTTGAAAAAAGAAATCTCATAATGCCCAACGAATGACGGCTGATCGCAAAACCGAAGGCTCGCACCGAGTCGGACAACTCCTGATCCTGGGCTTCGACGGGACGGAGGTGACACCGCGTCTCCGTTCCCTGCTCAAGCGGGTGCAACCCGCGGGCGTGATTCTTTTTGCGCGCAACATTCACAGCGCCGAACAGACCTGGCGGTTGCTGCGGGATTGCCAGAAATGCGTAGACAGGCCGCTTTTGCGCTGCGTGGACCTCGAGGGTGGGAGTGTGGATCGATTTCGCGACCTTCTTGGCCCAACGCCTGCGGCGGCAGAGGTTTTCTCGACTCGTGACGGCAAGCTTTTCCGGAAGCATGGGCGGATTGTGGGTGAGAGTTGCCGCGCTCTGGGTTTGAATGTTGACTTCGCGCCGGTGCTCGACCTGGCGTTTGAAGCTTCCCGCAGCGTATTGAGTTCTCGCGCCGTTTCAGCCGATCCACGGGAGACGGCCGGCTATGCCCGAGAGTTCCTGGCGGGATTACGGGCGGAGGGGGTGCGGGGTTGTGGCAAGCACTTTCCAGGATTGGGCGAAGGAAAGCTGGACAGCCACCATCAGTTGCCGGTCATCGACAAGCCTTTGAAGAATCTTTGGGCCGAGGATCTGCTTCCCTACCGGCTGCTACGGGCGCAGTTGCCGATGGTGATGGTTTCGCATGCAGCCTACCCGCGGATCACGAAAAAGACTGTGCCCGCTTCGTTATCGAAAGTCTGGATCGCCGACATCCTGCGCAAACGTATCGGGTATCGAAGTTTGATCGCCTCCGATGATCTGGAAATGGGGGCGGTGTTAGCGGCGGCATCGGTGGGTGAAGCCGCGGTGGAGCACATTCGCGCGGGCGGAGATCTTTGCTTAATTTGCCATCGCGAGGACTTCATCCTGCAGGCATACGAAGACTTGAGGAAAGCGACCGAAATTGACGCGAATTTCGGCAAACGCGCGCAAGAGTCGATGCGGAGGGTTGCCGCGTGGAAGAAGAAGTTCGTAAGAACATTGCGGGGAGGTAACCCACCTTCGAAGGCGGTGATGGAAAAGCTTTCCCGGCGGCTCTGGGAGTTTGGCGAGCAGGTTCGACTGCAAGCATTGGCTTGCCAGAATGACGATTGGCGGGCACGGAATTGAAAACAACGAAGGCCCTGCGGGGCATGCTGGTTGCCGGGGTCATGAGCGGAACTTCCGCGGATGGCATCAACGTGGCTCTGGTTCGGGAGGGGGAACACGGATCGGACTCGCCGGGTGGAGGCGCGATGCGGCCGGCGAAGCGGGGACATGGGCGTCCGCGCCACATCGAACTTGTTGGGCATGCGGAGTATCCATATTCCAAGAAAGTGCGCGCGGCGGTGCTGGCTGCCATGAATGCCTCGCAGGCCAGCGTGGCCGTGCTGGCGCGACTCAACTTTCTTTTGGGCGAAGTTTATGCGCAAGCGGTCCTGAATACGCAACGCCGATTCCGGGTCAAAGTGGACCTGGTCGGCTGTCACGGGCAAACCATTTATCATCAGGGGCAGCCCAAAGCTTTTCTTGGCCGCAAGCTGGCGGCGACGTGGCAGACGGGCGAGGGCGGAATCATAGCCCAGCGCGTGGGCGTTCCGGTGGTTTCCGATTTTCGTCCAGCCGATATGGCCGCCGGCGGGAAGGGCGCGCCGCTGGTTCCCTTTCTCGACTATCTTTTATTCCGCGATCCGCAGGTGGGACGCATTGTGCAGAACATCGGCGGCATTGCGAATCTTACAAGCATTCCCGCCGGAGCGCGTGGGGAAGATGTGACCGCCTTCGATACCGGGCCGGGCAACATGGTGATCGATGGCGTGACCGAAGCATTGTTCGGACAGCCCTTTGATCGCGGCGGCCGGATCGCGGACTCCGGGAACGCACTGTCTCGGGTTATCGAAAATATCCTGCGCCGCCGTTTCTTCCGCCGAACGCCCCCGAAGACGGCGGGACGCGAGGAATTCGGGCGGGACTTTGTGAGCTATTTGTTGAAGCATTGCGAGGGCGCACGCAAGCAGGATATTGTGGCTACGGCCACTGCGCTGACCGCGAAATCCATTGCGCTGGCGGTGCAGCAATGGGTTGTTTGCAGCGCACGATCCAAGACGAAGCGGCCTGGCTGGGAGATGATTCTTTCCGGCGGAGGCGCCAGGAATACGACCCTGGTGGCGATGTTACGCGCGGAACTTGACGCATTGGGAGTGCGGCTGCGATTTTCCGATGAGTTCGGCGTGCCTTCGCCAGCGAAAGAAGCGGTGGCATTTGCCATGCTCGCCTATGAGACCTGGCACCGTCGCCCCTCGAACCTGCCTTCGGCCACGGGCGCGGCTCGGGAGGCGGTGCTGGGAAAGATCTCGTATCCTTAGGAATGGAACCTGATTCGGACTATGCCGGTTTACGTCTCCATGCTTCGCGGAATCAATGTCAGCGGCCACCACACGATCAAAATGGACCGACTGCGCGCGTCCCTCGAGGCTCTCGGTTTGGAGCGGGTGAAGACCTACATTCAGAGTGGAAACGCGGTTTTCAGGAGCGCGAAGATCTCCCCGGCTGCGCTGTCCAGGAAGATTGAGGCCAAGATTTTGAGCGAGTTTGGCTTCTCGATTCCGGTCATTTCACGGACTCTTGAAGAAATGGAGGATGTAATCGGCGATAATCCGTTCGTGAGTCAGTCCGGAATCGAGGTCGAGAAACTCCACGTAGCCTTCCTCTCCGGCAATCCCGCGCCAAACTCTCTAAAGGCCTTAGCGGACCTGACGTTGGCGCCGGACCAGTCGCGCTGCCTCGGCCGGGAAGTTTATCTTTATTTTCCGAATGGATTTTCGAAAAGCAGTTTGTGGAAGCATCCCCTAGACCGGGTGCTAGCGGTGACGGCCACGAACCGCAACTGGAAAACCGTCAACGCACTGCACCAAATGTGCCGGGTCTGCCAGTGATGCGATCGAGGATTTTTTCTGCCGTAATCGCGCTTGGCCCGGCGTTATTCCTGCCTTCTTGCGGCAGCCAGCCCGACCCCAACATGCTGGTGATGCTGATCGAATCAAGTCCCACGAATCTGGACCCGCGCGTGGGCGTGGACGCGCAGTCGGAGCGCATCGACAGTCTCATCTTCGACGGCCTTCTTTCCCGCGGCGGTAATCTGGACGTTGCGCCGGGACTGGCCGAGCGTTGGGAGGTTCCCGATCCGCTGACTTACGTTTTTCATCTGCATCGCGGAGTGACGTTTCATGATGGGCATGCGCTCACTTCGCGGGATGTGAAATGGACATTCGATTCGCTGCTGACGGGATCGATTCGCAGCCCGAAGGCGGCCGCCTTCCGCTTTGTGGACCATATCGATACCCCTGAGGATTTGACCGTGGTTTTTCACATGAAAGAACCGGACGCCGCGCTGCTTTGGAATTGTTCTGACGGCGCAATTGGCATTGTGCCCTATGGCAGTGGATCTGAGGTGAGCGGTCATCCCGTTGGCTCTGGACCGTTCCGGTTTGTCCGGGCAGAAACCGATAAAGAAGTCATCCTCGAACGCAACGAACGCTACTGGGGCGAAAAGGCAAAGCTGGCGCGAGTTCGTTTCGCGATCGTGCCCGATGCCACCACAGAAGCTCTCGAAATGCGCAAAGGGAGCGGAGATATCACCATCAATCTACTCACCCCGGACGCCGTCCACACCCTGGAGCGCGAACCCTTTCTCGCGGTCCAGCACTCGCCGGGCACTGAGATTCAGTACCTCGGCTTCAATCTGCGGGACCCGATTCTCAAGGATGTGCGGGTGCGTCAGGCGATCGCCTACGCTCTGGACCGCAAGCCGATGATTGAGTACCTCTGGGGCGGATGGGCGCAACCGGCGCGCAGCATTCTTCCTCCGCAAAGTTGGGCATACAACGGAGACGTGGCCACTTATGAGCACGATCCGGGAAAGGCCCGGGCTCTGCTGGAGGCTGCTGGCTATCCGGAGGTAAACGGGGTGCGCCTTCACCTCACGATGAAGACCTCGACCGTCGAGAGCACGCGGCTGATGGTCGCGGTGATACAGCAGCAACTGCGCGAGGTGGGGATTGTGCTCGACATCCGCAGCTTTGAGTCAGCAACGTTTCTCGCCGATGTCATCCATGGAGCATTTCAGATGTACGGGTTGCGCTGGGTGGGAGGCGCGAACCAGGATCCCGACATCTTCTACGTCTTTCATTCTTCCCGGTTTCCGCCGAACGGATCCAACCGCGGACGCTACTCGAACCCCAGCGTCGACGCCCTGATTGATCAGGCCCGCCGGGAGGTGGATGAAAATGCACGAAGGCAAGCCTATGCCCAGGTGCAGCGGATTGTGTCCGAGGAACTGCCATATATCAATCTGTGGTATCTGGACAACGTTCTGGTCTACAACAAGCGAGTGAAAAACCTGCAAATGAGCCCGGGGGGGAATTACGACTTTCTGCGCACCGCGGAACTTCCGCCCAATTAGCGTCGTGGCTCTGAAAGGCATCGCGCCAGCGAATGCAACGTGTCTGCCAAGACCGTAAATGTAGCGTGTTACCATCGAAGCTCGATTTCTCCCATGCGAATTCTTTTCATCGGCGACATTTTTGGGCGGCCGGGAAGGACCATCGTCAAGGAGCGTCTACCAGGCCTTATCCGCGATCACGCCATCGATCTGGTCATCGCCAACGGAGAGAATTCAGCGGCGGGATTTGGCATCACGCCGGCTTTAGCGGAGGAACTGTTCGAGCTCAATATCGACGTGATCACCACGGGCAACCACGTTTGGGATAAACGGGAGATCATCGATTATTTTGAGATGGCCGAAGGCAACGGCCAGGGACCGGCGCACCGGATCTTGCGTCCGGCAAATTATCCTGCCGACCTCCCGGGCCGGGGCTTGTATCAGGGACAGAAGAAGAACATTTCTTACGCGGTCATAAACTTGCAGGGGCGCATCTTCATGGCGTCGAACGAGGATCCATTTCGCGTAGCCGACCAACTTCTGGAGAAAATCGCTGCCAAAGTTATTTTTGTCGACTTCCACGCCGAAGCCACGTCGGAGAAAATTTCGCTGGGCTGGTATCTCGACGGCCGGGTGACCGCCGTGGTGGGAACGCATACCCATGTGCCCACGGCTGATGAGCGTGTACTGCCGCAGGGAACGGCCTATGTAACGGACGTGGGAATGACCGGGCCTTACGATGGCGTTATCGGCGTGAAAAAAGAGCAGGTGGTCAATAAATTCCTCAACGGCATGCCGGTGCGTTTTGAGCCCGCAACGGGCGACCTGCGGCTGTGTGCGGTGGTGGTGGATTGTGACGAGAAGACAGGAAAGGCGCGGAGCATTTCGCGGCTGATGCTAAGTTAACCTTGCAAGCTGCAAGAAACCTCTTTGTCCCCGTTCTACCCTAGCCGACTGTCGCATTGTGGCTTTGCTGATCAGCACGGCAAGGTTGCACCTGAAGGTACCCGCACCATCGGTTGTCTACGCACACGCCAGCACAGGGGTAAAATCCAGTAAATGTGGGAGATCCGCCTTATGTTTCGGGTTTGCCTGTTGGCCGTGGCCACCAGCCTCTCGGCGTTTGCCGGGGCGGCTGATGCGTTCGCCCCTCCGCCAATCACTTGCGGTAACGGCGTGCCCGGCGGGATTAATTGCCTTCCGTCCAAGAAAGAGCTCAAAGAAGCGCGCAAGGCATACGCTCGGGGATTAAAACTGGAGGAACAAAATCGATTTGAAGAGGCCTTCGCAGCGTTTGATGACGCTTCGCGGCTGGTCCCGCAGGATGCGCAGTTCTTTTCGGCGTGGGAGGTGGCGAAGTCGCAACTGGTTTTTGCCCACACGGAACGAGGCGACGCGTTGCTCTCCAAGGGGCAACGAGAACAGGGCGCGGCCGAATTTCGCGCCGCGCTGAAACTGGATCCGGATGACTCCTACACGCAAGGGCGTCTCACCGATGCATTGCAGAACACCGCCGGGAGAGAGCCAGCAGCATCGATGCTACTGATCGATTCAACCGAATTACATCTTCAGCCCAGTGCCGCCAAAGCTACCTTTC
>Ga0181534_10002787_pt1 | contig 10626 bp, 19 predicted proteins | sample PEATcosm2014_Bin_37_FD_119758 | JGI IMG/M metagenome (GOLD analysis project Ga0181534, IMG submission 119758) | Peatland microbial communities from MTU Mesocosm Facility, Houghton, MI, USA - PEATcosm2014_Bin17_10_metaG | ecosystem: Environmental > Terrestrial > Soil > Wetlands > Peat | place...
AAAGGCCCATGGCCCGAAGCCGAACCGGCCATAAGATCTGAACAATTTTGCTCAGATGTTTATGACCAGTTCTTGCGTCGAGCCTATTACAAAACAGAGCCTGGAGATCCATTCGAAGAACTCAATAGGAGCTATGGGCAGCCTTAATCGTAGAGCTTGCCCTCAGCAGGGTAGAAGCTCTCCGCCCAGCCATGAGCCCCCACAAGAGTGGGGGGCTCACGACCGGGACAAACGGCAGGGAAAAGACAAGGAAGGGGAACCCTTCTTAACTGCCAACAGAGGGGAGGTCTTCTCCCGAACACCGGCAGGTGAATAATGGCATTCGACAAATAACCATTATTTTTTTGCAATAAATGCCCTAACATCCATTGCATATTGTTGACTAATTAATAGGATTCAAGCAAGGGTTTAGCCGAAAACAGCATTGGCCTGTTTTTAGCTAAATCAACAAGTCCGTTCAGGTATTCGTCAGGAGTCAAGGCCCCACGCATAAAGGCTTGATATGGATTGCAAGGCTCGCATCGATATGGCAAGGCGCTACCATCTTCTCCCGGCATAAGGACAGGAAGATCGGAAAGAGCTTCACCGACAGAAACAGCCATTGCGACCGTAGAATGGCCGGCATTATTTTTGAACAACCCAGAAATAGGCGGTGGCGTAACCCATGTAGAGTCTTTTCCATGAGCCTGTCCGACCATTATGAATCGCTTGCGACGCTGGGGAATCCCATACTCTTCGGTTGAGAGCACACCACCATGGATGCTAGGCATCACTGTCGAAAACGCTTCAAGTGCAGCCGCATAAACTTGGCCTTGCTGCATATTCAAAAAGCCGGTTACATTTTCGAATATAAAGCCATCAGGGCGAACCCTTTTTAAGAATCGGACGTAATCCCAAAGAAGATGGTTTCGAGGATCTTCCATTGAACGCTTATTCCCGGCTGTAGAAAACCCTTGGCAGGGCGGGCCTCCCAAAACCCAGAAAGGTAGCGATTCAATTCGTGCCCTATTTGCCGCAGCGACCAGGGATTCAAACACAACTGGATCAGTGATACTGCCGGGGATTACTTGGTCATGGATATTTCGGGCATAAGTTGCAAGGTACCTGGGCTCCAGATCGTTAGCCACGGATGGAATCCAACCAGCCATTTTAAAGCCCAAACCCATGCCCCCGGCCCCAGCAAAAAGGTCCACAAAGACACCAGGTCGTCCAAGGGACTTTGCCAATTGAAAAGCCAACAGCGGAGGAACGGCATTGCCAATCTGATTGCAAATGTCGCCCTGGGTGCCAAGGAATTCGAAATCATCTGGAAAGCTCTGCAATCGTGCCGCCTCCCGCTGAGATAGCACCCGATCCTGATCATAGTGGATATGGCAACCATTGCCCGGCCGATTGAAATACGTATTGATCGTATAGGAAGGATGCTCGCGATTCAGCCTACCATAGTAAGTAGAACGGCTACCCTCTCCTCGTTTAAAGCTCAATCGAATTTGTTCTAAACGCTTAGAAGGTATAGAGTCAGGAATGTTTTTCCAATTCCCACCCTCTGGCACAGCTTTCACCATGTCCAAATCTAATGCACTCAATCTTGCAGACTTATGATTTGCGACCACTAGTTACCCTCCTCCTGAATCGCCTTCCTGGGCTTCGTTTTGGGATGTTGATTCAAAGCACGGAAGGCCTCTAGCATTCCGGCCCGTTCCTTTTCCGTGAACTTTGGGAATAGCTCCAGAATTGTCCTGTAATCATCTTCCGTCAAATTGTAGATCGTTTTGGCCACATATGCATCCGCAAGAACAATAGATTGCTCATTACCATTCATGCTATTTGAAACCAGTCTTGCCAATTCCTTCTCAGTCTTAAGGACTTCGAATTTTGGCACTGCAACTTTTCTTAACGAACTCAGGGATACATGCCCTGTGGCTAGGTATGCCCTGAGCTGAAATTCAAAAACCGTGGAGTTCATAATTCCAAGCATCGCCCTTAAGGCGGTGGGGTCATCGTCCAGGAAAAATGCCACACCAAGGGAATTCCCGGCCACCCATCCATGCTCGATAAGGGTCGCAATAACACGGCGTTTCTGGTTTGGGCGGGAGACATCGCGCCAAGCGAGACGCGGGTGGCCGACTGAAACCGGGGGGTTCCATCCATTGCGCCTGATCCCGATGCTGGGACGTTCCCGCAATTGATAGCGCTCGATCATCCTACCCTTAACAAATAAAGGCAGATCAACCGGCTTTAAGACAAAATCATTGGCGATCCTCGTTTCATCAATTTCCCGTCCCGCCCAAAAACCTGCTATTGCATCCTTTTCAAGGTTATCCCAAGTGGAAAATTGACCAGCAATGCGCTGGAGTAATTTCAATGCCTTTGCCCCAAAGGAAACGGGAAGGACGTAGTCCACTCGCTGGAGAACATTGAGGTCTAGCCTCAATTTGGAAAGTTCACTACCTCCCTGAACGCCATCGTGGGCCATGATCGAAACCGAGCCCTTTGGAGGGTGCTGAACCCCAATGACAAGGGTAATTGATTCGACATCAGCCTTGTCATATAGCTTTGCTTCGGCAGGGTAATAAGCAAGATCAAGGATAGCGTGGCACTTCAGTAGATGGCCTCTGAGTTCGCCCGATTGATCATCCGCCAAAATACTGGCGGGAAGCACAGAGGCAACGATGCCTTCCTTCCGTGCTAGACGCAGACTCGCTTCCAGACCCACCCGAGAGAGGTTTGTACCCCATCCAGCAAATCGCCGCCTAGGCCTGGACAACGGATAGGCATTGCTGAGTAGGTTGTCGTACTCCCGCATTTTCGCCAGGTAACTAACCCTCAACGTCTTGGGCAAGCCATCCAACTCTCGACGATCAGGCTTAAGCAGCTCCCATGGCGGGTTTGTGAGAACAATGTCGTAGTGCCCCTTCCATAGGTCGACCTCCAAGAAGGAATCGACTTTACGCATTTCCAGCGTTACGTTTAGCCCCAGCCGTGAAGCAGTCCCTTCCAGCAAGGCTTTCGCTTGAGGAAAGCCAATTTCATGTAGATCCCAGATTGAAACGAGCCAATTCACCTTAGGAAAACCTTTTGCTGCCCATGACGAAATGAGCCAGTCGATCAGTCGGGCATCGCCACCGAAGGGATCGATGACCTTTAGAGTGTCCGCCTCAGGAAAGGCCTGGTGATAGGCATCAGCGACCTCGCCTGCCAAGCGCTGCCCAACACACCCCCCCGTGTAGTACCTACCCGAGGCGCGTTTAATGAAAGCATCCGAACCCCCAACTTCATCATTTTGAACGTGGTTGAGATGATACATTTGGCTCGCTTCCTCAAGATTGAATTATCTCATATTTCTCACTAACGACCGCCTTCAATTGAAGAGAGTCACAACCAGAATCGGAGGCAGGTCGAAGATACCAAGGCAGAGCAGACAGTCATTGTCGATATTGATCGGGTGCAATTTTACCACTAATCATTAATGTTGAATCATCCCTGCACTCATGGAGACTGCCCCTCCCACAATCTTTGCCAAATGTCTGTGGCGCTACCATGATAAAAATGGAAACGACCACGAACACCTGGATCCGTGAACGTTTGAGAGAAATGGGCTGATGGGTTCCATTTTACCCGATCACGCCACGGCCAGGACCGTTCACCGGGAAGTTTTTCGACTCGGGGCCTTTCCGGCCATGCCCAGGAAGCCGCCATGGGCGTTGCCGAGGCCATTCCGTCTGAGCCTTCGGCCAGTCATCGTCAGCTTCATGGAACGTATCTCCCATGATGGGACCGACGAAGTAGTTGTCATGATCAATGCAGCACCGGCAAGCCTGCTCCTCGGTGCTGAACACCCCCACGCAGCCCCAGGTGCCATCTGGCTGCATGTCCCCCACCACGTAAACGATACGAGGCTCCATCGCAGGTTTAAGGAGGTTGGCGTTGATCCAAGCGGCCATTCCCCTTAGATTACCAGCCACAAGGGTCTTCTCGTAATCTGAGGTGCCGAAGCTCCAGTGTAGAGAGTTGATGTAGGCTTCGACCCAATCATCAAACGGATCAATCTGTGTCATACCTTCTCCTTTAGCTCATACCCGGTAGGATAATGTGGTGTTCTCTGGCAAAGCGAATCATTTCGTCGGGAGTGGGGAACGGGCCGTAAGTGTGCTTCAATTCCATGGAGGACTTGTGGAATCCCAGGATGCACATCGGCCCACCGGAAGTCATGCTCAGTTGCTTACTCCATTCTGCCGTATAGAGGGGCAGAGGGCTGATGACCCAGTTGATTTGCTCTGGGACTCGGTGGTAATGGTGTGTTAGACTTGTTGGTTTATCCATTTTTCTCTCCTCTCCTTCTTTTCTCGTTCTTCGAAATATTTATCGAGTGTAGATTCTTTCTGTGGCATCTTTGGGAACATGTCAATTACTGCCATTTGAGCCATGCGCTTTAAAATATCGTAACGCCGTTCAACTAGCTGCTGTTTCATTATTTTGAGTCTCTTCTTATCCTGCACATGAGACCCCCATCTGATGACTGTTATGGCAAACTCATAGCAGAGTTCATCATCTGGCATTTCTGTCACATCCAGCATATGGTAAGTAATACCGTGAGCCGCTAAGGCTTTGGCCATTTCAGTAAATAGGTAGTCGCATTTATCGAATTTTACTTCCGGGTCTTCTGCTGATTCGGGTGGATTCTGCTCCAAATACTCAAATAGCTCTTCGAATGGATATTTCCGCTCTTTGCAGATTGCCACTGGAACCCTAACCCGATAACTTCCCCACATGCTCGACCACACACCACTGTAATACTTATCTTTGTAAGCAAGCCTTACCTCATGGATGCATGAGCCTGAAGGGACGTTCTTATAGTCCGCAGTGGTCATCACATCCATGTTTACCGTCCGATGAGAATGCGAATCGCTGCCGCCTGGGGATTCCGAATGGTTGCGACTTCAGAGGGAAGGTTGGAGATCTGCACCAACGAACAGACGAACATGATGATGGTAGCGATACCCGTGACGACCGTGCCGACGACCCAACCCTCGTTATTGCAAGAGTCGCAGGTCATCAGCTTCCGGATGAACCAGCTTGCCAGCCAGCCCAGCCCTCCGGTGATGAGGACGAGCAGAACCATGAAGCCAATGTTACCCCACGACTGCATCACCGCATTGGCTGCGATGCCATTTAGTGCGACTGTCCCGCCAGCCTGGATAGTGTCGAGAATTTGTTTCACTGCTTCTGGATTCATGTGTAGCTCCTTTGATATGGTCTATTACTCGCTTGGTTACTTCTTTCGCTTCGCCTTATTCCGGTCGGTATTCCGCTTGTGCCACGCATGGACTTCAGCCAGCGTAAGCTCCCGACGACGAATCACTTCTTCACCGGGCCGCAGGGCAGCGATCATCTTTTCCCTGATCTCTTCCTGATCCTTGCCAGAGTAGACCTTCTGTTCCAACTCACCCATATACCTTGTTTCCTGCATGTTTACTCCTCGGAAGCAATGATTTGCTTCACTTGTTCCAGAGTTAAGATACTCGGATCCACACGGCAACAGTGAACGAAAATTACTTCCGTCCCATCCGCAAACCTTAATTCCGTTTCATTTTCACAACCCCGGTCCTCTTCTTCCCCGTTTTCATCGTAAGAGGGGCCGCCGCAATGGATGCAATGGCGTGTCTCGGGGTGGATCAGATCATACTGATAACAGTAGAGATGCATACATATCCTATGGGAAGAACTCCAGTTTCACATTGGGGACGATCAGAGGATTCATAAAACCCACCTCCTGCCAGTCTACACTGAAAGTCTTCAGCTTTGCCAGCTTATCCGCAGGCATCTGGTTCACCATTTTGGTAATAAGCTCCAGCTTATCCGTTGATTTTGACTCGATTCCCATCACTGCACTTCGAATTTCTGAATGATGGTTCCGGGTGGGACGTTCAGAACGAAGTTCTCGTATCTACGAGTTTCCTGCACATACCATTGAGGCCACCACTTATAACACTTGTCGTTCGTTTCCAGTGTCAAATCATAGGAGAGATTGGGTTTTTCCGCATTCGTTTCCCTAATCAACCCCTCACTCGTCTCGATCTGCCCTCTCCGATAGGTCTGGTTCCCCAGATCATACATGAAGTAGTATTTTTCGTCCGTTCCGATGTGACCGCACCCCAGAATGAAGTTTCCGCTGATCTCGGAGGTGCCTCGCAGAGAGACAATGGGACAGACGTTATGCTGGAGCACCCGCTTAGTCTCACAGTTGCTGCTGAATATCATAGCCGCCACTACTGTCACCAAGGTGGTCAGCATTCCCCCGAACAGAAGAGTCATGATTCCAGACCCATCGTCCCATTCACCCGTATGGGATTTGTAGAAAGCAGTGATGACCCACACGAGCCACACCGAAATTATGAAATAAAAAAGCATTCTTTCTCCTTATAAGGTTAATACTCAATCGGTGACGATGCAGAATCCTCGGCTGGGGATCAGATCGGCCAACTCAGTCACCATCAACCGAATGAGTTGATCCAAATCTTCTGTGGTGGGGTTGAAGTCCTTACCCTTTGGCAACACAAACGACTCCCACCAGAAGCCTCGGAAGTCATCCCAGCCGCACATCTGGTCGATGTATTGAACATGGGCCGACTGGGTAAATCCTGGCTCCGTCAGCAGGATACGAGTATACATCCTCAGATCCACACTGCTGGATACGTCCAAGACGATGCCGTTCTTCTGGGAGACCTCGATCTCCACCAAGGTATCGTTGTGCTTATCTCTGATGTAGTAGGTGCCCATCAGATGTGACAATCAACGAGAGTCAGAAGCGTGTTGGCCGGAAGTTCGTCCATCATCTTGTTGAACTGGTGGTTCCATTCGTCCCGGTCCTTCTCGTTGCTCACACAGGCCCACCAGCCCATCCGGCCCCGCTCATACCACTGACTCTCCTTCACGAAAGCGAAGGGGACGCAGGCAGAGTTCTTGGCTCGTTCGACGTAGGTCTCCTCGTTGCACTGGAAGTCTTCCAGGTCGAAGAAGTAGCGGTCCATCGACTTGGGCAGCCCATCGGAGGCTTGAAGTTCCTTCAGCCGCACCAGGGCAGGCTGAGCGTGATAGAAGTCCCTTCGGGCATCGATTCCACCCAGAGACTCATCCGCGACCACTTCCTTCCAGAGCCGCTCGATCTTCGGGATTTCCCCACCGAACGCCTGAGCCACATCCTCATACTGCTGGAATGCCTTGACCGCTGCGTCAATACGCATTCCTTCGAAGTCCACATCCCCGGCCATCAGTTGGTCGGCGTGTCCAGCTTCGGCTTCAGGGGTCATCAGACCTGGAGTGCCCAGCACCCCGCCGATCTGAGCGACCACCTCCTTCAGCTTGTAGAAGCCGGTCCATCGGCCCCCCATCTGGAACCAGTCCCACTTGGCATTGGGGTTCTCCCAGTAGCCATAGCGGTTCATCTCCGGATCCCGCTCCCTGGAGCCATGCCAGTCCGTGGCGAAGTCCTCGAAGGTGGGATAGAGTTCGGTGAACGGAACCTCCCTCTGCTCCAATTCGGGCGGGATTTCGAAGGTGGTGGAGAAGCTGAAACTCCCCGGCCTCGTATCCGGAACCTTGAAGCAGTCATCGAAGGTGCAGAGAAGCCTGCCATCCGGCATGACGACCCGCTTGGAGGTTTCAGTCTGATACTGCTTCAGCATCTCCTCTTCAGTATCGTTGAAAGCCAGATACTCCTTGGGGCAGTCCCCCATGTTGTTCTCCTGGTAGGGAGCAAGCTGGGCTTCGGGGTCAGGCCCAATGACGAGTACGGTGAAATGTGACATCTATGTCTCCTTTGAGGGGTGTGAACAAAACTTATTACTCAGTCCTAGGTTCGTTTTCGCAGAATCATTTTCAAATGAGTCGGTTCGGAGAACTCAATATCGAAATCCTCCCTGATCTGCTCATGTAAAAATGGCAAACAGTAGTGCTCCTGATAGATGATATCGTAGCAGTTCGGAATGATTTTGTAAAGATCCTCCAAACTGAGCGGGAGATAATTTTCACGGACCTCTCGGTTCCAGTTCTCCACGTAGCGATACTTCAAAAGAAAATGCATGAGATTTTTCAAATTCTCCACGCTGCCCCAGCGGTTCTGGAACGATTGGAGAATGTCCGGATTGGCCGACTTGTATATTTTTTTCACATCATTCGGATAGGATTGTCGGTTCACTGTGTTGCGGGGAACCATATCTCGGATGACAATGTGTGTATAGGAGCCATCGAATACCTGCTCCTGCCAGAATCGCTCCACTTCTTCATAGCTGGAGTAGGAGTAGATTTCATGAATGACGCTACTGAGATTCAGAAGCATTGTCTTAGAGGGCCAATTTGCTAGTGAATGTGAAATGGCCTCTCTGTAGTTGTAGGAGAAGTCATGTTGCTCTGATACCCCACACCGATTCCATGCGGCCTGAATCATTTTAGGATCGAAATCATAACCGACATAGTGATTCTGGGTACCAAACAACGCCTCCATGAACTCGATCAACGTTCCGTCCGCACAACCAAAATCCAGCATGGTGAAACCGGAAGGAACCTTATCAACAAAGAATATCTTGTCAATCAGGCTCTTCCGCATCCCATTGTTGTAGTGGTCAAGGCTTTTGATAGGTTCCATTATTGATTCTGCTCCCGGTCGCAGAACAGTTCGAAGCCTCGTTCCCGACACTCATCGTACGCGGCCTTCTGCTCCGTAGCGGCCAGCTTGGTTTTATCCCGATTCGACACCGTACACCAGCCGGTCAGATGGGGTCACATATGTTGGTTGCAGTAAACCCACACCTTCCCCAAACTCCCGGGCGTCCTCCTTCGGATCTTCACTCATCAGACCATCTCCTTTATTCTATGATACCCTGAATTGAGGTAGTTTAGATACAAAACTTCTTATTTTTCTATTTGAGTTAGGACAGCTTCGAACCATTGACTCTGCTGATCGGTCAGATGAGCCGCATGATCCAGGACGATCCCACTGAACCACCGACCATGCCACTCTGCTCCATTCAGCCAATGGGGGTCCACAATCTTCAGATCTTTGCGATTCAGATGCTCTGCTAGTTTTTTCGGATAGTAAAGGGCAGAGTTGCACCAAATATAAACCGCACACGCCGGAGCCATACACATCTGCATAGAGGTTCTCCCACCCTGCTGCTCATTAGGTGAATAGCTGTACAGGTAGGAGAGATTTTCGAATAAAGCCTTGGCCGCTATGGGATCCATCTGCTTTTGTCTGGCCTGAAGCTCCTCGTAAAAGCTGGCCAATTCTTTCTGAAACTCTAATTCCTCAGATTCCTCGCTCATTCGGTCTCCGTCTTCTCTATCTGTAACGCAGCATTCAGCAGGAGGCCCATCCGATCATTCGCATGAGGGCTGATGTAGATGACCCAACTCTGATCCTTCCGTCTCGCACAAACCAGAGGCAGGCCCTCCTCGACGGAGATTTTTTCCAGTTTCTCAATCTGATCCATTCGGAACCTCCGGCACGCCCATCTGGTGTAGAACTATAGAACTGTGACCCTCCACCCTGGCCGTCTTCGCTACCCAGAACATGTATTTGTCCACATTGACCCCTCCACGTTCTGCACACTGGGACAACGCACGGTAATGCTTCATCACCGAATGTCCCACATCATGGGCTGAGGTACAGAACGAATTGTCCGCGAACTCAAATGAAGCAAAGAAAGGCATCTCCTCTTCCTGGCAGATACGGATGATCTCCAGCATCAGGGGGTTAATGCGTTTGTCGTATACGGATTCCTTATTTTCCATCTCATACTTCCTTAATGTGTATAAAGGCCACACCCCTGACCACGCAATCCCCACCGTCTGGATGACAAAACTCAGCCGTCCCATCCTTCCATCCGATCTGATAGCGAAGATCTTCATACATCTTATGAGCCTGATCGGAAATATATTTCTCTAAAACCTCATCGGGAGGATAGGGGAGATTGGGATCGATGTGTTTTGTAATGCAAGGTGTGAAAGCACTATAGTTAAGTGTAATGCCTTCGCCACTCAGATCCCTGATCGTAATCGTCCATGATTTCATTCCTACTCCACAAATCTGATAGTTGGACTTGGCGGAATCGCCCACCATTTGGACCAATAGGCTTTCGCATCTTTCCACGGCTGGTCTGGATCGAAGTAACCGGTTGTGCTGGTCTCAGAAGATTTCTTGGTGATTTCCTCGAACCAGACATGCTCTCCCAGGTTTCCCCAATCGGGCTCGTTAAAACAGAACTCATACTTTGGGTCAACCCGGTTACCCTCATCATCAAAAACCAGATAACCGTTCCGCAGCGAAGCGTTGATCCGTTCACATATCGCACGGCACTTCTGGTAATTTTGCTTCACTTGCTTGTCACTTATTGGTTTGGGCACAAAGCCTCCGTTTAAACAACAGCACCACGAGGGGTCTAACCTGTGGACCCGCATCAATCATATCGCATAGCTCCCAGCCCTCCTGGCCGAGTCGATTCAATTGTTCAAGAGTTTCGGGAATAGATGGATGAGAATTAAACTGAAAATCCATATACTCCCACCGGGCCGGTTCGGAGGGCTTCTGGCTAAGCTCTACGAGCAACGCATCCCGCTCCTCCCGCA
>Ga0181534_10002791_pt1 | contig 10623 bp, 4 predicted proteins | sample PEATcosm2014_Bin_37_FD_119758 | JGI IMG/M metagenome (GOLD analysis project Ga0181534, IMG submission 119758) | Peatland microbial communities from MTU Mesocosm Facility, Houghton, MI, USA - PEATcosm2014_Bin17_10_metaG | ecosystem: Environmental > Terrestrial > Soil > Wetlands > Peat | place...
ATGGGGAGCTATCCGGACGCGGAAACCGCCATGATCGAACTGCCGCACTGCCAGGTGGACGCGGTGTTGATGGACATCAACCTGCCGGGCATCGACGGCGTGGAATGTGTCCGACGGTTGAAACCGAAGATGCCCAAGGTCCAGTTCATCATGCTGACGATCTATGAGGACGGGAACCGCCTGTTCAAATCGCTGATGGCCGGGGCGAACGGCTATCTGCTGAAGCGCACGTCCCCGGCCACCCTGCTGGCGGCGGTCCGGGAGGCCCACACCGGGGGGGCGCCGATGACGCCGGAAATGGCGCGGCGGGTCGCCAAGTATTTTCAGGACCTGCCCAAGCCCGCCTCGGAGATGGAGCACCTCACCAAACGGGAGGTGGACGTCCTCGAACAGCTGGCGAAGGGTTTTCGTTACAAGGAGATCGAGGACAACCTGAACATCAGCACCGGCACGCTGCGGAGCTACATCACCAACGTCTACGAAAAGCTGCACGTGCATTCGCGCACGGAGGCGGTGGTGAAATACCTGAACCGGCCGGAACGCGCGCCGAATTGATCAGTATTGCAGCCGGAAAAATAGCTGCGGGGAGGACGGGGTGGAATTCGTGTACGGGCTGGCCGCGCCGGTCAGATTCACATACGGGCCGGCGACATTGGTGGCCCGCTGCAACGTATAAGCGCCACTCCAGTTCAGCACGCCATTCCGGTCGAACCCAAGCCAGGGCCGCACACTCAACAGGGCCGGCGTGCTCGTGGAGGAACCCCCGTAGTTGCTGAACACGGCGGCATAATTCCCGAGGTTGGCGGGCTGGACATTGGCGAGGGCATAATTGGTCGCCGAGGCGCCGGCGAGGGCGGCGCCGTTGAACAGCCACTGACAGGTCATCGGCACCGGGCTGGTGGCGGCCGCGGTGAACTGCACGCCGCCGCCCTGGTTGACCGTCTGCGGCAGCGGCGACACGACGATCTGCGGCGGCGCCACCGGCAGGGCATTGGCCTCCGCGGAGACCGGGCCTTCGCCGGCATTGTTGGTGGCGGCGACGACGTAATAGTTCGTCACCCCATTGCCCGCGGTGTTGTCCTGATAATTGGTCGTACTGACACCGGCCGCCACCAGCGAATAGGGACCGCCGCTGACGGTTGAACGTTTGACATCGTAGGCCGCCGCGCCGGTGGCCGCCGGCCAGACGAGGGAAACCTGGGCATTGCCCGGATTGGCGATCAGCCACGCGGGCGCGACCTGCGGCGTGACGAGCACGTTGTCGAAGCCGGCCGTGGCGAGCAGATTGGTGTTATGACTGCACTCGGCGAGCCCGGCGAACGCATTGGTGGCCATGAGGAGGTTGGTCGACAGCACCTGGACGTAGGTAACGCCATCGCTGGAAGCCGAGGCGGTGAAGTTGCTGCCGCTGCGCGTGAGCTTAACCCAGTAAGGTGCGGCCGCCGCCGGGCCGGCCATATCCGTGCCGGTGCCGCCGGTCGCGGTCCGGAATTCCATCCGCACCCCGTTGCTCGGGGTCAGCACGGTCACGGCCTGCACCGCGTTGGAGGCGAGGCTTTCGCGGATCATCACGCCGGCCTTGGCCCACGCATTGGTGCTCGATTGTGATTTCACCCGGGCAATGATCGTGCCGTCGCCGGTGAAGGGCTGGCAGACAAAATGAAACGAATCCGCCGAACCGGCGATGTCCGCCCCACTGCCATAAACGGTGAACTTGCCGCCGCTGGTCGTGTAGCCGGAGCTGCCGGCGAGATTGACGCCACCCACATCCGTGTCGGACCAGGGAACCGGCAGGTTCCCGGTGACCAGCTGCGGCGTGGCGTTGACCGGGGCGGAAACCGGCCCTTCGCCGTACGAGTTGACCGCCGAGATCTCATAAAAGTAAGGCGTGCCGTTTCCCAAGGGCGCATCGGTATAAGCCGGCGGCCCCACCACGGTCGTGTTCAAGACATAGCCGCTGTTGGTGTTGATGGCCGTATAGACCTTGTAGGAGGTCGCCGTCGGCACGGCATTCCAGGCAAGCGTGATCTGCTGGCTGCCCGGGAAGGCCGCCAAGCCCGTCGGGGCAGGCGGCAGGTTGTTCACCACGTGCCAGACCACTTGGTTGACCGAGTCCCACGTCAGATAGCCTTTCGTGAAGTCCTGCCGGATGCCGCCGCCGCTGGCGAACGAGTTGTCGATGGGCGGCCCGAAACTCACCGCCCCGTTGTTGGTGCTGAAGTAACCCCAGAAACCATAAAGGTCGTTCAGTTCAAAGGTTCCGTTCGTCGAGTCCAGCAAGGTCAGCCGGACGTGCGAGCCGCCATAATAATCCTGGGCGTAGCCGTTGAGATAATTTGTCACCCACACCCCGCGGCCGTTGTCATACGGGCTGCCCAGGATGGACTGGCCCAGGCGGGAAAAATAGGCCTGGATGCCGGTGTTGATGCCGCCATTGGTAAACATCCCCTCGTACCGTTCGGCCCGCTGAAAGTCCGGGTAGGAGGCCTTGGGATTGCCGGCCGAATCCAGCACCCCGTACCACAGTGCCCCCGCCGGGCTGTCCTGCCAGCTGAACCAGATCGCCGTCTGGACATACGGCGTGGCCTGGATCGCGGAAAAAGCGGTGACGAGATTGGTGTCCTGCACGGCGGTCGAAACGCCGTTGGCGTTGCCGCTGTTTGGGGTGTCCCAGCCGAACTCGGTGATGAAGGTTTTCTTCGGACTGGTGGTCCCTTCATACTTTGTGAGCGCGGAATGCACCCAGTCCTCATACTGGCGGAACGTGTTGGAACTCACCAGCCCGCCCTGGGTGATGTAGATGTGCTCCCCGATGCCGTCGAGCGGATACGCGTTGTAATTGGATTTGGTGTGGGCGAATGAACCACCATTGACCAGGTTCGTCCCGGTGCTGTAGGTGTCGTCGAGATATTGCCCGCCCGCCGCGCTGTAGCTCGTCCCATAGGCGCTCAGGCCGAAAACCCCGCCCGTGAACAGCGTCACGTCATTGAGCTGGTATGTCTCATGCACCGCCTCCCAACTGCGCGTGAGCAGCCAGCCGAAGTTGGAGGGGTAGATGAAGGTGCCACCGGTATAGACGCCATTCGAGGGATTGGAGGTCCAGGCGTTCGGCTCGTTCCACAGCTCGAACAGCTTCACCCGGTCGTGGAAATGCTGGACGAGCGGCACCACGGCGTTGGTGGCGTAGTGTTCCATGTAGGGGTTGTCGCCGTTGAAGCCCGGGTTGTTCTCAAAATTGTTGCTGCACCAGTCACTCTGGCTGCCGGGCCAGGAACTGGCGTCGACGAGCATCAGCACCTGCAGGCCCGCGTTGTGCGCGTTGTTCACCACGGTGTCGTAGTAGCCGAGCATCGTGGCATCCCAGTTGGTGTGCCCCTTCACGAGGGACGCCTCCACGCGCACCCAGCCGACTTCACCCTGGGACAGGCGGTTGGCCTCCGAGCTGGTGAAATCGATCGCCCCCGTGTTGTGGTCCACGGTCCAGCCCACGTCCGTCCCCTGCGGCCCGGCGGCCCGCGTCAGCAGCGTCAGGCCGAAAAGCAGCCAACAGATTAGTGTTCGTTGCAGGGGCGTCATGGTTCGAACTGTGCCAGCCGACGTCTGTCAACCGACGAGAGGGCGCCGCAGGGCGCCGTCATCATCATACTACATCTGTCATTCAAAGGCTTCGTGAATTTTCGCCGCCGCCGCTCATGGCTGCGTGAGGATGTAGAACCGCTGGACGTAGTTCGTCGCCGCGCTGTCCTTGAAGGTCACCGAGCCACCGGAGAAGGTGCCGCTGGTCAACAGGGTCCAGGTGTTGGTCACCGGCTTCAACGTCAGGTTGGTCGTTGACCAGAGCCGGTAATTGCCGGAAGTGCCGGAGAATTTGAGTTGGAAATTGCGGTCGCCCAGCTCGAACGGCGCCTGGACGAATTGCGGCGCCGGCGGCGTGCTGCCGGCCACCTTCAAGACCCCGTTGGTGAGTCCGGAGGCATCCCAGGTCAAACCGCCGGCGAGGGTGGGCAGGTTGGTCGTTGAGAAACTTCCGGTGTAGCTGGTGGCGCTGAACAAATGGAAGGTGTCGCCGGATTGCAGGGTGCCGTTGGTGACGATGTTCAACGTCCCGCCCATGGTCAGGGTGGTGATGCCCTGGATCACGTCATTGGTCGCGCTGGTGAGGTGGCTGACCTTCATGATGTTGGTCCCCGCCAGGTTCAACGTGTTGCTCACCGACAAGGTACCGACCGCCGTCCCCAACGCCAGCGTGCCGCCGTTTTGCACCGTCACCGGGCCGTTGATGACGCCATAACCGCCCAGCGTCGCATTGGCCGCCACGGTCACGGTGGTAGCGCCCAGGCTGCCGTTGACCAGCAAGGTGCCTCCGTTGACGGCCGTGGTGCCGGCATACGTGTTGGCCCCGCCCAAGGTCAGCGTTCCGCCGCCCGTGTGCGTCAAGTTGCCGGGGCCGGAGATCACCGAGTTGTTGGTGAAGCTATCAGAGTGATTGTATGCCAGCGTGCCGCTGTTGGTCACCGGCCCGGAGCCAAGGCTGCCGCACGTCGTGCCGCTGCCAAGCTGGAGCGTGCCGCCGGCGTTCGTCGTGCCACCGGTGTAATTATTCGTCGGGCAGGTCAGGATGATCGTGCTGGCGGCATGGACGCCTTTCTTCAACTCGCCGGGGCCGGTGATCTGGCCGGAGATGGTGAAGCCGGAGGCGTTGGCAAACACCCCCACGGTGGCGCTGCTCACCAGGTTGATCGTGCCGCTGAAATTTACCGCCGTATTTGCGTCATTTGCCTCCAAGGCGCCGGCGCTGCTGGGGCCGTCACCATTCAAATCAATGTTATTGGTCACCGTGCCATAACTCCCGCCGCCGCCCACCGCCAGGTCGGCGCCAGAGGTAACCACCGCTTTGCCGTAGCCCAGCGCGTGAGCGTTGCGGATCTGCAGTTCACCTTGCGTGATGTAGGTGTTGCCGGAGTAGGTGTTGTTGGCGTTGGTCAGCACGCCGGTGACAATGTCGCCCAGGATGATCTGCACCGACCCGGTCTTGGTCAGGCTGCCGGGACCGGAAATGGTGTTCGGAATGAAAAAGACCCCGTTGGTCGAGAGGATCGACCCGCCATTGGCACCCAGCGTCCAGTACCGGTTGAACGTGCTCGCGGTCGGGCGGGCGCCCCCGAACTCGAAGGTCCCGCCGTTGAGCGTGATGTTCGTCCCCGCGCCCAGCGTTGACGCGTTGCCGTTCAGCGCCACGCTGCTCACGATCAACGTGCCGTTGTTCACCGTCACCGGCCCGGTGTAATTATGCCCGGTCGAACTGATGATCAACTGGCCCGTGCCGGCCTTCGTCAACCCGGTGAAACCGGAAATTTTGCCGGACCCGGCCAGCGTATAATTCTGCGCCGCATTGGTGAACAGCACAGAGCCCGGCTGCGCCGTCACTCCGAGCGTCACCGTGCTGTTCGCCCCGGTGTCATCGAACGAAACGCTGTCGCTGTTATAGAACTTCTGGCTGCCGCCGTTCCAGTTCAACGTGTTGGTGATGTCCCACAGGCCGCCGCTGTTCGCCCCGGACCAGACGAGGTTCGTCGGGCCGCCGGTGACGTTCAAATGGATCTGGCCGGAGCCGTTATCATTCACCGCATAAATATAGCGCGTCCCCGAGGCCAGCACCCCGCCGAACAGGCTGGACGCGGTGCCGTAATTCACCAGCAGATACGTGCCCGGGCTCGTGAGCAGGCCCACCGGGTTGATCTGGACGTTGGCGGTCTGGGGATCAAAGTTGCCCATCACATTGATCAAGCTGTTCGTGCCGCCGCCGGGCGTGGTGGCCGCGCCCAGGTCAAAAACCATTGTCGAACTCGCATTCAGTGAAAGGTTGTTCGAGAAGGTCAGCGTGCCAGGAACATTGTTGGTCCCACCCTGGATGGTGGCTGCGTTGTTACACGCGATGCTCCCGTTGATCGCCCCGCCGCCCGCGAGCACCTGGCTGGTGGCACCGCTGCTGAGCGTGAACGTCCCGGGCTGGGAAACATCGAAGGTCGCATTGTTGAAGACATCGATGCTCAAGGTGTTGGCCATCGAAGCGCTCGGCCCCAGCGCCAGGGTGCCGGCCTCGACCGTGGTGATGTTGGTATGGGTGTTGTTGCCATAGAAAGTCCACGTGCCCGCATCCACTTTGCGCAAGGCGATACCCGCGTTGTTGATCGAACTATAGACAAAACCGTTGCCCGCGCCGCCAAACTCAAACGGCCGCGCCGTCGTGCTCAAACCGATCGGGCCGTTCAAGGTCAGCGTGCCCGCGTTCACCACCAGATAGGCCTGGCCGCCGCCGCTGAATTCATACATGTTCCCGTTGATGATGTTATCACCCGCTTCGTTGAAGATCGTGCCCTTTTCATCGCTCACTATGAATTGCAGCGCGCTGGGAAGGCTGATGTTGCCGTTCGTGCCGTTCAGATGCAGGCCCGCGCCGACGTTGTTATTGGCGATATAAATCGTCTTCCCGCCGGTGCCCAGCGCGGAGCTGCTGTTGATCCACACCGCCGCGCCATTGTTGGTGAAACTGCCGGTGAACGTGTTCGCCCCGCTCAAGGACAGCGTGCCAAAACCATCCTTGTACAGCCCGAAGCTCCCGGACAAAACACCGTCAATCGTCAGCGACTGGTTGGTGGCCACCACCCACGACTGGTTCGCGCCCAGGGCCACATTCGCGGATATTTCCGCCGGCTGGGTGGCGTTGGTCATGTTGATCCCCACCCCCGTGCCCGCCAGGAGCGTCAACGTGTTCGCGGATGAGCTGATGGAGACCGGCGCGGGCGGGTTGCTTACAATGAGGCTGCCGATCGTAAAATCAGCGCCCAGCAGGGTGTTCAGGTTCGCGGTCGAGAGATTGTTGAAGAACACCCAGTCGCCGGAGCCCGGCAGCGCATTACCGCTCCAGTTGGGCGGATTGTTCCAAGTATTGTCCGTGCCCCCCAACCAGGTCTGATCCGCCATGGCTGACTGGTTCAAAGTTAAAAGAACAACCATGCTGGCAAGGATTCTGAACAGGTTCTTCATAAAAAATGGGTTATGGGGTGAGGGAGGCATAGGGAATCGCCGCAGGTTGGAATTCAATACTCAAACGTGCGCTAAAGTGCTCATCAGGCATGGCCATCGGGACAATTGGGGTTGCAATGGGAACATCATCCCACAAACCCGCGCGGCGCGAAACCGTATCTTTGTATGGGCCGTATTATTTATCAGTGAAACGCAACCTGCCTGTTCCTTCTCATTTCCACCGCTGGTCTATTTGATGGCATATCTGCCATGGGGACGGTTTTTTGGTTGGGTTTTTGCCTTCCCGACAACATCGGCGCGGAGATTCAAATTGATTCCAGAGATGGTGCGCGCGACGGGAGTTGAACCCATAACCTTCGGCTTCGGAGACCGACGCTCTATCCAGTTGAGCTACGCGCGCAGGACAAACTGGGGAATCATTATGCGAGGTTTTGCGCCGGCGGCAAGCAGTATCACGGAACCATGATGACCAAACCTCCAAGGCGATCATGCCTGCCGTACGATATAATAAGGCTGCCCGCGCCAGCCGGGTTTAAAGCCGGGATACAGCCACGCCCGCCCGTTCCCGGTGCGGATCTGAAAATGATACTGCAGGGGGAATGGTGAATCCGTGTATTCCGCCGCGACGACCGCGCGATGGCCCGCACCGTTTTTTTCCATCTCCATCATGCGCCAGGTTTCAGATTGATTGACATGACGATAGCGCAAATGCAGGGCGGTGATGGTGGCTGGCGGCTGGCTGGTGATGATGGCCAGCGGCTGACCACGTCGGAACGAAACCGGCGGGGTGTGAAGCGCGGCGGGGGCCGGAGGTTCATCAGGCGCGGGACTGGCAAGAATAACGCGCATCGACCGCTCAATGATTTTGGGGTCGATCTTGGTCGCCTCCGCCATCGCCGGCTGGGTTAAGAGTTTTTCCATGTCGGCGATGTCAGCATCCATCGCTGGAAGCCGGTCAAGCCAGTGACCGCGCTGGAAATATTCCGGGCCAAACGTGATGTCTTCGCGGTAAACACCTTTCGCGGTGTCTGCCAGTTCCGCCCATGCCGCCCGTGCCGCGCGGTTGGCCTTGAGCGCCGCCGCCAGCGCCGCCTGGTCACCACTGCGCAGAAAAAGCGCATGGAGCACACCGGCCCGGAATTTTGCCGCGAAAAACTTTCCCAATCCGGACTGGATCGCCACATCCACCGCGAGCCGGCGAAATTCGGGGCTGCGGACATCGCGGGTTTTGGATTTCGCATGGCTCAGATGCGTGGCGGCGGTTTCCGCTGCGTCTTCCAATTGAGCGGCGACCCACGCCGGGGAATATTTTCCACTGGGATCGCCTTTGAGAAGTTCGTCGGCAAATTCATCGATGCCGAGAAAAAATTCCGGGTCCAGCGGACTGACGGTGCCGAGGCGTTTGGGAACCGGCGTATCGCCGTAGGGATGCGGACGTTTTGCATCCACGATGGCAATGTTGAAGTACATCTCGGGCCAGTAATTGTTGTTTGCCGCGGAGGGACAGTGCGCCGTGACCACCAGCGGCAGGATTTTACCCGCCGCCGCCAGCGCGCTTTCAACCGGTTCCGCGCCGGGACCGAACTGCGATTGCAGCCAACGCCGCCGGCCTTCCGCGTCGCCGTCCGGTTGGTAGAGATTCCGACCCCAGACGCGGTAGTAGCAGAGATATTTTTCAAAATCCCCGCCGGCTGGTTGCAGCGAGGCGTCGGCATAGGCATCGCGGCCGCCTGGCAGGCCGGAACCCTTGCGGCCCTTGAACGAGAGCGGTTCCATCAGTTCCAAACCCGCGCTGCCGCAGAAACTTGAAACGCGACCATAGGCGGCGGCGGTTTCCGGGTCGGCCCACGCCAGCAGCCGCTGCGTGCCCGGCCACATGCGGTGCAAGATGCTGTAGCGGCGGTCTTCGGCCAGCAGATCACCGTAGCCGTAGCGCAGAAAGGAACGGGCGCCCGAACTGCGGGAGAAGAAGCCGGTGGTGCGGGCGTTTTGCGGCGGCATTTCCTGCGGACGGATCGCGCCTTGCATGTACGGCAGGCCCATGTGCTCGGCCCAAAATTTCGGTGAGATGTTTACCGGCATCCCCGTGCCCAGCGCCACATCGACCATGCCCTGATCCATGCCCTTGGCGTGCATGTCGATTTCGACTTTGCGGCCGCACCGCACCACGCCATCAAATATCGTCTTCCATAAATCATAGTTTCCCTCCGGCACACCGCTTTCGCCATGGATGCGGAACGTGACGCCGCCGATGTTCGGACAGGCCGTCAGCACGGCGCACAACGCATCGCGACAATATGGCGCGTGGGTTTCCGGCGTCAGTCCTTCGATGATGTAATTCGCCTTCGGGCTGTTGGTCCACTGGTAGGCATGCGTCCAGAGGCCGAGTTGAAAATGCAGCCCGCGCCGCACGGCCTCATCGCTGATGAACCGGAGGAGCTCTAGGTTCTGGTCGCGTTCCGCATCGGGCAAGGGAACCGCGCGCACATTGTAGCCGGGCACCGGCAGCAGGAACGGATATGCGAAGTGGAAATAGCAATCGGTGATGTTGGTCGTGAAATCGTAGCCGACCCCAAGCATGAGGTGAAACCGGTTGAACCGCTGCGCCGCCAGCATCGTGAGATAGCTCGCCCAGAAGGCGCGGTCTTGAAACCATGATTTATCCTCGACGTCGCTGACGAAGGCGCGGGCGATGCCGCGGATCGCGTTGGCCGGCGTTTCGTGAACCGGCTTCACCGCTTGCAATGCGCCCAGCGGGTCGGTGGCGAAATTCACGCGGTCGGTCAGTTCGAGCAGCGCATAAACCAGGCCGCGGGCATCGGAACCAACCGCCGTCAGAACCTCTCGCTTGTCATGTTTTCCCCGGGCGAGGATCAGGGATTCGGGCAATATTTGATCCGGTTCTCTTCGATCCTGCCGCGCCACGCGAAAGAAATTGGGAACCGCGCTGGTGGCCAGGATACATTCCTGTGCGGGTGGAACCTCATCCAGATGGTCATAGATCTGTGCCGCCAGGTCCCGCGCCATGAGCGCATCCCGCAGTTGTTCCACGGCCCAACGCACGCACGGCTGGTTCGCGGCCGGATCGTTCGCATCGAGCACGATGGCGACCGGCGCTCCGGCGGCTCCGGCAAACGCCGGAATTTCAAAAAACCCGGCACCAGCCACCGCCGCCGCGACCACTCCGGTTTTTTTTATGAACTGCCGGCGGGTCTCACCCCGTCCGGGACTGGCTTCGTTGGGAATCATTAAATTCTATGCCTCGGCCAGCCGGACCGGCAGCGCGCGGATGTTTTTGCCCGTCGCGCGGGCAACCGCGTTGGCCACGGCAGGGGCGATGACCATGATAGGGGTTTCTCCCGCGCCGGCGGAAGGCAGGTCCGGGCGCCGCAGCCGAACTTGGTTCCGGTCAACTGCAAATCCTCGCGCAATACTTCGAGCAGGGGCCGGTCGGGATCGGTGGTGAGGCTCCGGGATTTCCCGTTCAGGATGAAGCTGATTTTGGCATCCATAGGCAGTGTGTTTTAGTCAGGAATTTTGTCCGACTACAATGGACCCCGGCGGGGATTGGTCAAC
>Ga0181534_10002792_pt1 | contig 10622 bp, 11 predicted proteins | sample PEATcosm2014_Bin_37_FD_119758 | JGI IMG/M metagenome (GOLD analysis project Ga0181534, IMG submission 119758) | Peatland microbial communities from MTU Mesocosm Facility, Houghton, MI, USA - PEATcosm2014_Bin17_10_metaG | ecosystem: Environmental > Terrestrial > Soil > Wetlands > Peat | place...
ATGTCGGCGTAGCTCTCGGTGTTCACTGCAAACGATACCACCCCGAGTTCGCGTAAACGCTCGGTGATCCGTTGAGAGCGGCTGAGCACAACCACGTCGGGCATCAGACTGACGATCAGTTCGATGTTCGCGTCCTCGAGCCCCCCTACCTTCGGCAAGGACCTTACCTGCACAGGCCAGTTCGAATACCGATCGGTCGCGACCAGGCGATCGCACGCATCGAGAGCGCACAAGGTTTCCGTGAGCGAGGGCAGCAGCGTGATGATCCGTCGTGGGTGACGCGGCAGCGTCACCTCGCGATGCAGGTCGTCGCGCAGTACCGCCGAACCGGCCGGCGATGCCGCGGCGCCGGGGCTGGCGTCGGCGCCGCCACCGCTAAGCGCACCGAGGACGAGCGCGAATGCAGCTGCTTTGCAGATTGCAGGACGCGGGGCGCGGGCGTGGCGGACAATCATGGCGCTCCCGGCTCCCGGTTCGCCGGCAAACCGGAACCCTTAACGGGCAACGGCAGGCCCGCCACCATGAACACCACCCGGTCGCAACGCGCGGCGAGCTCCTGGTGCATCGCCCCCGCTTCGTCGGCGAAACGCCTCGCCAGCGCGTTGACGGGAATGATGCCTAGACCGGCCTCGTTGGCAACCAGAACACAATGTCCCGGCAGCGCGGGCAGAGTCTCGACCAGGCTCTGCGACTCACGCCGCAGCGCCTCCGGATCCTCGCCGCACAGCAGATTGGTCAGCCACAGCGTGAGACAGTCGACGAGGACCAGACGATTCGGGGCCGCGGCCGCGGCCAGCGCCGCGGCCAGATGCGTCGGTTCCTCGACCACGTCCCAATCCTTAGGGCGGCTCGCGCGATGGGCTTCGATGCGCGCCCCCATTTCATCGTCGAGCGCGGCGCCCGTCGCGATGAGCGTGATGGCGCACGCCTGCTCGCGGGCAAGCTCGGCGGCATAGCGGCTCTTGCCGGAACGGACTCCGCCAAGTATCAGCGCCTTCACGCAACCACCGGCGGCGGCGCGAGGTCAATGCAATGCACGGAGCCAAACGCCACTCGAGCCTGCAAATATGCCGCGGCGGCCGCGCTCATGCCGGCGTTCGCGCCCGTCCCTGCGTCCGCGCCCGTCCGTGCATCCGTGCCCATGCCTGCGAGCGCAACGCGAATCACGCCCGCATGCGTGACCGCAAGTGCGCAGTCATCGCCGGAACACCGAATGCGCGTCGCCCATCGTTGCCAGCGCTGCGATACCATCTCGGCCGATTCGCCGCCTCCTGGTCTGTAGCGCCACACATCGCGAGCCCACGCGTCCAACTGTTCGCGAGGCACGAGATTCCACGGCCGTCCCTCCCACGTTCCGAAGCTCATCTCCCGCACATCCTCTTCGATCCGCGGCGCGAGCGGTGCCGCCAATGCGCGTGCGAGCCACACGCATCGCGACGATGGGCTGCTGAAGATGCGCGCACGCGCGAGCACTTGCTCCGGAATCCGTTCGCGCACCGCCGCCGCCACGTCCGCCAGGGATTCCGCGTCGACCTCAACATCCCGTCGCCCATAACAGAGGCCGTCCGCATCTTTCGGCCGAGGATGACGGATGAGATAGAGTTGCAAGCGATCCCCGCAGCCTCAGCCGCTGCGCTGCGCCGAGCCGGCAACGGCGAGCGCAGCCAGCAGAAAGGCGAGCTCCGTGAGCTGTTGAACTGCGCCCAGGCAATCGCCCGTATAGCCTCCGATTCGTCGGCGGAAATACAGGGCCATGAGCGCCGCAGTGATCGCCGATGCGGCAACCGCGGCGGCCAGCGCGCGCAGCTCTATGACATGCGGCATCAGATCGCCGGCATAGACGAAAGGCGCAGCCGCCAGGGCCCCGAGTGCGCCGCTCACGATCCAGTCGCGCCCGCGCAGACCACCGGCGATCGGCCCCACTTTGGCGTCATCGTCCCCTCTCACATAGGACAGACGCCATATCAATCCGCAGGCGCACCAGCGGCTGACCATGTGCGCACCGATCACGATCGTAGGGAACACGGCGGCAGGAATTGCCGCGTACGCGGTCCACTTCAATCCGAGCGTCACACAGATGCCGATCGCCCCGTATGCCCCGATGCGCGAATCCTTCATGATGGCGAGTACCCGATCCGGCGTCGCGCCGCCGCCAAAACCGTCGCATGTATCCGCGAAACCGTCCTCGTGAAAGGCGCCCGTGACCAGCAAGGAGACCGCCAGCATCAACCCCACGGTCACCGCGCCCGGCAACCAATGACCGAACAGCCACCAGACGCCGGCATTGATGGCGCCGACCAGCACGCCGACCAATGGGAAGTAGCGCGCCGATTGCGCCAGCCAACTCGACTGAAAGTTTTCCCACGCCGGCGTGGGCAAGCGCGTCAGGAACTGTGTCGCTACCAGAAACAACACGATCTGCCGCTGCATTACGCGGACAGGGTCCTGCAGGGCGCAAGCGAACTCTCGCTCTTTTCGCTCACGCCGGCGCCTTCGAACGTCGCCATTTCCTTGAACAGATTGAGTGCGGCGCGCACCACCGACAGGGCCACCGCCGCGCCGCTCCCTTCGCCCAGGCGCATGCCAAGGTCGAGCAGCGGCTGCACCTCGAGCTCTGCAAGCAAGGCGCGATGCGCGTTTTCCGCCGAGCAATGCCCAAAGACGCAGTAGGCCAGGACGTTCTCATCGATGCGCGCGGCAAGCGCGGCCGCAACGGAGACCGTGAAACCGTCGACGATGATCAGCATGCGGCGCGCCGCAGCCTCCAGCATCGCTCCAACCAGCATGGCAATTTCGTAGCCTCCGAACTCCGCAAGCAGGTCGATCGGATCGGCCGGAGGCGCGCGCCGCGCGGCCGCGGCGGCGAGAGTCGCGCGTTTGCGCCGCAGGCCCTCATCGTCGAGCCCCGTTCCCCTGCCCGCGCAATCGGCGAGTGGCCTGCCGGTCACGCCATGCATCAGAAGCGCGGCCGCCGCGGTGTTGCCAATCCCCATTTCCCCGAGCAACAGGGTATTGCCGCCGGCGGGAATCACCCGATCGACGACGGCACGGCCGCGGCGCAACGCCTCTGCGCACTCCTGCGGCGTCATCGCGGGCTGTGCGACGAAATCGCGGGTGCCGTGCCGAACCTTGGCGTCGATCAGCCGCGGATGGCTGCCGCAATCGCCGTCGACACCGGCATCCACGATCCAGAGTTCCATGGCCTGCAACCGCGCCAGCACGCTGATGGCCGCGCCCCCGCGAAGGAAATTTTCGACCATTTGAGCGGTTACCGCGCGCGGATAGGCGCTCACGCCGCGGTCCGCGACGCCGTGGTCGGCGGCGAATACGACCGCCACAGGGTGCACGATCGCCGGCTCGAGGGTTCTCTGCACGGCGCACACCTGGGCCGCGAGGGGTTCGAGAATGCCGAGAGCCCCCAGCGGTTTCGTCAACGAATCGAGTCGCCGGTTGGCAGCGGATCGAAACGCCTCGTCGCTCGGTGGGACGGCATCGAACTCGAGGCCGCCGGGGCCTGCGCGAGTCATCCCGAGGGCGTCCGGGCAAGCGCGGCAGAGCGTGCATCCGTCGCGGACAAACGTCGCAAGCGTGGGGCGCATCGACCAAGCATGACCACCCTCCGCGCACCCGCCGTGCACCTACCGGACCGAAGTTCGCATCGAGGTGGCAGCGATGCAGAAAGCGGCGGCAACCGATGCCGGAGATTCCGCACCGACGTTGCCCACCGCAACACGTCGCGGCGTCGCAGGTCGGTATACGGGCTCGTGAGCGGGCATCCCAGTCGAGTCGCCTTCCCACGCCGAAGCGCAGTGGCATGAAGACCCAACTTAGCTCACATACCGTTGCGGGGGCAGCGCCGGACTGACCCTTTGGAAGGGCTTCACCGGCTTCCCGTTTCACCCGTCGGCCGCGGCCAACGGACTTCTGAACGCCCGCGTAGTCTGCCCGCGATCGGTGTTACGGTCAACGCCGGCGAGATCGAAGCGAAGCCGCGAGGGGCAGCTCGGCGTCGGCGCCGAGCTTTGAGTGCCCTTCGAAAGCGTGCAATGATACGACCGTTCTCGCGCCCAGCGTCGGCGAGGAACAGATAGCAAATTTACTTATGACGGAATTCACCCGAGAGGAAATCGATGTCGTTTACCGGGTGATGAGCGCCCGGCGCGACATGCGTCATTTTCTGAGCGATCCGCTCGACGACGCATTGCTGGGCCGCCTCCTCGCGGCTGCGCATCTCGCGCCCAGTGTCGGCCTGATGCAGCCGTGGCGCTTCATTCGTGTGCAAGCGCTGGTGCATGAGGATTACTGGACGGAGCGCGGCGATAGTCACGGCAACCCGCAGGACGAACCGCCGCAGTCCTAGGAGCGTGTCTGACTAATGATCGCCGTCGCGAGGGCGCCCCCCATCGAGTAGATTTCTGCGATCGTTTAGCGAGCATGGTGGGTGCCATGTGAGTGAAACGATCGCAGAAAGATGCCGATGTGGGGGTGCAACGCATGCGTTGCACGGCTGGCCAGGATGGCCAGCCTGGTCCGCCTGCGGAGCAGGGACTGCGAAGCAGGCGGCCGCAGCAGGCGCATCATTAGTCAGACAGGCGAGAGCTCAAGCTTTCACAGGCGTTGACGACGGACCACCACTTCTCTCGAGCGGGGTTCGACGCCCTGTTGCTTACTGCTTCGCAATGAGTACATCGCGATTTGCGGCGCCGTCCAAGGCGCGCATTTTTTCCCATCGCCTGCGCCTACTCGGGCGATAATCGTCTTTCTGCAGATTTCCAGCACTTAACCGGCAAACGCCGCTCGAGGCAGTTCGCGATCCAGACGGCCGCGAGAAAGTCATGGCGCTCGTTATAGAGGCAGAGCGTAGTTCCCGCCGCATGAAACCCCCTGTGGATCCAGTTGCCCTGCGCCGGGTCCGAGAACGACTGGGGCTCACAGACGATTGAGAAGCCTGCCCTGCCATAGCAAGTTTCCCGGTGTCGAACCGATTGAAGGTCGATACCCATTGGACATTGCCGCTGCTCGACGGCGGTGTGGTTTTTGTGCCAGAGTTCGGCACGGCGGATGAAAATGGCCGCTGCATCATCGAGGGGCATGGGGTGGATCCTGATATCGTCGTCGAACAGAACCCGGTGGAGGTCTTGAAGGGGCATGATCCGCAGCTGCGGCGTGGTGTGCAGGAACTCATGAAACGCCTGCCGGCAACACCGGCCGGTTTGCCGCGTCCAGCCGCGCCGCCCGTGAAAACCGGAGGCTCCTAGTGTCCGAGCTCGCCACACTCGGGCTCGCGCGCGCGGCGGACGCGCGCGAAATTGCTGAAATGTCGCGCGACCTGATCGAACAGGGATTGACCTGGTCCTGGACGCCGGCGCGAGTACAGCACTTCATTACAGGGCCGGAATCCTCCGTGGTGGTCGCGCGGCGGGAGCGGCGCATCGCGGCCTTCGCCATCATGCATTTCGGGGATGAGGTGGCGCATTTGAATCTGCTCGCCGTGGCGCCGGCGCATCGCCGCCAGGGCCTCGGACGCCAGCTCATGGACTGGCTGACCGCCACCGCGATCGAAGCGGGGGTGTTTCGCATCAACCTCGAGCTGCGGACGCGCAACGAACCGGCGCGGCTGTTCTACGAGGGTTTGGGCTTCGAGCAGCTGGGGGTCGTACAGGGCTACTATCAGGGACGCGAAGCGGCGCTGCGCATGTCGTGCCGTCTGGCGAAGAACCAGTGCTGAATCGCCGGCCGGCCGGCCCGACACCGATGCCGCGTCGCTGGATGCATTCAGCGCGCGGCTGATCGCCTTTGAGTTCGCTGCATGATTCCGCAAGACACCACGCGCACCTTCGGCTCCACCCGGCGCCGGATTGCGGCCATCGGTCAGGGATCTTGGAGAATCGAGGAATCGGCGGCACCTTCGTCCATCGCGGCCCTGCGCCGCGGTCTCGATCTCGGACTGACTCACATCGATACCGCCGAAATGTATGGGTCGGGAGCCGCGGAAACCCTGATCGGCAAGGCGATCGCGGGGCGGCGCGACGAGGTGTTCCTGGTCTCCAAGGTGCTGCCGGGGAATGCCTCGAAGCGCGGTACCTTGGCGGCCTGCGAGAAATCGCTGGCGCGCCTTGAGACCGATCGGCTGGACTGCTATCTGCTGCATTGGCGCGGCTCTCATCCCCTGGAGGAAACGATTGCGGCCTTCGACATTCTGGTGCGCGAGGGCAAGATCCTCTCCTGGGGCGTGAGCAATTTCGATGTCGCCGACCTCGACGAGACGGCCGCCATTGCGGGAGCGGGACATCCGGCGTGCAACCAGGTCCTCTACCACCTTCAGGAACGAGCGGTCGAGCACGCCGTTCTGCCCTGGTGCCAAAAGCACGGCACGGCGCTGGTCGCGTACACACCCTTCGGCCAGTCGACGACCGCGTTCGATGCGCGAACGCGGCAAGGCCGGGTGCTCGAGGAGATCGCCCAGGTCCATCAGGCGAGCGCGCGCCAGGTCGCGCTGCGGTTTCTGCTGCGCCATCCAGAAGTGTTCGCGATACCCAAGGCATCCAGCGTCGCCCACGTCGCCGAGAATGCCGGCGCCCTTGCCCTCGAATTGAACGCAGCCGAGCTTGCGAAAATCGACGAGGCATTTCCGCGCGGAAAGCCGCGGCGCGGACTGCCGATGAGCTAGCAGCCGGGCCGCCGCCTCAGGCGCCTCCTCAGTCAGACATGTTCCTGGCCCGGCACGCGCAGAATGTGCGGACCGACCGCCTCGATCGTCGACGTTCCGGTCAACGCCAGCGTCACGCGCAGCTCATTGCGCATGATCTCGACCGCCTTGACCACGCCCGCCTCCCCCGCCGCCGCCAGCCCGTAGAGGAACGATCTGCCGATCAAGGTGCCGCGCGCCCCAAGCGCCAGCGCCTTCGCGATGTCCTGACCGGAGCGGATACCGCCGTCGAACAGCACTTCGCAGCGGCCGTCGACCTCGGCGACGATCTCCGCCAGCACCGAGATCGAGGACGGCGCTCCGTCGAGCTGCCTCCCTCCATGATTCGACACCACGATGGCATCCGCGCCGGCGGCTAAGCCCAAGCGGGCATCCTCGGCGTCGAGCACCCCTTTGAGAATCAGTTTCCCGGGCCAGCGGCTTCTGACCCAGTCCACGTCGCGCCAATTCGCGCTCGGATCGAACTGCGTCGCGGTCCACTGCGCCAGCGAGCGGACTGCGCTCGAGCCGCCGATTCGACCGACGAGATTGCCGAAAGTGCGCCGTTTGCCGAACAGCACTTTGAGCGCCCAGGACGGTTTCCTGGCGACATCCCAGGCATTGCGCAAGGTAAGCCGCGGCGGGATCGCCAAGCCGTTGCGGTGATCGCGTCGGCGCTCGCCCAGCACCTGCAGGTCGAGCGTGAGCATGAGCGCCGAGCACTGCGCCGCGGCCGCCCGGTCGATGAGTTCCTGATTGAAGCCGCGATCCTTCATGAGGTATTGCTGAAACCAGAATGGCCTCCCGGTGGCGGCCCGCACATCCTCGATCGAGCAGATCGACATGGTGCTCATGCAGTATGGAATGCCGCAGGCCGCCGCGGCTTGCGCCGCGAGAATCTCTCCGTCCGCATGGAACAAGCCGGCGAGTCCGGTCGGAGCTATCGCCAAGGGCATCGAAACGGGCGTTCCTGCCATCGTCGTCGTCAGCGACACGTTCGAAACGTCGACCATCACGCGCTGGCGAAAAGTCATCGCGTCAAGGTCGGCCGAGTTGCGCGCGAGCGTCCGCTCCTCGTAGGAGCCCCCGGCGGCGTAGTCGAAGATGGCGCGCGGAACCCGTTTTTTCGCGAGGTCGCGCAAATCGTCGATACTGAGAATCAGGGGCATGGTTACCGGTTAAGACCGCTTTGTGTCACACCATACTATACCCGCCCCACCCTCGAATCGCGTCCGCGATCGGCAGCATCGCCAACCTAAGTTACGGACCGGCAATCGGATTCGGGAGCAGCAGCTGGCCGCAATCGGCAAGGTACTCATCGCGCCCTGCGCACCGTCGGGGTGTTGGACGAAGTTCTGGCGCAGGGCGCGAGCTGGAACGGCGCCATGATGCACGACAAGTCGGGAACGCTGCTGGAAAGCGTGACGTTCCGGCCGCGCGCCGAGGCTTGCCCCTTCCGGCGGAGCTTTGCTTAGGTCAAGGGTCTGGAGCAGGCCTGGAGGCTAGAGCGCGAGCCACACATCGATCCCGCCATGCTTGGAGCAGGCGCGGCCGCGATCGGCGGTGGTCGTGAAAAAGCCGTCATGGCATCGGGCCGATGCGTGGGGGTGATCGTGGCGGTACCGCACGGCCGGGTCTGCCTTGTCATCGTGATGATCGTCGCGGCTCGCCGCAGGGTGAGCGTCGCGATGCTCTTGTACATTTTGATCGTGATGATCTTCGGGATGGTCTTGCGCACAGACTGTCAGAGGGACCATTGTGGACAGCGAAAGCGCCGCCATCGCGAGAATTACCGGCTTCCAAGTTCGATGACGCATGGGCACAGTCCTCTTGGTTGGTAGATACACTTTGATTGTTTGATTATGGAGCCCTTACCGGGCGGCGCCACTTCGCGCGTCGCCCAATCCCCTGTCAGCGGCTGCCTACGCCATAATGCCACTTCAGTCACGGCGGATACAGGACCACCCAGGGAATAGAAATGAGCCCAGCCGAACTTGGATTTTCAATGCCGGCCGAGTGGGCCCCGCACCTCGGCTGTTGGATGGCGTGGCCGAGGCGGGCGGAGCTTTGGCAGGGATACCTCGACGAGGCGCGGCGGGATTATGTGCGCGTTGCCCGGGGCATCGCCAAATTCGAGCCTGTTACCATGATCGCGGATCCGCAAGATGCCGCGGATGCGCGTAGGAGTTGCGGCTCCTCGGTCGGGGTGGTCTCGATGCCGATCGACGACTCCTGGCTGCGCGACTCAGGCCCCACCTTCCTCCTCGACGCGCAGGGCGGGCGCGCCGCAGCAGCCTTCACCTTCAATGCCTGGGGCGGCAAGTACCGGCCCTATGACAAGGACGCGGCCGTCGGCGAGCGCGTGGCCGCTCTGCGGGAGATTCCCGCCTACCGCTCGAAGCTCGTCGTCGAAGGGGGCGGGTTTCTATCGGACGGTGAAGGCACGCTGATCACCGCAGAGACTTGCGTTCTCAACCCCAATCGCAATCCCGGCTGGACCAAGGCGCAAGCCGAGACCGAGCTTTGCGCCATGCTCGGTGTTCAGAAGGTCATTTGGCTGCCGGGAGACGTCACCGACACCGCGACGGACGGGCACGTCGATGGCTATGTCGCCTATATCAGGCCGGCCGCCGTTCTTTGCGAGGTTGTGGCCGACCCTCGAGATCCGAGGTATCCGATCATGGCGGAGAATCGACGCGTTCTTGAAACTGAAACCGACGCCCGCGGCCGGCGCTTCGAATTGCTGCCCATCCTCGAAGCGCCGCGCTCCGCGGTGCCGGACGGCGAGACCGCGTACTGCCGCTCCTACGTCAATTTCTATATCGCCAATGGCGCGGTGATCGCGCCCGCCTACGGAATTGCTGAGGATGAGGTGGTGTTCGACACGCTGCGGCGCGCCTACCCGGGGCGGGTCGTCGAACCGATCGCGCTGAAAGATCTGTTTCGCGGCGGCGGCGGAATTCACTGCATCACCCAGCAGGAGCCGGCGGCACCGGCGATCCGATCTTTAACCTGACGGCGATGATTTGCCGAGCAATTCGGGGCAAAGATCGAATTATCCCTACCCCTATTTGCTGTTTGAACTCACTGGGCATTCTGCCAAGTTGCGGTGCGGCACCGATGTTGAAGGGACCGCTTTCGACTCGAAGGGCCCGGTTGAAGCGGACCTGATCGATCGCCGTCTGCGACCCGAGGCCGCCCAACAGCCGGGGCGCGATCGGGCTGTGGCATCCTTGCGTCGATGTTTACGTGTCGAACCCGCAGGCGACGGTGGTGGCTCGGAGCGATCGCCACGGCGCTGGTCGTAAGCCTGGCCGCGCTGTTGCTGAGACCCATGCTCGAGCACGGGGTGCGAGCGCGGATCGAGTCCGCGGCCGTCCGCCATGGCGCGGTTGCCCGAATCGGTGTGGTACACGTCGGCGTCTGGCCGTTGTTGCGATTGGAGGGATTCGATCTCGAGCTTAGGTCTGGAGTGCGACTGCATGCCGACATGATCGCGGCCACGTGGCCCGGCCGCCTGCGACTCGCAGTTCGCGCCGGCACTCTCGCGGGGCCAGCAGGGGTCACGGTCAGCTCGGCGGCCACTGCCTGGGAATTGGCGGGCATTGTCGGCGAGGACCTCCGACTCACGCTGGTGGAGCCACAGACCGGCCTGTCAATCCGCAAGCTGGCGTCTCCGGTGGACAGCGCATGGAGTATCGAGGCACGTGGGCTCGACGCCGGACGTCTGTTCGACGTGCGGCGCGACGACCACCCGCTGCTCGATAGTGGTATCGCGGATGGCCGCGTGGACCTTCAGGCCAGCACCGATGCGCTCCGTTTCCACGTGGACATGGGCGCGCGCGGTGCGCGCCTGGGAGCGTTAGCGGATGACGGCACGGACGAACCGCAGTTCGGCAATCCGACGGACGTGACCGCACGATTCGACGGCGCC
>Ga0181534_10002793_pt1 | contig 10622 bp, 8 predicted proteins | sample PEATcosm2014_Bin_37_FD_119758 | JGI IMG/M metagenome (GOLD analysis project Ga0181534, IMG submission 119758) | Peatland microbial communities from MTU Mesocosm Facility, Houghton, MI, USA - PEATcosm2014_Bin17_10_metaG | ecosystem: Environmental > Terrestrial > Soil > Wetlands > Peat | place...
CGCTGGCGCGGCAGCCTGCGGCCCGCCCGCGCATCGAATCGGCGCAGCGGCAGCTTCGCGCCGAACTGGCGCGCCGCAAGATTCGCGCCGGCGGCTCGGCCGTGACTCTGCTCAACGCCATCTTCGTGCGCGTACCCCGCAGCCGTGTGGCGGAACTGCGCTCGCTCCCAGGAGTGCGGCATGTGGTCCGCCTGCCGCGCCTCAAGCGCAATCTCAACGTAGCCGTCAACCTGGTGTCCGTGCCTGCCGCCTGGAGCGCGCTGGCGGGCGGCATGGCGAACGCCGGCGCGTTCGTCAAAATCGCCATCATCGACAGCGGCCTGGACGACACGCATCCGGCGTTTCAGGATACGTCGCTGCAACCGCCGGCCGGTTATCCGCTGGGCGACACGGCCTACACCAACGGCAAGATCATCGTGGCGCGCAGCTATGAACCGATGTTTTTCCTGCCGGACGACGCCACGCCCCGCGACCGTTCCGGCCACGGCACCGCGCTGGCCATGATCGCCGCGGGCGAGACCAACACCGGTCCGCTCGCTACCATTACCGGCGTCGCGCCTAAGGCCTGGCTCGGCAACTACAAAATCTTCGGCACCCCCGGCGTCAACGACAATGCTACCTTCGCCGCCGCGATTCAGGCCCTCGAAGACGCCGTCGCGGACCACATGGATATCGCCGTGGTGGCTTGGGGCAGCCTGCCGCTCAATCCGCCCTTGCTTACGGACCCATCCTGCGCCACCAGCGGCGTGCCCACCGCCTACCAGGACGATTGCGATATCGCCGCGCAAGCCGTGGAAAACGCCGTGGCCATGGGGATGACGGTGGTTGCGGCGGCGGGCAACGATGCGCTCTCGAGCAATCAGGCGCCCGCCCTCAATTCCATCAATTCGCCGGGCACCGCGCCCTCGGCCATCACCGTTGGCGCATCTACGAATGCGCACATCCTGTACGCCGCCGTGACTGTCAACGGCGCGAATGTGCCTTCCGATCTGCAATCGCTCGACGCGCTGGTGGGAGATGGCGTGAAGCTGACCGGGCCGCTCACCGCCACGCTCGCAGCCGTTACCGCGGTGGATCCCACCGGCCTGGCCTGTTCCGCCTTGCCCAGCGGCTCACTCGAAGGCGGCATCGCGCTCATCGAGCGGGGCAACTGCGACTTCTCCACCAAGATCAACTACGCGCAGCAGGCCGGCGCCATAGCGGTGCTGCTCTATCAGGATCCGGGCCATCCGACCGACCCTCCTTTCAGCGTTCTGGGCGCCGGAGATACCGGCATTCCCGCCATGATGATCGACGACGCGGATGGCGTCACACTCCAGAGCTATCTGGCATCCAACTCCAACGTCCAGGCCACCCTGACGCCAGCCCTGCATGTGGAGACCGCCGCCTCCAACCTGGTCACGGACTTCACCTCGCGCGGGCCTTCCATCGACTACGCCATCAAGCCGGAAATCGTGGCCGTGGGGCAAGGCATCTACACCGCCACCGAATCGCTCGATCCCACCGGCGATCTGTACGATCCCACCGGGTACACGACGGTGGAAGGGTCCAGTTTCGCGGCCGCCATGGTCGCCGGAGCAGCCGCGCTGGTGAAGCAGGCGAATCCGGGCTTTTCGGCGGCGCAGATCAAGTCGGCGCTGGTCGATACCGCCAGCATCGATGCCAATGACATTGCGGACGGCTCCGATTCCGGGGAACCCTTGATCACCGCCGTGGGCGCCGGAAAGCTGAACGCGGCGGCAGCCCTGGCGCCCGGCGCCACGGTTGCGCCCGCGACAGTGTCGTTCGGTTGGTTGGGGTCCAATTCGCCGGCCGAAACCGTGCCGCTCACCATCGCCAATACCGGAACGGCCTCGGCCACGTTTCAGATTTCGGTGGTTCCCGATCCCGCCACGCCCGATCCGGATTTGAGCGATTCGATCGGCGTCTCGCAGACCAGCGTGCAACTGGCGGCGGGCGGCCAGGCGGTGGTCGACGTCGCGCCGCATGGCGGCTTCACCGTGGCGGGCATCTATGATGGCGCAATCGCCATCACCGGCCCGGGCACTAACCTGCGCGTCCCTTATTGGTATCTGGAGAGCGACGGCATGCCCTTCGACATCCTGCCGGTGTACGATAGCAGTTTCTTCGGCACGGTGGGCGACACATGCTGGTATCTGGCTTACAAAGTGGTGGACCAGTTCGGCATTGCCGTTCCCAATCAACCCGCCGCGTTCAGCGCGGCGACGGGGAGCGGGGTCCAATCGACGTCGTCGTCCTGTCCCTCGGCCACGGAGACCAACCTCTACGGCGTGGCTTGGACCAACGTGGATCTGGGGCCATCTGCCGGCGATGAGACCTTTCAGATCCAGGCAGGCGGACTGACAACCACTTTCTACGCCAACGTGCGTCCCGCGCCATCGATCGGCGCGAACGGAGTGGTGGATGCCGCCAGTTTTCAGGTGGGTAAGGGTCTCGCGCCAGGATCTTATATAACGATCTTCGGCACGGCTCTGAGTGACGCGAGCCAGGACCTCACGACCAGCTTTCTGCCGTTCTCCATGTCCGGAGTCAGCGTGAGCTTTACCTCGCCGGATGGCTCCCAGGGCTGGCCCGGCCGCTTGTGGTATGTCAGCCCCATGCAAATCAACCTGCAGATACCGTGGGAACTGCAAGGGCTGACCTCCGCGCAATTGGACGTGAACGTGGCCGATGTGAGCGTGCCATATACGATTCCGATCGCGCCCTACCTGCCAGCCATCTTCACATACGGCGGCGATCTGGCGATCGCGCAAAATCAGAATTACCAGCTTGTGACGGGCAGCAACCCGGCCGAACCGGGCCAGTACATCATCCTCTACGCAAATGGGCTGGGCGCAGTGAACTATCCGCCGCAATCGGGCGAGGCGACACCTTTGCCGACATCCACGCAGCCGCCGGCGTCGACGCTGGTTACACCCACCGTGACTCTGGGCGGCGTGGCAGGGAAGGTACTGTTCAGCGGCCTCACGCCGGGCAGCATCGGCCTGTATCAGATCGATGTGCAGGTGCCCCAGAATGCGCCCGCCGGTCTGCAGCCCGTGGTGATTACCCAGAACGGGGTTAGGTCGCAACCCGCGAACCTGCCGATACTGTAATGACTTCATCAACGCATCACGTATGTTATGATTTGATGTATGCGAACGACACTCAGCCTCGATGACGATGTTGCAGCATTACTGGAACAAATGCGGAAGGCCAGGGATGCCACTTTTAAGCAGGTCGTGAATGACGCCCTTCGGGAAGGTCTGGCACGGTTAAGTTCGCCCGCTGAGCCCCACCCATTTCGGACCACGCCGGTCGATTTGGGGAACTGCTATTATTCCAATCTGGACAATGTCTGGGACGTTCTGGATGAGGCGGAACGGAGCGGGTCGGGGCGATGATTCTGGTAGACGTCAACCTGCTGGTCTACGCCTGGGACCGCGGGGCTCTCTTGCACGAAACGGCCGTTCAGTGGCTGGATCGTAAACTGAGCGAATCCGCCCGCGTAGGGCTTCCCTGGGAGTGCCTGCTCGGCTTTATGCGGGTGGTTACCAATCCCCGCATCTACCAGAAACCAGCGCCGGTGAGCCTGGCGTGGGAGCAGGTGGAGCATTGGCTGACCGCCCGCAATGCCTGGATCCCGCTGCCTGGTGATCGTCACCAGGAAATATTGGGACGCCTTATGCTCCGCCTCGGCGGTGGGGCGAAACTGATCCCCGACGCTCATCTGGCCGCCCTTGCGATCGAACACGGGCTGGACCTCTGCTCGACCGACGGCGATTTTGCGCGGTTCGACGGTCTACGTTGGGTAAATCCGTTGAGCCCGTAGTTCACGCTTCCCGGCGGATCCCGCCAACCTCCCGATTCAGTAACCCGATACAGTAATAGGTACAATAGATTCGTTCGCTCCGAGGGAGCTTCCTGTGAGACGTCTTTGGATCTGCCTTCTTTCCATCCCCCTGTTCGCCGGAACCCTGCCCGACCGTTACGTCGTGGAACTAACCGGGGAATCGGCGGCGCAATATATCGCGCGCATGTTTCCGCCCAGCCAGCGGCGCGCGGCGCTGGCGGGGGATCCGGGCAGGCAGGCCCGCGCCAGGGTGCGTTTGGAACAGACCGCCGTGCGTGCCCGCTTGGAGCGGCGCGGCGCGCGCATCGCCGGCTCCGTGGACACCGTGGCGAATGCGCTGTTTGTGCGCATACCGGCCGCACGCGTGGCGCGTCTTGCGGCCGTGCGCGGAGTGCGGCGCGTGCTGCCCGAGCGCTCTTTCCAACTGACACTCGATCATGCCTTGCCGTTGCACAACATCCCCCAGGCGTGGAGCCTGGGGGGCGCATATCCGCAGGGCCAAGGCATCAAGATCGGCATGATCGACACCGGCATCCAAGTCACGCATCCGGGCTTCAACGATGCCGGGTTCCAGGCGCCGCCCGGTTTCCCGCTGGTCAACGCCGCAAGCGATGTGGCTTTCACCAATCAAAAGGTGATCGTGGCCCGAAGCTACGTCAGCCTGTGCGACTCAAGCGACCCGGAATCGTCGGCCCAGGACTATATCGGCCACGGCACCGGCACGGCCATGACCGCCGCGGGCGTCGAGAACACCGGTCCGCTGGCCACCATTACGGGGGTCGCGCCCCTCGCGTACCTGGGCAACTACAAAGTCTTCGGCTCGTCGGAGGGGTGCAGCCAGGCGATCGACACGGCCATCAACGACGCGGTGAACGACGGCATGGATGTGCTCAATCTCAGCCTGGGCAGCACGCCGGCGCCGCGAATCGAGGACGACGACTTGGTGGAAATGGTAGAAAGCGCGATCGCCATGGATATCATTGTGGTCATCTCGGCCGGCAATTCCGGTCCCGACCCCAATACCATCGCATCGCCCGGCACCGCGCCGGACGCCATCACCATGGGCGCCATGAATAACGACCGCAGCTTTGTGGGGACGCCGTTCACCGTGGGCGGCAGCTCGTTCGCCGAAGTGCAAGCGGAGGAAACGCTGCCGGCCAACCCCATAACCGCGCAGTTGGTGGATATCTCATTGAAGCTCGATCCCACGGGGCTGGCCTGCGCCGCGCTGCCCGCCAACAGCCTGAGCGGCAGCATCGCGCTAATTCTGCGCGGCACGTGCACCTTCGAGGTCAAGTTGGACAACGCGCAACAGGCCGGAGCTGCCGCCGCGCTGGTGTACACTTATCCATCCAGCCCGGACGCCATTATCATGGCAGTCGGCGCGGCCACGCTTCCGGCGGAAATGGTGAGCAGCCAGGATGGCCTCAGCATCAAGGCTTTGGCAGCCACTCCGGTGCAGGCCACCATGTCCTTCAGCCAGCAGCCTACTGCGATCGATCCCAACAGCATCGCTTTCTTTTCGGCGCTGGGGCCTAGTGTGGATCTCTCCATCAAGCCCGATATGCTGGCGGTGGGCGAGAACATCTACGTGGCGGCCGAGACCAACAACCCCGGAGGCGAGCTTTACAATGCGCAGGGCTACATCGTCTCGCAAGGCACCAGCTATTCGGCGCCGCTGGTATCCGGCGCGGCCGCCGTGTTGAAGGCGGCGCGTCCGGGCTTCACGGCTCTCGAATATAAGTCCCTGCTGGTAAATAGCGCGGCGCCCGCTTTCCCGGCGCCCGATCAGCCACAGTCCGTGCAGGACGCGGGCGCGGGCGTGTTGGACCTGAACGCGGCCATGCTGGCCACACTGGCGGCGAACCCGGTATCCGTGAGTTTTGGCGTGGGACCGGGATCCGCTCAGCTTTCCTCCACGGTGCGTCTGTACAATCTCGGCTATGCGAGCGATACGTTGCAGATTTCCGTGCAGCCGTCCGGCAGCGCTCCCACGCCCGTGCCTTCCACGTCTAGCGTGGCCCTCAACCCGGATACCTACTTCGATGTTCCGTTCAGCTTCACGCCATCCGGACTGGGGCCGGGCGAGTATGAGGGCTTCATCGTGCTCCAAGGGGCCGTTTCGGGAAGCGTGGCGCGCATCCCATACTGGTATGGAGTAGCTTCGTCCACGCCTGCGCACCTTACGTTGCTCTACATTACGGACACGTCGCCGGCGGCCGGCGCGGAGGTGGATGATGCCTTTCTGTTTCGCATTACGGACGCCTCCGGGATCATCGTCGGTAGCGTCACTCCCACGGTGACCGTTTCGTCCGGCGGCGGCAGCGTATTGGCAGTGAACTCGCTCGATTCCGCATTCCCCGGCATCTGGGGCGTGGACATCCGCATGGGACCGGCGGCGGGCGCCGCGAACCAATTTCTGATAACGGCGGGCGGCCTGACCCAGACCGTCACGATTACGGCTCAATAAGTCCTATAATTGTTCCTGTGGGCGCGAACGAAGTAAAGAAGAAACTGCAAGACGAGATCACCTCGCTTGAATACGAGCTGCGCAATGAGTTGCCGAAAGAGATCCTGAAGGCACGGCTGCACGGCGACCTCAGCGAGAACGCGGAGTATCATGCCGCCAAGGACCGCCAGGGCTTCGTCAACGCGCGCTTGAACCAGTTGAAGCATCGGTTGGCCGAGATGTCCATGGTGGACTTCTCCAAGATTCCGCACGGCAAAGTGGGGCTGGGTTCCACGGTGGTGGTGCTGGACACCAAGAAGGAAGAAGAGATAACCTACTTCCTGGTAACCACGGAGGAGGCGGACGCGGCGGCGGGCAAGATCTCCACCAGTTCCCCCATCGGGCGCGCCATGTTAGGTAAGGAAGAGGGCGATGTGGTGCGCGTACAGTTGCCCGGCGGGTCGAAAGAGTTGGAGATCCTGAAGCTCACCACCATCCACGAGGCGACGGACTGAAGCCATGACTTACACGCGCGCGATCGGCGTTGTTTTCGGGGCCGCCATCGACCGGATAGTGCGCTGGCTGGCGCTTTCCCGCATTCATCCCAACGTGCTCACGTTCATCGGGCTGCTGATCAACATTGTGGCCGCCTACCTGTTTGCGGCGGGCAGCTTTCGCTGGGCGGGAGCGGTAGTCGTCGGCGCCGGGCTGTTCGATATGGTGGACGGGCGCGTGGCCCGCGAAACCAACCGCGTCACCCGCTTCGGCGGTTTCTTCGATTCGGTGCTGGACCGCTATTCGGACCTGGCGCTGCTGATGGGCCTGCTAGTCTATTACGCTTCCATCAATCGTTTCTTCTATGTGGTGCTGACCGCCATCGTGATGACCGGATCGGTGATGGTGAGCTACACCCGCGCGCGCGCGGAGAACACCATTCCCAAATGCAAGGTCGGGTTTCTGGAAAGGCCGGAGCGCGTGGTGCTGCTGATCATCGGCGCCCTTTTCGATAGGATGGCGCCGGTGTTGTGGGTGATCGCGGTGCTAGCGAACCTGACGGTGATTCACCGCATGATCTACACCTGGCAGGAGACCCGGCGCCTGGAAGAGGCGCAGTTGCGGGCCGTGCCTAGCTCTCCAAAATCACGTGAGCCATCCCCAGCTCCGCCGTATGTGTGAGCGACAGGGCGATGGACTTCACGCCTAAGGCTTCGGCGAAACGGGCGGCCTGCCCGTGGAACCGGAGCGTGGGTTTACCCGATGGCAGATTCGTCACTTCGAAATCCCGCCAGCGCACGCCCCGCCGCCAGCCCGTGCCGATGGCTTTCATGCCCGCTTCCTTGGCCGCGAACCGCGCGGCGAGGCGTTCGTAAGGGTTGGCTTTCCGCTCCACGTAGGCAATCTCGGCGGGCGTGTAAATGCGCTCGATGAAGCGCCGGCCATGGCGCTCGATGGCCGCCCGAATGCGCGGGACTTCGGCCAGATCCACTCCCGTGCCCACGATCAACCGGGTCTCCTCTACGCCTTGCCCGCGGCGGCTTTCTTGCGATGCTCGGCCCAGCGTTTCTTTTGCGCGGCGGCGATGCGTTTGCGCGCGGCGGCGCTAAGCACCCGCTTTCCCGGCGCGGCTTCGGTCTTAGCCGCCCCGCCACCCAGTTGCGATTGGACCTCGCGTATCTTGCCGGCGATGCGCTCTTTTTCCAGTTCATACCCTACCAGGGCCATTTGAAGGGTGGCATTATCCGGTCTTGGATTTGGTTTGCCTCGTGGCATTGGTTTCTCCCTCGCACACTATATCATAGGTTGGCAAGCATACAAATTATTCTGAAGTTATATAATACTTTGGATGCGAGTCGTTATCCAGCGGGTAAAACAGGCTAGCGTGGAAGTGGATGGGCAACTAACCGGGGCTATCGGACCGGGCTTGCTGGTGCTGCTGGGAATCGCCAAGACTGATTCCGTGAGAGATGCGGATTACCTGGTCGAAAAGACCCTCGCACTCAGGATATTTCCCGACAGCGAAGGAAAGATGAACCGGAACGTCGCGGAGGCCGGCGGAAGCCTGCTGATAGTCTCGCAGTTCACTCTATACGGCGATTGCAGGAAGGGCCGGCGCCCAAGCTACGACTTAGCGGCGAGCCCGGAGCAAGCCGCCGGCCTATACGAATACTTTGTAAACAATGCGCGCACGAGCGCCGTTCCGATAGAGACCGGCGTATTCCAGGCGTCCATGCAGGTGTGTCTGGTGAACGACGGCCCGGTGACTCTTATCTGCGATTCGCCGGTGTGACCGCTCCCTTACGGTCGCGGCTCGGTAACGTGCCGGCCGCCCGCATCGGTAACGTGCCAGACTGCTGAGCCGCGCGCGTGAGCAAGCGGACTTCCTAGCGCGCCAGGTACTTCTCGTAGAGGCGGTGGTGCTTGTTCTCCAGATCGACCGGCGCTCCCTTGATAAACATCCGCTTGATCTGGGTGCGAGTCTCCAGTGGGTCGCCATCGGTCACAATCAAGTCGGCCCACTTGCCTTTTTCGATGGAGCCGAGTTCCTCGCCCACACCCCAGATCTGGGCGGCGTAGAGAGTCACGGCCTTGAGCGCTTCGTCGTACGGCAGTCCGAAACCCACCGCGGCCGCCGCTTCATAAGGCAGGTTGCGGGGATTATCTTCCGAGCCCGGTCCGAAGCTGGCAAAGGCGAATTTCACGCCCGCCTTCGATAACTCGCCCGGGATGCTGAACGGCTTGTCATAGGCGTCGTCTTCTTCCTCCGGCAGCCGCAAAGTAGGTGGCAGAACGACCGGGATACTATGCGCCTTCAGCTCCGCGGTTACTTTCCAGGCTTCCTCGCCGCGCTCCAGAATCATGTGCACCTTCTGTTTGTCCACGAAGGCGATAGCTTCCTTGATGGTTTTTGCCTTCTCCGCGCGAATCAACATGGGAAGCTTGCCATCCAAAACCGGAATCATGGCTTCCAGCTTCAGGTCTTTCTCGAAGTCCGGACCGGCGGCGGTTTTCGCCTGCCGGTAGCGCTTCGCCGATTCCATGAAGTCGTTCAACTCGCGCATCTGCTGCTCGTATCTCTTCTTGGCGTCCGCATAAGCCGATGCCCGGCCCGGCGCCTCGGCCCCGCCTCCCCCAAAACGATTGGGCACCCGGATGTATGGAAACTCCAGCCGCATGGCGGCGGGCGCGCGCACAGCCATGTCGTCCATGGTCCAACCACTCAGGTGCATCAGGACGCTTTGTCCCGCGATAATCCCGCCGCCGGGGCTGGTAATCACGCTGGTGATGCCGTTGGCGCGGGTGACCGGAATATGCTCGCTGGCCGGATTTACCGCGGTGGCGGCGCGCAACTGCGGCTTGAACAGGCCGATGTCGGCGATGTCGCTCATCTCGCGCACCGCTTCGATCTCGGTCAGGCCGATTTCGGTGGCGGAGTCGATCATGCCCGGATAGATGTGCAAACCCGTCAACTCGATGACGCGCGCACCCTTGGGCACGGCGATGCGCGCGCCTACTTCCGCGATCTTGCCGTCGCGCATCAGCACCGCGCCATCCTGAATGGCGGGACCGGACACCGGATGCACGGTCGCTCCGCGCAGCAGAATAGTATCGGGCTCCGCGGCGCGCAGAGAGACCAGAGTGAGAAAGACAGCCAGACAGGTTTTCATTGCTCGTCTCCCGGCTCTTCGTTCTTTTTGTCATCCGCCGGCTCCGGCCTCTTGCGCTCCTTCTTCTCCTGCGCCTTCAGCTTGTCGGCCAAGGCCTTCTTGCGCGTCTCCTTCCCGGGACGCTCTTCCATATCCTTGTCGCGGTCGAAATAGAGCTCGCCATCGATGAATACCTTGGTCACTTTGGCGTAATTGGAAAGGGGATGCTTGTCGAAAATCGCCAGGTCCGCGTCCTTGCCCGGCTCGATCGACCCCACGCGGCCTTCGATGCCCAGTTGCTTGGCGGGATTGATGGTCACCAGCGACAGCGCCTCTGTCTCGTTGAGACCGCCGTACTTCATGGCTTTGGCCGCTTCCGTGTTCAGGTGCCGCATCAACTCGGCGGAGTCGGAATTCAGCGAAACCAGCACGCCCTTGCGCACCATGATCGCGGCGTTGTAGGGGATGGCGTCAAAAGCCTCGGCCTTGTAAGCCCACCAGTCGCTAAAGGTGGATGCGCCCGCGCCGTGCTCGGCGATTTCCTTCGCCACTTTATAGCCTTCCAGCACATGCTGCAGCGTGCGGATTTTGAATCCGAAGTCGTCGGCCACGCGCAGCAGCATCAGGATTTCATCCGCGCGGTAGCAATGCGCGTGCACGTAGCGCTTGCCTTCCA
>Ga0181534_10002799_pt1 | contig 10602 bp, 5 predicted proteins | sample PEATcosm2014_Bin_37_FD_119758 | JGI IMG/M metagenome (GOLD analysis project Ga0181534, IMG submission 119758) | Peatland microbial communities from MTU Mesocosm Facility, Houghton, MI, USA - PEATcosm2014_Bin17_10_metaG | ecosystem: Environmental > Terrestrial > Soil > Wetlands > Peat | place...
TGCGCGACATTTTCCAGGCCGACGCGCTGCGGCACGGCGATCAAACCATCCACGCCCATGTCGGCCATCGCCTCGTGCGCACCTTGCACGGCGTCGGTGTCGAGTTCGACCCATCCGGAATTCGGCAATTTTACAAAGCGGCTGGTCGCGGCGGCGAGCCGTTCCAAATCAGCCTTGCTCAATTTCAAACCTTCCGCCTCCCATTCTGCGGAAACCGAAAGCCAGTCAATGCCGCTTCCCTTGACGATCAATTTTGGCTTGAGCTGTCGCGGTGTCAGGAACAGGCGGTGAAACGCCCCATTGCCGAGAAATTCCGAGTTTGCCGGGCGCGACGCCCATGCTTCGGCAAGCGAGCCGAGAAAGTTTTCGTTCGCGTCGCCAATCCACAAGCCGGACTCGGGCGTGAACCAGTCGAGCTTGCGCAGCCATTGCGTCGCCGGTTCAAGCCGCGCATCGTCGAGAATTTCCGGTTTGTCGTGCGGCCGTTTTGGCGCGTCGTTGGCGACCCATTCGTTTCCGTTCCAAAACCAGATGCTCTGGTCGCGCTCGCTTTTTGCAAGCAGGCGCAGGCGAACCGTGTCGTCGAGCAGTTCAAAAACGAATTGCGGCGACGCCGGATGCGCGACACACAAACTTTCCCAGTCCACGCCGTGGTTCGATTGCGTCTTGCGAAGGTGAAGCAGCAACCGGTGGCTCAACTTGCGAACCGGCACGGACGGCTTGTGCGCGAGATATTTCAGCACGCGCGACGGCGGCGCGTTGCGCAATAGGAAAAATGTGTTGCCGACGAGCGCGAGCGGCGGCTGGTGGTTGAAAAATTTCGCGTCGCCGACGGAATGATTCTCGCCGCCGGGCAATGCGAAGCGGTGTGTGAACGAAAGTTCCTTGTCGCCGTTTTCCAGATGTGGCGCGAGCGAGATGATCTGGCCGTGAAATTGCAGCGGCTGTCCGGTGCCGGAAAAATCGAGGCGGTTCGTGTTGCCCCAGCGCGCGAGCCATTGAAGCAGTTCGCCGTCGGATAAAATCAAAGTATCGTTGCCGTCCTGCCGGTTGCGGTGCGTGTCGGCGATCCACTGGATGAACTCCCAGTCGGCCGGCGGAAACAGTTCCTGCTCGTGCGTCGCGCGGACGACGAGGTCAACCATTTCGCGCAGCGTGCGCGCCTTTTCGCCCGTGCGCGGGCGCGACAAAAGAAATTGCACGGCAAGGCGATGGCGCGACGGCTCCTCGTCATCCGGCTTCGCCTTGCAGACGACGCGCAACGTGGCGCGCGGCGTTTCGAGGAGCGGCATTGCGGGTGGCGAGAGCCAGTTCTCCAGTTCCTGGACGAGTTTCAATTCCTGCTCGGCCTCCTCGGCCTTGGCAAAACGCTCAAGGCTGGCGTGCGTCTGCAATTCCGGCGGCACGGAACGTTTCGCGCGTAAAAACAGGAACGCCAGTTCCTCCAGCCGGGTTTTGCCGGTTGCATTCAACAAGCGCGGCCACCAGTTGGTGTCGGGAAAATCCTTTCGCGAGAGCAGGAGCTTCTCAAAGTAATCCTCCAGCAGCAGCCACGAGCGCTGCGAGTCGGGGCAGGTCGCAAAACTTTTCAGGATGTCCTCGCGCCCGCAGACGGTTTCCTTCGAGTCGGAAAGTTCGCGGCGCAAGTCAGCGAAAGCGCCATAGGTTTGCGACAGCACCTTGTGGTGCGCGTCGTATTTCGTTCCGCCCGTCCTCGGGCCGTTCGGATTTCTGATTGCGACTTTCGGCATCTGTAAAGATTTCGGCCTATCATTTCGTCATACGCCGCGCCGCCGGTCAATCTGAAAGTGGAAGTTTTTTGGCCGGGATGAATTGCGGCTCAAACGGGCGGCGGCGCGATGTTGGCGATGGGGTGCGTCCAAAGACCTCCATGAACACCACCATAAATACGGCGAGCGTGATGAACCACGGGTTGCGGTGCGGATGCCATTTTTGTTGGGCTGTGCCGCAGGATGTGGAAAAATTATTTGTCGTCGCCGGTTGTCTTCCGACTCAAAATAAACCGGAAGCCAACCGCCGCCGCGACTGCCAGCATGATGGCGAGAATCGCCGTCACAAAATCCGGCACGCTGAACGAACTGACCTGCACGCTCGGCGTCACGGAAAGTCCGGGGCCGATCGTGTGGTCGGCGGGCAGCGGCTCGTCGAAAACGATTTTCACCGGCACGCGCTGGATGACCTTCACGAAATTGCCCGTCGCATTTTCCGGCGGCAGCAGGCTGAACGCCGCGCCGCTGCCGGCCTGAACGCTGTCCACGTGCGCGCGAAAAGATTTCCCGCCCAGCGCGTCAATCTCCACCGTCACCTTCTGGCCGGGCGACATTTTTCGCAATTGCGATTCCTTGAAGTTCGCGATGACCCAGACTTCCACCGGCACGAGCGACATGATCTGCTGGCCGGCCTGAAGATAATCGCCGGCTTCCACCTGCTTGCGCGTCACGCGCCCGTCGGCGGGCGCGAAAATTTTCGTGTAGGACAGGTTCAACTGCGCCGACGCCACGTTCGTCTGCGATTCCTCCCATTGCGCCTTTGCCAAGCCGACTTCCGCCTCCGCCGCCGCGAGCTGCGAATGGGACTCGTCCACCTTGGAATTTTGCTCCGCCGCGTTTTGCTGGGCGGAAACCAAATCCGCCTGCGCCGAACTGTCCGCCGCCTGCGCCGCGTCAAATTCCTGCTGCGAAATCGTCTTGTCCTTCAACAGGGACCGGGCGCGGTCGAAATTCATCGCGGCGAGTTTCGCCCTGGCCGCGCTTGCGTTGGCATCGGCCTCCGCCGCGCGCGCGCTGGCTTCGGCGGTGGCGACTTTTTTGCGCATCAATTCGTCCGCCGCCAGGATGGTCTTTACGTTCGCGTCCTGCGCCTGGGCCGCCGATTGTTTTTGCGCGACGGTGATCTCGTAATCCGACGGGTCAATGTCCACGAGCGGGTCGTTCGAGCGAACCATCTGGTTGTCCAAGACGTGAACGGCGGAAACCTGGCCGTCAATGCGCGGCGCGATGGAAACGATGTGCCCGGCGATGAAGGCGTCGTCGGTGGATTCGTGCGTCAACGCGGTAAAAAAATAATCCAGCCCGACGAACAGCAGCACGGCCAGCACGACTGCCGCCGGCCAGATGACCACCGGCGAATTCAATTTCGCCAGCGCCCCGCCATTTGCGGCGGGCGGTGTTGGCGGGTTTGGAATTTCACTCATGGCTAAAATTATTTTTCCGCCGACAGCGCTTTTTCGTCGTGGTGATCCTTGGCGATCAAAATGTAAATGCTCGGAATCACCAGCAGCGTGAAAAACGTGCCGATGGTCATGCCGCTGACCAGCACGATGCCGATGGAGTTGCGCGCCGCCGCACCCGCGCCGGTGACGAGCACGAGCGGGATGTTGCCGGCGACGGTGGCGACGCTGGTCATCAAAATCGGGCGCAGCCGCAATTGCGCCGCCTCGCGCACGGCCTGAAGTTTCGAGCGGCCCTGGCGCTGGAGTTCGTTCGCGAACTGCACGATCAAGATTCCGTTCTTGGTCACGAGGCCGATCAGCGTGACGAGGCCGACCTGCGAATAAATGTTCAGCGTCGTCGTCCAGCCGGTCGTCCAGAACGGCAGGTTCGGGTTCGGCATTTTCAGGAAGCAAAAAATCAGCGCGCCGAACATCGCCAGCGGCATCGAGCCGAGGAGGATGATGAACGGGTCGCGGAAGCTGTTGAACTGCGCGGCCAGCACGAGGAAAATCATGACGATCGCCAGCAAAAACGCGGGCAGAAACTTGTTGCCTTCCGTCCGCAACTGGCGCGACTCGCCGGTGTAATCCACCTTGTAGCCTTCCGGCAGGATTTTTGCGGCCTCGCCCTCGAAAAATTTCAGCGCCTGGTCCAGCGGGCGGATGGCGACGCCGCTGATCATCACGGCGTTGAGCTGCTGGAAGCGGTTGAGCGTGCGCGGCGTGACGTGTTTTTCCAGGTGCGCGAACGTGCTGACGGGAATCAATTTTCCACCCGGGCCCTGCACATAATTGTTTTCCAACTGGCTGGGGTTCAGCCGGTCAATGCGTTTCAACTGCGGAATGACCTTGTAGCTGCGCCCGGCGAGGCTGAAGCGGTTCACAAAATTTCCGCCGACGAGCGCGGCCAGGTCGGAACCGACCGATTGCAGATCAAGGCCGAGCGCGGCGACCTTGTCGCGGTCAATGACGAGCTCCATTTCCGGCTGGTCAATTTTTGTGTCAATGATCGGCGGGAAGGCGAACATCCCGTTGGTCGCTGCCGTCTGCTGCAACTGCTGGGCAAACTGCAAAATCTCCGCCGGCTCGGCGGTGGAGGAGATGACAAAATTCACCGGGAAATTATCGCCGCCTGGAATCGGCGACGGAGTGACCAGCAACAGTTGGATTCCGGGGATGTTGTTCACGAGGGACTGCGCGCCGGGGAGGATCTGGAACGCGTTGCGTTTCCGCTCGCCCCACGGCTTGAGCACCATGCCGCCGAAACCGCTGTTGGGCATGGTGAGCTGGAACGACTGGTCCATTTCGGGAATGTTGGTGAACGCCGCGCCTGCGGCGTCGGCGTAAAACGCGGTCTGGTCTATCGTCGCGTCCGCCGGCGCCTGCACGATGCCGAAAATGACGCCCTGATCCTCCGCCGGCGCAAGTTCGGCGGGCGACATGGAATAGAGGACAAACGCCAGCAAACTCAACGCGATCCAGATGACATAAACCGCTGGCCGCGCTGAAAGCGTCATGTCCAGCACGCGCCCGTAAAATTTACGAAGCCGGTCGAACTGGCGGTTGATGTGGCCGGCGAAACCGTGCTCCTCGCGCCCGGCATTGAGCAGACGCGACGACAGCCATGGCGACAGCGTCAGCGCGACAACGCCGGAAATGAAAACTGCGCCGGCGAGCGTCAGCGCAAATTCCCGGAACAGCGAGCCGGTCAATCCGCCTTGAAACGCGATGGGCGCATAAACCGCCGCGAGCGTGATGGTCATGGCGATGATCGGGGCGACGAGTTCGCGCGCGCCCTGCAACGCGGCGTTCAAAGGCGTCAGCCCTTCGCGGATGTGGCGTTCGACGTTTTCGACGATGACTATCGCGTCGTCCACGACCAGGCCGACGGCCAAAACAATCGCGAGCAGCGTGAGCAAATTCAGGGTGAACCCGAAAACCTGCATCAGGAAAACCGCGCCGATGAGCGAAATGGGAATCGCCAGCAGCGGAATCAGCACCGACCGCACCGAGCCGAGGAATAAAAAAATGACGATGGAAACAATCAGCAGCGTCTTGATGAGCGTTTTGATTACTTCGTGGATGGCGTCGCTGATGTATTTCGTCGCGTCGTAGGCGATGCGTCCTTGCAGGCCGGTGGGCAAATCCTTCTGGATGGAGGCCATTTCCTTGCGCACGCGCTGGATGACGTCCAGTGAGTTCGCGTTGGGCAAAGACCAGACGCCCATGAAGACCGCGTGTTCGCCGCTGAAACGGACTTCGGTGTCATAATCTTCCGCGCCGAGCGAAACGTCGGCCACGTCGCTCAAGCGCACGAGATTGTCGCCGACGCGGCGGATGACGAGATTTTGGAATTCGTCCACCGAGCGCAAATCGGTGTTCGCCGTGAGATTGACCTCGATGAGCGAACCTTTCGTGTGGCCGACGGCGGAAAGAAAATTATTCGCCGCAAGCTGTTCGCGGATTTGGTTCGGACTGATGTTGAACGCCGCGAGCCGGTCGGGCTTCAGCCAGATGCGCATCGCAAAAGTGCGTCCGCCCAGAATATCCGCGCGCTGCACGCCTTCGAGCGCGGTCAGGCGCGGCTGCACGATGCGCACCAGATAATCCGTGATCTGGTTCGGCTCCAAAATATCCGACGTGAAGCTCAAATAGCAGCCGGCGAACTGTGAATCGGCGGACTCGATGTTGATGACGGGCACCTCGGCTTCCGGCGGCAGGTCGTTGCGAACCTGGTTGACCTTCGAGTTGATTTCGGAAAGCGCCTTGTTCGCGTCGTAATTTAACTTGAGCCGCGCGGTGATGGTCGAAAGTCCAAGCGCGCTGCTCGATTGCAGATAATCAATGCCGTCGGCGGCGGCGATGGCGCGTTCGAGCGGCTGCGTCACAAATCCGCGAACCAAGTCCGCGCTCGCGCCGACATAAACGGTCGTGACGGTGACGGTGGCGTTTTCGCTGCGCGGATATTGCCGGACGGTCAGCGAGCGGATGGCGGAAAATCCCGCGATGAGAATCACGAGGTTGACCACGATGGCCAGCACGGGCCGCCGGATAAATAAATCGGTGAAGGATTTCATTCGCACCTGAAATTAGGATCAACTGTCCGGCGGGTTTGGCGTCAGGCTTGGTTTGGGAACGATTTCATTGTTGACCTTCACGGGCGCGCCATTGCGGAGTTTGAACAAACCCGCGCTCACGATGACGTCTCCCGCCTTCAGCCCGCTCAACACGCTTACAAAGTCGCCGTGCGACTGCCCCGTGCGGACGAATTGCTGCCGCACGAACAGTCCGCCGCCGGAATTGGTTGATGGTTCAATCAGGAAAACCGAATCGCCAAACGGAGCGCTCAAAATGGCCGTGTCCGGAATCGCCAGCACCGGCTGCGCCTGCGGCAGAACCACCGCCACGCGCACAAACATTCCGGGCCGCAGCAACTGGGTCGTGTTTTCAAATGTCGCACGCAACGTCACGCTGCGCGTCGTCGCGTCCAGATCGGGGTTGATGGCCGTCAACGTGCCGTCAAATTTTTCGCCGGGATAGGCGTCGCTGGTCACCTGCACCGGCAGGGCGGTTTTCAACTGCGCCAGATCCTGTTGCGGCAGTGAAAAATCCGCGAAGACCGGCGTGAGCGATTGCAGCGAGACGATGCCTTTGCCGACGTCCAGTTGTTCGCCCAGGTTCACCAGCCGGATGCCGAGCCGCCCGGCGAACGGCGCGCGGATCGTTTTCTTGTCAATCGTCGCGCGGATTTCGTCGGCGTTGGCCTCCAATTGCTTCAAGCTCGCCTCGGCGGAATCCAGTTCAGACTGGGAAACGGTCTTGTCCGCGAGCAATTTTCGGGTGCGGTCGGTGTTCAGCTTCGCCAGGTCCACCTGCGCTTCGACGGCGCTTAATTGCGCTTCTTCCGAAGACGTGTCCAGCTTCACCAGCAAATCACCCTTGCTGACCGACGCGCCGGACTCAAAATCAATCTCCGTCACCGTGCCGGCAATTTCCGGCGAGACCGTCACGCCTTGCGCCGCGTTGATTGAGCCGACGGCCGTGAGCGAGTCCTGCCAGCTTTCGTCGTGCGCGACGGCGGATGAAATGGTTTCCGGCGGCGGCACAAATGTTTTGCCGAACGCAATCATGTCATGAATTTGCAGCGCCTTGATTGCAGCCAGTCCGATAAAAATTACCCCGACGATTACCACCGCGATAAAAATCTTCAGTTTCATTGGACGGGGAATTTATTTTCGCGGAAGCCGTTTGTCAAACACTTGTTTGAATTATCTGTTTGAACTCGCCTCGCACTTGCAAAAGCTTGAAACCACGGCGCGAACGGCTACGCTGGCGGCGGCAGATTGGGTGGCACCAAGACAAAACCGAATTTTTATGAAAATCTGGCGTGGACATTTTCCAACAATTCTGGCGGCTTCACTTCTGATCGCCGGTTGCAACAAGCCGCCCGGCGAATCCGGCGGCGGCGACGTCATCAAGGTCGGCGAGTTCGCGTCCATGACCGGCAGCGAGGCCACGTTCGGCCAGTCGTCGCACAAGGGCACGCAACTGGCGGTTGACGACCTCAACACGGCGGGCGGCGTGCTCGGCAAAAAACTGGAATTGCTCATGGAAGATGACCAGTCGCAGGCCGGCCAGCCAGCTACGGTCGTGCGCAAATTGATTTCCAGCGACGACGTGGTGGCGATATTGGGCGAAGTCGCGTCGTCGCGCTCGCTCGAAGCCGCGCCGATTTGTCAGGAAAATAAAATTCCGATGGTTTCGCCAGCGTCCACAAACCCAAAAGTCACCGAAGTCGGCGATTACATTTTTCGCGTCTGTTTCATTGATCCGTTTCAGGGCACGGTCATGGCGAATTTTTCGCGCACGACGCTCAAGCTGCAAAACGTGGCGGTTTTGACGGACGCGAAGAGCGATTACAGCCTCGGCCTGGCGAAATTTTTCAAGGAAGGCTTTGTCGCCGACGGCGGAAAAATTGCCGCTGAACAAAATTACAGCAGCGGCGACAAGGATTTCAGCGCGGAACTGACCGCCATCAAAGCGGCGAATCCTGACGGCATTTTTGTTCCCGGTTATTACACCGAGGTCGGGCTGATCGCGTTGCAGGCAAAACAGCTCGGCATCAACATCCCGCTGTTTGGCGGCGACGGCTGGGAATCTTCCGCGCTCGTGCCCATCGGCGGCGCGGCGCTGGAAGGCGATTATTTTTCCACGCACTATTCGCCCCAGGATACATCGCCCGCCGTGCAAAATTTCGTGAAGGAATTTCAGGCCAGATACAACGAAACGCCCGACGCCATGGCCGCGCTTGGCTACGATTCGGCGATGATCCTGGCCGCCGCGATGAAAGCGGCGGGCACCACCGACGGCGCAAAAGTCCGCGACGCGCTCGCGGCGACGAAGGATTTTGCCGGCGTCACCGGCAAAATCACAATTGACGCAAACCGCAACGCCTCCAAGCCAGCCGTGATTTTGACTATTAAAAACGGACAATTCCAATATGTCCAAACAGTGCAGCCGTGAGGCATGACTGAATTTCTACAGCAGTTGATCAACGGTCTCGCGCTCGGTTCCATTCTCGCGCTCATCGCTCTCGGCTACACGATGGTTTATGGCATTTTGCGGTTCATTAATTTCGCGCACGGCGACATCTTCATGCTCGGCGCGTTCGCCGGATTTTATATTGCGCCGAAAGTTGCAACATTTTTGCCGATGCCGTCCATCGGTGGCGGACTTGCGGTCATGGGAATTTCGATGGCGATTTGCGCGGCGGTTGGAATCATGATTGAAAGGCTCGCCTATCGTCCGCTGCGCCGCAGCCCGAAGTTGACCGTGCTCATCACGGCCATCGGCGTTTCGCTTTTGATCGAATACACCTGCCAGAACGACCATGTGTTCGGTGCCGCCCCAAAAAGTTTTCCCGCGATATTTCCAACGCATCACATCACGCAACTCGGCAGCTTGAGCCTCAACAGCAATCAAATCGTCGTGTTCGCCGTCACCTTGATTTTGCTGCTCGCGCTGCGGTTCATTGTGCTGAAGACAAAGATCGGCATGGCCATGCGCGCGTTGTCGTTCAATCCCGAAGCCGCCGCGTTGATGGGCATCAACACCGACATCGTCATCTCGTTCACTTTTGGCCTCGGCTCGGCGCTGGCGGCGGCGGCGGGAATTTTGTTCGCCGTCAATTATCCGTCCATTGACCCGCTTATGGGAATTTTGCCGGGGCTGAAGGCGTTTGTCGCGGCGGTCCTCGGCGGCATCGGCAACCTGCCCGGCGCGGCGCTCGGCGGCGTCATCATCGGCGTCACCGAAACGCTCGTAGCCGGCTACATCTCCTCGACCTACCGCGACGCCATTGCATTCGGCATTTTGATTTTGATTTTGCTGATTAAACCATCCGGGCTGCTTGGCAAAAAGGAAATTGAGAAAGTATGAACGTCCGCCACGCAAAATTTTTTTTGCTCGGCGCAATTGCGTTAAGTTTTTTGGTTTCGCTGTTTGCCAATCAAATCAATTCCTACTGGTTGTTCATCAGCTACGACATCGGCATCAACATCATTCTCGCCGTCAGCCTGAATTTGATCAACGGCTACACAGGACAATTTTCACTCGGGCACGCGGGATTCATGGCTGTCGGCGCTTACACGGCGGCGGTCATCACAAATCAATTCGGCGAATTGAATTCATATTTATCCGGCGCGGTTTTCCTCGGCGCGTTGCTCGCGGGCGGATTGCTCGCGGCGGTTGCGGGATTGTTGGTTGGCATTCCCACGCTGCGTTTGCGCGGCGATTATCTCGCCATCGTCACGCTCGGCTTCGGCGAAATCATCCGCGTCGTTTTTCAGAACATGCAATCCGTCGGCGGCGCGCGCGGCTTGAGCGTGATGCACGGCTGGACGAATTTCTTCTGGGCGTTCGGCTTCGCCGCCGTGACGGTTTACGTCGTCACCGCGCTCGTCCATTCCACCTACGGGCGCGGCTTCATCGCCGTGCGCGACGACGAAGTCGCGGCCTCGGCGATGGGAATCAGCACGACGAAATACAAAGTCACCGCGTTTGTCGTCGGCGCGTTTTTCGCGGGCATCGCGGGCGGGCTTTACGCGCACTCAAAACAATTCATCACGCCCGGCGGATTTAACTTCATGCAGTCCATCGCCATCGTCGTGATGGTCATCCTCGGCGGCATGGGCAACACCATCGGCGTCATCATCGCGGCGATTTTGCTGACGCTGCTGCCAGAAGGTTTGCGCCAGCTTGCTGATTATCCGCACCTCGGCTGGATCGGCGAAACGCGGATGATCATTTATTCGCTGCTGTTAATTGTTTTGATGCTGACGCGACCGCAGGGACTTTTCAGTTTGAAAAAA
>Ga0181534_10002801_pt1 | contig 10601 bp, 9 predicted proteins | sample PEATcosm2014_Bin_37_FD_119758 | JGI IMG/M metagenome (GOLD analysis project Ga0181534, IMG submission 119758) | Peatland microbial communities from MTU Mesocosm Facility, Houghton, MI, USA - PEATcosm2014_Bin17_10_metaG | ecosystem: Environmental > Terrestrial > Soil > Wetlands > Peat | place...
TGAGGCGGCGGGCGGCATCGACACCACCAAGCCGGCGATCAGCATCACCGCGGCGAGACCCGCGAGCGTGAGCAGCCGGCGACGCTGCGGACTGTTCATGTGACTGATCCTTACTGGCCGTGCGGACTGTCCTGCGCCGCCAGTTCGCGTGCGACGGCATCGACGCCGACCTCGTGCCGGGTCCCATCGGTGTCGACGAAAATCAGCACCAGGGCCACTTTGTCGCCGACCTGGATCTGCCGCTTCAAATCCTCGAGCATGAGGTGGTTGCTCTGCGCGCCGATCGCGACCGTGTGACCGGCAGCGATGACCAGTTTGTCGATCGGCCTCATCATCATCATATTGCGGTCTTTTTGCATCTCGTGCAGGGCGACGTGACCGGCAATGCTCGAGCGTCCACCGACCAGGGCGGTGTCCCGGTCGCTGCGGATTTCCATATAGGCGGCGGTTGCGTCCTGCCCCGGAACGGTGGCGCGCACCCATGCATGGGTCACCACCGTGTCGGCGTGCGCAACCGCGGACGCCAGGCCCGCGACGGTCAGCGCGAAACCCCACAAGTCTCTATGGCGACGCGTCATGGCATCAATCGCTGGCTTCCTTGGGTGCTGGAAACAGCACCGAGGCTATCCGGGCGGACACCAGCACCGCGAGCAGGGCCGCGAGCGCAAGGATTTGCGGCCAGTCGACGGTATGGTCGTAAAGACCGATGAAAATCTCTCGCAGGATGAAGGCAATGCCGACCTCGGAAAGCACCCGCAGGCGGACCCGGTGAAATTCCAGGTAGTCGGTGAAGGTGCGAAACAGCTCAATCAGCACGAACACGGACAGTACGTCGATCACCAATTCCCGGTCGCTGGCGTAGATCATCCCGTGGGCGAGCCGGTGATCGGTCAGCGCGGCACGGAACAGGCCGGCAGCGCTGGCAAAGTCCAGGATGATTCCGCCCAGGGCGCCGAGCAGCGTCAAAATCATCACGATCACGAGCGCCGTGACGATGGCGTCGAGTATCCAGCGATACAGCCGCAGTGCCCGGCTCGCGAGCCCGGATTTGGGAATCTGCGTCGGCTCGACCCCGCGGCTGACGTCGGTTGGCGGTAACTTGGGCATGCTGAGGACAGTACCGCATCTCGCGATGCCACGGGCGGGTTGATCAGTCAGCTTGGGTCCGATAAAGTCCCATCGAAGTTAAGATTTTCTAAATGAAGAACGCCACCCTACGCCAACTCCGGGTCTTTGCCTCGGTCTCGCGCCACTTGAGCTTTATCCGCGCGGCGGAGGAGCTGAAACTCTCGGCCCCCGCGGTATCGATGCAGATCAAGGAACTCGAGGCGGAAGTCGGTTTGCCGCTCTTCGATCGCACCAGCCGGCAGGTGTCGCTCACCATGGTCGGGGAATACGTGCTGGCTCATGCGCAGCGCGTGCTCGCGGCGATGCGTGATGCGGAGGATTTGGTGGCCCGTTTCCGCGGGCTGAAGGCCGGTCAGCTCGATGTCGGGATGGTGAGCACGGCCAAATATTTCCTGCCGCGCATGCTCGCGCAGTTCCGGCAGGAACACCCTGAGATCGAGATCCGCCTGCAGGTCGCCGACAATCGGGAGGAGATCGTCACGCTGATGAAGCAGGGGGACATCGAACTCGCCATCATGGGACGGCCGCCCAAGGACTGGCCCACCCGGGCCGAACCCTTTGCGAAGCATCCGCACGTCTTGGTGACGGCGATCGATCATCCGTTCACGCGCATGGAGCGCGTGCCCGCACCCGCGCTCTCCGAGGAGCCGTTCATCGTGCGCGAACCCGGATCGGGCACCCGGGCGGCGCTCGATGAGTACATGCGTGCGCACCATGGAACCCTGCGCGTGGCCATGCAGATGTCGAGCAACGAAGCGATCAAGCAGGCGGTGATGGCCGGCATGGGCGTGTCGCTGCTGTCCCTGCACACACTCGGGCTCGAATTGGATCATCACCTGATCGCCACCCCGGACACCGAGGATCTGCCGGTGATGCGCCGCTGGCACGTGGTCAACAATCTCGCCAAGACGCTCTCGCCGCCGGCCGAGGCGTTCCGCTATTTCATTCTCGAGCGCGGCGAGGCTTTCCTCGCCAAGCATTTCGCGAGGTAGGTCAGAAGATCTTGAACAGCATGAGCGCGACGATGCCGATCAGAATGAGGATATCCAGTGTTTTCGGCAGCAATACCATGCAGCACAGCGCCAGCACCGTGCTCCCGGTGACCTGAACGATCGGGTTCGAAAGCAATTTTGCCAGGCCGAACCGGTTCGCGGGCCGGACCTTGTCCGGTTGCTGCACCGGCGGTGCCGGGGCTGGTGCAGGTGCTGGTGCGGCAATAGGTGCCGGCGCAGGCGCCGGCGCAGGTGCTGCGATCGGTGCCGCGGCTGGCGCAGGAGCGGGCGCAGGTGCGGCGACCGGCGGCAGCGGCTGGCTGATCGGGGTCTCGGGAGCAACCGGGCGGCACAGTTCCTGGCGCCGGCGTTGGATGATGCGGCTCTCCGCCACCACGAACAGCGCACACAGCATTGGCACGAGCCCCGTCAACGCCGGTGATTGGGTATTCACCCAATCCGCGATGGCGGGATCCGACACGGCAATATCTCCGGCAATGTAACCGAGCAGCGCACCGGTGGTGGGAACGAGCAGGGGATACCGGCGCAGCAGGTTGATCATCAGCTTGCTGCTGAACATCAGCAGGAGGACGCTCAGGACGAGACCGATCGTCAGGTAAAAGACGTTGCCCCGCGTGACGGCGGAGAGCGCCACCACATTGTCCAGGCTCATCACCACGTCGGCGACGATGACGGTCGTCACGGCGCTCCACAGGCCGGCCGATGATTCCTGCTGCGCGGCGCGCGTGCCGCGTTCCTGCTCGATCAGCAGACGAATCCCGATCACGATGAGCAGTGCGGCGCCGATCAGCTTGAGCATCGGAATTTTCAGCAGCACGCTCACCACCGTGGTGAGCAACACCCGCAGCCCGATGGCGGCGCCGGTTCCGATCAGCAGGGCTTGATTCAGCTGACGCGGCGGAAGCGAGCGGCAGGACAGGGCGATCACCACGGCGTTGTCGCCGGACAGGATCAGATCGAGCAGGAACACCTGCAAGATCAAACTCAAGCCGTGGAACATGGAATCAAACGTCATGGGGCGGCCTTTGCGTCATCCCAGCGCGCCGATGATGCCGGCATACAGACCGAGCGCCGCGGTCAGACCGAGCCCGCTGCCGACCAACAGGGCGTAAAAGCCCTTGAGTCGATGCGCATCGGGCAGCGCACGTCGCGCCAGCAGAAACAGCAGCAGCAACACGAAGGGCAGCAACAGGGCGTTGAGCACGGCCACGGCAATCGACAGATGGATCAGGTTGACGCCGGAACCGACGAGCAATGCGCCGGCGATCAGCAGCGCCGCGAACGGTCCGTAAAACCAGGGGGCCTCGAGCGGATGTCGTTCGAGCGAGTGCCTGACGCCCATGGCTTCGCCGATCGCCCAGGCGGCACTCAGGCACACGACCAGGGTGGCCACCAAGGCGCCGCCGGACAGGCCGATCGCGAACACGGCTCTGCCCCAGGTCGGGCCGATCAGATTGCCGAAGGCCTCGCCGATCTGCGCGATGTTGTCGAGCCCCGTGTCGCGGTGGTGCGCGCTCAACGTGGCGGCCGAGGCGATCAGCACGGCGGCGGATAATATCTGGCAGAGGATCGCACCGAGCATCGTTTCGATCCGTGCGGCCCGCAGTTGACCGCCGTTCAATCCCTTGTTGATGAGCGCCGATTGCTGGTAGAAGATCGTCCACGGCATGATGCTGGTGCCGATGTTGGCGGCCACCAGATACAGGTAGTTGTGATCGGCAAAGGGGACACGCCACATCTCGTGCGCGACCTGCGCGCCGTCCGGTCTCGCCTTGACCGCCATCACGACGAAAGCCACGGTGAACAGCCCGATCGCGACGGCCATCCGCTCGATCACCTTATAGGATCCGCTGATCACCATGCCGATGATCAACGTCACCAGCAAGGTGAGCGTTTCCCAGGCGGGAATGCCGAACAGGCTCCCGGCCCCGACCAGCCCGCTCATCTCCGTGAGCAGCGCACCGAAGCAACTGAGCAGCAGAACCGCCGTGGCGGTGAGGGCGATCGTGCGACCGTATCGCTGTCTGACCAGTTCCGCGTAGCCCTTGCCGGTGCACAAACCCAGCCGCACCGTCAGTTCCTGCACCATGAACATCAGCGGAATGAGCAGGATCTGCATCAGCAGGAGGCGGTAACCCCACTGCGCGCCGCTCTGCGCCAAGGTGATCACGCTGCCGGCCTCGATGTCGGCCAGCATGACGATGAGCCCGGGTCCGATGACGGCGAGCAGCCGGGGCAAGCGCTGAGGCGGCGTCACCAGGGCCCACAACCTATTTGCCGCTGGCCGCTCCAGCGGGGCCGGCGTTGAATTGCTTGAGGAAGGCCGCATCCGGAGTCAGGATCAGCGTGGGTTGAGTGTCCGCCAGGGATTGCCGGTATGTCTGCAGCGAGCGATACAGCTTGTAGAACTGCGCGTCCTTGCCGAAGGCGGCCGACAGGACGCGATTGGCCTCGGCGTCGGCCTCGCCGCGGGTGATGTTGGCCTGGCGCTGCGCCTCGGACAACAGCACGGTGCGTTCGCTGTCGGCCTTGGTTTGTATCCGCTGCGCCCACTCGAAGCCCTGGGCGCGCAGTTCCTTGGCTTCACGCTGGCGCTCGGAGGTCATCCGATCGTAGATGGCCTGGCTGGTCTCGGCCGGCAGATCGGCGCGATGCAGCCGCACTTCGGTGACCTCGATGCCGAGCGCGGCGGCCCGCTCGGCGACATCCTTCTCGATTCTCGCGACCGTCCGCTGGCGCTCCACCGACAGCAGGGAGAGGAGCTGCACCTGCCCGAGTTCCCGGCGCAGGGAGGAGCTGATCATCTGCGTGAGCTCGGCATTGGCCTGTTCCAGCGTGCGCACCGCCTGATAGAAGCGCAGCGGATCGGCGATGCGAAAGTGAGCGTAGGTGTCGACCTCGATGCGCTTCTGGTCGCCCAATATGACCTGCTCGGTGGGCGGCAGGAGTATCTGCGGACGCCCATCGTAAAATACCAGCGAGTCGATGAACGGAAACTTGAGTTTGAGTCCCGGCTTGCTGATGACCCCCGTGGGCGCGCCGAGGCGGATGAGCAGCGCCAGCTGGGTTTCGCTGAGCACGTAGAAGGACGAACCAATGATGTACAGGCCGAGGAGGGCGCCTCCGGCGGCAAGCCAGCGCATGTTCAGCTTCATGGCTGGCCCTCCTTTGGGGTGGCGTCTTTCGGGGTGCCGATTTTTTTCGCGCCGCCCTCCTTGTCGGACAGCGGCATATACGGAACCACCCCGCTCATGCCCTTGCCGGACGAGTCGATGATCACCTTGGAGGCCTTTTTCAGCACCTCATCCATGCTTTCCAAATACAGGCGCCAGGCGGTCACCTCCTTGGCTTCGGCATAGCTCTTGTAGATCGACAGAAAGTGGTTGGCTTCGCCCCCCGCCAGGTTGATCACCTGGGCCTTGTAGGCATTCGCCTCCTGCGTGATCCGGTCGGCGTCGGCGCGCGCACGCGGCAGCACGTCGTTGGAATACGCCTCGGCCTCATTGCGCGCGCGCTCCTGGTCGGCACGGGCGCGTTGCACGTCGTTGAATGCATCGATGACCTGCGGCGGCGGGTCGACACGCTGCAGCTGCACCTGGGTGATCAGGATGCCGGCGTGCTCCTGATCCAGAAGCCGCTGCAGCAACTCGCGGGTTTCGTCGGCGATTTGCGCGCGCTTGTCGGACATCGCGGCCTGGATGGGCGTGCGGCTGATGATTTCCCGCAGTGCACTCTCGGCGGCAATTTTCACCGACAGCTCGGAGTTGCTGATTTTGAATAGAAAGTGCCGCGCGTCCTTGATGCGCCAAAACACGGTGCAGTCCGCTTCGACGATGTTCTCATCGCCGGTCAGCATCTGCTTGTCGCGCGAGTTGGTGGCGGAGGCGGGAACGCTGCCGCCACCCAGCTGCAGCTGGTTGACCTGGGTGACCTTGGGCAGGAACACCATCTCGATGGGGTAGGGGAGGTGGTAATGAAGCCCTGGCTCGGTGGTGTCCAGCCAGCGGCCAAAGCGCAGCACGACGCCCTGCTCGTCGGGTTGTACTTTGTAGATGCCGGAACTGATCCACGTCACCGCCAGCAGCCCACCGATCAGCAGCAACCCGCGGCCCTTGAGGTCCAGCAGGGCGATGAGGTAATCGATGCGGTCCCGCAGCTGCCCCAGGCGAGTGGCCGTTTCGGAGGCTGCGGGGGGCGGCGAGGCCGACTCAATATTCGACATATATTTGTAGGAAGTATATCCAGGAGCGGTGCGGAGCGGGATTATAAACGTTGGCCGCGGTGTCAGGGTCTCGCTGACCGCGACTGAGGATTTTGACCGACGCTGCAGACAGAGATCGCCCCCCCATGCAGCGTCGCCGGCCCACGTACTATGAGAGCACGCGCCCGCCGGCCGCTTGCCGGCTTCTCTCACTGGGGGTATTCGTGCAATGAACCTCAACAATGACGCTGCGCGCGGACGTTTGGAGCAGGCGAAAGGCAGCATCAAGGAAGCTGCCGGGGCGCTCGTGGGCGATCAAACGCTGGAAGCGAAAGGCGCCATCCAAAAACACCTCGGCAACCCGCCAACCAAGGGTGGCGATGCCGAGCAAAACCCGGTCTATAAAGTGGTCGGAATCTACCCGAATTTCGCCGACGTGGTGGAGGTTCTTCAGGTATTGAGGAGCGCGGGTTTCACGGATGATCACATCAGTCTGCTCGGGCGCGAGCAGGAACATTGGCAGGAAAAACTCGGAAAGGAATGGGAGGCGCATAAAACCGCCAAAGGTGCTTTGGTGGGCGGGGCGTTGGGGGCGGTGCCCGGGTTGGTGCTCGTCGCCGGCGTCGCCTTGACGGGCGGCGCCGGACTGCTCGTAGCGGGTCCCATGGTGGCGGCCATGTCGGCACTGGGCATGGGTTCGCTGGTGGGCAGTTTGATGGGCGCCGGTTCAAACGCCGTCGACGTGCCGCTCAATGTCGAAGAGGAAGTGGCCAACGCCATCAGCCTCGGCCAATGGGTGATCATCGTTCAATGCGATTCGGACACCGCGGCCGCGCATGCGCAGGGTTTGCTGTCCGCCCGCCGCGTCGTGTGGGAGAACAAAACCAAGGCGAGAACGCCCGCTGATCCGGGTGAGAGCGCGGCGGCTGAAAAAGCCGATGTGGCGAAGCTTGCCGTCATCGTCAAAGACGCGTTCTCGTCGGTCACGAACCTGAGCGATCGTCCGGTGGAAGACGTGATGTGCAATCCCGAGGACACCGATTCGGTGCAGCTCAAGGAGGGCGTCAAGGAAGCCATCAGGAAAATTTCCACCGCCACCGGTCTCAATCCGACCCAGATCGTCGACATCTTCAGGGAACACAGGTCGTCGGACGTCAACATCGTTGACGTGCTGCATGAACGCAGCAAGGTTTGACGCGCCTAAAAGGGCGACGATTCGCTAAGGACTTGCGGTAACGGGACCAGCCTTCGCGGCAGCGATCTCGTTCGTCAGCGCGCGATAGTCCGTCTTGCCCGTACCGAGAACGGGAATCTGCGCAATCTCACGCACGATGCGGATGTTGTGCAGGCCGGAGAGTCCGGCCTCTTGCAGAGTCTGGTTCACTTCGGCCCGATCCAACGCGCGAATCGTGAACAGCACCAATTCCGGGCGGTTTTCATCCGCGGTCGCCACCACGGCGAGGCAGGGTCCTTTGTCGTCGGGCCGGGCATAGGCGCGCATCAGCACCTCCTCGATCGCGGGCAGCGAAACCATCTCGCCGCCGATTTTGGCAAACCGTTTGAGCCGCCCCATGAAAATCAGGCGATTCCGCTCATCGGCCTTGACCAGATCCCCGGTGCGATACCAGGATTCGCCGTCCACGGTCATGAAAGGCGAAGGACCGTCGTAGTGCAAATAGCCGCCGAAGATGCTCGGCCCCCGGACCAGCAGCATGCCGGTCTGGCCGGCGGCCACGGGCCGTTGGGTGTCCACATCGATGATTTTCGCGACCACCGACGGCAGCGGAGGGCCGATGGTGCCGGGCTCGGCATCATCCTCGCGCACCACCGAGACGACGGGTGAACATTCGGTGATGCCGTAACCTTCGAGGATGACGGCCTGCGGACAACTCTTTTTGACGGCATCGTACGTCTCGCGCGGACACTTCTCGGCGCCGGTCACGCACAGCCGCAGCGAAGCGAGGTCGCGGCCGCCTTTGCCGCGCACGATGTTGGACAAAAACGTGGGGGTGCTGAGCAGCAGCGTCGTGCGATAGGTCTCGATGATGGCGGCGAGCACCGCGACTTCGTTCGGATTGGGGTGATGGACCACTTTCACGCCGGCGAGCAGCGGCAACAACATGGTGCCGGTCAGTCCGAAGGAATGAAACGGCGGCAGGAATCCCAGGAGCCGGTCCTGCTGATAAATTTTAAAGCTGGCGAGGGCGTCGCGGACGTTGGTGAGGAGATTGGTGTGCGTCAGCGGGACCGCCTTCGGCAAGGCCTCCGAGCCGCTGGTGAACAGCACGACGGCCGCTTCCGGCGTCGGGATGTTCTCCAGTTGATGCCAGGAGAAGCGGGCTTGGACCGCCGCGAGGAGCTTTTCGTGCCAGCGAATCGTGCCGGCGAATTTCTCCAAAGGCAGCAGCCGCTCGCCGAGCGCGGCAAGCTCGAGTCCCTGCGCGCTCAGTCGACGCAGGAGCAGCTCCGAGGTCAGAACTTTTTGCACGCCGACCATGTCGAGGCCGAGTTCGACCACACGGGGTCCCGCCGTCCAATTGATCATCACCGGTGTCTTGCCGGCAAACAGCGTGGCCAGGAACACGGTGTCCGCCGCGACCGAGGCGGGCAGCATAATACCGACGTACTCGCCCGGCAGGGCCGCGATCCTGGCGCGCAGCACCATGATGGCAGTGATCAGATCGCGATACGTACGGGTTCCCTGTTGCAGGTCCGCCGCGATGAGCCGGCCCGGCTTGCGGCGGGCCTGTGCCAGGAATACGGCTTGGATGCTGGGCCCATCGGGAACCTGCACGCGCTCGCGGCCCGTGTCCTTGAGCCACGCGGCCGGCGGGGCGGCTATCTGCACATCGCGCGAATCGGCGGCGACGTTGCCGCAGGCCACCAGGATGAGATCGCCGACGGTGCGCACGGCCTCCACGTTGGGCACCGAAACGGCAAATTCCTTCTCCAGCCAAAGAATCAGGTCCGTGGCGGCGAGGCTGTCGAGCCCCAGATCCCGCGCCAGATCCTGATCGTCGCCGAGGGTTTGGATGCCGGTCGCTGCGCGCAAGCGGGTCAGCACGATTTCACGGGTCGCCGCCGGTGCCTCGGCCGCCCCCCGCGCGGTGGTGGTCTTGGGTTCCGCCATCTCGCGTGGACCGCCTTTCTCCCACAGGCTGTAGGGCACGTAGCGCGCGGGCGGGGCTTCTCGATTATAGAATTCGTCGAGATACGCATTGAACGCGAGGCGCTCGGCGCGCCGCGGAAGCTCTTGCGGTTCGGCGAGCTCGATGTGGACGTCACGCTTCGGCATGAAAAATACCAGGCTCGCGAGCAGCTCGCGCAGATGACCCACGAGACCCTCTTTCAGGCGGGGTGGGCGGCCGGGAGCCCACCCGAAACAGCTCCCCCAGAGTCCCGTGGTGCGCACGAGCACGACCCTGACGTCGGGCAATTGGGAAACGATGTAATGGGCTCCGCTCACGCCGCCCAGGGTTTCCAGGCGCTGGCGCATCAGTCGGCCGGCTGGATAGAGCAGCACATTGTCCCCGCGCTTGAGCGCGTCGATGCACAGCTCAATCGAGTGCTGCAGTCCTCGGACGCTATCCTGTGCGGCTTCGGTGAGCACCGGCACCCGCAATACGCCGAAGAGGTCCGACATCGTGCGCAGGACGGGCGTGCCGATTTGATCCTCGTCCGCGAGCGGGCGAACGCCAAAGCGTCCATGCAGGCAGGTGATCAGAATCACCGGATCGATCAATGCCGGGTGGTTCGGCAAAAACAGAATCCCATGGGTCCCGCGCTGCCTCACCGCCGCCACGCCGTCGATGCGTACCCGATAACGCAGGGCGAGAATGCCCCTCCCCAGCACACACAATCCGTATGCGAGCCAGGATGCGCGGCCCGGGCGGCGGCGTCCGAAAATCAGCGAGATCAATATGGCCAGTGCCAATGCCGAAACGAGTGCCAGGGTCATCGCCCAGTATAGACATAGACCGCGACTCAAGCGGCGCGCGATCAATACCCGCCGCCGCCAGTGCCCGTGCTCGCCACGGTGATGGTTCCGAACACGCCGTCGGTCTGGCTCGCGAACCCTGCCGTGTAGAACAGCGTCGTCGCGGGCTTGTCCGCGTCGCCGTTGCCGAAGACCACGGACCACAGTCCGGGGAAGCTGAGCGCCTGGCCGTTGGCGCCCTTCAAGGGGCCGACGGAGGTCGCGAGGGCGCTGCCATTCGTGGTGAAGACATTGATGGTGCCGTCGCCAAAATTGCCGATCA
>Ga0181534_10002802_pt1 | contig 10599 bp, 9 predicted proteins | sample PEATcosm2014_Bin_37_FD_119758 | JGI IMG/M metagenome (GOLD analysis project Ga0181534, IMG submission 119758) | Peatland microbial communities from MTU Mesocosm Facility, Houghton, MI, USA - PEATcosm2014_Bin17_10_metaG | ecosystem: Environmental > Terrestrial > Soil > Wetlands > Peat | place...
GGGAAAGGCAGTGCCAGAGCGGTGGCGGTGAGAAGGAAATTTCTGCGGTTCATGAGGGCGAAACTCCTGAAGAAGGGCCTGGGCGCAGGAGGGCGCGCAATTCCTCCGGCGTGGTGACGGGAAGCGAGCAGGTGCCGCCGCGGCAGACATAAGCGGCGGCCGAGGTGGTGGTTTTACCATAGACGGGATGCGATGGGGGCATGGTTTCCATGCCTTTGAGGGCCAGCACCACCACGGCGGGGTCGGGTGCTGCCAAAGCGGTGGTGGCAAGGTGCGCGGCGTTGCCGGTGATGACGACGCAGCTGGCGTTTTCCAGCGTGTCGGCGGCGGCGAGCAGCACCGGTGCGCCGCCGAGGCGGTCGGGCTTGCCGCCGTAAGCGGCGAGCAAGGCTTCGGTCTTCTCCCGGTATTGTGCCTCGCCCGTGAGGTGGTGGAGGCTGGCGTAATTCTCGGCCATCAGCCCGATGCCCGACGGGGTGGGGCCGTCCTGCACATGGCGGGAGCGGGGGGCGAAAATATCGGTGGCGTCGGCGGCGGACATGAAGAAGGCGCCCTCGCCATCGGCGAAATTCTGCTCCGTGGCGGCGAGGATGCGCAGGCCTTGCTCGAGACGCATTTCATTACCCGTGGCCTGGTAGAGAGCAAGGGCGGCGCGGAGCATGGCGGCCTGGTCTTCCAGCAGGCCGGGCGCGGAAATTTTGCCATGGCGCATGGCGTGGGCGATGCGGCCGTCGGGCTGGCCCATGGCGGATAGAATGGTATCGAAGACGGATTCCGCCAAAGCGAGCCAGGAGGGTTCGGCGAAGGCGAAGCTGGCGCGGACGAGGGCGGCGATGGTCAGCGCGTTCCAGTCGGCGAGGATTTTATCGTCGCGGCCGGGGCGGATGCGGGCTGAGCGAAGGCTAAGGAGTTTCTCGCGTAAGGGGGCGAGGCGGCCTTCGGCACCGAAGGGGGCGGTGCGTTCAAGGATGATGTGCTCCTCCCAATTGCCGTGCTCTGGGCATGGGTAATGGGCGGTAAATAAGTCAGCATCCTCTCGTAACGCTTCGAAAATCTCGGCGCGGGTCCAGACGTAGAACTTGCCTTCGACACCTTCGGAATCCGCGTCTTCCGAGGCGGCGAAGGCGCCTTCTGCCGCCATGTCACGCGTCAGCCAGCCGATGGTTTCCTTTGCGCGGGCGGCGTAAAGCGGGTTGGGGCTGCGGGCGTGGGACAGGGCCAACAGGTCGAGGATGAGGGCGTTGTCGTAGAGCATTTTCTCAAAATGCGGGATGAGCCAGGCATCGTCGGTGGCGTAGCGGGCGTAGCCGCCGCCGAGATGGTCGTAGATGCCGCCCTGGCTCATGCGGTACAGGAGCAGGTCGACCGCTTCAACGGCTTTGGCGTCTCCGGTGCGGAACGCTTCCTGCCAAAGGAAGCGGTAGATGGGAGTGTTGGGGAATTTTGGGGCCGCGCCGAAGCCGCCCTGGTGCCAGTCCTGAGAGCGCAGATAGGCGGCACGGATGAGGTCGAGCGTGGCGGGGCCGGGGGCGTCGCCCGGCATGGTGGCAGCGTTGTTGGCGAGGGCGGCGGTGATGGCGGCGCTGCTGCGGGCGATGCTGGGCTTATCCTCGCGCCAGGCGCGCGCCAGAGCGTGCAGCACCTGGCTGAAACTGGGCCGGCCGAAGCGCGGAGTGGGCGGAAAATAGGTGCCGCCCCAGAATGCCTCGCCCTGGGGGGTGAGAACCATGGTAAGCGGCCAGCCGCCCTGCTCGCCCATGGCATGCAAAGCGGACATGTAGATCTGGTCGATATCCGGGCGCTCTTCGCGGTCAACTTTGATGCTGACGAAATTTTCATTCATGATTTCAGCGACTCGGGGGTCTTCGAAACTCTCATGCGCCATGACATGGCACCAATGGCAGGCGGCGTAGCCGATGGAGAGCAAAATGGGGCGGTTGAGGCGTTGCGCCTGGTCCAGGGCCTCCGGGCCCCAAATTTGCCAGTGCACCGGGTTGTCTTTGTGTTGAAGCAGATAGGGCGAGGAGGCCTCGCCCAGCAGATTGCGCATATTCGTATTCCCCAGTTAAGGGCTTAGATAGGATGGATGAAGCAGGAGTAACAGGCTTGGGTGCAAGGCATGAGGACGATCCGCCGCTGTTTTACGACACGCATATTTTCGTGTGCGGCAACAGGCGGCCCGAGGGGCATAAGCGCGGCTGCTGCGCCAGCAAGGGGTCGGAGAAAATCCGCGACTATATGAAGGCGCGGGTGAAGGAGCTTGGAATAGCAAACGTGCGGGTCAACCAGTCGGGCTGCCTGGATAGGTGCGAACTAGGGCCTTGCGCGGTGTTTTACACCGAGGGCGTATGGTACCGGCTGGAGTCGTTCGAGGCTGTGGATAAGGTCATCCAGACGCATCTGATCGAAGGCGGGCGGGTTGAGGAGCTGATGCTGCCGGATTAGCGGTGGACTTCTGGTCCGGGCATGAAAAAGGGGCGGCACTTGCGTGCCGCCCCTGCTTGTTTACGGCGTGGCTTAGTATTCTTCGTCCGCCACGTAGGAGCCGATGCGCTGCACCAGCTCGGGGTCGCGCTTGGCGAGGATGAGGCCGTAGATGATCGAGATGACCAGCAGCCCGCCCGTCAGATACGGGTAGATATTGAACGGATAAGGCTGGCCGGGCTCCACCAGGCCCCACAGCGGGAACAGCATGAAGGCCGTGCCCAGCAGCGGGACGATGAGATGGCGGATGGCGCTGAAATCATCCTTGTGATAGCGCAGCATGTAGACCGGCAGCGCCAAGTTGGTAAGCAGATAGGTTATCACCACCGGAATGGTGCCGAGTGTGGCGGTATCGCCGAACAGGGTTACCGGGTCGATGGCGTAAATCGCGCCGAACACCAGCACGATGAGCAGAGCAACGACAATATAGGTCCACATAGCCACATGCGGGGTGCGATGCCGTGGGTGGATTTTGCCGAAGAACACCGGCAGCAGCCCTTCGCGCGAGGAGCTGAACAAAATGCGCGCCTGCGCATTGGTCAGGCCGATGAGCGAAGAGAAAATGCTGGTGACACCGGCAATATAGGCGATGATGAGCAGGCCGGCCGCCGAGGCCTTGAAGGCGTCGACGAAGGGGATGGCAGAATTGCCGATGGCGGTGGCATTGTTGTGGAACGCCGTCTCCGTGGCAAAGGCCAGGAATACGTAGAGAATGCCGATGGAGACCGTGCCGGTGATGAGGGCGCGCGGCACATTGCGCCGTGGGTTTGTGGTTTCCTCAGCCAGCATCGCCGAATTTTCCCAGCCGATGAACAGATAGATGGCGAGCGGGAAGCCGAGCCCGACACCTTTCCAGCCCCCGACGACGGAGGAGAAGAGCAAAGGCGACCAGGAGATGGCGGCGTGGTTGACCACCAGCATGATGACGGCGCCGACCAGCAGCAGGAGCAGCTCGAAATAAAAGAAGATGGCGGCCCATGTGGTGGAGAGGCTGATGCCGCGCGACACCAGCAGGCCGACAATGCCGGTGACGATGATGGCAAGCAACTGCCAAGGAATATGGATGCCAAGAAACACCTGCAATGTTTGCGCGGCCCAGCCGCCGGCGATGACGACAACCGAGGAGGCGGCAATGCAGTAGCCGGTGACGACGAAAAGCGAGGCGGCGGCGCCCGCGAAGGGGCCGAAGGACATGCCTATGAATGTAACAAAGGAGCCGGTTGAGGGGCGGTATTTGGAGAATTCCGCCAGCGTATTGGTGAGAAACAGGATGACGACCATGGCCACGAGTATGGTGATGGGCGCACCGACGCCGGCGCCAGTGACGATGACGGCAAAGCCGAAGAAGAAGCTCATGGCCGGGGCGATGTTGGCCAGGGTGGAGGCGATGATCTGCGAGAGGCCGAGACTGTCGCGCTTCAGGCGCTCGCCGCTTCTTGTAATGGTGCTCATTCGTTTGTCCCCGTCTGTTTATTGGGTCTGTTTACTGGGTTTGTTTATTGGGTTTCCTGCCGGAGTCTTGGCGCGTAAAGGCTCCGCTTTTTAAGACAATTCGTCAACTCCTATTAAATTACCGACACCAAAACGGCATTGCCGCCCGCCGCCGCAGTGTTGATGCTGATGACCCGCTCGTGCACCAGCCAGGCGGGGTTATAGACCGCGCCAGCGGCCAGGGCAGCGGTGGAAAGGGCCTGGATCGGGATGATCGGGCCGCGCCGGGCGGCGAGGTCGGCGCTCAGACCGAGCACCTCGGCCGCGTCACCTTCCAGCAAAACGCTTGAGAATTCGCCTTGCGGGCTGAATACGGCACGGGCATGGGCGGCGCGAACAGCCTCGCTTTGGGCGCCTCGGCCGACGCTGGTTTTTGCGCTGCAAAAAACGCCGCGCGGCTGCAGGCGGTAGAGATTGCGCTCGCCCGCGGGGCTGGGCAGGTCGCCCTGGCTGGGCCAGCAGGCGGGGCCGCTGCTGAGCAGGCGGTGCAGATAGAGCGGGCCTCCGGCCTTGGGACCGGTGCCTGACAGGCCTTGCCCACCGAAAGGTTGCACACCGACAACGGCGCCAATGACGTTGCGATTGACGTAGACATTGCCGGCATTGATGGCGCTGGCGAGGTGCCAGGCGAAGGCTTCGATGCGGCTGTGCACGCCAAAGGTGAGACCATAGCCGAGCGCATTGATGCGGCGCAACAGACCAGGAAGCGCGGCGCGCCGATAGGTGAGCACATGCAGCACCGGGCCAAAATTCTCGCGCTGCAACTGTGAGAGATCGGGGATTTCGATGATCGTAGGCGGTATGAAATTTTCTCGCGCGGGCGCGGCGGCCTGGGTGACGCGGTGGCCGGCGGCGCGCAATGCGTCAATATGTAACAGAATTTTCGCGCAGGCCTCGCTGCTGATGAGCGGACCGATGTCGGTCTCGAGCTGGGCCGGGTCGCCGAGGCGCAGTTCTGCCATGGCGGCGCGCAGGCGCGGCAGGATAAGCGGGGCCAACTCGTGCTGCAGGCAAAGCAGGCGCAAGGCCGAGCAGCGCTGGCCAGCTGAATCGAAGGCGGAATAAAGCGCATCGGCGATGAGCTGCTCCGGCAGAGCGGTGGAATCGGCGATCATCGCGTTCTGGCCACCGGTTTCCGCGATGAGAGGGACGGGCTGGCCGCCGGGATTGACGCGGCGCGCCAGCGTGCTCTGGATAGATTTGGCGGCCTCGATACCGCCGGTGAATACAACGCCGCGAGCGCGGTTATCGGCGACAATGGCGGCGCCTGCGCTGCCGTAGCCCTGGATGAGATGCAAAGCGTCGGCCGGGAAGCCGGCGCCGCGCAGCAGGCCAGTGAGATAGGCGGCGATGCGCGGGGTTTCCTCGGCCGGCTTGGCGAGCACGGCATTGCCGGCGGCGAAGGCCCCGGCAATCTGGCCGAGAAAAATGGCGAGGGGGAAATTCCACGGGCTGATGCAGATGACCGGGCCGAGCGGGATATGGGTTGCCGGCAGCCAATCTTTGATAAGCGCGGCGTAATAGTGGCAATAATCCACGGCCTCGCGGATTTCGGCGAGGGCCGCGGGGATGGTCTTATGGCCTTCGTTGATGAGCAGGTGCAGCAGCGCGGCGCGATGCTGCTCCAGCGACGCGGCGGCACCCAGCAATATGGCGCGGCGCAGGTCTGGCGGTGGCGGAATGTAGCGGGCGGCGGCGGTGAAGGCGGCTGCAATGGCGTCCGGTGTCGCCATCACGATTTCCGGCCAGGGGCCCGTGCGGGCGAGACCGGTGGCAAGGCCGGCGAGGGTCGGTTCGTCGTCGAGATCGAGCCCGGCTGAATTTTGCCGCGCCGTGCCGAATAATTGTGCCGGCAGAGGAATGGAAGGGTGCGGCCCGCCGGGCGGGGTGATGGCGCTTACGGCCTCGACCGGGTCGCGCAGCAGATCCTCCAGCGGGATGGCCTGGTTGTGCAGCTGGTTGATGAAGGAGGCGTTGGCGCCGTTTTCCAGCAGGCGGCGCGAGAGATAGGCGAGCAGGGAGGCATGCGGGCCGACGGGGGCATAGATACGGCAAGGACGCTGCGTGTGCGCATAAACATCGCGGTACAAATCCTCGCCCATGCCGTGCAGGCATTGGAATTCATAGTCTGCATCGGCGGCCATGGCGTGGATGCTGGCAATGGTGAGCGCGTTATGGGTGGCGAATTGCGGGAAGACCGTGCCGCCTGCTGCGATGAGTTTGGCAGCACAGGCGAGGTAGGAGATATCGGTGTGGATTTTGCGGGTGAAAACCGGGTAGTCGTCGAAGCCGCCAATCTGCGCCTGCTTGATTTCAAAATCCCAATAGGCACCTTTGACCAGGCGCAGCATCAGGCGGTGGCCGGTATTGCGGGCGAGGCCGATGCAGAAATCCAGTACGGCGGGGCTACGTTTCTGGTAGGCCTGCACGGCGAAGCCCAAGCCCTGCCAGCCGGATAGAGTTTCGTCTTCGCACAAGGCTTGCAGCAGGTCGAGCGAGAGGTCGAGCCGGGCGGCTTCCTCGGCGTCGATGATGAGGCCGATGTTGCGGGCTTTCGCCAGCCGCGCCAGCGTGGCGAGGCGGGGCAGCAGTTCCGCCAGCACGCGGCCGCGCTGGGCACGGCAATAGCGCGGGTGCAAGGCCGAGAGTTTTACGGATACGGATGCGTTTTCGTAAATACCGCGATCGTTGCGCGCGGTTTGAATTGCGTCCTCATAGGCGGCGTAATAATGCGCGGCATCATCGGCGGTGAGGGCGGCTTCGCCCAGCATGTCGTAGGAATAGCGGAAGCCTTGCGCCTCCAGCACCGCCGCGCGGGATAGAGCTTGCGGCATGGTTTCGCCGAGCACGAAATCGCCAGCCATGTTACGCATGGCGCGCTCGGCGGCGCGGCGTATGAGTGGGGCCACGAGCAGCCATGCGGGTGTGGCGGCGAGAGCGGCGCCAAGGCGCAACGCGGGGGTGGCGTGCCAGTTGCGCCGGCTGAGTTTGTCGCGCAGCAGAGCGTGTTTTGTGGCGGCATCGGGGATGCGCAGCAAGGCTTCGGCCAAGGCCATCAGCGCCTGGCCTTCGGGGCTGCTCAGCGGGTAATGGCCGAGCATGCGGGCCAATATGGTTTGCGGGCGCGCGCGCTGGGCTCGCGCCAGCGCGACGGCGAGTACCCGCGCAACGGCTTTGGCTTCGGCGGAAAGTGCAGCTGCGGGAAGCAGGGCGGCGACGCAATCCGCCTCGGGCAGGCGGCAAGCGGCCGTGATGGCGCGGCGCGACGGCGCCTGATCGACGATCCCGGCCAAATCTTCTGACCCGCTCATAAGTCTTAAGTAGGGGTGTTACCCCCATTTGCAAAAGCCTTTTTTGGTTTTGCGAAGCGCGCGCCATTGGCTCGAGCGCGCTGTGCGATGTTTCTCAAAACCTGCTTCTTTTTGTGCCGATTGGAAATCAAGCTTCAGCGATGAGGCGCCCACTTTCCTGCACACCCAGCGCCTGCAGGGATTTGAGCGCGGCGTTGAGGCCGCGGTTGAGCTGCTGGGCGCGGCGGTTGGCGTTGACAGATTTTTTGGCGAAGCGCGACAGAGCGACGCGCAACGCCTCGGCGAGGCCGGCGGCATCCTCTTCCTCGATCTTGCGCAATTGTGCCGCCGCGGCGGTGAGGTTGCAGGCGCCGAGCCGGCCCATGGTCTCGCTGATCTCGGCGAAAGCAGGGGAGGCTGATTTCAGCGCCGCCTCGATGCTGGCGGCGGCATCCGAAATATCATTCGGCTTGCCGGTCAGCATCAACGCGTCGAGAAATTGCAGTTTGCGGCTGAGATCCTCGACTAGCTCCAGCCCGTGCCGCAGCACCTCGGTGACGGGGGGGATATCGGCAGCCTGACCGGCTTCGTTCGCAACATTTCGGAACTGCCCGGCTATGCTCATGATTTCGTTTCTTTCAAGACTGTGGCGATGGCCTGGGCAAGATTTTCCGGCGATACGTTGTAGCTGCCATTGGCAAGCTGGGCGCGGATATTGGCAACGGCGGCGTGGTCGATGCCGGTGGCGTTTTGCGCCGCCGCGAGCAGCTGGGCGCCGGATTGAGCCGCCGCACTCAGCGTTACGCTATCTGTCTGCGGCGCGGCGCTGGATTGAGGCGCGGGCGTGGCCGTGGCCGGTACACCGGTCTGGCCGCTGGCGGTTTCGGGCAGATTGGGCTGGCTGAAGGGCGGAATGGTATTGCTCATGCGGCTAGCACGCTTTCAGATGTTTCTATCATGTCACGGTCGAGAATGGCCAGGGCGGCTTCAAAATCCTGCAGGGCGGTCACACTGTCTTCCGTATTGGCGCGCAGCAATGTGAAACGCAAGGCGGCGTAGATCGTCATCAGCGCCGGACCGAGCGTGGTGCCTTCCGATGTATCGAGTATGCCGCTCATCACGGTGAGCAGCGCATCGGCACGGGCAATCATCGCCGCCTTGGTGGCGGTGTCGCCTTCCTCGATGGCGAGGCGGGCGCGGCGGCCGTACTGGCGCAGGCCGCGCCAGCCCTGGCGCAGCCAGGCGAGATCCGCCGTGCCGTCGAACATGGTGGCGCGATAAGTACTTATAAGATCTGCTCTGGTATGATCTGTGTCCGTCATTTGTTACCCTGTCTTTGAGCTGGAACCGCTGCCGAGGAAAATGCCGAGATAGGTCTGGGTGATGGAGGCGTTGCTCGCATTGCTTTCCGCCACGGTATATTCCTGCTGGAGGAGCTTGAGCTGCGCTGCATTCTGTTTTTCGACCTGGGTAACCTGTGCGTCGATGGAGGTGATCAACCCGTTCAGCGAGTTGGTGGCGGCGGCGACGATGCCGGTGGTCTTGGTGGTGACGGTGCCGTTGGCGGAACCGCTGGAGGTACCAAGCGCGCTGTTGGCGATGCCATTCAGCGATGTGTACAAACCGCTCACCAGATTCTGCACGGCGGTTGGGTTTTTGGCGTATTCGCTGGCGAAGCTGGTGGCGTTGAAGGAAACGGTGCCCGAACCGCTGACCGAGAGCCCGGCCGCGCCCGCCGAAACACCGCTGGCGACGAGCTGGCTGACCGAGGTGAGCAGCTCATTCTTCAGCTCGGTGGCTGAGAAATTGCCCAGCAGCGGGCCGGCACTGCCGCCGCTGCTGGCGCCGGTTGCCGTGGTCGCCGGCGGGGTGAATTTGGTTTCCTTGGTGATGGTGGCGACGGCCGCATTGAGGCTGGTGGCGACGGCCTGCACCGAGCCTGAAAGATTGCTCGGCGAGGAGGAGACCGAGACCACCGCATTGCCCGAACCGGCGAGCGCGATGGTAACACCGGCGACGGCGCTGCCCAGGCTATTGGTGCTGCTGGTGATGGGAACGCCGTTGAGCGTGACCGAGGCATTGGTGGCGGATTGCGCCAGAACCTCGCCGCTATGGGCCGAGCTGGGATTATAATCGAACTGCGCCAGCGCGCCGGTGCCAGAAACGGTGAATGCGGCTGAACTCCCGGTGCCGCTGCTCGCCAGTACGAGCCGCGCGCCCGTCGATGTGCCGATGACGCTGGCCTTGACGCCGTCTGCCGCCTTGTTGACCGCGGCGGCGACGCCGTTGAGCGTCAGGCTGCCGGAGCCGATGGCGATTGTGTCGGCCTTGCCGCCCACGGTGAAGACCAGCGCGCCGGTGCCGCCGGAGAGTGTCGCGGCGCCGGAACCAAGCAGGTTGGAATAGATTTCCTGCGATTTGGCCAAAGAAATATTGGTGAGGCTGTAGGTGCCAGTGGCGGCGGCATTGCTGGCCGTGGCAGTCGCCTTGGTATTATCGGTGGTGGTGACGCTGCGGCTGTTGATGCTGCCAATGTTTTTGATGTTGGAAAGCGCCTGCGCCAGCGTGGAGACGGAGCCGCTGATATTGCCCCAGGCGGAGATGTCGGCCTGTTCGGTGGCGACCTGGTTTTGCAATTCAGTGACGGGCGCCTGCAGGCGCGTTTCGACCGTGGTGATTTCCGAGGATATCTGCGACGAACCAAGGGCGCTGACGCTGGTCATGATCTACCTGCTTTCATGAAAATCCAGGCCGGGATTTCGCCCGGCCTGGGAACGTAGAATTACGGCAGCAGTGAGAGATAGCTCTGCTGCAACTGGGTCGAGGATTTGAGCGCGGCCACGCCGGACTGCGCCTGGATCTGTGCCTCGGTGAGCTTTCTCATCTATATTCCGTTCGTGCTGATCGATCTCGCCGTGGCCTCGATCCTCATGTCGCTCGGCATGATCATGGTCTCGCCGACGCTGATTTCGCTGCCGCTGAAACTACTTGTGTTTGTCTCCATCCATGGCTGGGTGCTGGTGCTGGGCACGCTCGCCAACAGCTTCGCTTCCAGCGGGTAACATGCCTCTGTACATCAGGCTCCTGCACATCGCCTTTGCTACCGAACTTGCCGTGCTTACCCCCATCGTGGCGCTGTTGCTCATTGTCGGATTTGCCACCTCCTTCATCCAGGCGGCGTTGCAGATCGAGGATGCCACCTTCGCCTTGCTGCCGAAAACCATCGCCATGGTCTTCATCGCTTTGGCCGGCGGGTTTGGGATGCTGAGCGGGTTTGAGCACCTGGCCACGGTATTCATTCTACACGCCCCCTATCTCGTGCATCAGTCGTGGA
>Ga0181534_10002805_pt1 | contig 10587 bp, 8 predicted proteins | sample PEATcosm2014_Bin_37_FD_119758 | JGI IMG/M metagenome (GOLD analysis project Ga0181534, IMG submission 119758) | Peatland microbial communities from MTU Mesocosm Facility, Houghton, MI, USA - PEATcosm2014_Bin17_10_metaG | ecosystem: Environmental > Terrestrial > Soil > Wetlands > Peat | place...
ACGTGCGGCGAAATGAGAAGTGGCCGGTCCTCTATTGGACCACGTGCGAAGTGACCGAGTCTGATCCGGGTCGGGTGTTTGAGTTTGCGGTCATGATGCACAGGCGCCGCGTCAACACCTGGCGTTATGAGTTTCGGGCGACCGAGAACGGTGGCACCGACGTCACCGAGTCCTTCGATCTTGGCGACCAGCTCTACGTGAAACTATGGCGACCCCTCGGAGGTTTTCTGCGCGAGCGTCGTAACCGGCGCGACATGCTCAGAACTCTCGAACGCGTCAAGTCAGTGGCCGAGAAAAAGTAACGAACGACGACGGTCACCCCTGACTCGAGAACGAGGTCTACTCACCGTTCGCGTCGAACCCGGACCGATCGCGGCACCACTCCCATAGCGCCCGTTCGTCACGCTCTCGCTGGGCACGGCTGCGTCGAGTCCCCGGCACGTAGTACTCACCGCGGCGGGCGCGATCGAACCAGAAGCCGCTCAACGTTCGGGGATCACCGGTGGCGGTACCGTCACGTCGAGGACCGTCCGAGGCCAGCCAGAGCGCGGTATCGGCCCCTTCTAAGGGCGTTCGCAGCAGAGGCCCGAGCCGGGCCACCGACGGCAGGCTCTTGCTCAGGCCGGGAGTGTCAACCCACCCGGGATGCATGCTGTAACTGGCGACGCCGTCGAGAGACCAACGTCGCGACCACTGTTGGGCCAGCACCACCTGCGCCCGCTTGGCCCGCGCGTAGGCCGTCACGCCCCGGTACTCCTCGGGTCGCATCTCCAAGTGCTCGAGCTCGAAACGTTGGGTGTACATGCCCCCCGAGGAGACGGTGACAATCACCGAGCGACCCGACTGGCGAAGTAGAGGAGACAAGAGGGCGCTGAGTCGAAAGGGGGCGAGCACGTGTGTCGCCACCGTCAACTCCACGCCGTCGTGCGTCTCGTAGTGATCAAAGAGCGCCCCGGCATTGTGTATCAGTGCATCGAGTCGCTTCTCCGAGGTCAGCACGCGGGCCGCAAACTCCTCCACCGCCTTTACGTCCACCACGTTCACTTGCGCGACCTCGATCCGGCCCACCGCGCCCGACGTCCGAGCCGCCTCAACGGTCTGTTGAAGACGCACCTGATCCCGTCCGACCAGATACAGATCGGCGCCCAGCCGACCTAGCTCAATCGCCATCGCGCGGCCGATGCCCGACGACGCTCCCGTGACGATGATCACCCTGTCGTCGAGGCGGGGCAACGCCGACCATCCAAAGAGTCGGCGACGGGAGACAATTCCCACTCGGGTAAAACTGCCGACGATCGACGCTTCCAACAGCGCATCGATCACGATCGCACCCACCTGGCGCGCCGTCGCGCCGTTGTCACGACTCATGGCGGTGAAACCCTTCTGCTCGAATCCTCGTCACGGCGGTAGGTCTCCCACACGGCGACCAGCAAGGTGGACGAAGACGGGTGTTCGAAATGTGCCATTACAGTAACCATCACTAACACACGTCATGCCAAGCGCAAGGAGCCGGCGATGCGCGAACAAGTCGCCGTTATTGGCGCGGGCATTGGTGGGTTGACGGCCGCCCACCTCCTACAGCGGCGCTATGACGTCACCCTGTACGAGGCCGACGACCGACTGGGCGGTCACACGCACACTCACCGCGTGGCGGTGCCGGGTGACGGCGTCATCTCGATCGACAGCGGTTTCATTGTCTTTAACGATCGAACGTATCCACGCCTGAATCGGCTGTTCGACGAGTTAGGCGTAACGAGCCGGGCCACCGAGATGAGTATGTCGATTCATTGCGACGGCTGCGGTCTCGAGTACGCCGGCGGCAAAGGACCGAGCGGCGTGTTCGCCCAGTCCCGTTCCTTCGGGCGACCCAAGTTCCTGCGAATGCTCGCCGAGATCCGACGTTTCTACCGGCTGGCCGCGGCGGTCGCCGCCTCCGATGACGACACTCTCACCCTGGGCGGGTTTCTCGCGAACGGCGGATTCTCCGACTACTTCACCCAGCATTTCATGGTCCCGGTGGTGTCGTGCGTGTGGTCGGCCGCGAGCGACGTCGCCCTCGAGTACCCGGCCCGCTACCTGTTCACCTTCCTCGACAATCACGGCATGCTGTCGGTGAGCGGTTCTCCCGCGTGGCGGACCGTCGAGGGGGGCTCGGACACCTACGTGGAACGGGTCGCCGCCCAACTAACCGCGGTCGTGGCGTCAACGCCCGTGCGCTCAGTCACTCGTCACGAGAACGGTGTCGAGATTCGCACTGGCGACGGTGAGCCCGCGCACTTCGATCGAGCCGTGGTGGCCACGCACGCCGACACCGCCCTGGCTCTCCTGCACGATCCCACGTCCGAACAGTCTTCGACCCTCGGGGCTTTCGCGTACTCAGAGAACGAAACCTGGCTTCACTCCGATGTCCGCGTGCTTCCCGACGCGCCCCGCGCGAGGAGCTCGTGGAACTATCGACTGCCGGCCTGCGCCGCGGTGCCCCGCCAGGTGCCGGTCTCCTACGACATGAACCGCCTTCAGGGTCTCGACTCTCGAACGCCGTTCGTCGTGACCCTGAACGCGACCGACGGCATCGATTCGGCCCTGGTGGTGGAGCGAATGCGATACCAACATCCGATCTACACCCGAGAGTCCGTCGCCGCGCAGCGGCGCCTGGGCGCACTCAATGACGCGACACTGGCCTTCGCAGGCGCCTATCACGGTTGGGGCTTTCACGAGGACGGGTGTCTCTCCGGTGTGAACGCCGCGCGAGCGCTTGGAGTCGAGTGGTGACACCCGACCTGAACGTGCCGGCCATCTACGAGGGACGCGTGACGCACGCCCGGCGAACTCCCTTGGCTCACCGATTTCACTATCGCGCGGGTTACTGGCTCGTCGACTACGACCGCCTTCCTCAGCCTCGAGGTTGGATGCGCCTCGTGGCTCGCGTGCGCCGCGACGACCACGCCGACGTCCGCTCCCTCCTCCACGAGGAAGGGATCGTCGCCGAACGCATCGTGCTCCTGGCCACCGCCCGAACCGGGGGCTATGTCTTTAATCCCCTCAGCGTGTTTTGGTGCTACGACGACGCGGGACATCCGACCGCCGTGCTGGCCGAGGTGCACAACACGTACGGGGGTCGCCACGTCTACGTGCTGAGGGGCGAAGATGAGGTGTCCGACACACGAGTGGAGAAGGAACTCTACGTCTCTCCCTTTTACTCGACCGACGGCAGTTACCGAATTCGGGTCAGTCAGCCCGGACCGGCGCTGAGCGTCACCGTGACGTTGGAGCAGGAGGGCCACGAACCTTTTGTGGCCTCGTTGGCGGCCACTCGACGACCCCTGACCGTGGCGAACGTGCTGCGCATCTCACTGCGCTATTCGGCCCTGCGGACCAGCGCCCTCATCCGCTGGCAGGCCCTGCGACTGTGGTCTCGGGGGCTGAAGATCGCCCCGCGATAACCCCGCGGGACGCGGCCTCGGGCCCGGGTCTGGGGATCCGTGATCCGAAACGTCGTTGACTACGAATAAGTTCAAGGGAAAGGAGCGTTGAAATGACGTCGATCATCGGGTTCGACCCGACGGGAGCAACGGACATAGAGCGCTGGCCCGCGCTCGGCGCACCCGCGCGAGCGGAGATCCGCGCCGCGCTGGCCCGCGCCGTGGTGCGGCGAGTGGCGACCCGGTCGGGAATCAAAGTCGAGTTGCCCGGGGGGCAGTCCTTTGGTCCCCCGCAGGGGCCGACCATGGTGATCCGTAATCCTGACGCCTTCTTCACGCGACTGGGACGCGACGGAAAGATTGGCTTCGGCGAGGCCTACATGGCGGGCGATTGGGACTCACCCGAAGTAGCCGACGTGCTGGAAGCCCTGGCTCGTCATGTCCGCTCGCTCGTTCCGGTGGGCACGCGATGGTTGCGCCGTTTCTACGAGGCACGCCACCCGCTCGCGGAAAGAAACGACCCCCGAGGCGCCAAACGTAATATCTCTCGCCACTACGACTTGTCCAACGATCTCTTTTCTACTTTCCTCGATCAGTCAATGACCTACTCCTCCGCGCTGTTCGACGATTCCGACGAGCGCCTCGATCACGCCCAAGGGCGAAAGATCGACCGGGTGCTGGACGTCGCCGGTGTCACGCAGGGCACTCGAGTCCTCGAGGTCGGCACTGGTTGGGGCGAGTTGGCGGTGAGGGCCGCCCGACGCGGCGCCCACGTGACGAGCGTGACGCTGTCTGAGGAGCAGGCGGCGTTTGCCCGCCGTAGGGTCCGCGACGCGGATCTCACGGCGATGATCGATATCAAAGTCGAGGACTACCGCGACGTGAGCGGTCAATTCGACGCGATCGTCAGCGTCGAGATGATCGAGGCCGTCGGCGAGGAGTGGTGGCCGACATACTTTCGCAAACTGGATGATCTCCTCGCCCCCCACGGAAAGATTGGTATCCAGTCGATCGTGATGGATCACGCGCAGGTGATGGCCACTCGATCGTCGTGGACCTGGATACACAAATACATCTTCCCGGGTGGTCGCATTCCCTCCCGACGCGCCATTGACGACGTGCTCGCGCACCACACCACGCTGCGAGTCACCGACGAGCTGAGTTTTGGCGAGAGCTACGCCCTCACGCTGGAGCGCTGGCGCCACGAGTTCGCGGCCCAGGCGTCGGCCATCGACCAACTGGGATTTGACGAGACGTTCCGGCGAATGTGGACGTTCTACCTCGCCTACAGCGAAGCGGGCTTTCGCAGCGGCTACCTCAATGTCGTGCAACTGGCTATGGGTCGAGAAGGTCCGCCCTCAGACTCGCCGGAGCGGTGACCCTAAGGGACGCTCACTCGTCGGACGCCATCAAGAGGTCTTGCCAGTTGGAGGGGACCCGCCCCGCTGGTCCGGGCACGGGCTGATCCAGTGGATGGTGCAGCGGTGGGGCCAGTGCGGGACCACGCAGGTACGAGTTCGTGCGATAGTCCCAGAACCAGTCCTCACCTGGTTCGAAACTGCGGATGATCGGATGGCCAGACGAGTTCGCGTGTGCCGTCGCGTGTTTCGACAGCGAGTCGTCACAGCACCCCACGTGTCCGCACTGGGCGCAGCGGCGCAGGTGCAGCCACCACCCGCCCGCGGCGAGGCACTCGACGCACCCGGTCCCGCTGGGCGGCACCTCGGGGTCAATAAAATCGGTCATAACTTCGCCTCCTCTCGTACATCGATCAAAGTTTCGAGCGGAGCACTGGCGCCCGGCGCCGGAGCGAACGCGAGGTACTGATGGACAGAACGCACGGACGCGGAACCCTCGCCCACGGCCGTCGCCACCCGTTTCATTGATCCCGATCGCAGGTCGCCAATCGCGAAGAGACCGGGATGGCTGGTCTCAAAGGGCAACGGCGAGCGCTCCAGTGACTCCCACTCTTCACCGAGTTGCTCGGCACTCAGCGCGAGGTCAGTCGGCACAAAACCGTGTTCGTCCAGCGCCGCCCAACCGTTGAGCCAGCCCGAGGAGGGGTCGGCCCCGATGAAGGAGAACAGTCCGGAGCACGGCACGACCACCGGACCGCCGGGGCCGTCAAGTTGAATGCTTCGTAGCGTCTCGTCGCCGTCCAGCGCCAGGACCGTCGTTTCGGTCCGCAGCGTGATGTTGGCGTCCGCGCCGATTCGTTCGATCAGGTAGCTCGACATGTCCTTGGCGAGATCCGATCCCCGGATCACGAGCGTGACGGCGCATCCGTTCTGGCTCAGAAAGATGGCCGCTTGCCCGGCCGAGTTGCCACCCCCGACGACCACGACGGGCGAAGGGCCGCACATGTGCGCCTCCATTTCCGTGGCGGCGTAGAAGACGCCGTTGCCCTCATAATCGCTAAGTCGCGACGCCTCAAGTCGGCGATACGAGGCGCCGGTCGCCGCGATGACGGCCCTGCCCGCGACCTCGCTTCCGTCACTCAACTGCACGATCAGGTGTCCGGCGCGATGGCCGAGGGAGACCACCGTGCAGGGTGCGGTGAGGTTGGCTCCGAACTTCTCGGCTTGAATGACTGCGCGCTGGGTGAGCTCGAAACCGGAGACGCCCATCGGAAATCCCAAGTAGTTCTCGATGCGCGAACTCATCCCCGCCTGCCCGCCGGGTGCGGTCATTTCTATGTTCAAGGTGCTCAGTCCTTCGGAGGCTCCATAGACGGCCGCCGCCAATCCGGCCGGGCCGCCCCCCACCACCAGCAGGTCGTAACAGCGCTTGGGCAGGCTCTCAACCGTGAGCCCCAAGTAGTTCGCCACAACACCGGGGGTCGCGTTGCGCAAGGCCGTGCCACTGGCGATGACAACGGGCAGCTCGGTCGCCGCGATGTCGAACTGGTCGACCAGAGCGCTCACCGTGGGGTCGTGATCAACGTCCAGCCACTCGTGGGGAATGCGGGACCGGGTGAGGAACTCTCGAATGTGCAGCGACTCCGGAGAAAACTGTGACCCGATGACCCGCACGGATGGTGCGGCTCCCTTCATGAGCATGCCCCTTCGGGCCATGAACGCGGCCAGAATGGTGTCTCCTAGTTGAGGCTTCGTCGACATGAGTTCTCGAAGCCGGTCCCGAGAGATCGCGACGACATCGCCCGCCGTCGTGACCCGCGCCGAGACGAAGACCCGTAGGCCGCTCAGCATGTTCAACTCGCCGAGAAAGCGGCCGGGTCCGTGGCTGAGGATGAGGCTCTCTTTACCGTCGACCGTCAAGATGACGTCGATCTCGGCGCTGACGAGGACGAAGAACTCGTTGGTGGCGTCGCCCTCGCGGTACAGGTACTCCCCCTCGAGCACATGGCGTAGGTCTCCGAACTGTGCGACCAACGCCATGTCCGCAGCGTTCAACGTCGGTGTGGCTAGTTCTTCGTCTCCCACGATCGTGACCCCCGTTCCCACCAACGCACTTCAGCCGCGCACCACTACGAGACCGCAGTGTATAGAGACAGCGAACGCACCGCTACCGACGTGGCACTCGGCGACGACACACTCTCTGGATCTGGCACACCTCTCTACGCCCTGTCGCCACGGTCGTTACTGTCGTTACTGTCGTTACTGTCGTTACTGTCGTCACAACATGTAGCCAATATCCGACGCGCTCGTCGGATATGCGTACACCATGTCCTTCAGATCGCTTGCGGTCAGGCCCTTTCGGATGGCCAACCCAAAAATGTTGATGACTTCGTCGGCGTGCATTCCCAGTATGTGCGCGCCCAAGATACGTTCGGTGCCGTCCTCAACCAGGGTCTTGTAGGCGGTGTGAGAAAGTGCGACCCGCTTCGACGTGTACCAGCCGGACGTGTCATCCTGATGCACCGTGAATTGGAGGCCCTGAGCTCGCGCGGCAGTCTCGTCGAGACCTACTCGCGCGAGGGGAGGCGTGGTGTACACCACGCTCGGGATACCCTCATAGTTCGGCGAGCGCGTGTTGCCCTCCAACAAATTGGCGGCGACGATAGCGCCTTGCATTCCGGCTACCGGCGTGAGGGGAAGTCGTCCGCTGGCCACCGCATCGCCGGCGGCGTACACAGCGGGGTTGCTCACGCTCTGGAGGTACTCATTGACGACGATGCCACCCTTGTCGACACGTTCGATACCTGCCGCCTCGAGGGCCATGTCGTCGATCTCGGGAACACGTCCCGCGGCGTGAACCACGAGATCGCAGACGATCTCACCCTCCTCATCCCCGCACTGAGTGCGCACGATGAACTCACTCCCTCGCTGCTCGACGGCCACCACTACGGTGCGAATCCGCACGTCGACTCCGAGATCGCGCGTGGCCGCCAGCAAGGACCCCACAAGATCAGCATCGAAACCCTCGAGTGGACGATCGCCGCGGTGAAGTATCGACACCGCGGCACCACTATGAGCCGCGATGTGCCCGAACTCAAAGGCGATATATCCGCCGCCCACGAAGGCCACCCGGCGGGGAAGTTCGTCCAGCTCCAAGAACCCGGTACTCGTCAGAAGGTGCTCCTCCCCCGCAATACCAAGAGACGCGTGCTCGGCGCCCGCGGCGATGACGACGCGTCGAGCCTCGTACGCCTCCCCGTTCACCCGCAGGCTGTTCGGACCCACGAACTGGGCTCGCCCCTGCACGGTCCTGATTCCCGCCTTGTGAAAGCCCGATTCAGTCGAGGTCGGAACACTTTCGGTGAAGGTTCGTTTAAAGCGAATCATGTCAGCCCAGGCCAGCGTCGGCGCCGGGGCGGCGAGCCCCCTTCCCTGCATTCGTCGAGCCCAATCGACCAGCTCCGAGACGCCGACGAGCACCTTCTTCGGGTCACAGCCGCGTTGCGCGCAGGTGCCGCCGAAGGGGCGAGAGTCGATCACCGTGACGCTCCACCCCGCTTCGCGGCACGGATACGCGACGCTCTGGGCAGCCGATCCCGTACCAACGACAATGAGATCGACGGTCATGATTCGAGTCCGCCCAGATGAACGCGCGCACGATATCGATGACACCTCTTTCGAACGGGCGTCGCCCGGTTCGATCCCGGTCGGCGAGCACGGGCCGCGAGGTTCGACGTACGGCGGGGCGCTTGTTCAGGGGCCATCGTTGCCACGGTATACCCGCCGACGCGACTCAGCCCCGGGAGCGCGAACCAGACGAGTAGCGCGAGGGACTTGATGAGCGTGAGAACTTCGACCTAAAACTCGAGCGAAGAGCAGAAATGCCGTTGATTTCCGCACCGGCTTTCATCGGCACTTCTGGTGGCGGGGGCACAATGTGACCTTGCGACCTTCGGGTTATGAGTTCGCTCCGGTTCGTACCATCACGATCCGCCGTCATCTCTGGCGGTCACCATCTTCTCGATCTTGCCGACCGCCTACCGGCGTACTCACCCGGTGCATTTTTTAGGGCCGTTGGTTGGCGATCCCTACAGATGCGAACGAATATGTCTCACCGAATTGGCGGTGGCCTCCCTTCGACGCTGGCCAACAGTGCCGGATCCCAATCGCAGACAACGCAGGCGTGACTGAATGCGGAGCGGGCAAATTGGACTCCCGCCGCATGCGGGTCGGGACTAGAGCAGACATCGGCCCAGTCGAGGATGTACTCACCGAGGGTCGCATTCCAGTGGGCCGGCGGCGGGGAGAGCGTGGCCGTCGCAAACGTCTCCGGCGCGGGGCTTGCGTACGCGTAGAAGGCCGCTTTGGGGTACTTCCGATCTCCCGGCCACCAGCCGACAGCCACCTCCTGGGCGTCCATGGCATTACGCATGATGAAGTCATTGGAGGGTGGGCTGGCCGGGAGGCCGGAGAAAAGACTCACCGCTAGGTCGAACGATCCCCACCACGCGTTCACCGGGGTGGAGCGACCCCGAAACGGCGCACGGTATTCAGCCAGGATGAGCGCCGCCTGAGTGGCGGTCGCGAAATACGACGCGACCTGTTCAGGTTCGTAGTGTGCGTGCTCTTGGTCCTCGTCGAGCGGCACGCTCCAGGGCACCTCTTGGGGGTTCGGATTGATCTCGACGGAGCCCACGAGGTTCGATATGGCGTCCAGCACCTCGCGGGTGACCACGCCCACGGAGCGATTGGGGACCAGAGCCACCGCACGGACCCCGCCCGTGCTGGTCTCCACCACCACCTCATGGGTGCGAAGATCGATCAAGGCAACGAACGTGCCCGAACCGTCAGGCGCTGGCAGGGGCGCCGTCTCCCAACCTCGAGCCGTCAGTCGTAACGCCGCGTGTTGCAGTTGTGGCTCGGGCGGCGCAAGTGCGACCGCAAGCTTGCCGAGGAGTTGCGTGTGGGCGTGGAGCGTATCGCAGGTTTCGTTCCACTGCTCGTAGGAAATCGCCGACCACCCCGAGGTCACTTTCTCACGTTAGCAATCGAGCAATGTTGGATTCGCCCTGTCAAACAGGCGGATCGGAAGCGTTCAAGTCAGATCCAGGTTCGTCCGTGACCGAAATTCGATTAGAGACAGGTCAGGGCCGGAGCTTTCGCACCGGCCCTGACCTGCACTTCTCTTCGTGGCGGGGGCAAGATTTGAACTTGCGACCTTCGGGTTATGAGCCCGACGAGCTACCAGACTGCTCCACCCCGCGTTGCCTGATACAGGTTAGTCGAAAACAGATGTGGGCTTCAACGGGGTGACGCCACTTAGCGCAAGGTGTAGCGCAGCGACGTGCGCTGTCCATGGGCAAAGATGACCGTGAATCGGTAGTGTCCCGAACGACTGCCGCGGGCCACGATGACCCGAATTGTCAAGACGCGACCGTTGTCGTGAGTGACCACCGCGCTGGTTCCCACCAAGTCACTCACCACGAGCGGACGACCATAGAAACCCGAGCCGATGATCTTGGCGCTCATGGTCCGGCCCGACCAAAGGATCGTGCTGATTCGCGAGGCCCGAGGCGCCTGCGGAGTAATGGTGACGGTCGTGGCCAACGACGTCGCGGCGGCGTACGTACCGTCGGCGGCTTTCGTCGCGACGACCACGCAGGTACCGGCCCGCGTGCTGGTGAGCGCTCCCCCCGTGATGGAGCAGTTCGCCGTGCCCGGCGAGGTCACGGCGAAGGACACCGCTCCCGAACCAGACCCGCCCGTGGCGGCGAGAACGAGCGGGTGTCCAAAGCCGACGGACGTGG
>Ga0181534_10002806_pt1 | contig 10584 bp, 3 predicted proteins | sample PEATcosm2014_Bin_37_FD_119758 | JGI IMG/M metagenome (GOLD analysis project Ga0181534, IMG submission 119758) | Peatland microbial communities from MTU Mesocosm Facility, Houghton, MI, USA - PEATcosm2014_Bin17_10_metaG | ecosystem: Environmental > Terrestrial > Soil > Wetlands > Peat | place...
ACTGAAGTCAGGTTCACGAGCTGGGATTTCTCGGGCATTATCTGAGCGGTTCAGCTGCCGACGCAGAACCTTTCGACGTGTTGGGCCCGACCGCTTGTTCGGCGCCTCGGAATTGGGCAAACAGCCCCTCGGCATTGCGGTGGTAGACCTTCTCCAACACGTCGGCGGGCAGGCCCAGCCCATAAATCATCCAGCGTCCTTGTGCGGGATATTGCGCATAGGGGAAATATTCATCTTCAGTCTCCAGCCACCGGAAATAATTCCGGTACATCGTCTGCCCCGCGCCTTCGTCGGTCCCGAACATGATGCGGTCGGGATACTTCATAAAGATCTCCCGCGTGCGGCGCGGCTGCCGTCCTAGTTCTCCTTCGCGCGCTCCGGTCTCGATCATGACGTTGGGAAACCGTTGCAGAGTTTGCTCGACGAAATCCAGATTCTCCGGCCAACTGCCGAAGTGCAGGGCAACGAAGGTAGTGTGCGGGTGCCTGGCAAACATGCGGTCGCGTTGCGCCAGCAACTCCGCCAAAGAAGGGAAATCTGCCCCGTAAAAACTCCAATCGGGATGCTCATGAAGTTCTTCATAGCGCTCGTTGTGCGAATCCACGGGGCGGAAGAAAGCCTCGGGATCCGCGACATGGATAAACACCGGGATGCCGAGTCTCCCGCATTCTTCCCATGCGCTGTCGAGTCGCGGATCGTCGATGGCGATCAGCTTGCCGCTGGAGTCGCGAACCCCGAGGCCCAGTTCCTTCAGTATTTTCAAGCCCCGCGCTCCACGGGCAACAGAGTCGTCGATTTGGCGGACCATGAGTTGGCTGAAATTTGGGTCATCGATCTTCGACCAGTCCAGCTGAGTAAACACAATAAATCGCCCCGGATAGGGCTTGACCATGCTGTCGATGATCGCCTGCAATCTCTCGCCCCACATGCCGGTGAGAATAACGATTGTCCGAATGTTCAGCCGGTCCATGCGTGCCACCAGCTCCTTGGGGTCAACCCGGTCTCCGATCCCCGCCGCGTCGTTGGTGTGGGTATGCACATCGATCACTGGAAATTTCGCCCGCTTGATTTCGTGACTCGCGGCGTGCAGCGCAGGTTGCGGCTGAAAGTCTTTGAGCAGAAGAGTTTTGCTGCTGTCCGCGTTGGTGGCCGGTTTATAGCCTATGCCGCTTTGCTGCGCCCCACACAGCGATCCGTTCAGTAGAGTCCCGAGCAAGAATCCGGTTGCGAATTTTGGACTCACTGGTTCGACCTGCCTTTGCAAACGATTGGCCGCTGCCGCCCTGTACTTGGCTGGGTCGGCTTGCCGTTCGTTTTAGAAATAGAATTTCAGCGCGAACTGAATCTGCCGGGGGGCGCGCGCCGACAGGGGAAATCCGAAGCCGCTTTGCCCTAGTTCCAGCGGTGTGGGTTCGGCGCTGATCGCGCCAAACTGCCCAAAAAGATAATTCACATGATTGAGTATGTTGAAAAATTCCGCGCGAAATTCAAGGTGCTTCTGTTCATTGATGGGAAACTGCTTCACGAACGACGTGTCCCAGGTTTTATATCCCGGCCCTTCGATGATGTTGCGCCCGGCATCGCCGAACGTTCCGGCGGGAACGATCCCCGGAATGGTGAGATCATCCGCAAACGCGCACGTGTTAAACAGAGTGCCGGGGATGCAAGGCTTTCCATTGGGATCTCCTACCCGGGCGGGGCGCGAGCAATAGAATCCGACCGTCCCTCCGCAGTCCGAGTTGGAAACCGAAACGATGTCCGTGGCCGTATAGTAATTTCCCGTGGCCGCGGAAAATACTCCTGCAATCTGCCAATCGCCGATGATCTGGTTCATAAAACCGGACGAATCTGTCGCGAATTTACGGCCATGCCCAAACGGCAAGTCGTACAAATAACTAAAGACGAAGCGGTGACGCACATCGAAGTCGGCGTTTCCGTAATTCTGGTTGGGGTAGCGCTGATCCTCAAAATCTCCGTTATTCACCGAACCCAGGCTCGCGCTCGACGCGTTATCCAGGGCATGCGCGAAGGTATAGGACAACTCGTATTGCAATCCGTGAGAATAGCGCTTCTCCAAACGCACCTGCAGCGAATCATAATTCGATTGGGCATTGGAACGAAGCGTATCGATTGCGGCGTCCAGCGCAGGATTGCAGTTCTGCGACTCCGCCAGGGTACAGGGACCGGTGGCGCCCGGGCCTTCATCGTGGGCCGGGCGCCGGGGCGCGGTGGCATCCGACGGGTTAGGATCGGGGACCGCTTGATTGCCATTGTAAAACGCGAAGAGCTTGAGCCCGCGGGATCCTCCGTAAGAGACTTCGAGAACGGTGTCGGCTGGCAATTCATACTCCAAGCCCAGGTGCCACTGTTGGGTGTAGGGGGTCACCAACCTCGGGTCAAGGGAATAGAGGCTCGGCGTGTTCGGGTCGCTAAGCGAACTGGCGGGAAACCCTTGGGACAGTACATTCAAAGCCAGACCGGAGTTCGCGGCGGAGATGGAGCAATCGATCACTGCCGGATTCGCGGATGGCACGCTACAGGGCGGGGCGAACACTTGCGAAGCGAAGAACGGCGGATTAAAGCCAGGGCTGGGATTCGAGAATGGGCCATTTTCCTGCCCGCCATAGAAAATGCCATAGCCGCTGCGAAGAACCAGTTTGTTCGAAAGCTGATAAGCCAGGCCGATGCGCGGGGCGAAATTATTCAAATCTGGAGAAATCAGCCCCTGTGAACCGTTTCGCTGAATGTTCAATTCGGAGGCAAGCGTGGGTGTGAGTTGTGTATTCTTGCCGCTGGGAACAATCAGATCCAGCGAACTGAAATCGAAGGTCGCCTGGTTGTTGTTGGCCTCCTTGATAGTGGAGAAGAATTCGTAGCGGAGCCCCAAATTCAGCGTGAGGCGGGGACTCACTTTGACGTCGTCGAGAGCGTATGCCGAGTAGATCTGGCGCCGGTAGTCGATGTTATTCAAGCTGGTGATTTCGCCCCCATCTGGAATACCGAGGAGAAAGGTCGCAATCGACTCCCCCCCCGAACCAGGGGATGCGGGATTATCCGTGAAATCGCTGCCGAAGCTCATGGAGCCGCGGGGCGCGGCAGGCTCGAAAATTGTGAACTGTTCGAAACGAAGTTCGCCGCCGAACTTCGCCGCATGGCGTCCGCGCACCCAGGTCACGTTATCGGTGAAGACGTAGCTGTGCTGCTTTTCGATGGCGGGAAGATAACCGGAGCTGCCGATGGCCGCGGTTCCGTCACTAAAACTGATCGAAGGCAGCCCGCCAAGCTCGGCCCCATAGGGCACGCCGGGAAAACCGAGTTGCTGCGACACATTGACGTTGTAGTTCAGGTTGTAGCGGTGGGAGTCGAGATGATTAAAGCCGAAGCGGAACTCATTGATTAAGTTATTGCGAAACGTATGAATTTCGCTGGCCGCAAGGCCTTCAGCGGCACTATCGCTGTAACCATCCTGAAAGCTGCCGCCGTCGAGCGCATTATTGAAGGGCGAAGGTAGAAAGGTGCGGTCATTGCCGTAACTGAAACGGGCGAAGAAATTATCTTTATCGCTGATGGTTTGATCGATCCGAACGTCAAATTTATCTTCGGTTTCGCTCCGCTCCGGGTCGGAAAGGAAGTTGTTGCCCCCTCCCTCAGCCGTATTGGAAGCGGGAAACAGCGAAGCCAGCCTGCTGCCCAGCGGATCAATCGCAGTGTTGGTGCCGCTGTTGTGATTGAAGATATTGGTGGGCTGTCCGTTGGAGGTCGTGCCAATCGGCACGCCGCAGTATCCGTTCGCATTGTTCGGGTTGAATCCCGCGAGCCGGGAGTTAAAAATCTCGCCCTCGTAGGTTGGGTTGCCGTTGCAATCGTAGGCCGTGGTGTTCGGGATGGTCAGTCCGGTATTCGGATCAACCTGCGGAGCGGTCGTGGTGGTCAAAAACGCTGAGAAGTTGCCGCTGATTTCGGCTTGTGTCGGAACCGTGGAGAGTTGGGGCAGCCCCTGGCGAATACGCAAGCCCTCGTAATCGCCGAAGAAGAACAGCCGATTCTTGAGGATCGGCCCGCCTAAAGTGAGGCCGAACTGGTTTTGCTTGTAAGGCTGCTGGCCAAACTCATCGAAGGCGTTGATGGCGTCGACTTTTTCATTGCGCAAGAATTCGAACACGTCCCCGTGCAGCTGGTTGGTGCCGGACTTGATCACCGCGTTCATGATTGCGCCATTGCCGCGGCCAAATTCGGCGCTGTAGGAGTTCGTCTCTACCTTAAACTCGGCGATGGCGTCCACGGAGGGTTCAATGACATACGCGGCGCCGTTCAGAACGTCTCCCAGGTTGGCATTATTGTCGATGCCATCGAGGAGGAAATTGTTCTGCAGAGAGCGCGCCCCGTTCGAACTGAAGCCGTAAGTCGTTTCCACGCGCGATCCCGGCTCTGCGGCGGCAATGCCGACCCCAAGCAGGGCCAGTTGAGCGTAGTTGCGGCCGTTTAGAGGAAGGGCGTTGATGCGCCGGCTATCTACCACCTGCCCCAGTTCGGAAGTCTCCGTCTCCAGTTGCGCTCCTGCGCCCGTCACCGTCATGGTCTCGGTGACAGCCCCAGGTTGAAGGCTCAAATCCACACCCACACGATCCTGGATGTTGACCTGCACCGGACCCGCGACCGCCTTCTTGAACCCCGCTTTTTCGACAGTGACCTTGTAACGGCCAATCTTAAGTGGGCTGGCGACATATTCCCCGCCATTGTTAGAGGAGAGGATCAATTCCGTACCTCGATCCAAATCCGTGACGATAATCTTGGCGCCCGCAATCACCGCTCCACTGGAATCCAGAACCAATCCCACAATCGCTCCCGCATCCTTTTGCGCCCAAAGATTAGTTGACAATGCGAGAAGTGATACAAGTAACGCCGGGACAAATTGAGCGCGACGGAAAGCGATCGTCATGCGATGCTCCTCGCCCAAGCTTCCCGGAATTCCCGAACATCCACCCGCAATGGTCCGGACCAGGCAACTTCGGGCTTTCGGTGGTATATTACGAAACATTACTTTTACTTTCGTTTAATAGCGTTTGTCAACTACGATTTTTTTTTCTGCGCCGGATTGAGTCCTTGATTGAAATAACCGACCGGAACCTAAGATCGCTGGAACATCGCATGAGATATTCAGGAGCCGCCCAAAATGTTGCCCCTTAGACGCGGTAGAAAACTCGTCCTAGCTTTCGTAGTTACCACTTTCAGTTTGGCCCATCTGGTGTCCTGCTCGAAACCGCAGAAATCGCCGGAAAGCGGCGGTCCGAGCGCTGTAGCGAAAGCTCAGCCTATCCTGCCATCCGCCATTCACGTCGAGGTGCAAAGAGATGCAGTCGTGATTGCCACCGGAACGGCTGAATTCCAACTTCTCCCCAATGGCTACATTCAAGCCGCTCTCCTCAAGGATGGCCGGACGTTCTCACTCGACTACCCGGACACGGGCCCTGCCGGCAATAGTGATTTCTTGCGAATCGCGGGAAAGGATGCGCGCTTCACCCCCAACTTACTCCAATCTCAAGTGCTTGAGGCCGGCGGAAAGCTGGGGACCGGTAAGCGGGTGGAGATTCCGGAGAGCACGCAGGATTCGCCATATGAAGCTCTCGTGTGCTCACGGGCGCTGGAGGCCTATGACAAGTTCCCCAACATTCTCTTCAGCACCTTGCAATGCCGGAACACCTCCTCCACGGATATCACAATCGATGAGAGCGTGAACCAGCGCCGCCGTCTGAGCGCGCGCTCAGACGGATCAAACACGAAACCCTGGGATATGTGGTCATTTGATGGCTCCAGCTATGACTGGGGAAAAGATGACGTGGTCAAGCTGGCCCCGGCTTTTTTCCATGCCAATGTGATGGGAAGCATGGTCAAGGGCGGCTATGGCGGAGGCATTCCCGTAGTCGCATTCTGGACGAAGCAGGTGGGCGAGGCGGTTGGGCACGTGGAGACGCTTCCGATTTCCGCCGCAATTCCGGCCAGGGTTGGGGCCGACGGCCGAGTCCAGGTGGAAGTCGACTACCCAGCCGGCGCAAAGCTGAGGCCAGGTGAAATCTACTCGACGCCCCGCAGCTTCATTTCGGTATTCGCGGGCGATTACTACCAGCCCCTGCGCATCTGGTCTAGCGTATTGCAACAAGAAGGCTGGGAACTGCCGAAGCCCTCGAATGAGGCCTACAACGTTAGCTGGTGCGGCTGGGGCTACGAGGCGGATGTAACTCCGGCCCAGATGCTCGGCACCATTCCAAAGCTAAAAGAAATGGGCATCAAATGGGTCACGCTCGACGATCGCTGGTTTGACACCTATGGCGACTGGAATCCGCGCCACGACACCTTCCCCGGCGACTCCATCCAGAAGATGACGAATGACTTTCACAAGCAGGGCATGCTCACCCAACTCTGGTGGCTCCCTCTGGCGGTGGAAGATGGAGAAGGAAAATACGAGTCACACAAGTATGCGGTTGCGCAAATCGCGCGGGACCATCCGGAGTGGCTCATCCTGGACAAAAATGGCAAACATGCCCACATGACTCGAGGCCTGGCTGTAATGTGTCCCGCGGTGCCCGAAGTGCGGGCCTATCACAAGCAGTTGACCGAAAAGTTTATTCACGATTGGGATTTCGACGGCAGCAAACTGGATAACATCTACAGCGTTCCGGAATGCTACAACCCGGCGCACCACCATAAATCCCCCCAGGATTCTGTGAATGCCATGGGAGACATTTACAAGGAGATCTTTCAGACCACTCGCGCCTTGAAGCCGCAAAGTGTGACTCAAAGCTGCCCCTGCGGCACCCCGCCATCGCTGGCCTGGTTGCCGTTCATGGACCAAGCGGTGACCGCCGACCCGGTGGGGGCGGTGCAGGTGCGTCGCCGGATCAAAATGTATAAAGCTCTGTTGGGCCCGGAATCAGCGGTGTACGGCGATCACGTCGAACTCTCGGCCATGACCAAAGTTGGTGACGATTGGAGAGAACATGGCGACGATTTCGCTTCCACAATTGGCGCCGGCGGCGTGGTGGGCACCAAGTTCGTCTGGCCCGATCCCGGCCCGAAGTTTAAGGATGTAAGCCTGACCGCGGCAAAAGAAGAGCGTTGGAGAAAGTGGATCGGTTTGTACAACGAAAAAATGCTCTCCAAGGGCGAGTTCCGGGACCTCTACGTTATTGGCTACGACGTGCCCGAAGCATACGCGATCGCAAAGGACGGAAAGATGTATTACGCCTTCTTCGCTTCGGGAGATTGGCGGGGCGAAGTCGAATTGCGCGGCCTGCAATCCGGTCGATACCAGGTCCGCGATTACGCAGAAGGCAAGGATCTGGGAGTGGTCGAAGCGCATGCCGACGGTGTGGCGAAGCTTCCCGCCCTATTCAAAGATCACCTGCTGCTCGAAGTCAGTTCGGAGCCTTAATTTTGCTTCGCCGGTCGCTGCTCTGCCTTTATCTATCGCTGCTAGGCGCTCGTGTGGCGTGTCCACAGATCGACACCTATGATAAGCCGGCTTCCCCTGTGGCCCTCTGTGTCCCCTGTGGTTAAAGCCGCTGACTTCCTCGGCCCACACCACCACTCTAGCCTATCCTTCCCGTAGTTTGCAGTGACCGAGTTGCTGGCGAAACCGACAGGCTATGGGGCGAGATTCGGTCGGAACACTGGCAGATCGGGCAGGCCTCCAAATTTGCGGGATAGTAGAGACGGCAGTTCGCGCAGGGCAGGCCAAAGCCCAGGATCTTCCTCTTGGTGGCGAATTCGGTTTGCGAAGCAACCGGGAGTCTCGATTCGTCCCGGTTTAGGGCGTGTGTTCTAGGCAATGGTCCGCTTGCGGCCACCAGTTCAAGAAACAGCGCGCGCAAGTCTTGCTTTAGAATCCGAGGACTGACGCTCAGACGAGCAGCGATTTGTTTTTGACTGCTTCCGTCTGCCAGTAGGGACAGAATCTGCCGACTGCGTGGGGTGATTTCAATCATTGCTCTCCAAAGTCATTTTTCGTCATCCTGCTCGGGCTGCCTACGCGACGAAAAATATCTTGTAAATCACTTCCGATTATCTTCCAGAGATCGGCCTGAAACGGAGCAGAATTGTCAGACTTCGCAGCGATTTTGGGCTAGCCGAGTTCCGAACTGGTACTCGCTTAGGCGAAGCGTTTTCAGAATGGGCTACGAAGTGAACCCGCGCAAGAATTCCTTGGGGGCCTCGCCTCTGCGGCCTCTATGTAGCCTCCGGGAATTTCAAAGCATGCAGGATCTGGCTCTGTGCTACATATTCGGCGACCGCAACCATCGAAGTGCTTCCCCCGCAGGTCGCTGGGCCCCACTTGCCCACTCGCAGAGCCACGGCCAGCGAGGGATAGAGTCTTCCTACTCACAAAGGCGGCCTGCGAACCGTTCCCACGCGAAATTTTGCCCTTCACTGCTGGATTTTGTGTAACAGTACGTTATGCTCGGTTTCTTTAACTGCCTGAGATCGATAAGGGCGTATTTTCTCTCATATTGAATGCTTTTAGTATCCACTCCATTCTCGATCGTCGCGAACGAAACCCGGCTGCCTTCCAGGCCTAAGCATGGGTTCGGCCTTCGACTGGTTCTCGTCGTGGGCCTGTTTGCATTGCTTGCGCTGACCCATTCCGCCGCGGCGCAGTCTGCTTACGTTCGCGTCAGTCAAGTTGGGTATGAAGCCGGCAATTCGCCTTTCCGTGCTTATCTTATGTCCACGGTAGAGGCAGGCGGCGCACACTTCAACGTGCTCGACTCCCAGGGCTCCACGGTATATTCGGGCAAGGCTGGCGCGCTGTTGGGCGCCTGGGCCCACAGCAAGACAGTTTCTTACAATGTTTATGCTCTGGACTTCAAGGCACCGTGTGGCGGACTCTACACGATTTCCTTTCCCGCCCTCGCGGCGGTCTCACCCAAATTCGCGGTGGATGACGCCGGCAATCTCTATTCCGGCTTGCTCTTGAACACCTTGTTTTTCTACGAAACCGAGCGTGACGGAGCAAACTTTATTCCGAACGCTCTGCGTACCGAGCCCGGACATCTAAAGGATGAGAACGCCCGCGTGTACGAGACTCCGCCTCTGGACGACAATGACTTTATCGACAACGTCCCTCCGGCGCCCCCGATGGTCTCCGCCAAGCTCCCGCACATCGATGCCTCTGGCGGTTGGTGGGATGCGGGCGACTACATGAAATACGTCGAGACCGTGAGCTACACCACAGCGCTCATGGAGATCGGGGTCCGCGACTTTCCTGACCAGATGGGCGCCAGCGCACCCGGAAATCCGCCGGCGCCTCCCGGCGCTATCTCTTATGCAGGCAGCAGCGGTCCCGGAGCTCCAGCGTCATCGGATTTTACCGACGAAGCAAGCTTTGGTGTCGACTGGTTGATGAAGATGTGGGACGACAAGACCCAAACTTTGTATTACCAGGTAGATAACAGTCAGGATTGGGATGACTACGGCGAAGGCGATCCCAGCTCGGCGACGGGAAATTGTGGCGGCACCTACGTAACGCCCTACTGCCTGATAACCGAGTATGACATTTGGACCCTTCCCCAGGCGGCCGATCATTACCAGCAAGCCGGAGATCCCCGGCCCTGCGATGTTTATACGACGTTCTTTATCTGCAACCGCGCGGTATATCTGGCGGCCCCTGCGGGTTCGCCGGTCAGCCCCAATCTGGCGGGGCGTATGGCTGCGGATTTTGCGTTGTGCTATCAGCTTAATCGTGTCGCCAACTCCTCACTGGCCAAGCAGTGCCTGAAGAATGCCGAGGATATTTTTGCCCTCGCCGATACCTCCTATCCCGATCCCGCGCCTGCCGTGGGTTCGGGCACTTGCCAAACCTGCCTGCTGACCGTCTCTCCATTTGATGGCTATCCAGAAGATGTTTGGGATGACGACATGGAGTTGGGAGCGGCCGAACTTTATTTCGCCTTGCAATCGGCCGGCGGACGAGCGGAGCTGCCGCCCGGCCTGCCCCACACCGATCCCCTGGACTACCTCCGGCAAGCTGCCCAGTTTGCGAAGAATTACATTACGAGAATCTGGGATGCGGGCGGCTCAGACACCTTGAACCTCTATGACGTAAGCGGTCTTGCCCATTTCGAACTGTATCGCGCGCTGGAAATGGCGGGGAATCCGGCCGGCATGGCGGTTTCGCAAGCGGGCATTCGCCGGCAACTGTTACGGCAAGTCGATGGAGCGATTTCGCAAGCCGGCAAGGACGCCTGGAACTTTGGCGACCACTGGAACTACGGCGACACCACTTCGCACGGCGCCGGCCTGTCGGTGATGGCGAGCGAGGCTTATTTCTTGACGGGGTCAAAAGTCTACGACACTTACTCGCAAAGATGGCTGGCGAATATCCTGGGCGCCAATGCCTGGGGATCTTCGTTTATCGTGGGCGACGGAAGCACGTTCCCCAATTGCATCCAGCACCAGGTAGCAAACCTGGCCGGCGCGCTCAACGGAACGTCAGGAGGTACCCCAGTGTTGTGGGGCGCTGCCGCCGAAGGTCCGGACGGCTATACCTCTTCCGGCGCGCTTCAGGGAATGATCTTGTGCCCGGCAAAC
>Ga0181534_10002808_pt1 | contig 10583 bp, 12 predicted proteins | sample PEATcosm2014_Bin_37_FD_119758 | JGI IMG/M metagenome (GOLD analysis project Ga0181534, IMG submission 119758) | Peatland microbial communities from MTU Mesocosm Facility, Houghton, MI, USA - PEATcosm2014_Bin17_10_metaG | ecosystem: Environmental > Terrestrial > Soil > Wetlands > Peat | place...
ATTCCACATCGAGGACGGCACCAAGGCCATCGTGGAGGCCACCGCCGACGGCATTCTCCTGAAGCCCGTCACGCGCTGGGCGATTGAGCGGGGCTATGGCCTGCTCAAACGCAAGTCCGGCGGCAAGCCGTTTGCCGAGGAATGGGCGGAGCACAAACGCGAGGAACGGGAACTGGAGGACAAGTAAATGGCCGCCGCCGTTCTCGACTCGCACGCACTGCTGGCTTTTTTCCGGGGCGAAGAGGGGGCCGTCCTCGTCAAGGATTTGCTGCACAAGGCCGCCAGCGCCGACCGGCCGTTGCAAATGACCGAGGTGAACTACGCCGAGGTGAAATACACGCTGCTCAAAAAAGACGGCCCGGACGAATGGAACCGGGCCGCAACCATTCTGACGAGCCTGCCCATTGAATTTCATCCCGCGACCCGCCGGCTGGCCGACCTGGCCGCCGACTTCAAGGCCCGGTTCAAATTGAGCCTGGCCGACGCCTTTGCCGCCGCGCTGGCGAAGGAAAAGAAAACCGACCTCGTCACCGGCGACCCGGAATTCAAGCCGCTCGAAAAGGAAATCAAAATCAACTGGCTGACCAAAACGCAATAACCTCTTCCTGACGAAACCAGATTTTTTTGGCCGAATAAACTCGCTTGAATGGATTCTGAATAATTTTGAGTTTGTGCAAATCAAAACCGCTTTTGGAAACAGGTATGAGATAAAGAAAATAGTTTGGGCCGTGAATCCGAGCGGTTTCGATTTCATTTCTCGACCAATAAAATTTGAAATCAATTGCGGATACGGCTTTCACCTCAATAAGCCTATCGGAAAAACCAGATTTGTTTTCTGATTCCGTGAAACTCAAAACATCATAGAAGCTGCTCATATTGTCCCCAATTCCTCTTTGGGACGGGACGACGTTTGCAACGGCATAGCATTGTGCCATCTGCACCACTGGGCGTTTGACGTTGGCTGGATCACGTTGCTGGATGATTACAAAATTCAAGTTTCATCACAGGTTGATTGCTTGGGCTATGAATTCTTTCGAGCGCTTGCAGATAAAAACGTTAGGATATATTTGCCGCACAAAGATGAAATCTACCCTCATCGCAATGCAATTTGCTGGCACCGTCAAAACATTTTCTACCGGCAGTGATTTGCAACAGTTGGATATTTTGGATCAAAGAAGAGTCTGGCTTTTGAACTTTGCAGCCAGCTTCCCCCGCATCATGCCTGGGTGGAAATGTTTTGCGGCTCGGCGGCGCTGACTTTGGCAAAGACTCCCGCACCGATTGAAATCATCAACGATCTCGACAAGGAAATCGTAAATGTTTTCGAGCAGTTGCGGAACCATGAGGCAGAACTTTGCCGCCTCGTTGCGCTGACCCCGTATGCCCGCGAAGAACTGCATCGCACACGAACTCCAGAACCCAACGCCACCGAGCTTGAGCGCGCGCGCCGATTTTTGGTTTCAGCCATGATGGCCATCAACGGTGTTTTCGGGGAAGAACGCGGTGGATTCTCGTATTCGGATTCATACACCCGCGACGCGCGCGACGCGCGGGTGAATCGCTGGTATAATTTGCCAAAGAGAATCTCCAAAGTTGTCGAGCGTTTGCGCGGCGTCCGTGTTGAAAATAAAAACGTAAAAGATTTGCTCGCACAATATGTGCATCGCCCAGCCACTTTGATTTATTTGGACCCGCCGTATCTGGCAGACCGAACAAACGGCTACACTCACGATGAAAACAATCCCGAATTCCATCGGGAACTGCTAAAGCTGGCGAATCGTTCTCATTGCATGATTTTTATCAGCGGATACGCGAATGATTTATATGCCAAGTTGCTGACCAAAAAACGGGGTTGGATTCATAGAACCATCGAGACGACAACAAAAGATTCACCTGGTCAAAGCCACAAGCGAACGGAAGTCGTCTGGATGAACAAATATTTTCAAAAAGCCCAAGCAGCCAACGGTGTTCCGATTGTCCTGACGGAAAAAGAAGCAAAGCAAAAGAAATTGAACCCTCTACGGATGAGGGGTAGAAAAATCAAATAAACCCCCAAAAAGCCGCGTCTCGCCCAAACCGGATGGGATTCGTCCCCGCCTGGACGCAATTCGCCCCGGAATATCCAAGCTCGCCCCCACCCGGACGCCTCTCGCCCAAATGAAATGTAACTCGCCCCGGTTGGAACCCGTCTCGCCCCCAATGGATTGAGTCTCGCCCCTGCCGGGATGCTTCTCGTCCCGGCCAGATTCAGTCTCGCCCCAGCCGGAACGGGATTCGCCCCCGAAAGATTGCCGCTCGCCCCAACTGGAATGAGGCTCCGCGTTTCTGGAACGCCACTCGCCCCAGCCGGAACGACATTCCGGCCAGCCAAATCGCCATTCGCCCCTGCCAAATCCATGCTCGACAGCGCGGAAACACGGACGAGCCGGCTCGCGGGGACGCTCGCCCCACCATGAACGCCTCTTGATGTTTCCAAAACATTGCCCGGCGTGTCGCACCCGCTGTCCGGCCCAATTATTCATTAGTTACGACAACATATATCATTAGTAAAAAAGTATAAAAATAATTGTTGACGGGCGGCGGGCGGAGTTCTAAAAAAGCGCAAAGTTATGAATCAAGACCAAATCAACATCACCGGGATGCACAGCACTGTGGCATCATACATGGACCAAAACCAAACCATCTGGACTGGCAACAAGGCCTTCAGCGCCTCCATCGTCCAGTTGAACACGAACAATTCCGTCATCGCCCAAAAGCGCGACGCGCAGGAGACCGCCACCGACGGCGAGGCGGAAGTGAAGCGGCAGGCGCAGCAGGATTTGGAGGAAAAAATCGTGGAGATCGCCGACCAGATTTACGCGCTGGCCGTCAAAAACAACGATGTCGGCCTGCAGGCGCAGGCGCACCAGACTCTTTCCCTGCTCGACGGGCTTGATCCCGAAAAACTGGTGGAAACGGCCGGGGACATTTCCGCGCTGGCCACGGCAAATCTGGCGGGGCTGGCCGATTACGGCGTCGCGCAGGCGGACGTGACGGCGTTGGACACGTTGACCACGAATTTCGGCAAGGTGAAGACCGCGCCGCGCACGGCCATTTCCAATCGCCGGGGTCAAACCGCGACGCTGTCGGGCGCCATCCGTGACAATCAAAGCCTGTTGCGCCGGCAGTTGGACAAGCAGATGACGAAGTTCAAAAAGACCAACCCGGAATTTTACGCGGGTTATCAAGCGGCCCGCGTCATCGTGAGCCGCCGCAGTCATCATGCCGGAAAGCAGCCCGCGCCAACGCCGCCCGCGCCCGCCACCGCAACGAAGTAACGTTCCGCAGCCCAAGATTCAAGATATGCCCGCGAGCGCCGAACTGGAAACAGCACCCGCACCGTTGCCGGAGGTCAACGGCGCAAGGATGCACGCGATTGATCGCTTCCGCGAACGAACCGGTTCGAAACAGTCCGATGAAGAGGTATGCCTCAAGCTGCTGGAAATGCTGGCGAAGGCGAAGGAAGTCAAACTCAAGCCGCCCTACAACGTCATCGCGTTGTTGAACCATAATTTTCACGATGCCCGCTATTTCCGAAGCGGCGGATTCATTTTAGTCGTGGAAGGCGACTGCATTTCGACCGTGCATCACGGTCAAGCCGACCGGTGGAAATGACTTCGAGAGCAAGGCGTCAAACTTCGCGCTCGACCCGTTGCCGCAAAAATAGTTTCTTTGCGGCATGGAACCGCCCGCCATTGAACGGTTGAAGCCGGAGGATTTTCTCCGGCTCATCGAAAAAAGCCGGCTGGGAAAATTGAAAATTTATCTCGGCCACGCGGCGGGTGTCGGCAAAACCTATGCGATGCTCGAAGAGGCGCACCGCTTGAAGAAGGCGGGCGTGGACGTGGTCATCGGCTGGGTGGATACGCACGGTCGGAAGGAAACCGAGGCGCTGCTGGAAGGTTTGGAAATCATCCCGCGCAAACAGGTCGAGCACAATGGCCACTTGGTCGAGGTTCTCGACGTTGACGCCATTTTCAAGCGTTACCCGACCGTCTGTGTCGTGGACGAATTGCCGTTCACGAACGTCGCCGGTTCGCAGCATCCCAAACGCTATCTCGAAGTGCATGATTTGCTGCTGGCCGGCATCAACATCATCACCGCGATGAACATCCAGCATCTCGAAAGCCTGCACGACACGGTGCTGCGCGCCACGGGCGTGGACGTGCGCGAGCGGGTGCCCGACCGGTTCGTGCTGGAGGCCGACCAGGTGGTGAACGTGGATTTGACCGCCGAGGAGCTGCGCGAGCGGCTGCGAATGGGGAAAATTTATCCCGCCGACCGCGCCGCCGCCGCGCTGGAAAATTTTTTCACGGAGAACAATCTGAACGAACTGCGCGAACTGGCCCTGCGCGAAACCGCCAATGCGCTCGACCAGCGCCCGCGCATCGGCGCAAAGTCGCCGCCGAAGGTCAGCGAAAAAATCGCCGTGTTCATCAGCACGAACCCGGTGACGACGGCGAGGCTGTTGCGCTCGACATCGCGGCTGGCGGGCCGGTTGAACCGCGAGTGGATGGCGGTTTATGTGCGGCGTAAAAAAGAGGACCCGATGCGGATTCCGTCGGATTTGCAGCGGCAATTCATGCAGAATGTCCAGCTGGCCACCGAACTCGGCGGCAGCGTCACGGTGCTGGAAAGCGAGGATGTTTGCGAGGCGCTGCTGAAGTATTGCCGTGAAAACGATGTCAACCTGGTTGTGCTTGGCACGACGGAACGGCACTGGTGGCAGTTCACGCGTGCGAACGTCCTTGAGTTTTTCATGCACCACGCGCCGGGCATTGACATCCACATCGTGGATCCGAACAACTAACCCAGGAGCCGACGTGGGGAGGCGCTGGCTCTTGAACTTACCATTTGAGCCTCGTTACCTCGGCTGCTACGAATTAAAAATCGCGAGCTTCCCCCGGACTAAGCAAATGGAGAGTTTTGCCGGCGGCTCGAAATTTTTCCTTCGCGGCGGCGTGGTCAATCTTGATTGGCGGAAACGTGTCGTAATGAACGCCGAGGATTTCCTTGCAACGGATGAAGTCGGCGGCTTTGACCGCGTCGTCCAACCCCATCGTGAAATTGTCGCCGACGCACAGCACGGCGAATTTCAGCTTCGTGGATTCGCCAATGAGTTTCATATCCATCGTCAGCGCAGTGTCGCCGGAGAAATAGAAATTGCCTTCAGCCGATTCGACGACGAAGCCACCAGGATTTCCGCCGAACGTGCCGTCCGGCAGCGTGCTCGAATGAATGGCATTGACGAATTTGGCGCGGCCAAAATCGAATTGAAATCTACCGCCGTGGTTCATCGGATGGACTTTCGGCGCGCCCTGCTTGTTGAGCCAGGTGCCGACTTCGTAATTGGCAATCACCAGCGCGTCGGTGCGTTTGGCGATCTCCACCGCTTCGGCGACGTGATCCACATGCCCGTGCGAGACGAGGATGAAATCCGCCGGCACTTTATTTACGTCAATGTTCTTGGCGAGCGGATTTCCGGTAATGAACGGGTCGAATAAAAGGGTTTTCCCTCCGACCACGACGGAAAAACAGGCGTGACCGTAGTAAATGACCTTCATAAACAACCCACACTTTAAGCCGTCGTGGCGATTTCCGCCGGCTCAGGCGTGTCAAGGAAGCCCTGCAAGTGCCGGACGCGCGTCGGGTGCCGCAATTTGCGCAACGCCTTGGCCTCGATTTGGCGGATGCGTTCGCGCGTGACGTTATACATCTTGCCGATCTCCTCGAGCGTGCGTTCGTAACCGTCAAGCAAGCCGAAGCGCATTTCGAGAATTTTTCGCTCGCGATCGGTCAGCGTGGTCAGCACGTCGCTCAATTTTTCGCGGAGCAAACTGTAGCTGGTCACGTCAGACGGATTTTCCGCCGATTTGTCCTCGATGAAGTCGCCGACACTCACGTCGCCGTCGTCGCCGACGGGCGCGTGGAGCGACACCGGCTGTTGCGCCATTTTGAGCAGCGCGTGGATGCGCGACACCGGCATGTGCATTTCATCGGCGATTTCCTCCGGCGTGGGTTCGCGGCCAAGTTCCTGCGTCAATTGCTTCTGCGCGCGCCAGAGCTTGTTCATGATTTCAATCATGTGAACCGGAATGCGGATGGTGCGGGCCTGGTCGGCAATGCTGCGGGTGATGGCCTGGCGAATCCACCAGATGGCATAGGTGGAAAACTTGTAGCCGCGGCGATATTCAAATTTTTCAACGCCCTTCATCAGGCCGATGTTGCCTTCCTGGATCAAATCGAGGAACGACTGGCCGCGGTTGGTGTATTTTTTGGCGACGGACACGACGAGGCGCAGGTTCGCCTCGGCCATGTGCGTCTTGGCCTTCAGACCGCGGTCGGCGGCGGCCTTCAAATCCTTGAACACCTTGGAAAATTCCTCGCGCGGCATCCGCACGAACTGCTCGAGCGTCTGGATTTTGGCGCGCTCGGCGTCCAGCGTCGCGCGCCGCTCGGTGGTGGTGCGCTGCGACTCCAGCTCCTGGATGTGGCGCTGGCTCGCCTGGAATTTTTCGTGGACGTTGCCGGCCACAACAATCATTTCCTCGACGACCTTTTGCTTGTAATAAAATTTCAGGAAAAGTTCCTGTAGCTTCGCGCTCATCTTTTTCAATTCACGCTGGAGCTTCTCCTTGCGGCCCTTTTGCAGGGCCTTTTGCCAGTTGGAATACTTCACGTCCACGTTCTGGTCGAGCGTGTGGACTTTTTTAATGAGCTTGCGCACGTCGCGCAGGTGGCCCTCGCGGTTGGCGATTTTCTTGTCCACGATGACGCGGTCAAAGCGTTCCTTGGGCGGCTCGGACAGCAGTTTTTCCGCGATAGCGATGTGTTCCTTGGCCGTGAAACCGAGTCCATAGACGATGGCCTTCATGGCAATTTCGGCCTCCTCGATTTTTTTGCAAATTTCGACTTCCTGTTCGCGGGTGAGCAACGGGACCTTGCCCATCTGGTTCATATACATCCGGACCGGGTCGTCCAGAATCTCCAGCCGCGCGTCCTCGTCGGCTTCCTCCGGCTGCGCCTGCTCCGGCTGCTTGGTGCGTTCGGCGCGTTCGGCTTCGGCCTGGTCCATGACGATTTCCACGTCCAAGGCGCGCAGTTTGGTCAGCAAAATGTCGAGGTCGTCGGGGCTTAAATTCTCCGGCAGCACGTCGTTGATGTCATCGTAGGTGACATAGCCGTGTTCCTGCGCGAGATGCAGCAGCGTCTTGACCGTCTCGGTCAAATCCACGGTGGATTGCGCCGCAACCGGGGCCGCGGCGTTTGACTGGTTATTGGCCGGCAACTTTCCGGCCGCAACGGAAATGGCATGCGTTTTGGATTTTCCATTCGCATCTGCCGCTTTGGCCGCATTCCGCCGCGCGCTGCTGGTAATGACAAAGCGCCGCCGCACCGGGGCCGTTTTTGCCTTGGTGTGTCGTCCGCCACTGCGCGACGCGCTCGACGCCGCTGTTTTTCGATTCAACATAAATTATAAGACCCGAACAATCCGCTACAGTTCAGAGAAATCCATGGGCGATCTCCGTTTTACGGATTGCGGCGGCCTGAATTGTTCACCCGACAGCTCGCCCGTGAGTCATGGAGACTGCGAACACCGGAAGACCGACGCGGCTTGATACTAGCCGCTTTTGCCCCGAAATCAAGCATAATCGTCACATTATCGTCACTTTTAGGATAAATGAGGCGATTGCGGGAATAGCGGCTTGATTTCGGCTTAACAAACTGAAAATCAGCGAGTTGCGAATCAAATCAAGCCCGTTCGCGCACGGCGGCAATATCATGCGCGATTTGCGCACGCAGTTCCGCCGGTGACGCAAATTTTCTTTCTTCCCGGAGCTTTTCGCCGATTTCAATTTCTAATTCCAAGCCGTAAAGCCTGCCGCTGAAATCCAGCAGGTGCGCCTCCACCCGAAGCTCCGGTTTGGCAGGAATGATCGTCGGGCGGAAGCCGATGTTCAATGCCAGCCGGTAAATTCGTCCCTTCAGTTTTGAGAAACCTGAATAAACACCGTTCACCGGCAGAACCATGCCGGCCACATCGAGGTTCGCCGTCGGGAAGCCGAGCTGACGGCCTAATTTGTCGCCCTCAATCACCCGACCGGCAATTGCGTAGGGCCGGCCCAGCATCTGGTTTGCGGCGTCAAGTTTCCCGGCGCGAATTGTTTCACGAATTCGCGTGCTGCTGACGACCCGGCCATCGAGCGAAACCGCCGCCAGTCCGTGAACGGAAAAACCGATTTCGCCGCCGAGCTTTTTCAAGAGCGCAACGTCGCCGCTGCGCTTGTGGCCGAATACAAAATCCGCGCCCACGCAGATGCTCTGGATTGAACCGACGTCACGGGCCAGACTGCGAACAAAAGCTTCGCCGGACTGCTCGCTGAATTTCTTGTCAAAGCCAACCAGCAGCAAATGGTCCGCGCCGAGCAATTCAATCGCGCGCAATTTTTGCGGCAGCGAATAAATCAGCGGCGGCACGCGGCTCGGTGCGACGACCGAATTCGGATGCCGGTCAAACGTCAGCACCAGTGCGATGGCGTCGTGCTGGTGCGCGTCCGCGATGGTCTGGCGGATGATTTGCTGGTGGCCGAGATGAACGCCGTCGAAAAAGCCGATGGCCAGGCAGACCTTGCGGCTGCCCGGCTTGAGTTCATTCGCGGCGCGGATGATTTTCATGACTGCGACAACTTCAAAAACGGAATTATTCTTTTCTCCAATTCGGCGGTCGTCAAATTCAGAACCGCGTCCAGCGGTGCCGCGTCCACCACGTCAAACTTGCCGGAAACACTGCGCCGCAATGTCGCCAGATGCGCGCCGCAGCCGAGTTTCTGGCCGAGATCGTGCGCGATGCTGCGGACGTAAGTGCCCTTGGTGCAGGCAATTTTGAACGCGCCAAGTGGCAGTTCGTAGCCGGTGAACCGGAAGTTGTAAATATGAACCAGCCGCGGCTCGCGCTCAATTTCGATGCCTTTGCGAGCCATTTTGTAAAGCGGCACCCCTTTTATCTTGATGGCCGAAACCATCGGCGGGATTTGCATCAGGTCGCCGACGAACTTCGCCGCCTCCTCGTTCAACTGGTCGAGTGTCACTGGCGGAACGGGCAGGGAAGCGGTGATTTCGCCGTCGCAATCGTAGCTGTCGGTTGTTTCCCCAAATTTGATGGTGCCTTCATAAACCTTGTCGTCGCCCATCAACTTTTCGGACAGCTTCGTGCCGCGGCCCAGCACGATGATGAGCAGGCCGGTGGCGTTCGGGTCGAGCGTGCCGCAGTGGCCGACTTTCTTGATTTGAAAACGGCGACGGATGGCGTCCACTACGTCGTGCGAAGTCGGGCCGGCAGGTTTGTCAATGAGGATGGCCCCGTCGAGTGCTGAAAATTCTTGCATGAAAAATTATTTTGCCGCGTTCAGAGCGCGTTTTATGGCGGCGATCACTTTGCGCTGCACGGAAAGCGGTTTGCCGGAAATTCTTGCGCCCGCTGCCGCCGGATGGCCGCCGCCGCCGAATTGCGCGGCGATTTCGTTCACGTTCACCTTCTCGCTTTTTGAGCGGAGGCTGATGCGGATCATGTCGGGTTCGATTTCTTCAAAAACGCAGGCGACGACGACCGGCTCGATGTTGCGGATGTGGTCAATCAGTCCTTCGGTGTCCTCGCCTTCGACGCCAGTGCGGGTGAAGTCAGCCTGCTTCAGCCAGAACCAGGCGATCTGGTCGTGATGCGTCAGGCGGAAACGGCTGTAAATATGCTTCAACAGACGAGCCCGCGAGACCGGATACGACTGATAAACCTCATTGCAAATGGTGGCGAGGTTCGCGCCGCGCCCGACGAGTTCGCCGGCGATGTGAAATGTGCCGGGCCGCGCGCTCGGATAGCGGAATGAACCGGTGTCGGTCGAAACGGCGGTGAACAGGCAGTCGGCCATCGGCCGGGTGATGGGCCAGCGCGCGACCTTGAGCAGCCGGTAAATCAACTCGCCGCAGGAAGGTTCGCGGGCGGAAACCCAGTTGATGTCGGCATAGCGCGTGTTACTTTCGTGATGGTCAATGTTGATGAACATTTTCCGGTCGGCGATGCACTCGCCAGCTTTGCCCAGCCGCGCAAAGCTCGCGCAATCGGTGGCGATGACGCAATCAAATTTCCGGCCGCGCTTCGGCTTTTGAAACAAGCCGTCGGGATTCAGGAATTTGTATTTTTGCGGGACAACATCCTCGTTCCAGCAGAAAACTTTTTTGCCTTCGTTTCGCAGCGCCAGCGTGAGGCCGAGCTGCGAGCCGATGCAATCGCCGTCAGGCCGGACGTGGCCGACGATACAAAAGGTTTTGCTCTCGCGGACGACCTCAAGAATCCGGTCAATGACTTTGGGATAGCTTTTCACGATTCTTCGGCCGGGCCGCTGTCAATGGGCGCGGATTTTTCCAGTTCCTCGATGATTTGCAGCACCTTGTTGCCGCGCACGATGGAGTCGTCGAAGACGAATTTCAGCGTCGGCGTGAATTTCAAGACGACGGACTTGCCGACCAGTCCCTGGATGCGGACGCGGTGC